>JACCDH011585966.1_pt1 | contig 59277 bp, 37 predicted proteins | sample 7442481 | NCBI WGS metagenome assembly JACCDH01 (sample SAMN15323433, study PRJNA562643) | freshwater metagenome | isolation source: river surface water | place: USA:Blue River Watershed | collected 2017-08-15
ACCAATACCTCTGTCTTTCGCATAAAGACTAAAATCTTTTGTAATCATAATTCTTTGTTGTTTAATACAAATATAAATAAAATTTGTGGTATTAAGAAATTTTTGTTGTTACATAATCAATAGACGAGACATTCTCTTCTTTTTTGATCATAATCAAATTGTCAGACCAGTTTCTGATCAATGGATTGTGCGATATTACAAAAATATGCTCGAAATAGTTTTTAATTTTCTTAAAGAATTCACCAACCATCTCCAAGTTCTCATCAGCTATTTTACCAAACACTTCATCCATAACAACAATATTTGGTTTTGGTAATGATGATACTTTTGTAAGTACACTTCTTAATGCTAAAGAAGATATTGTTCTTTCATACCCAGAACCAGCATTTAATGGCTTAACAACTCTAGTTTCAGAATCAATCATAATAAACTCTAATTCGTTCTTATCGTTTATATTTAATTCTAAAACAAAGTAGCAACTGTCAGAAAGTAATCTACTCAATTCTTGATTAATAAGTGGTATCATGTTTTTCAAAATTGTTTTTGAAATACCATTTTTACCATAAGTCATCAAATAAACCTTAAATACACCTTGAAGTTCTTCCTCTGCTTTAATCTTTGTTATCAATTCGTTGTAGGTTTTAATTTTATCCTCCATCGTCGTGATATTGATTTTGTTTCTTTCAATTGTTGAATTCGAAACACGGATATCAGCATTTACAGTTTCCAATCTAGTTCTTAACGAAAGAAGTTCGGCATCTATTTTTTGATTCTCATCAAGCTTCTTTTTATTATTCTCGTAATTATCTAGCTTAGTTTGTTTAACATTAATCTCCAAATCTTTTTGATCTACTTCAAGCTCGTATCTTGCTTTACGCAGTTTATTTCTTTCGTAGTTATCAAACTCAGATTTAAGGGAATCAAATCCATCCGATTGTACTTTTAATTCATCAAGTTCTTTTTGATTTGAATCAACTTGAGAACTAATTTCTTTAATCTCTTTCTTTAAACTTTCAATCTCATCTGTATGATCAACTTCGTCTAAGGCTCTCTTACAGGTTGGACATATCTTTCCCTCTTCAAGTTGTTTTATTAACTTTTCTTTTTCACCTTTAGTGTGCTTACACGCAACAATAACCGAATACACATCACCCATTTTTTCTTTTAGGTCTTTGTGTTCATCTTCGCTGTAATATTTGGATGGTTCTTTCACATCTACAGCTTCTGCGTTTCTTTTGCTTGTTGCTTTTTGTGTGTTTAATTCTTCGATCTCTCGTTGAAGTGCAACGGGATTCGTTTTAATTAGTTCCTGATCAATATCATTTGATCTCAAGCCAAGAATATAGTCTCTTCTATCCTCCAATTCTTTTAACTTATTACCATAGTCGGTTAAAAGATTTGTATGCTCAAAGATTTGATCTTTAGAATTTTCAATGCTTTCATTACTAGCTTCAATATCAGCTTCTAATTGTGCGATATTATGAGTATTGCTAATTAATTTTCTAGACCAATCATTATAGATTTCTTTACAAATCTCTTCCTTTTGCTTTAGATTTTCTAAACCCAAAAACTTAGTTAAGATTTGACCTCTCGCTGTTGGCTTAGATTCAATTAATTCTTCTAGATTATAACCAGTAGTTAAAATTGTAGAAAGAAAATCTTCTTGCGTTCCGATCGCTGATTCAATAAACGTCTCAGTTTCTCTTCTTTGTTCTCCTGTTAAATTCTCAAGTTCACCATCTTCCTTTTCTTTATAGAATTCTAATTCGCTTTTTACAGAGTATTCGCCGGATCTACCTTTCTTTCTGGTTAATGTTCTGGAGATAACATAATTTTCTCCATCAATTGTTATATGTCCTTTTACAACAACTTCATCTTCGTCGGTAAATTTATTGAAAACCTCGCCGTTTGTTTTTGTTTTAGTTGTTGTATTAAAGAATAAAAACATTAATAGATCAACACTTGAAGTTGACTTACCACCAAAGTTTCTAGGATTTGATTCAATAACACTAATACCATTCAATTCGGTAAAATCAATACTGTTGTTTTTACCAAAAGAAAGAAAGTTTGAGAACTCAACTTTCTTAATAAACCATTTATTGTATCTTACTTTATTCTCATTGATTTTATCTATTTGAGAATTAACACGATTGTCTAATCTATCTAACAGCTCCCACTTAACATTAACCTTATTTTCGGTTAGAAAATCTTTCATTAACGTTTTTTGGTACTGATGGTCTAATATACTATCAGTAACCTCTAGAGTCTTCAGCTTTGTATTTTGCTTCTGACTTAAGGTTTTTGTAACAACTTGTACATGTGTTGTGTTGTACTTATTTTGAAAGTACGTTTTAACACGTTTAATTCTTTCTGGGGTAAAGTTCTCAGCAACGTCTTCCCACTCAACTTTAATAAAAGGATTCATATCTGTTAAAGATAATGTTTTTGTTTTGAAATTAAAAATTTTCTTTTACTTAATTCTACTTTCTTCAAAAAATTCTATGACACCATTAATTGCCCAAACGATTCCGCAGGTAAACATACCATCGAAGAAAACACCAAATAGCCAATTAACATCTAGAAATTTTTCAGTTAACCCACCCAAAAGAATTGACATAAAGAAACCAACCCAAGTAGATGTACACATCATGCAGCTAATTAGATCACCAAAGAATTTAGATTTCTTTTTAATCCAAGCTCGTTGGTTTTCAAAAATTGATCCGTAAACTAAAATAGTGGTCATACCGTAACCCATAAATGCCCACAAGATTAAAACTGATACCATAATTTAAATTTTATTCGTCATATAGATTATTCAAGTCGCTACCCTTTAGATATTTCGCTTTATTCATTTTTTCTAAAGCGGTTGTTATCTTGGTTAGTTCGTCTTTTAATTTATCATTTTCCAGCTTTAAAGCTTTAACTTCATCATCATTAACAACCACCTTTTCAATAGGTACTTCTTTAATTACTTCTTTGATGATTACTTGTTTTTCGCCTTTAACTTGTACTGGAACTTCTTTAATTACCTCAACAATTTTCTCAACAGGAACCTCTTTAATTATTTCAACTGTTTTTATAACTTCAACAATCTTTTCAACAGGAACTTCCTTAATCACTTCTTTGATTACCTCTACTTCTTTTCCTTTTGCTGTTGTTGGTGTTTCACCATATTTTTCTATGGTAAATCCTCTTTGAAATATTTTTTTAGCTGTTCCTTCGATGTCTGTAATATTGTTAAGCTCACAATACCTTACAAATTCATCATCCAGCGTTAACGAGTTCTTCTTTTTCATCTTGAATATCGTTTATATCTGAAATGGTGAAATGCATATATGGTTGATTATTTGGCAAATCAAAGAAATCATACTTTTTTGTCACCATATCAAATATCCCATAACCATGATGTTTAACTGTTTCACCAAAGTTTTGTTGAATAAGAGAACCAATCATAACCGCTAATCCACCACCAGGTAATTTAAATGTTTGTCTTTTATGAATATCACCACATAAAAGTAAATCTAATCCAACAAAGTTTAAACGATCATACCCATCTTCAAATTTAAAGCCAAGATCTGTTGACATACCTTGTATTGGTCCGTGAAACAAACCAATTTTATAACGACCGTCTGCTTTAAAATCTGGTCTTTCATTGTGTTGGTACAATGAATATACAACCCAATCAACATCTTCATCTTCATACACACCTTTGTCTTTTAGATAAACAATATTTTTATTGTCTATTAATTCTACAACCGGTGTTATACTATCTAATCGTTGCATATTATTTTCTAAGAAATCGTGGTTTCCCGGAATAATAACAACCTTACCATAACTAGAAAGTTTATTTAAAAACCAACTGGTTAACATTAGTTGTTCGTTTGAAATATTGATTTTCTGATGTGCAATATCGCCAGCAATAACAATACGAATCTCATCCCATTTAACACCTTCAGATGTCCATTGTGCACTATGTTCTCTAATTTCTTCAATTAGCTTTTCAAATTGCTCTTTATACAAATCATGTAATTGAATTGTTCTGATGTGTAAATCTGCAATGTGTACAATTTTTTTAATCATTTTATTTTGAGTTTAACATGTCGATAATCTCTTTTCTCATGTCTGCACATTTGAAAACTTTGTAATTGTCATTACCTTCAAAAAACCAAACGAAATATAGATCCCCTATCTTTAAGTTTGTGTTCTTTTCGATAATATATTTGTATAGACTTGTTTGAAGACTATATGTATTATATTCACATTCATCTAAATGTGAGATTGGTCTTTTAAATCTATTTCCATAATCACTCTTCATGTTTATGGCTTTGTTTGTTTTCCAGTCCCAGATTTGAATCTGATTGCTTTTCTTGTTCCAGAATAGTTGGTCTACCATTCCACATATACCTAATTCAGCATCGCCAATTACAAATTCGCTTTTTAAAGGTATTAAATTTGCTTTACTATCGTTATAGAATCTATCAAATAGTTTTACACATTTGTCATATGCTGGTTTAACAATGTCTTCACCAAACCTGTTAACAGCTGGTGACGAATCGTATGGAAATATTTTATTATTCCAATGGTTTTCAGCATAATCATGCACTGCGCTTCCTTTGATGGTGCTATAATCTCTTTTGTGATCCCATTCGGCTAATACCTCTTCTTTAACAAGACCGTGTTTATTTGCATATCTTTCAGCTTGACCATCGCTGTCAAATTTGTTTTTAAACTTTCCAATAAAAGTGGTGGCAGATGTTAATAATTGATCTTCAATATAATAGTGATGTGGTTCATCATGATATTTGATGTGATCAAACTTGTTTAATTCTAATAGTAAATCCATATTAATCTAATTGTAGTTTTTCTAAATTTTCAAAATCACCTTTTAAGTCAGCAATATCTTTGTCTATAGGCATTTTAACAACCCACACTTTACCAAACAATTTTCCTGTATTCAGTTTATGGTAAAGTCTTTGTGCATCTTCCCAGGCGTCACCATCTAATACAATCACAATCTCTTTTGCGTTTGCATAAAGCTTTGAGTAAAGAAACTCACCCATAACCTTACCTAGCATTGCTATTGAGTTATCAACAAATATACTGTCAAAAACCCCTTCAACAAGATAAATCGTTCTATTCCAATCTATTAGGTGTTCATTGAAAATAATAATTTCTTTTTGAACATCTGGGTTTTTATATTTCATTTTGGTCTTTGGTAAATAAGACCTGGCAATAAAATAATTGAGTTTTCTGTTTACATCATAAGATGGAATTATGATTCTATTTGCAAATAAACCATCATGTGCAAACCCTATATTATGTTTATTAACCATATCATCTGTTATATTCCTACTTCTGATATAGTTGTATGCTTGCCTGTAATGATGTGTGAGTTTTAACCCCATACTTGCTCCTGAAAATGGAATAAACTCATTTGGGAGTTTAGCTATTTTAGTGATTTTCTGCGGTTGTTCAACGTCTTCTGGGCGCATTAACTCATAAAACTGTAGTTGCTTTTTTGTGCCATATTTTTTTATGAGTTTGTAAAGATTTCCGTGGGTTTCGTGAGTTTCACCACAAGACCAACATTTGTAAACCCCCATTCTATAGTTGATTTCCAGGTTCCCTTTACCATCACCTTCATCCAATCCTTTAATTTCATAGGAACAAACAGGGCAATCAAAAGATATTTGACCTTTATAGTCATTATGCATCTTGTAGTTACCAAGAATATCCTCTAAAAGTTCAACAATTTGGTCGAAATCGGTGTCTGTTGCGGTCATATTTTAAATATAAGTAAAAAAAACCGTAAAAAAAAATCCCCAGAGACACCACCCTCTGGGGAACCAACCAAAATGTAAATAAATTTACATTCCCGCCTACATTATTAAATATAACACAAATAATAACATTTATCAAACATTAGTTGCCATTTTTTCTTTAGTCTTCTTTTCTTTGATAATTCCAACAGGATAATAAGTAATTTGATCAATAGTAATTGAATTTATTTTATATCCTGTGTTTGGGTTTGTAACATTAATTCTTTTACTGATACTGGTATCATAAATAACATTTTCAAGTACTACTTTTCCGTCGACCATTCTTTTAATTGTTTTTTCCATTTTTAATCGTTTTCTTTTATCATGTTTATATATCCTATAACAGCTGTTGCAGCATCAGCCATATCATAGTTCTCTTTTTTTAAGTTACCTGTTTTACCATATAACCATTTTACTTCTGTACACACAGCGTTAACATGTTCCCAGATAACGTGTTTTTTATCTATATCTTTTGGATAACCGCCGAACAATACGTTCTTACCTTTACCATTGTCACCAACTAAATCTGGAAATGCAAACTTTCTAGCGTTGTATGTTGAAATAAATGTTGGTACAATCTCTAACACATCATAAACCGCTTTACAGATCATGGTATTATAACGAAGTAGTGTACCTACTGTGTAGATATTATTGGAATTTAATAACGGCTCTTCAATAATAACTTTTACAATACCTAGATTCTTATATGCTTCTAGATGCTTTTTAAAAGCGTCAGCCTTTTTTATTAATTCTTCTAATTTATCTTCAGGTTGTGGTTTTATTTTTGGGGAAAAATGTGTTAATTCTAATAACTTTTTTCCAGTAAGGTCAAATAAAGCCCACCCAATTGTCTTGGTTGAAATATCTAAACCAAGAATCTTCGATTTGTTTTTGAATTTAAGGTCCATAAAACAAATAATAAGAAAAAATAAATCTATAGTAAAGTCTTAGAAATCAATTCTAACGGAAAATACCTGGTTACCTGTTCTTTCTAACGGTTTAGCTAATTTAGCTGTAACTAAAGGCTCTTTATTTTCATTTAATAATGCTACCTCTGTTATTCTTTTTGGTTGCCCAGTAACATATGTTGGGTTCTGGCTTGTTAAGAATTGTGTTCCAGGTAGATTAACCATGAAATTTAAAACCTCTACGTCAGTTGCCCTTGTTAATTGAACTGCACCTGGGAAAGGTTGTGAATCTCCAAACTGTGGTAATGTTGGTTGATCGATATTTGGTAATGGGCCAAGATAATTTTCTATATCATATGTAGGTGCAGTAATGGCACTATCATACATATCTCCGGTGATAACAAATTGGTAACCACACATATTTGTTTTAGAAATAAGGTTACCGACAGTGTGTCCAGATATTTGTGTTGTTAAGTCAATAATTTTCCATCCGTCTGATGATGGTGGATTACCTGTTTGTACAACTTGAACTAATGCATAAAATTTATTTGCTGTAAACCCGGTAAAATATGATGAATTACTTAAAAATTTAAAATCACCGGTTTCAAATCTAAAACCAATATTTGAATTTGTTGTTCCTGTGATCTTTCCATAATAGTTACAATGCATACCATTTCTATAGGTGTCACCAGTGTATTGGAACATATATGTAACCCAAGCGGTTTCTCCTGTAAGAACTACTGGATCTAAATCATAGAATGTCGGTAAATCTAATGGCACTGTGTTGAATCTAGGTGCTGGTAATGTATATTTTCTATTTGTTTTATATTCTAATACGGCCACCAATTCTTGGTCATCAAATACAATAATTTTTTTATCAACAAATACTTTACCAACACGAATACCTTGTTCGTCTAATAAAAATCTAAACTTAAGATTGTTTGTGTTTGGTTTAGTATTTTTTGCTGATGAAACATAATAATCAGTTGTATCCATCACAAATTTTGCGCCGATTGTTGTTCCGGTATTTCTGTGATAAAAAATAAAAGGAATATAAACTTCAAAATGATTAACATCAGAAACTAAATCATCTGGATCGTATGTGTAATATTCTTCATCTGTTTCGCTCCCAATATAATCATCATATTTAAAAAATCTTTCTGGATCATTAACAATGTCACCTAATTCTGAATAATGAATAACCGCAATACATCTTTGATCTTCTGGTTTTACATCTATTCTTTCTCCAAATGAGTTAGTATATGATGTTGGATTAGAAATCGTCCCACCAGTTAAATTTGTAAATGTTTGGCCGGTAGAGGTATAACCTAAGTATTCTTTTAATGATGCGAACTGTGTTCCAGTATAACCACTTAATGCTTCATCTGATGCGTCTAATCCAGCTGGTTTTTGTGTCCATATTGTTTCTAGTGTCCATGGATCGTGTTGTGCTAGATTGTCAACTGGTAATGGTGAACAAACCGTAGAGCCTGTTGGTGCTTCTGGGTATTCTAAACTACATCTATTGCAAATAACTTGTGCATATCCGGTCTCCGCTGAAAGATTTGGCATCGGTCTGTCAAATGTTAATTCTGTAGGACTAACATTTGTGATTTTATAAACTAAGCTTTGTGATGTCCCACTTATAACATAATTTTGACTAACAAATTGATTCTTAAATACTAATGTTACGAATTCACACTGTGAATAACCTGTAGCATTAGGAACTGATAAAATATTAGTTCCATCAACTTCTGATAATGATATTTCTTTAACTAAGCATTCAACAGTGGTTCCAGTACAAACATCACTATCATATGGTCTATAGTTTGTAACGAATCCAGCTGGGCCCATTGCATTTTTTAATGTGGTTGTTATTGATTGTTCAACAGCGTTACCATAGTTGATTGTATCTGTACCTGTTAATAGATAGGGATACTTCACATGTTGATCTCCATCCATAGGCGCCAATACCCTTTGTCTTGGTGTTGTGCCTGCCCCGGTAAATCCACTAAAAGTATAATCAAATTCAGAATCGCCAACCTGAAAATATTTTATAACAAAATTACCTTCAGCGATAGATTTTCTACCCTTTCTGGTTATTCTTGCTGATAAGAATTCTGAATTACTGCTATCTAAAAAGCTCATTTATACTTATTTATTTTAATCATTTATGCTTCACTAGGCCCACCAGGTCCACCTGAACAACTATCATTACCTACTGATATAATACCACCATTTGAATCTACTCTTATAAATTTATATGTACCTCCATCATATAATAAATCACCATTAGGATTTGTTGTTGTTGGGGTATTTTGCGCACTTTGGTTTTCTGATTCAGTTATATATGCCATTCTTGTTACATTACCTAATGACCAAGAACCCGCAACAGGTGTTGTTAAACCATAATCACTATAGATTGTTGTAGTACCTGGTGTTAAAATTGCGTCAGTTGTATAGAATGGTGAGTTAATTAGATAACCTTGTCCACCTGAACCAAAATTATTACAATAAGTTGTTGATATATTAGTGTCCATGACTTCTTCTGCTCTGTAGTATACATAAACTGTTGTTGGTGTTACTGTTGGTGTTAACGTCGGAACACCAAGACATTGTATACTTACCTCCCAATAGTCATTTACGTCATTTGGCGCAGCTAACATTGGTGCTGTTAATACATCTATGTAATATGTTTGGGTGTTATCATATGTTATTGTTAATGTTATTGGGCCAGTTTGAGTTGGGTACCAATAATCATTTGAATCATAACCAGATGAATTACCAAACCATCCTGTACTTTCAATAATTGTTAAATCTGTTCTAATTGAAATATTGTTTGGTCTATCGTTTGCTGTACACGTAAAATTAATTAGCGATCCGTTAGCCACCCCTGTAAAATCTAGTTGACGATCAGGGTAATTATAAATCGTTGGCCCAGTATATTCACCTGTTACAGTAGAACTACATCCTGGCAAGCTAGTAGGGGTTATTGTTGTTGTTGGTGTAATTGTTGGTGTAACGGTAGTAGTAGTTGTTGTTGGTGTAATTGTTGGATCAACGGTAGTTGGTGTGGTAGTTGGTGTGGTAGTTGTTGTTGGTGTTATTGTTGGGGTAACAGTGGTAGAAGTTGTTGTTGGTGTTGGTGTTACACCTGGTATTCCAGTTATTGAAATACATTGTGTTGTACCAGAACAATCTCCGCCGTCCACTTTAACAAATAAACTAACCGTTCCATCAGGTATTGATGAAATTGTTTTTGGAAAACTAGATACCGCTTGTGATGTTACTAGACTTGTACAGCCACTTCCACAAGACGCACCTGTACATCCTGATATTGAAACGGTTTGTCCTGTGATTCCGTTTCCTACTGTTCCTAAATTTACTGAAGCGTTAAATGCCATATGTTATAAATATTAATTCTTTTATTTTATTATACTGGACACCCAATAGGTATATTGTTATTAGCTCTTAATGTCACAGATACATGTAAAGGTGTTGGTGATGGTGTGTAATCCTCTTCTCCAAGCAGATTGTCAATCGGGCTACTTAAATGTAATTCTGATGTTCCAATAATATCACAAACTCTATATCTTATAATATTACCCGATCCACTAGCCCACATCCCTCTAATTGTATATGGTAATAAACTTTCTAAAACATATATAGTTCCACTTCTTGATCCTCCAGCAGATGTGGTTTCATCTAATAATGTTGCACCATTTTTATCTAAGATAACTAATCGTCCACCAGAATCTGCACCTATAACCCAATCAATTCTTGCTGATGTAGTTGTTGTAGTTGTTGTTGGTGTTGTAGTTGTTGTTGGTGTTGTAGTTGTTGTTGGTGTTGGCGTTATTATAACATTATATTCAGACGATCCTCCAGTAAAAGTACAATCTGCAGGGGTTGTTGTTGGTGTTGGGCTTGGGGTAATGATTTGATCGCTAATAGCAGAACCACCGCTAAATCTACAATCAATATAATTCGATGTACCTCCAGTAAATAAGCAACAATTTATACAATTATCATAAACCTCCTCATGATTTGTGAAAATATTTTCAATCACATAACCTCCGGTTACTGTATCTAAAATTTTAAACCAATATTGTGTACTATAGGACGCTCCACTAAAAATAATAGGGTTTGTGTTGTAATATGATCCATCAGAACTTGCTTGATAAGTTGTACCAGAATTTGGATAATATGTATACCCGGTTGTGACCACAGATTCATTACCTGCGGTGGGCCCAGTTTTATATAATAACTTAAATGGGTTTGGTGAAACAATACCTTTTAATTTTAGATTTAATCCCATACTACATAAATACAACTCTTATAAAATATAAATAAAAAACCCCTCGTTTTGAAGGGGTTTTAAAATATAATATTAAATTAGTTTTTAATTACCAATTAAACATGTTCCATTAGTTGTACAAGGTGTTCCGTCATTTGACCATAACCACTCTGTTGTAATTTCTACACCACCTTGAACCCAAACAGGTGTACTATAAGCTCCACTAAATGAAACACATAAACCAGCTGTGATTGTACTATTACCGTTATCCATTGATTCAATGTTACTTAATAAAACTGTTTGGACGGTACCGTCATAATCTCTATATCTTACATATAAATCACCTGGTGGTGGATTAGTTGTACTGTATGTTACAGTCCAACATTCTGCTGTTACACTTGATGTAGTTGTCGGCGTTGGTGTTGGTTGGGATGGGAAAGCTTCCCATTGCTGGGTATTTGTACAAATTCCGGTACTTGCGATTGTACCACCAGTTGTGAGATCACTAATACCAGTAATTGTATGTCCGGTTAATAATTGTTCCTTTGTTACCCCTGTTGCTAATTCTGTGGTAACATTACCGCTGGTTGTTCCTGAAATATTAAAAGGCCCAGCAACATATGTTGCGCCAGAATATTGATTTTGTAATGTGAATGTAACTATCATTGTTTTTTCTTTTTGTATAAATATTTGTTTATTTGAAATTGTTTATAATTTTTTTATACGCTACCTATTAGACATACACCATCAGATTCACAAATTCCACCTTGGGTCCAACTATCAAAACAAGTAACTTCAACACCACCTTGTACACAAACTGGTGTAGAATATGATGATCCAGGTTTAACACAAATACCTACAGTATATGTACCATTACCATTATCCATGGTCGCTAAATTCTGAATTAATACTGTTTGTACCGTATCTGTAACGTCTCTATATCTTACATATAAATCATTTGGTATTGTTACGTAAGTCATTGTATAACAATATCCTGGAGCATCCCCATCAGTTAAAACTGTTAAACCACTTGTTGTTATACAACCATTTGTATCAGTAACTTCAAGACAATATCCACCAGATGTTAAACCTGTTATTGATCTTGTTGGGTTACTAGACGCAACACTATAATATTCTGCCACTATATCTCCACCGCAAGTTGTATATGGTGAGCTAGTGTCCTTATATAATCTATATGTCTTAGGCCACACACCACCACTAGAACTAATATCAAGGCTTCCAGCTGATGGGGAATAAAATCCAGGATTAACTGCATTATTAATTGTTGCATATTGTTGTGATGGTTCTGATATGTATACACCATATGTCGCCTCACACTGATTATAGTCTTTAAGGTACACCGTATAACTTCCAGAAGTTAAATTATTAAATGTTGCTGTTGGAACACCATTAACCAAATTGAATAAGTAATAGTCTGAGAAATCACCAGTCAATGAAACTGTTAATTGTCCACTATTACCACTAGTTGGGTTTGTTATTGTTATTGAACCATTAGAACCACCGTAACAAGATATATTAGAATGCGTTATTGTTGCGCTTGGTGCCGCCTTACTTAAATTAGTGTTTTGATTAGACGATTCACATCCGTTTCCGTCTTTAACTCTAACAGTATATGTTGCTGAGTATAAGCCAGTAAAGCTATTACTTGATTGCCATGTTGATCCTCCATTAATAGAATATTGATATGAGCCAGCACCACCACTTGCAATTACTGTTATTGAACCATTTGTACTATCATAACAAGTTGGATATACCACATTTGTATAGAATGATACTGCACTTGGAACCGTAATTGAAGTTGTGTATGTTTGAACACAATTTGAACCGTCCTTAACATAAATAGTATATGAACCATCACCCAAACTAGCGTACGCCTGTGGTAAATTTCCATATGTGCCACCAGCGTTTAATTTAGATTGATAAGTACCACCGTTACCACCTGTTCCAGAATTAACTGAAATACTACCTGTTCCTCCAACACAAGTTGGATTAAAAATTGATATTGTTGCGTTTGGTGCAGATTTAGATAAAGTTTGTGTTGTTGCAGCAACACAATTATTAGCGTCTTTAGCATATAATACATATGTTCCAGTACCTAAACTACTAAATGTTGCACTTGCCTGATAGTTTGTACCATCTTTTGAATATGTTTTTGTTCCAGTACCACCAGACGCGGATAATGTTATAGAACCATCAGCACCATCCCAACACGTTGGATTTGTTGCTGAATTAACACTTACTGTTAATGCAGATGGCTCAGTAATTACATAGGTATATGATGCTTTACAATTTGTTGCATCTTTTATATATAACGTATAGTTTCCTGGTGATAAATCACTGAAAATCTTTTGTACTGTGTAGTAAGTAATATCATTAAGAGATACTGTATATGGTCCATTATTACCACCACTTGCGCCAACAACATTTAATGAGCCGGTACCGCCATTACAATAAGCATTTGTTTGATTTACAACTGGTGTTGGAGCGGATTTTGTTACACTTACAGTCGCACTAGAAGATTGACATCCATTACCATCTTTTGATTTAACGGTATAAACACCAGAACTTAAATTGGTAAACACACCACTACTTTGCCACGTTGACCCATTATCTTTAGAATATTCATAACCGCCTCCAGATCCGCCTGAAGCACTTAGTGTGAACCCTGCATTAGTGCTATTCCAACAAGTTGGATATTGTAATCCAGATGAACTAACAGTAACTTGAGTTGGTTGTGTTATTGTTACAGCATATGTATTTTCACAACCAGCGCTATCTTTTACATAAATAGTATATGAACCAGCCGATAAAGAAGAATAGGTTCTAGAGGTAGTTAATACTTGATAAGTTCCGCCCGAATTTAATTTTGTTGAGTATGGACCACCTTGGCCTCCTGATAAATCAGAAACAACTATTGATCCATCGCTACCGCCATTACATGTTACATTTGTTTGTGATACTGTTGCGGTTACTTGTGTTCTATCTAAACCTATTGTGTTTGTTCTTACACAACCGGCACTATCTTTTACATAAATTGTATATGTCCCATTACCTAAATTGCTGAAGGTTGTACCGGTTTGATATGTGGAACCATCTTTAGAATAGGTATATCCAGAGCCTGTACCTCCAGAAGCTGATGTTACGGTAATCGAACCATCTGTACTTCCTATACAAGTTGGATTTGTTCTAGATAATGTTGAACTAACTATAGTTGGCTCAGTCACTGTTACTACACTACTATTACCAACTTCACCATATGAATCTTTAGCATATAAAATATATGAACCAGCGGTTAACCCACTGAAAACATTTGACGCTTGATAATTTGTACCATCTTTTGAATATGTATAACTTGCAGTACCTCCAGTAACCCCAGAAACAGTAATAACACCGTTTGAGCCACCATTACATGTTACATTAGTTGTGGTTGATACACCAACCGTTAAAGTTACGTTAGTAATTGAAATTACAATCGATTTATCATATGTTAATCCTCCAGCATCTGTTGCTCTAACTCTAATTGTATAACTTGATTGTGTTTCAAAATCAAATACCGCGGCACTTCTTAATGTTGTTCCTGAAATTGAAAAACTTGAATTTCCTGGATATGATGATGTGTCAACTAAGGCATAGGTAAAGGTGTCGCCAGCATCTGGATCAGATGAACTAAATGTCCCTATTGTTGTACCAGTTGGTACATTTTCTGAAATTGAAACTGAACTTAGAGAAATATTTGTTGGTGCTTCGTTAACATTGGTTACTGAGATTGCAAATACTTGATCAAATGTTAAACCACCGGCATCTGTTGATCTAATCTTTATTGAATATGAAGATTTTGTTTCTAAATCAAATATTGCCGCAGATTTTAAAGATGCTCCAGTAATAGTAAAACTAGAGTTATCTGGATAATTTGCTAAATCAACTAAAGTGTATGTAAATGTGTCACCAGCATCTGGATCTGTTGTTGATAGTGTTCCAATTGTTGTACCGGTTGCAGAATTTTCTGCTATTGTATTTGATGATAATGAAATAGCTGTTGGTGTTTCATTAGCATTTGTTATCGATATTGTTAATGTTTTATCAAATGTTAATCCACCTGAATCGGTTGATCGGACTCTTATTGTATAAGAACTTTTTGTTTCAAAATTAAATACTGCTGCAGATTTTAGTGTTATACCACTAATACTAAAACTAGAGTTATCTGGATAATTTGCTAAATCAACTAAACTGTATGTAAATGTACCGCCGTCTGGGTCAGTTGTTGAAAATGTTCCAATGGTTGTTCCTGTTGCCACATTTTCCTCAATTGATAATGAACTTAAACCAATATTTGTTGGTGCTTCATTAACATTACTAACATAGATATATAATGTACCATCATAAGTTAACCCACCTTGATCTGTTACTCTAATTTTAATTAAATATTCATTTTTTACCTCATAATTAAAGACAGCAGCTGATCTGAGTGTTGATCCACTTATGATAAAGCTGTTGTTGTCAGGATAAGTTATAGTATCTCTAAGTGCATAAGTAAATGTATTTCCAGAATCATTGTCTAATCCACTTAAAATACCAACAGTTGTTCCTGTTGCTGAATTTTCTGGGATAGTATCATTAGAAATACTAAAACCATATGGTGCTTCATTAACATTTGTTACATAAGCTGTTAACACACCTTCAAATGTTAAAGAATTAGAATCTGTTGCTCGAACTTTAATTGGATATGAATTTTGGATTTCATAATCAAAAATTTCAGCAGACTTTAAAACCCCTCCACTAGTTAATGTGAATTTATTATTATTTGGATAAGATAATGAATCTATAAATTCGTATGTAAATGTATCACCACTATCAGGATCAAGCGCTGTTATTGTACCAACAGTTGTTCCTGTGGGTGAATTTTCCGGAATACTTCCGTTTAAATTTAAACCATATGGCGCTTCATTAATATTTGTTACATTAATTGTAAACGCTTTATCATAAAATAATCCACCGGCATCGGTTGATTTTATGATTATACTGTATGATGATTTATTCTCGTAATCAAAAATTGCGGATGTTCTTAAATCAGAACCATCTATGTTAAAAGATGCCGCATCCCCAGTTGATTGTATGGAATAAGTATGTGTGTCGCCTAAATCAACATCATTAGTACTTAAAGTTCCAACAATTGTGTTTATTGGGCTGTTTTCATTTACTGTATTATTGCTTAAATTAATATCTACTGGTGCAGAATTTGTTGGGGTCGGGGTTGATGTAGATGTTGGCGTTGGTGTCGCTATAACCGCAATAGTGTCTATTAAAAATTCACAATTAGGGGTATAGGTTGATGTTGGTGTAAGAGTAATAGTTGGAGTGTTGGTTGGTGTTTCGGTTGGTGTTGCTGTAAGTGTTGGTGTTGAAGTTGGTGTGGCAGTTGGTGTTGGTGTTGGTAAAATTAAATCGTCACCAATTAAACAATATGGATCTGTGTTATATAAGATTATTTTATATGCATTATCAGGTACAGAAACTAACACACCGTTTATATCTGTTAAATCTGAATATGTTATTCCTGTTGCGGGTAATGACGTTGAAACCACCGTAGCAATATTCAACGGATCAACAACATCATAATAAATGTTGTATGGCCCTGGTGCCGTTCCTGAAGATATTGTTACTGTGAATTGTTTTGCCATTATTTTATATAATTATTCATTAACTTTGATTACACGGGTTTAAATTATATCCCAATGTGTTTAGTGCTGTTATTATTTGATCCGCATAATATTGAGCGGTTGAACCCGCTGTGACATTTGAAATGTAGGTTATTTCACTCTTATCAGATAGACCGTTTGTTCCTGAGTATGCACCGGTTCCATCTTTAACCGCCACCAAGAATTGTCTAAATCCATCATATGAATTTGGACCCGTATTAACTCTAAACACAATACCTCTATAATAACTGCTATTAGGAACATTGTCAAGCGTTGATCTTAAGCCGCTTATATCAGTATCATACGTTCCTGTTCTGACACTGGTATTAAATGAGCTACCATCAGCAGCGTATGGAGAAGATTCGTCTTGGAATACTAAGTTTATAACTTTGGTTATACCAGCTGTTGTTCCTGTTGTGTTCAATACGTACATTGTTCTTTCAGTACCACCAGATTTACTTGAGAAGTTGCTTACCGTTACGTTTTGATCATATGTGTTATAATCATTATTGTAGAATTGAACGAGACAATCTCTTAAAATAGTATCTCTCATACTTTGTAATGGTGATAGTGTTGAGTTCATTGAGCCGCTATCGTCAAACCAAATATTAATTTCAGTGTTTTCATCAACAACTAATGGGGTACCTAATGCAGCCTCAAACACACAATCAGGTGTGTATGTTGATGTTGGTGTTGCGGTTGGTGTTTCAGTTACAGTTGGTGTTGGTGTTTCAGTTGATGTAGATGTTGGTGTCTCAGTCAACGTTGGTGTTGGTGTCGATGTAGGTGTGGGTGTAGTAATTAAAGCCACTGTGTCAATTACAAACTCACAATTTGGTGTATAAGTAATTGTAGGTGTTTCTGTTACTGTAGGTGTTTCAGTAGATGTTACGGTTGGTGTTACTGTTGGTGTTGATGTTGGGGTAGGCGTACTAATTACTGCCACTGTATCAATTATAAATTCACAGTTTGGTGTATATGTTTCAGTTGGTGTAATTGTAATTGTTGGGGTATCTGTTGCTGTTGGTGTCTCAGTTGCTGTTGGGGTTGGGGTTACTGTTGGTGTTGCAGTTGATGTTGGTGTTGGGGTATATATTGTACCACAATCTACGTACTCAATCTTTTTACATACAGGATTTTCTGGATCAGTGGTGTCTAAAGTATAACCAGCTGGACAGCTATAGTTTGTGCAGAATCCCTCACCCGCCAAAGGTCCACCAGGTAAGTAATCACCTGTTGAGAACATTATATTTAATTCACTTGCATTGGTTACCCCAGTCAATGTTGCTAGTGTATCGTCATATACCTCAGCAGCAAACGATCCCACACTACTTCTATTCCAGTTTTCAATTTCAACAATATTTGGACCTGCTTCTAGTGTTACTGGATATATGTGGTAGAATCTAAAATTATCTACTGGTGAGTTATCTGCTTGATTTATTAATGTTACAGAATTTATTTTAACTGTAATATCATTATCACCAGCCACGCCGATATAATATGTTTTTGTTGTAGTTAAATTGAATGTTGCACAGAAACTAACGTAATCAGGATAATTTGGATTTGGCCATGTCGTGTTACCATCAACCCAAACGTTAATTTGATTCATTCTACCAGCCCAGAATGATTCGTTAGGTGTTGTATCTGGGCTACCATATGCCGTTGTATAACCAGAATATGCTAAGTTACCACTTATCGAATTTCCAACAGTATTGTAGTCATTTTCATTGTATATCTTAACACCATACATTCCGTATGCTGAGTTACTACCACCATCACCAACTAACAAGTTTTCAATTGATGTTGGGGTTGATGTTAATACTCTATAACATGCACCCCCATCATTTGTGGCTGTAAATCCTTCAGGACAATCACATGTTGGTGTTATAGTAGGTGTTTCGGTTACTGTTGAAGTAGAGGTAGGTGTTGGTGTTGCAACAATAGCATCAATATTAATAATAAACTCACAACTATCTGATGATGTTGTTGTTGGTGTTTCAGTAGATGTTACAGTTGGCGTTAAAGTTGGTGTTGGTGTTGCTATAACCGCGTTGATATCTATTACAAACTCGCAACTATCCGATGATGTTGTTGTTGGTGTTTCAGTTGGTGTAATTGTTATCGTCGGGGTTGAGGTTGGTGTTGGGGTTACTCCTGGAACTATTTCTAGGTTACAGACAAACCCTTCAAGTTCATTTTTAAAATTAAAATCGTATGTACCGTAGTAATAATCTGAGGTCCAAAAATAAGGTATAAGTACGTTGGTTCCGATGGTAACAGCTGTTCCTCCGCTATATGGATGAAAAACAACATCAGCATAATAACCGTTGTATAAACCAGATGCACTATATAATCTTATTGTTGCCATTTATTATATTTGAGTTAATGTTGCTATTACTGATGGCACTGACGGACCAATAGTTGGGGTCAGTGATGTTATTTGTATATTACTATCTGTTGTTGCCCAAGCAATTTCAACATAATCACCGCTATTTAAGTTGGGGTATATTATGTTCCAAGCAGCAACAACATATTCACCGTTATTGGCGAAAGTTATTACTGTATTAGAGCTTGTAATAGATGTACCATTTTTCTTAAACCATATATAGAAATTTTCCGTTGTTCCACCTTGTACTCTATATAATTGAGCAGAGAATTGTAAATTATACGATCCTGGGTTACTAACAATCATTTGTGATCCATTAGCCCATGTACACCCATTTGTTGCATCAAGACTATTAAATGTCATTAAATGCTCAGTATTTGTAGTTCCTGTTTGAATCACGGAACTACTATATGAACCAAAAAATCTTGTTGTGCCACTTGTTATAACACCAGAAAATAAATCTTCATGTGTTATAGCAGCAGAATCATATGGACCATTTCCTTGAGCCATATAAAATAACGATCCGCTTGTTGGGGTTGTTAATCGTTGTAATTCTGAAATTCTAGTTATACTCATTTTATTTAAATATTTTTTTTTATTTATTCTTCTATTAATATGTCAGTATTATTTTCATCCACAATAAAACTTGCACCACTTTCAAGAATTATCCCTTGAGAACTTTCAACAATTTCATAAGTCATATCACAAGATCCCTCTGTAAATGTAATTGTTGGTGTCGAAGTTATTGTTGGCGTTGTGGTAGAGGTTGGTGTAGGTGTTGATATAACTGAATTAATATCTATTACAAATTCACAACTATCTGATGATGTTGTTGTTGGTGTTTCAGTTATAGTTGGTGTAGCTGTTTCTGTTGGTGTTGGTGTTGCAATAATTGCAATTGTATCAATTATAAAATCACAATTAGATGTAAAAGTTGATGTTGGCGTTATAGTAACACTTGGTGTCGGTGTTGCAATTGTTGCGACTGTATCAATAACAAATTCACAATTTGGTGTGTATGTCGATGTCGGCGTTATAGTGACGCTCGGTGTTGGGGTTGCAATTGTTGCAACTGTATCAATAACAAATTCACAATTTGGTGTTGATGTTGATGTCGGTGTTATAGTGATACTTGGTGTCGGAGTGGGAATTACAGCAACTGTATCAATTACAAATTCACAATTTGGTGTTGATGTTGAAGTTGTTGTTGGTGTAGGTGTTAGCGTCACAACATTTGTATCAATTACAAATTCACAATTTGGTGTTGTTGTTACTGTTGGTGTACTAGTTGGCGTCTCTGTTACAGTAGGCGTACCAGTGTTTGTTGATGTATTTGTAGGTGTACTAGTTGGTGTCTCAGTCAACGTTGGTGTTGGTGTCGATGTAGGTGTATTTGTAGCGGTTGGTGTGCTAGTTATGGTAGGTGTACTGGTAGATGTATTTGTTGGTGTAGGTGTAGATGTTGGACTTGGGGTTACTATTGGATATGTGCTACCACAAGGTACGGCCGGGGTTATAACACCACATTCAGTTGTATAATTTCTTACAGGATCTTCAATTTCAGTTTTACAACATTGATTATCAATATAATATTGACTTAAGCTCATATTAAGTCTATTAAACTTAGTATATGAGTGTTGTATTAATACTTGTGTTCCATCATTACCATTAAACAATATTAGGTTTTGAGGTTGTGTTCCTGTTATATTAATGTTATAATAAAGATTATTTTCACAGTAATTTAAATTAACTGAAATAACCTCTAATAATTCACCTTTTTCTGTAATTAAAAAATCACCAGTATCATAATAATCTGATGGATAATAACAACAAGGCTCCTCCGGTGTTTCTGGTTTTAATTGCAAAAACTCTGGAGATCTAGAATCAAAAAAGTAACCATCTCGTTTAGATACCCTATATGTTGCTTCATCAACCTCTTTATTTGTGTAAACACGTAGTTTTGTTGTTGGTAAAACTTCAATAACAACCTGTTGACCGTTTGAGGTCATACCTATTATTTCACTTTTCTTTACAGATCCTAAACAATCAATATCGCTAATTGTATGCGTTGAATAATCATATGAAAAAGAATAATCATTGTTTTCACTAGCATATTCAAACATGCTTGATGAAAGTGTGGTGCATGATAAGTATGTTGCACCTAATATGACATTTCCATTAACTAAATCTTTAACATCTTTCTTAACAAGAGTTCCAGCAGCTAAATAACTAGTAATATTTGCTGGTGTTGTAGATGAATTAATTGTAGCACCACTAACAACAATAACTTTAGTATTGTGTTTTAAACCATAATTGTATGTGTTTCTATATTGTACTTTTGGTACTAATGTATAGCCAGTGTTAACAACTAACGGTAAATCAGGCACTTCAGATGGGTATTCTACATATCTTAATGCTAGTCCTTCTATTTTTACTTTTTTATCACAGTTTGCTGCATCAGTAAAAATTAAATCAATAACCTCATCTTCTCTTACATTACTAAGTTTGAACTTACAATTTTCTCCAACAATTTGGAAGAAACTTGTATCTGTATAAGTTGGGTGGTATCCTGTACTGATGTTATTTCCTGGTGTACAATTTCTTTGAACATATACACCCCATCCACTATCGTTACCAGATTGAACAGTAACACCTGTTAAGCTAACAATAACATCTGTTGCAACTTTACAAGTTGGATAACCAGAATAAACATCACAAGACGCATCAAATGATAAATCTAAATGACATTTTGGCTCAGTATATTTGTAATCAACATCAAAATAAAAATCTAAATTATCTTTTACTAAACATTCTCCAGAAGAGTTTGTGTGTGCAATAAATTTAACTTTTTCAACACCATTATTATCTGTGAAAAATTCATAAGATATTAATTGTGTTTTTCCTGACAATATAGCATTTCCAGGAACATATGAAGGGGTATTGAATGCACTATATTGTGTTTCTGTTTGATTAATTTGTTCAACAAGAGATGCTATGGCGTTTTTCCAAGCGGCTTTTATTGTTGTTAAATTTAAATTAATCCAATTTTTATATTCACAAATAAGTGGTATTTTAGATGTTGAGGAAGTTAGTACACTACAACTTTCCACAGCAGTAAAACCAGTACCAAATAAGGTACTGCCGGTTAAAACTACTTGTGTCGTTCCACTATAATCAGTACCGTCAATATCAATATGTAAAGTAAATGTTACACCACTAAATTCAATTAAACCTCTTAGATTATCTGGATCTCCAATTATTGTTTCAAGATCTTCTTCAATTACTGTTTCAAATTCTGGATATAAATTTTCTACAATCTCTAATGGTTTACATGGTTTTCTATATGAAAACTTGGGTCTACCAAAAACATTGTTTTCAATTAAATTACCCCCCATCCATAATGTTGTTGATGGTATAATTTGTTCTAAAACATTTGACCAATATGGGCTCATCTGATTAACAAAATCAGATGTTGATATTATATCATAAGTTGTATAACCAGATGCTACTAATTGATTTATATAATCCTGATAAACATCCTCTAAAGCAATATAATTCTTCTTATATCTTATTATATTTGAATTAGTTATTTGATTTGAGAAGGTATTTTCTAAATATTGTGCAAAAGTTACACCAGTTTGTGGTGGTAGACTATTTGTGCCAAAAGTTACTTCAAGTTCTCTAGATTTTCTCCAAATATCATAGTTAACAGCATTTGCTGCAGATACGAATACGTTTATGTTTTTTCTATTAAGAATTAAATTTGAAAGAGCTTCGTCTTCTAAGATTTGTCCTTGCTGATTATCAATTTCACTTTTTATTGTGAAACCATAATCTAAGCCAGGTAATGTTCTGTAATTATCAAAAAACTCTTCACCATAAGAATATGGTTTTGCTGTTGTTAATAGCGTTTTAGTTCTTCCGGTTAATACTGAATTTTCAGTATCAAGGACATCGGAAGATCTATGATCTAAGCTAACATTTGCCCAGCCAGACCCCATTTGGAAGAAAACATTTTCTTGATTTGTTGTTGGAGCTTTAGGTAATAATGTTGTTTCGTCGATGGGGTAATCGGTTAGTTGATTATTTGTTGTTAACCCTGTTAAAGAAGAAACGGTATAAGTGTATGTATCACTATTAAATGTTACACTATTACTAACATTAATATTATTTAATGTGTTATTTAGATCATCTAAAGTAGATGGAGGTAACGCACTGGTTACTTTATAAACATATTCGTTTATTTTCACCATTGGATCTGGCGCACCGATAAACTTTAAGAAAAATTCAATACTACTTCTAGTGCCTTTTGATTTATATATAAATGCTAGATTAACTAATAACCTTCTATAGAATTCAAGTTCGGCTTCTACTAAATTTTTACCAATAGCTTGTCCATTGTAAACAGTGGAAGAAGCTTTATATATTTGTTCTTCTAAACTTTTTTGATCAAATAAATTAATGGTATTAAGACCTAGTGTATTTGCTAAGTTTTTAAGAAAAACATCTGGGATATTATCAATTGCGTCATAAGAAACATTTCTCATGTTCGCGATATTGTCAATATAAGATTTTACTTTATCGAAGCTCTGACCATATAATTGAAATATCTTATCAATTTTTTGATCCTCTGTGTCAAATTCAAATAATTGCGGCGCAACAAGAAATCTTGTAACTAAATTGGATTTATAGTTATCAATTTCAGTTGCTAAGTCACTTAAACGTGTTAGATATTCCTCGAACTTAAGACCGGTAATTTGAATGTTGTACCCATCTTTTGATGTTGGCCAGTTAACTAATATGGAAATCAGTTCTGTTTTTGTTTCGTCTAAACTAGTTCTAGGAACCGTAAACCCAGCTTGATATATTGGGTATGTTTCTCGATTTAATAATGTTTGTTCTAAATCGTCTAAACCTAAATAAAATTCTTCAACAACACTGTCATTTGGTCTTAAAATAAAACTATCTGAATATGTTGCACCAGTAAATGGTTTACCATCAACAACAAGTGTTATTTGGTTAAACTGATCTGGCTGTACGTAACTTGTTACAGCATAAGTTTTATCCTCTATTACAATACAATATTTTGTATATGAAGAAAATAAATTTCTTATTTTATTTTCAACTTCAATTAATTGACTTGCTGTTGGTTCTTTTAATACAATATCAAAAGGATTAAAAAATCTACCAACTTGAGTTTTAAATGTGGTTGTATTAGTTGTTGGATTATGTGTTATATTTTCAGCAGTGTAACTGTTAATAGACGCTAAAGCATCTTTGTCAATAAAAATACCGCCGGGAAAATTTTTAGCAATTCTAGCAATAGAGACTCTTATTCTTTCTCTTAATGATCCAAAAAGAGACTTAGATGCATCTCTTTTATTTGTATTAAATCTTACTGGTCTTTTTTTACCATCAGATTGTACAACTGTTGTTGGAACATCTTCCTCAACCTTAAGATTTTCTAATGTAATAAAATCTGAAAATGGCGCAGTTTGGAATTTTTTTGAGTCTTTCTCTGGGACAATCGTATCAAGAGCGAAGTTCGTATTAGTCAATTGACTAGTACCGTCGGTAATTTGTCTACCAACGAGACTATCGTTAAACGTATCAAAACCACTAGCCGCCTGACTCGGAACTTTTCTTTTTGCCATTATTATTCAGTAATATCGTCAAAGTTTAACGTTTGGTCTATATCAGTCCTTCCCTCACGAATCTCATATAATGTCTCATTAAATTCGTCCTTAACTTCGTATAGGTTAAACTGTTTATAAATGTTGTTTGAGCCATCATAGATCGTGTAGATACCTGAAGATACCGCCTTACTTTGATTACCATAAAGAGCAAGTGCAAGCGTAGATGCGTCATGTTCAACCATTTCTACCTCAATCGTAGTTGGATTAAAATAGCTGTTTGTTAGTATAATTTTTTGTAGTGGTTGGCCAATAAATGGGACAGTATTTGGTTTATTAGTAGGTGCAGAAGATGGGGTGACAGTCAAAAACACTAAGTTTGTTGGTGAGTCTGAATATCTATATCTAACTGATTTTTGTGTGGTATTTGTTAAGTTTGTTGTTACTGGCTCACAATAAAATGAAGATGTTACAATTTTATAAAAATTTTGGACTTTTTTATTATCAGTAACACTTATATATTCTACTCTATATCCAACCAAACCCTGTGGGGCGAATTTAGATCTATCCTCTTGTTCAACGTTTCCAAGATCAATTACAATACCCCTAACTGAAGATAATGATGCTAAAACACCACAATCTGTTATTTGTGTTCTTATTTGTTTTGGTCTTACGTGAAGTGTGTATATCCCTAACTCGGAGAATGTGGTACTTTCTAATCTTAATGTATACATACCACCCAAAACCTCCACATTTGGAGCGTTTGTATCATCAGTTGTATTTGCATTGTGATATAATGGTGATAAGATAGCTGCCGAATCCAACTTTGTTAGTGTTGAATCGGTAGTTGCACCTCTGTCCGCAGCATAGTGAAGTAGTATTTCTACATCTTCTGGTGATACATCCGCTGGTCTTATTGTTCCGTAACTTCCTACTGCCATAGCATTTTAATAATAAATATAATTTTATTGTTTTTTCACAACGAAAAATCCATTTCCATATATGTCTAATTCGCCAATATTGTCAATTTCCCCTAATCTTAAATTAAATTCAGATACCCCCATCTTACCTCTTTCAACAAATATGTCAGAATAAACCGATGGATCTGAAACAAACCCCAAAAAATGCTCATTTCTGGTTAACATTTTATTTACCACATACTCTGTAGCAAAATCTGTACTGTTACCTGTTGTAAATCCAGAAGTTCCATTTATAATGTGGTTTGGCACTTTTCCTGTAACATAGGTTACCCCGTCTGAGCAATCATAATAATCTAAGCCATCAACTGTATATTTTGAACAGCTTAAGGTTGTACCAGGTAGTGAAGTTGATGTTACACCCGTATAAGCCGTTTGGCCGTATAATTTTTTTTCTATAATTCTACTTTTACCAACAGCAACAAATGTTAAACTTGTTGACGATAGTGTTTTTGTTGATCCTGAAGCCGCCACACCATAATCTGTGTATGGGAAGGTAAAAGTAAGGGTACCCAAACTAGTTGGATCACCGATAACTAAAGGTAGCTTTATTGTCCTTGATAATGTTTGTACTTTCCAAGGGCTATTCATTGTAATTGAAATTACTTTACTACCTGCAGTTGAATATGTTTTGGTTGCGTTACCTAAAATTGAAATAGAAGAGGCTGTAGAATCTCCCCAATTAATTTGGAAGGTTGCGTCAACGACTCTTTTTAAAGTATTTGTATTGGTTGTGTTATAAACAGTTACGGTGTTTCCAGAAGCTTTATATGTAAAATTACAAAGTTGTTCTACTTGATCGATATCACCATCAAAACCAACCATAACACCTAATTCATCTACTTTTGAATCTAGAAGTATTGGTAATTCATAATCTGGATATGCAGCTGATTTATTTTTTCCAATGTTAACCCAAGATGTTCCATTCCATCTATAATAATAACCTTTGTCTGTCCACGTTAACGCTTCTGGTTGCTCAACCCAAAACGATGTTTGTGTTGACGGTATTTTATTTAAATTTGAAACAACTAATGATTTATATATTTTACCATTATAATAAATGGTATCTCCAGAGGTGTAAGTGATATCGCTATACCATTTAACATCCATGACTGTTGTTCCACTAGTTGGTACAGTTGTTGCTGACCATGGAACTAACTGTAGGTTATTATCATACCAATACTGCCCAGCGTTATATAAAACAACCGATAATATATTTTTTTGCAATATTTCGTACTTATATTTTCTCATTTTTATAATTTAGCCGCAGTACCACTGCCAAAATCACAATCACTTGTAATTCCTCTAGTTATTTTATAGCTATGGTCCGATCTTTTGAATCTTACTTGATAGTAAACATCATTAATTTCGTCCACAGTATTACTATAATTCATCTCATAAAACTTAACAGGATTTGCTGTTGTACCCACTCTTTCACCATTTACTAAGCTAGAATTATTTGCTGTTAAATCTTTATTTAAAAATCTCGTAATTGTGCCGTCTTCAGCATTAAAAAATCTAGCAGTCATGTAAAAGGTTAGACCGCTAAACACACTATCATCACCAAACCAAAACAAATACATATTTTCGGTGTTTCTGTAGTTGTTACCATTAAATACCGGTACAAAAATGTCTTCTCTTAAATTTAAGTCGAAAACTTTTTGTCCAAGAGGTATTGATAGGTTTTTAGCAAAAACAAGTTTTTGTGTTTCTCTTTCTCTTGTTGTATAAAATTCTAATCTAAAGAAACTATTAACGGTGTGTTTTAATAACTTAGCATTTTCTTTTGGGCTTATACCAATTAAATCGTAGTCAAAGCCATTATCATAATCTCTAGGATTTTGATTATTTAAAAAATAAAACTGATACCAAATGTCACATTGTTTAGTCGATACCCCAGATATTGTCACATCGTAAGGTTCATGAATATATCTAACAGTTTCATAGTTTTCAACCGGATTAATAATTGATCTAAGAACTTCTTCCTGATAATCTAGGAAATTTTCTTCCCAACCAGCATTTATTCTAAAATCTGTTTCCGGATTAAAAACCAAAGATTTACTATCTCTATTATACAATATATTCATTTTAACAATTTATGTTTGTATTTCCGAACCCTTTAAATCCATCTGATTTATTATTAAATTCTTTTTCGTTTATAAAATAAAAATTAAAATCTGTTTTAACATAATGCTGTCCATTTACAAATGGAAAGTCGGTGCCATTACCTTCATCATCAACAAACCCATGATCATATAAATCCCTCCACTTCCATAATCTTTCATCTGGAAAGTATCTGGCATTATCTGGAAGATCTAATATATTGTTAGTATTAAATGTTTCAATATATGATGAAAGCTGTCTTAGCTTTACTCTATAGTGTGGTTGATATAATAACCCCATTTTATTGTTTGCTGTAGCTCCGCTAAAGCCTGTAACATTTTCATCTTGACTATGATCAAAAATTGTTGTTGGGTGAACAATTTTATGAAGCGCTTCAGATATGATTCTTTCTTTTAATTCATAAGGATTGTATTCGACAAATGCACCAGTTAAAATTGTTCCAGTTGGTATTGTGCTACCAGATGTAAAAGTTATTCCACTAATAGTAACAGATGTACCACTAAGTGATGTTTCTTGTGTTGTTGTTCCACTAAAATGATCATCTATCCAACTATCGTGTAAATGAAATCTATAACCAACCTTTGGTGGATATTCAAAATAACCTGAGCCATTTTTAAATAAAACTGTTACATAAACCTCTGTTGGTGTATAACCAAGATTATTTGTTAGGCCAGTTAAAATAAAACTATTTCTAAAATCATATAATAAAGACTCTGGTCGATTTCTTTCAACTAAAACATCATTATTACCAACACTATCTTCAAATAAAATCTTTTTTTCTTCCTCAAATATTGGTACCTCAAATCCGGCTTTATCTAAAATATAATCGGTATGTGGGGTTAATATTTTATGTTTATGTACGTAATATGTTGATGTTGTTCCTGATATATTTTTATCATTAATACATCTTTTAATTGTGATTAATGTTGGTAGGGTTATACCACTAAATTGTTGTCTATTTAAATTTATTACATACTTTGATGAATTGTATTTATCATCCCCTAGGCTTGAAACAGAATATGTTTTTCCGCTTACAGCCGAAACAGAAGATATTATAACAAACTCATCTTCACCAATTCCATGTGGGACTGGTGTTATTAATTTATAATTTGTTGCTGTTGTTTCTACTCTACATGGTATTCCTTTTCCACTAGTAAATGTAATAATATTTGTACCTTCTACTTTGGTTGCCCCACTTAGTGTATACTTCATTGGGTAATTAGTATCACCACTGTATACGTAACTCATATAAAGATTCCAGTTATGGTATGGGGCATCCATATTGGATATATTCTGATGTTTATTTCTTGGTTTTGTTGGTAATGAAAATGTTGGTGTATAAGTGCCGTATGTTGATCCACTAACAGATGGAATGCTAATATCTTGTCTATATGTGTCTCTTCTTATAAATGCAAATTCATCATATGGAATATATCCTGTATTATCTCCAATATCACCCGCACCGCTTAAATAAAGATATTCAGTTAAATTTTGATAATTACTATCACCCTCATACATGTTTCTGAATATCATTCTTAGTTTACCATATATTTTATATTTGTTGCTTTGTGCCCTTTCGTAGCTAAAGTGTTCTTCAAGATCTAAAACAATTGAACGGTCACCTTCCCTTAACAATTCTTCACTTGTTTCTAAACCAATTCTTGTTGATAGATCAACAGCTGGGGCCTTATGATACCTTAACTCTGGTAATATGATTGTTTTCTTTTCCATTATTCAGTTGATGGGAATGCACCTTTTGGTCCATAATATTTTATAAATTTATCATAAGCCGTGCTGCCAGGTCTTAATCCGAAATAGAATTGGAATGGTGTTGATAATACTTGTTTGTTTCCAGAATAGTTTAATGCTGTTTGATAAATAAATGTTTCATTATTGTCTTTTACATATGGTATTGGTGCAGACCATGCCCCATTAACTACAACATAGATATTTCCAGTTAATGGATTTTTCTGGGTTCCAGTTAAAACATGTAGCCAAAGGTCTCCTTCAACAAATTCTGTTGCACTTGTTGGTGTTGTTAATCTTATTGCCTCAAATCTTTCTAATGAATCAGGATAGTTACCAACAAGAGAAAACGTATCATGTGTTTTTGTCATTGGTTTAATTAAATATTCCTCTTCACCATCAGCCATTAAATAATTTGTTGTTGTACTAGTTGTTCCTGATATTGAAACCATTCTTTGTAATTTTTGAACACCGATAGCATTTCTGTCCCAAAATTGGTCATCGTTTAAACCAAATCCAGTTGCACCTTTATTCCATAAATAAAAAGGAACTTTTTGTGTAAAATCACCCAATCTATTATTTAAACAATATCTAACAAAACTTCCATTTACATCTAATTTAAAATCAATTGGTGTTGGCCCCCATGACGATCCATTTTTAAAATATGTCATAAACGTTGTATCTTCTGGATCTAAGAATTCACCATTAAACATAAAATAATGTGAACTATCTAAATCAAAAGCTTCAATGCCAGCTTCACAATTTATTGATATTAATTGTAAAACATCACCATCCATTACGTAACCATTAAAAGTGTAACCACTATTAGTGAAGAAATCATCAATATTTGTTCTTGCCGCTGAAACATCCATTCTATAGTTAATAACATGTTCTATGACATTACCAGGGTCTTGATATGATGACGCAGTTAAGTCTCTTATTACTGAGCATGTTGGATCCACCGCCGGATCAAAACATATCTCATCAAAAAATTCATCTCTAACACCAACATCATAGAAAGTTGTTGGGTGTAAAAGCTCAACGTACGGTTTTTGTTCATTTGGTTTTTGGCCAATAAATAATTTTGTTGTTGGATTATAAGGTGTGCTTCTATAATAGAATTTCCCATCTAAAACATTAAAGAAAACTAATTCTCTAGGGTACTTACTACCTCTTTGATTTAAATCTCTTATTGTTTTATCATCCCATTTTATTCTATAGTCAAATTTAAAGAAGTATAATAATCCGTGAAGCCAATTCTCTATGAATGAATAATTTGTTACACCACCACAGAAGAACAATCCTATCCTTTTTCTTCTATACCATTCTTGTATCATCGATGCATTTTTAGAGCCACCTTCAACAACCGGTATAACAGTAAACACACCGTCCCTTATTTCTGAATACCCAGATTTTGTTTTTCTATCATAATATGTATTTCCAAGTTTTGACCAAATCACTAGTCTAGGCAAACGACCTGCACCACTAGAACCAATGATATCAGCCATAATGGTATAACTTGAATTTGGTTTTGTTGCTGATTCAACATAACCAGATGGGTACGCTGGTGGATATACTGGTGTATATCTATCACCATATGTTGATCCTGTTGACCAAAGATATGCTTGAGATATAGATTCATCATATGCCTTATCATATTTAAAGCAACCCTCTTCAATATTAAACACTGCCGCAGGGCTATCTGGATTTATCTTGGGTTTACTTCTATCATAAATTCTAAGTGTAACGTATGTACCTCTATCTGCGTAATTACCTGAACCATTATTACCTCCACTATATCCTTCGTAGTTAAAACCAGAAAGCTCAGCCCAACTTCCGTGATTGAAAAATAAACCATTAACAGTTCTACTTGAATACTCTCCAACAACATTTACTAAATATGTAACATATGCTGTTCCATAGTTACCTTCACCAGTTGCCCAAGAATCTAAAATACCTTGATTTATAGTATTTGTTGCAAATTTAATTCTATCCCCAGCCGCAGCATTTGTACTAAATGAAACAGTGAAATCACTTAATGAAACAGATTTTGTTAATGTATCACCACTTGCTGGCGAATATGGTAGTATATTATCTTTAACTGCCGATACTGCTTCCGCAACAAATCTAGAATTATTTGGGTCATTTGGTATCGGTGTGATAGTATATGTATGTAAACTATTTAAAATTGTTCTTGTAGCAGAGTTAGTACTACCTGTGATTGCGAAGGTGTTTCCACTCATAAATGAATCGTTCGGATCATAGTCTCTTGCTCTACCACCAGGAAAAACTGCTGATGTGTTTTCATTTGTATCTGTGTTAAATGAATAAGGTATCACAAATACATTACCTCCCGTAGCACCAATCCCTATAACCTTAAATGTAATTTCACCAACAGAACAATAAGTACTAGATAATGATGCACCTAATGTTGCATATTCATCATCAGTAGAACATTCTTCACAATCTGGATACGTTGTTAATGATAATGTTTGAGTTCCATTAACTTGTAATCTATGTGCGATATCTTGAAATTGTTCCCCGATTTTAGCGAAAGGTCTCCAGTTAAACGGCCACCCAAAATATATTGCATACAATGCCTTACCAATAGTCATAAAAAATCTACCTAGTAATTCAAAAACAAAATTTAATATGATGGCAAATATAAATTGTAAGAATAATAGAACTTGTGATAGTAATAGACCAAATTTAGTTCTATTTTTAAATGCAAAGTTTGTTGGTATGTAATTTGCTGTACCTGTACAATCATCTTCAGAGTTCGGTCTAATTTCTTTTATACCTAAAAATGCGTCTCTTCTGGTTAAACCAAATAAATTTTCTACAGCAGATACTTCATAATGTGATCCTTGAAAGGATGTTGGTGTGTATACTTTTCCGTAAATAAATTTATAAAAATAATCTTCAGGTATGTCATTATTGTTTGTGCCTAATATCAATTCTTTTTTATGTAATTTTTCTGCCGATGTTAGTGGCTCAAGTGTTACACCAGTTGGTACTGGTACATTTATGTAATCTTCAAATACATCTGAAAAAACATATGATGAAATAATAGCTTCACTATATTCGCTAGCACCGCCAGTACTATACTTATTAAATTCTCTAATATTTGGAACTAAATAAGTTGCAGATGATGTGCCTCTTGCTGAGCCTTCTCCTGATGACCCGCTTAATTCTAATTTAAGTCTTGCTATTGTTGATGTGGCAACCCCTTTGTTAGGGTCATTTGTTGTTTCTTGTTCACCAAACTCATTTGTATAAACATAATCAAGATTCATTGGCATCGTTGCCATTGCTGTTCCATCTTCGTCAATAACCCCTGGATTAAAATATTCTAATTCTGGATATAATGTTACACCATCTGATCCTATAACTTTCCTACCAGTAAATCTAACCCCCTGTATTTTACCGTCACTTGTTTGTAAATTACATTTATATCCACTTTTTCTTCTAATAACACCACTTCTTTTAACTGCGTCACCATCTGAATCTGTAACCGCTGAAACCAACATTAAGGATACTGGATCAACTTTAATTCCTAAGTTAGATAAGTCGAAATCTGCCCTGGTTATTCCTATTTGACACAAATCCATATTTCCCCAAAAAGGAGAAACATCAATAGTTTTATCGAAAGCAACTATTTGTGGTAACCCATCTAAATCGGTATCGGATCTGAATTTGAAAAATCTATCAAATTTATTAGCGTCTTCACCTTGTCTTATAAAGTCATATGGTCTAAGTGAAAAACAACCCATATCTGATAAATCAACATCAATATGTAATTGCTGTTCGCCTAAAGGTATGCCCCAAATCATATAGTCACCAGCATAGTTTGTTTTAGCTGTGAACTTGTAATATTTTTCAAAAACTTCTAATTGTTCTTCTCTACTAAGAATATCGTTTTGGTCTGGGAATGTACCTGTTGGTGTATGCCCAGCATGTTGTTGTCTAGCTGGTAATAGGTTATATCTATAACCATCATCATTTTTATCACTACTAAGTTTGAATGGGTAAAGTGTGGAAATTACTGGATCTTGCTCGTCTTGGTCTGATATTGGTACTAAAATGGAAACTCTTGCGTTTGGTATACCTAATCCATTATTTGCTGTTACCCTACCGCAAACAACACCATAGTCAGCACATAATGACGTATAAGCGTCTTGTTGTGTGAATTTTAAGGATAAAATTTCTAAAAGATCATAATCCTGTTTTAATTCAACAGTTACTTTCTTATCCCCGTTTAAAGTGGTGTTAATTCTGTGCTTTTGTACCATATTAACTATAAATAGAAACTCATCAATTTTCCTATAGAAAAAAGATAAGTAAAAAAGACGTTAATATGTAGTCGTGCCTAATGTTTTTACCCTGATTTTTATATCTTTTTGAGGAAATCTAATCTGGAATATTTGATTAGCTTTCATAAAAATCGTCATATCATTTTGTAAAATTTCTTTTGTAGCTGAATCTTTGTATGACTGTGAAACCTGTGACGAAGAATATTCGCCACCGATTTTATTGAAAACTCTGACATCAATAACGTTTACAACACCTGGAACATTGTTTACTTCTTTCATTAATTCACCAACAAATAGTGGGTCTCCCATTTTTCTTTTATCAATAGAAAAATACTCTGTTGTTGATGAGATTACATCTCTTATAACTTCTCCTTGGTTTTGGTTTTTATCCAATAAAAGGTCAATTTCTAACCCCATATCAATGACTTCACCGCTAACAATATCAATGTAGTCATTTATCATTCTAAACTGAGAAAGATAGTTTAATATGTTTTGTTTTAGTGTATTAGAAACTACGCTCGTTAAATTACCACTCTCATCATATGACAATAGTTTAACTCTCACTTTGTTGTCTTCTTCCATAACATTAACCTTTGCTGGAGCCCCATATGTTGATGGCATAGTTTCAATCATTGATTTATAGTCATTTAGTGTGACCGCTCTATTCTGTGCAGCAAAGTTATATGCAACCATGGCTCTAAGTTCTTCAACAGTTGGTTGATCAGCTCCGCCAACAGCTGGTGTTACGTTAGTTACACTTAAAGATTGTGAAACTTGACTATTTGTGTCAGAATTGGGGCCTGTAATAATAAAGTCTGAATTTTCCACATTATTGATGACACCAACCCCAATATTGCTTTCTTTACCTCCACCTATTCTGTATTTTATGAATAGTGTTGTTTCTTGTTTTGGAATTGAACCTAGTGAAAGGTTATTTAGATATGATGATAAATTTACTTTTAATTTATCAGTAATATAATTATCTAGATTATCAAGTGGATCAATATTTCCCGAACCAAATGTTAAAAAGAAATATCCTTCTGGGGTGTATTCTGTAATAAATTTATTTTGTACTGTAACATATTCACCAGCTTTAAAATTTGGTCTGTCAGAAACACCAGTTGTACTTGGAACAAACACTTTGTCTTGAACTAGGGATTGAACTTCGTACCATTTATTTGGATCACTTATAAACTCACTATAAGCGGGATTACCCGCAAATGTGGTTCCTTCCTTATGAATTACAGCAGAAACACCAAGTACGTTTCTTTCTGGTAAAAATATCTTTAAAAACGGTTTTTGATCTTGCTGAGTGATAACTTTTCTGAAAATCTTAGTTACACCGTTAACAACAGGTTCTCTTTTTACGATCGTATAAGAAATTAATCTGTTGTTATTATCAAAGTTTGGTAGTTTTAATCTATTCGGTTCTCCTTTACTATTAAAAGGATTTGAAAAATCAATATCTTCAATTGTTTCAAATATTTGACCACCTCCAGAAATTTGTGCGCCAGCTCTTAAAATTCCTTCGTATCTATCATCATCTTTATCACCTCTAACTGGTACATTGATACTAAAATCACACAAAGCCACTGAAGGTCTTAAGCCGGGTATTCTGATACCATATGTTTTTGCAATATGAAATAAAGATTGTCTTTTTTGAGCAAAATCTAACATTGTTTCTTGCCAAACTCTATCGATATGAAAGTGTAAGTTATCAGAAACCGCCGCGTTCAAATCCAGTAAAACAGAATAAATCGACGCGTCGTTTGTATTTTGAATAATATCCGGGTAATATTCTTTGGTTAAGTTTACTAGGTCTTGTCTCAAACCAGCAAAATCCCTGTTAGTATATGCTATCTTTTTGCTCATATTATATGTTAATAATTACAAAGTCGGAACTAGAAAAAGTTCCATTATTTGTTGTATAATCAATTCTTATTTTGGCAGTATATGGTTTAGTAGAACCGTCACCAACTCTAAATAATCTAGTATCCTCATCTTCACTAATACTTGAAGCGCCGTCTTCTGGATCTATATCAGGATTTGTAATTTTTATTGCGTTTATCTCTAGATTTGGTATATAAATTTTAACAGTTTCTCTAATTTCATCTTCTATACTGCTGTAGGTTATACTATCATTTAAATCAAATATGAATTCATATAACCTTGTACCGAAGTCAGGTAAAAAATATCTACTTCCTTTTCTAGTTAATAATAAATGAATAAGGTTTGCTCTAACCTCCTCATCTACATTCAATGTCATTCTAGTATAGTCACCTAACGTGCTATTTCTAAAAGGAAAATCTATACCATACTTTGTAGCCATATCAATAAATATAAACAATACTAAAATGGATATAAATAAAAAACCCAACCGAAGTTGGGTTTTAGTATTGTGACTTGATATTCGCACCCTGTATTGTCAAGTCCTGGATGCTCAAGGTACGCCTTGACGACAGCTAAACTTTGAGGGCGCCACCCATTATCTTACGATCCACATCCTTCACATTCAAATGGTGAATCATCTGGCCTACTAGCCATCATTACAACTTCAGGCGTTTCTTCACTTATAATAGTATTTTGAGGTGTAGCGTATGCTGTTTGTTGCTTTGGTTGTACTTCAGCAACTGGCTTTACTGTTGAGGTATCTAAACCTAATCCTTTAATTGGGTCAACAGCAGATCTTGTTCTCAAATAATACATTCCGGTTTTAAGACCTAGCTTCCAACCAAACAAATGAGCCGCGAGTACTTTTGCTTTTGTTGCGTTATCGATAAATAAATTCATTGACTGTGATTGATCGATAAAAATACTTCTATTGGCCGCCATTTGTAAAATTCTCTTTTGAGACATTTCCCAAACAGTTTTATAAACTTCTTTGATTGGTGTAGGAATTTCTGGAATATTTTGAATAGATCCATTCTCAAGAATTAGTTTCTTTTTCAAATCTTCATTCCATAATCCAATATTCATTAAATCTTTAACCAAGTGTTTATTGACAACAATAAATTCTCCACCTAATGTTCTTCTTGAATAAAGATTCGTTGTAAATGGTTCAAATGCTTCGTTGTTACCTAAAATTTGTGCGGTTGATGCCGTTGGCATTGGTGCAACAAGTAATGAGTTTCTAACACCATACTTTACAACTTCTTTTCTCAAAGATTTCCAATCCCATCTTCCGGACATATCTTTATCTGTCTTACCCCACATTTCATATTGGAAAATACCTTTTTCTATTGGTGAACCGGAAATAGATTCATATGCCCCAACTTCTTTTGCAATATCTTTTGATGATGTTACTGCAGCAAAATAAATTGTTTCAAAAATTTCTGTTTGTAGTTTATCCGCCTCTTCACTTTCAAAAGGTAATGACAATATACAAAATACATCTGCTAATCCTTGTACACCTAAACCAACTGGTCTATGTTTAAAGTTAGATCTTTTTGTTTCTTCTGTTGGGTAAAAATTCAAATCAATAACATTATTTAAATTCTTAACAACTTGGTAAGTGTATTCAAATAATAGCTGATGATTAAATTCACCATCTAAAATATATTTTGGTAATGCTATTGATGCTAAGTTACAAACAGCTTGTTCAGTTGGTGAACTATATTCAATAATTTCAGTACACAAATTTGAAGATTTAATTGTACCTAAATTCTTTTGATTTGACTTATAGTTAGCAGCATCTTTGTATAACATATAAGGTGTTCCAGTTTCAATCTGTGCGGTTAATATCGCATCCATTAGTTTTCTAGCTTTGATTGTTTTTCTGGCTAAACCCTGTTGTTCATATGATTCATACAAACGAGTAAAAGCTTTATCTTCTGGTGTATCATACATGTCAGATAGCCCTGGTGCCTCATCTGGTGAAAATAAAGACCAATCACCGTCAGATTCAACACGTTGCATAAATAAGTCTGGTGTCCACATTGCTAAAAATAAATCTCTAGCTCTCATCTCTTCTTTTCCATGATTCTTTCTTAGATCAATAAACTCTAATACATCTGAATGCCATGGCTCAAGATAAATTGCAAATGAACCTTTTCTTTTACCTCCTTGATTAATCCAACGAGCAACTTCATTGTAAGTTTTCATCATTGGTAGTAAACCATCTGACATTCCGCCGGTGCCTTTAATGTATGCCCCTTTAGCACGAACATCATGAACATGTAAGCCAATACCACCAGCCCATTTAGAAATTTTTGCAACATCTTTGATTGTGTCAAATAATCCATCAATATCGTCACCTTTATTTCCAATTAAGAAACAAGATGACATTTGTGGTCTGCGTGTTCCAGCATTGAATAATGTTGGTGTCGCGTGCGTATAAAAGTGTTGTGACAAATCATCATAAATTCTTAAAGCCATCTGAACATCACCATTACAAATACCAACAGCAACCCTCATGTACATATACTGTGGTCTTTCAACGGTTCTTTCACCAATTTTTAAAAGATATGATCTTTCTAAGGTTTTGAAGCCAAAATAATCAAAATCAAAATCTCTCGTAATATTGATTGCACCATCAATAATTTCTTTATTATCCATCACGAACTCATATACATCATCTGAAATCAGTGTTGATTCCTTTCCAGTCTTTGGTTCAATAAAAGAATGTAATTCTTTAATGGCCTGAGAAAACTTCTTTGGTGTTGTCTTGTGTAAATTTGTTACAGCCAATCTCCCCGCTAATTTTGCATAATCAGGATGCGTTGTTGTCATAGATGCCGCAGTTTCTGCCGCTAGTACATCCAACTCTTTAGTTGTAATCCCATCATAAATTCCTTGCGTAACTTTTAGTGTAATAAATGTAGGATCAACATAATCCATATTAAGGTCATCACAAAGAGCACTAATTCTTTTAGTGATCTTATCATATCTCATCTCTTCTAACGTTCCGTCTCTTTTTAGTACTTTCATCTCAAATTATATTTTTTAAAATTCTAAATCACCAAATGCTGATTCTAGATCCTCCGCTTCCGCAGTTTTATTAACACCTGCTTTTTGATACTCAGCAACTCTCTTTTCAAAGAAATTTGTTTTCCCTTGTAGAGCAATATTTTGCATAAAATCAAATGGGTTTTCTGAATTGTAAACTTTAGGAACCCCCAAAGCAACCAATAATCTATCTGTAACAAATTCAAGATATTGAGCCATTAAATCTGAGTTCATACCAATAAGTCTAACTGGTAAGGCTTCAAGAATAAACTCTTTCTCAATTTCTAATGCGCCACAAATAATATCTTTAATTTGCTTTTGTGATAACTTGTTTTCAATATGGTGATTAAATAAGTGACATGCAAAATCGCAATGCATACCTTCATCACGAGAAATCAATTCATTAGAAAAGGTTAAACCCGGCATTAAACCTCTTTTCTTCAACCAGAAAATTGCGCAGAAAGATCCAGAGAAAAAGATACCCTCAACTGCTGCAAAAGCGATAAGTCTTTCGACAAATGTTCCTTTTTCAATATATCTTAGTGCCCATTCAGCTTTTCTTTTAATAGCTGGAACAGTTTCGATGGCATTAAATAATTTATTTTGTTCTTCCTTATCTTTGATGTATGTGTCAATTAACAATGAATAAGTTTCACTATGAATATTTTCCATCATAATCTGAAAACCATAAAACATTTTAGCTTCAGTGTATTGAACAGCATTAACAAAATTCATTGCTATGTTCTCATTAACAATACCATCAGATGCCGCAAAAAATGCTAATACATGTTTAACAAAGTGTTGTTCGTCTGCGTTTAATTTATTTTCCCAATCATAAATGTCTTGTCCTAAATCAATCTCTTCAGCAGTCCAAAAACATGCTTCTTGCTGTTTATAAAGCTTCCATAAATCATGGTGCTCGATTGGGAAAAGGACAAAGCGTCCGGGATTGTCAACTAGAATCTTCTCGGTCATAGTGTTTGTTTTTTTTACTTGTTTAATAATTCTTTTTGTGCTAAATATTCGTTGTAGATTTTGTTCTTGCGCTGCTTTGCTTCTTCTTCCTTATCGGTTTTGAAACCAAGCAAAGTATTTTGATGGTCAACATCAATTTCAAGAAACTCATTATTGAATTTGCAGTTATTGAATACAACACCATCTTTACCGATTCTGGATTTCAATAATGTTAATGTTGCAAGATTCATTTCTTTTTGTTCAATTGTTTTACCAATAGACAATACAACGTGTCCAATTTGGGCTTTTTTAATAGATCCACCCATTTGATCTGTGGTTACTACTTCACTCTTAATAGATTCTCTATTACCTTGGGTAGCAGTCCATATTGCGATATCAAATTCAGATGTCATAGCTTCTAATTGTCTCATAATTGCACCATCTCCCTTCCACTCTTCATTATAATTTGTCTTCTCAGGGGTGATACAATCAACATAGTCCAAAGTTAGTAAATCTACTCTAAAACCATCAGCTTGCATCTTTCTTAATTTTGATTTAATTTCAGAAATTGTAACAGAATCACTAGGTAACTTCAGTAATCTAAGCTCGCCAGTTGATATACTTTTTCTTTCTGTTACAATTTTCTCAACCTCTTCAGCATGTAATGGTTGTTCTTTTGGAGAAATACCGGTCCAAATGGTAAAATGTTTTCGTTTAATGTTATTAACGTTATCTTCAAAGAAAACTTGAACAACATTGTAACCCTGATTAAAGGCCTCGTTAGAGAATTTAGTCAATAAAGTTGTTTTACCTGTTCCGGTTGGGGCTAAGACTACCCCAAGTTCGCCTCTTCCCAAACCACCATCCAATAGGTTGTCAATACCCACAACGCCTGTTGGTATTGGTCTTCTATTATCAGCTTGTAAAGCTAAGCTAATACTATCAAAGATGTCTACTACATCATTATCACTAACACCAACTTGTAGAGCGTCTTGAATTAGTTTCTCAATTTTGTGGTACTCTTCAAATTCACCCTTAGCTGTTATCTCCTCTATTTTCTTGATGGTTTTCTTAAGAACTTGCTGCTTACAGAAGTTCATAGCTTTGTCCTTAATTAAAGGAATTCCACCCTGATCAATAACGTGGTCTTGTATATTCTTAATGGTATCAATAAAAGCAGTCCTGGCTGTGTCTGAAACGCTTTCTGATAATATTTTTTGTTCTAATGCGGTATATGAAGGTAGTGTTTCGTATTTTTCATAACACTCCTTAATATTTTGCATAATGAACTTAAACCCATTATTGTCAAAATAGTTTTGATCTATGACCTCAACAATAGTTTCACCGAATTTTCGGTCTTCTATAATAGTTTTTAATAGTGATATTTGATACGTTTGCCCTAAATGGCCAAAATTTTTCTCGGTCATAAAATATATAAGTTATAAAATAAAATAAATTAAAGTTCGTACTGAAGATATGTCGTCTCTGGATCGCTTACTGACAAAACTTCAGTTAAATCTGCCAAAATTCTTCTTAATTTTGGTCGAATGTCTACCGCGTATCTAACCTTTGGGTGGTAATAGTGCGCAGCAAATATTCTTGAAATAAATACATCGTCACCTTGCTTAATTTGCAGTAAAAAATACTGTTCTTCCATCTCTTTAGGATCTTCCACAACTTCATTATTCATAAAAAATCCTTGATTTTCGATTAAGTATTCGGAACTTTTTATTTTCAAATCTTCCGAAATTTCTTCACAAATATTTTTTACTTCATAATGCAGATTCATAGACTTCCTGGTATAAGGATTATAGTCTTTAACGTTAAAAAATCGCTGGCAGATGATATTGCCGTCTAGTGTAAGTAAAAATTCAAACTTGTTTTGTTCTTGAATGTTCATAAGTCTTAGTTTTTATTTAATTTTAAATTTAATTGTATGTTTATTTTTTTCTTTAGTAGTTAGTCTTAGAAAAGGATTTAGGAATTTTATCCATGCATCATCACTCTTTGGTAAAACAGTGAAAATACCGTCCTCCATCATCATTTTCATAGTATTTTTATAAGAACGCCCTTCGGTATCAAGATTTTCTTTTATTAAAGAATTAACACCATTTTTGGCTTCTTCGGTTAAAATTGGCTCATCCAAGCAAACCATTTTATTATTTATATCAAAAAATTCATCACCGAAAACACCGAGCTTAGTAACACCAGTTAAAAAGTTCTGTACCAATTTATTTTCCTTGTCTTCCGAAAATAAAAGATTACCTCTCTCTCTTGCTTCACTTAAAGTAATTTGCTTTTCTTTTATATCGGGGAAAAGTGAGATTAATCTTTTAATACCCATATTTTTAATACCGAAGATGTTATCAGAAGGATCACCACATAAAATTTTAACCAGTTTGACATTTTCAATCAAGATAGTTTCATGATCATAATCAATTATGTCATTCTTCTTATATACTTTTCTGTGTGATGGGTTATAGAGCGTTACATTCTCATTTACGAGCTGTGCTAAGTCCCTATCAGATGAGTAGATTATCTTTTTCTCTTTAGGAGAATTTTGTGTGTAGTAGGCGATGCAATCATCAGATTCACAATACTCGAATTCACCTTGCCTAACATAAAGTTCTTCCAAGTATTGTTTAATCCTAGATCTTTGCCTTTGGTATGAGAAAACTTCCTCTTCAGTCCTTGTTCTGGACTTTCTGTTCTCTTTGTAATGATGATATATTTTCTTTCTAGATATATGACCATCTTTACCATCCCAGAATACGCAGATTTTATCAAGTTGATAATTTTCAAACGATCTTCTGAGTGTGTCGATAAAGTGAAATAATCCACCTATATGCTGACCTTTATAAAAATGGTTTTTTAAACCGTAGAAACCAATGGTTAATAGATTATCTCCATCAACCAACAATGTATTAGACATTTAGTCTAGTCTTTAATAGTTAAACAATCAATCTTCGTTCTCTTCTTCTGGTATCGGCTCAAACTTTAGTTCTTCAAGATTATCGACTTTTTCATCGAATAATGAGCTAATATAGTCTAAGTTATCCTTTACATAATCCTCTCTAGATTTTTTCTCTTCTGCAGCTTCTTTTGCTCTCATAAATCCATGAGGTGTAACCATAATTTTACCATCACCAAACTGAATACCGTTTACGTGGTTTTTCATAACTGTAATTTTACTTCTTGTTGCAACAGTTACAGTTCGCTTATTCTTAGTGATTGAAATTTTTGTTGTACCAGCATTTTTCTCGTTACCAAATCTGAATACTAATGTTGAATTCAACCAAATAGATTCACCACCCTTAGCTTTGATTTTAGGTTGACCAAATGGATTATCAGGAAGTTCAACCCAAGGTTGGTTAACGATAATCAAAGTGTTTGTATGAGCCTTATCTGCTCTTCTAGAGCCAGATATTCTTTGGTTGATACCCATACCAATCTTATCAGATAAAACAGACGCATTATGTTGCTTTCCGCCTTTACCTTCCCATGTCATCTTACATGGTACAGAACCAACAGAATCCCATAGGAATAACAAGTCATATGGTAATTCACCTTTTTCTTGTAAATCAAGCATCTCATTAATAAAATCTGTGATTTGCTCAATATATTCAAAATCGTTTCTAAAAATGAAATCACCAGAATATGTTACTTCTCCAGTTCCTTGATCAACATCTTTTGTTACAGGAATACCCATAATTGAAGCATGATCAAAATCAAACTTTTGTTCAGTGATTATAAAAATTGGTAACATACCTTTTTTAATACCATCTGCAGCTGCTCCAAGTAGTGCTGTGGTTTTACCTGTATCTGAGTGACCTAAAAACATATTAATATGACCTAATGCTGGCCCAGGTAAACCAGTTGCATCCAAAAATGCATCACCAAGGTCCAAAAAACGATCTGGTTTATATGTTGTTTTGCTTGAATATTTCGAAGCAAGTTGTGAAATCGAGAAGTTTTGTTTTTTTATAGCCATAATAATAATTTTTTAAAAATGGGCCATTGACGTTATCTCCGGCCCGTTGGGTTAGAATGGCAGATTTTCATCTGCATCTTCATCTTCTTGTGGATCTTCAATTGGTGTAGAAACTGTTTGTTTTTTACCAACAATAACATCTTCTCCACTAGCACCTGAAACCCATTTTTTACCTTCTGAGTCCCAAGTAGGTGTTTCACCTTTTGCTACCATTTCCAAATATTCTTCTGGTTTTTTAGAATAAACATCAGACCAACTTAATTCATCGTTAACCCAACCTTTTGCCACTGTTTCATCTGAGTGAAGTGGTGATGGGTCTTCCGGAATGATAGAGTTAATTGTTGTGTATTCTTTACCATTACCAGATTTTGTTAATGTTAAGAATAACGTTAAGTCTCTACCTGTTTGTAGATCTGTAATATCTCCCTTCTTTTGGAATAATGGGAAAATCTTATCTAGAATACCGTCTTGCTTTGAATTGTGTTTAAATCTCCAAAACTTTGGTCCGTCTTGCTCATTATCGCGATCGATAACTTTTACAATATAGAACTTCTTAGAACGATATTGACGAGCGTATTCTTTATCTGATTCTACACCTGTATTCATTAAACTTTGATACACCTCATTTAATGGAGAGCGCTTACCATCTTGCTTTGGATCGTATAATTTAACCCACTTTCCATCCACTTGGATTTCATGGAAATAAGCCTCTTTAAATGGTGATGTTCCATCTGCTGTAGGTAGAATTCTGATTCTGCGTTCTTCCCCTTTAGAGCCTTTAGGTAATACTGTTGTAAAATACCTTTTAAGTCTCTCTTCGCTAGATACTCTGTTGTTGTTTCCGCTTGCGGATTGCTTGCTTTTTTCGTACTGTGCTAGTACTGCATCTACTGTACTCATATTATTTGTTTTTAAATTGACAATAGTAAAATATAAACAAAAAAACCCAGATTACAAAATCTGGGCTAAAAATATTTTAAAAAATATATAAAAAATTATTCTAGGGTAAGTAAATATGCTAATTTGTTCAACGAACCCAACATTTCGTCTCTAAGGTTTAAAAGATCGGTATCTCTTTCTTGTGATAATTCACCACTAAAACCTATAAGTCTATTTTTTGCGGTTTGTAAAAATTCCACAATATTAAGTTCGGATAGGTTATTCATTTGGATGGTATTTGTAGAATTATCTAAAGCAAATCTACCATGTTTACCCATACAAATTTCAACATATTCGTCAATAAGACCGTCTAAAGTCTCATAAATTTCACCAAAAGCTTTATGTCTAGCATAACCTTTAGTTTGCCAGTGTAATATTTTAAACTGATTCTGTAGTCCTAAAAAGAAATTTACATTAGAACTTAGGTTGTTGTTCATCTTGGTAAGGGTTAAAGCTTCCAGCTAGCTCTTCTTTTGAATAGTTCTCAATTTCGTTTTTTGTTAAAACATATTCGTTTTTACCGCTAGCTCTCATTTCGTCTTGTTTATGAGCAAAAAACTCTTGTGGTTTTTCGTTAAATGGATATGAATCCAGTGAACGCATCTCTAGCTTCTCTTGTGGGGTTTGTGGTTTCATTTCTTCAACTCTAGCACCCAGTTGATCAATTTTAGATATTATAGCGTCCATATTACTTAACTTAGACTCTAAATCGTCTAGTTTACTGAATACTGTATCCATTTTCTGGATAACACTATCATTTTCCATTTTTGAGGTTTCCAGTTCGTTTTTAATGTTTTTGGTCATATTAACCAAGTCGGTAACATCCACCTCTTCTGTTTCACCCATAGCTGGGCTATCAGGTAATCCTGGTGCTGCTGGAATTCCCGCATCTGGTGCTGGCATTTCTGGCGCAGCTGATGCGTCTGGCGCAGCTGGGGCGCCTGCTGGAGGTAAAGCGGCAGGCTCAGCCTGTTCTTTTATAATATAATGCTTAGTTGCATTTCTATTGATTTCTCTAAATCTATTAACCTCTTGTAAAAGCTTTTGTTCTAACATAGTTTTAGTCTTGTAATAATTGTCTACCGTCTTCGGTAATGTATTTTTTATTTATTCTTTCAACAATACCATCTTTAGATCTGATGACATAACATTCACCAGTCTGCAAATCGCATTCTTCTCTTTCCATTTGGTCATTAGAAACAGCTTTTGTAACCTTTGGGTTTAAAAACTGATTGACCGCGTTATTTAACTTTTCCATAGTGTTAAAATGTATACATATAAATACTACAATCTTTATGTTTTTTCTGGTTTTATTTCCTTACGTACCTTAAATATAAAACATCCCCCTCAACTAACCTTAGTTTTCTCATTAAACTAGGACTAATAGCAAAGCCATATTGTGCATAAGTGGGATCATCTATACTAGGCCCACTATGAACTGGGCCATCAAATTTACCGTCATTAGGATTGACGTTGGTCTCAAGTGTGTATGTTGCGTTTGATTTAGGTACATAAAAAATAGTATCCCAACCAAAAAGGGTTTCTTTATTTGTGTTTGTTACATTCGCTCTTATAGAATAATATTCATATAACGGTCCAATGTCTGATAATTTAACAAGTTTATTAGGATATGCTTTCCATCCACTAACCATGGATAATTCTGCTGGTGACCCATTTTTAATTGGTATGTATTTTCCTGAGCCTAGAACACATACTCTAGATCTAAGCCAATTCTCGTTGTTGTAGTTAATTGATTGAATATATTGTTCTGGTTTACCATTTATCTGTTGACCATTATATGGAAGTAGATCGCCAAATAAAAATCCGGATGTTTTATTAATATTATTTAAATCTTCTCCTCTTGCTGGAGCTCCAGGATCAATTGTAAAAGTTTTATTATCTGTCGTTGTAATTGATTTAGCTGTTGTTTGAGCTTGATCCGATTGTTGTTTTTTCTTAACTGCAGCTGAAAGTATTCTACTAAATAGCGGCCTATAACTAGACATAAATGTACTTTCTAATGATGGTAACGAACTATTAGAAATTCTAACACCAGTAAATGTTGTTTCAAATGTTCCTTGCTTAATTGCGTGATTAACGTCAAAAACAAGATATGTTCCAGCAAACATAGGAACATTAGCCAAATAAAAATACATGGTTGGCTGTATCATTGCATTACCCATACAAGTAACACTACATTGATACGAAGCTGTTTTATAAATGTCAAATAAACCTATATCAACAGCATGGCTACCGCCGCCACCTTGTGATCTTGCTAATCTTTCTTGTGCTAAAGCACTTTCTGTTGTATTCTTATATGTGCTTTGATCAAGAGAAATGTTTTTAAATATATTTTGTGCTTGATCACCAAAGTTTATTTCAAATGAAACTACTCTGTTTGATTTCGATAAATCAGCATCCATGAATATTTTTGGTTCAATCAATAACGGATTGTTGTTTGGATTTTTGATATCAAAACCATCGTTTTTAAATTTATACTCTTTACTAACTTTAGACATATCTAGATATTGAGATGTCTTGTTAATGTACTGAAGTATAATTTTAGGTGACGATTCTTGATAATCTACATCTAGGTGTGTGCCAAATAATGTACGCGCAATACTTTTAGAAGGTAGTATTTTTTTCTTATTAGTAGAATTAGTGCCATAGAAATTTACATAAGCCGGTAGCGGTCTCAAATCAAAGTTTGTTCCTTGAATCAATAATGAAACTGCGCTATATAAATCTATTTTAATATTTTTTTCATCCGCTAATGAAATTAAACGTTCAAGACTTATGTATGCCTCATCTCCAATGTCTCTATTAGATCTATCTAAAAATAAAAATTCATCCATTAGACTTCTTTGGCCAATTGCGTTTCCAGAAATCCATTTATCATTAAAAGATTTAAAATATTGATATAAATCTAATAATGTTGATTTTGCCTCATTAAATCCATGATAAATGGTGACCTTTCCTTCTAATGTTTCTTCTTTTAAAACTGAAAATTTTCTAGTAAGGTTATTTAAAAAGTCATTTAATCTATTTACCTGAGGACGGAATATATTAGCCTCTATATAAGTTTTAAAGTTAGTATAATTTGGTGAAAATCCAGGAGTATTAACAATTTGATCTTTGACCCATCCGGCATAAATTCTTGCTAATTCTCTATGTGCATATATATTTTCAGAGTTAACCTGAATATCGCTTATTTGAAAAAAGTGATGATAAAGGTTACTACTAATTCCGCTATATGTTGCACCAGTAATATTTTGACCAATGTATAATTCAATTAGTTTTTGATTTTGTGCTGTTAATTGAGAAACATTATATTCATTTACACCATAAGTTTTTGATCTTCCGATATATCCACGAATAACATAATCATCAATTTGTCTAGGGTTACCAATTGTTAAAATATCTAAAGCTTTATTGTTTAAAAGTTGATTAGTTAAATCTTCTAGCTTTTTTGTTTGATTTTCCTTTATTTTTGTTTGGTATCCACTAGAATTAAAATCAATACCGTCTTTAGATATACTAGTAATTTCTTTCAAAAGACTTTGAAAAGAACTATAATCAATTCCCTCTTTTACTGTATCTAGATCGAGATCTAATGACGCAAAATTAATAAACATTTTTTCAAACTCATCTAATATGTCTGGGCTAAAAACGGCAATTAAATCCATCACGCGTTTTTTATTACCATTTAAAGTATATTCTCCAGAAATATTTTCAAATCTTTCTCCATATGTTGGAAAGTACACTGTACTATATGATGGGTTGTTATTTAAATTATTTGAATCATAAATAAGTCTGAATGAATCTTGTGTTAGTGTATTGAAATTATTAATCAAGTCGGTTATTTGACCCCCGTTAAATGAAGGTAAAACAGTATAACGAGTATCCTTAGGTGAAAATATTGAATTATCAACCAAACACGTAAAAGTATATCCGGATGTTGATGTTGGTTTGGATATAACAAACTTGGTCATTCCTGATGCTACTGCAGCAGAATATTGGTTTGCGGCATTAGCAGCATTTGCACTTGTTTTTGTAAATCCAGATGGGTTATAAAAACTATACCCATTAACAATTTGTGAATAGATACCATGGTAGAATGGATACAACCCCACATAACTATTACTATTATATGTTGCGCCGGTTATTGTACTAGTCATTCCAGTTTGATCTGGTGTTGTATTTCCAGTTAAACTAAATGAAGCATTAGTTGCGTTATCAAAAAATGTAGCTCCGCTAATAGGAATTGTAATTCCGCTTATAATATCAATACCGTCAGTAAGATATTTTTTATATCTGTGATATTGTGCCCCCCATTTTAAAATTAAATGATGTGGTATATAATGTGTCGCACCAACTTCTTTAAATAACGAAAACATAAATGTCTTTTTACCATCAAAGTCTAAAACGTCGTCTAAATCTTTATATGGTAAAGAATTTAATAAAATATATGCCGATCCAACATATCTACCCTCAACCCCGCCTTTCATAAAATCATCATATAGTTGCTTGTGAAAATATGGCGTGTTTAATAGATTTCTTGTAAAATTATCATACTTTATTTGACTCGAAAACATATTTTTATGGTAACTTGAATTAACCCAAGCTTTCGGATTAATTGGTGAGCTAATAAAATTAGAATTTTCATTAACCTTAAAAATACCTTTATAACCAATAGATGAGCCGGAACCGAAAGTGTTACTCAATAAATTAGTTGAAACATATGAACTGTATAGATCAGAATTAAAAGGAAACTCTTTTGTTCTATATTCTGGAATAACAAATGAATCTAAAGCAGATTGTAATTTCTCAAATTCATTACTTTTGGTACCATTATTTTGAACAGAATTAGTATAATGTTCAATTTTAAAATCATCATCAAGTAACCCTCTAATATATTCTACTGTTGTTAGACCATCTTGAAAATATGGGTATCTCTCTTTTTCTGCGTATTTTTGAAGTGAATCTGTTAAATCTGTTATACTTTTAATTCTTGTACTAAGTAATGCTCTTATATCAACATCACTTTGTGTTGCTCCACTAATATTTTTAAATTCATTTTCAACAATTTCGTCTAAACCTTTTCCATAATCAAAACTCTCTAACGATGTAATTAACTGTGCTCTCTCATAAATCTCGTAAAGAATATTTGATAAAGATTTGTTTATATATGGTGCGGGGTCTGCAATTTTTAATAATGAACTTACATTAAAAGTTTCTCTTGTTTCTTTATCATCATCAAAAACAAACGTAATTTCTCCGGGACTAACTTCTTTACCAGTTCCAGTATCCACTCTTTTAACAGCTACGCTATTATATGTTTCAACAAACTCAACCTCTGGCCAAATATTATAGTTATTACCTTTTGTTAATCCTATTATTTCTGGATCTGCGGGATAAAAGAATGTTGGTTTATCATCTCTACCATTCTTTTTAACTTCTGGCCAAGGATAAATTATTTCTCTTTGATCATCTGCGGTTTTAGCGGCATACGCTATTTCTTTTTTTCTTAAATCAGATTTTTGAATTGACTTGTTGTGTACGTCTTTCATTAGTCTAATGTACGTATCTGCATTTGCTAAAATAACAGCAAAAATATTTCTAATTGTAGGTTTAAAACCAAAACCAACCTCTTTGTTTTGTATCACCACATTCATTTTATTTTCAACTTCATTTTCTACCGCGTCTCTTTGCTTTATGAATGTGGCTTGTATTGATTTTATATAATTTATTAATTTTTCATTTGATACAACTATTTGGCTATCTTTTATTTCATAAAAGTTTTTAATATTTTTTACTGTATCTAACGATACTGTCTGTGTTTCTATACCGTTTTTTAGTTTGGCCTTTGGTTTAGCACCAAATGCTTTATTTTTTTCAAGATCATCTACATAATACTTTATAATAGATGCTAATGAGTTACTTGTTGTTGCTCCTGTAACTATTTCAAAATTAAGCGGGCCACTTGTAACTTTACTGCTATCGTTTGTTGGCTTATTTAATCTATAATAATTTACAGTTGTATCAGTGGTTGATCCGGGAAATCTAACGGTCTCAGAATATGGTGGATTATCTGCTGAAAGGTATCTACTACCCCAAGAGATAATAGCCTTTTCAAATTTATCGAGAGTCTTATCATATTGTGCCACATCACTTAAAACATCTGGTTCAATTGTTTCAGAAAAAAGTGCTTTTTCTATAATTGTATCCAAAGCGGTTGCAGTCATTAATAAATCTCTAAGAGTTTTAACTGGAAAATTTTTATCTATATAACCCTTTGCTTTATATTCGTTATAAACAGATTTTAATATTGCGTATCCTTTTGTTGTTTTAGAAATAGTTTTTTCAATAAACCCTGTTTTTTCATTCACCTTAAGTGGTTCTGGTTTTTCAACCATATACATGAATGGCGCATTAATAATGTTTTGTAAAAGTATATCGTTTAAAAATGCGTAGCTTGAGCCAACAAATTTTGTTGCAATTTCAAAATTACCGGTACTGCCATTGAATTTAGATTTAAAATCAACTAACTGAAGTCTGTATCTTATCGCTTTACCATAAAATCCTTTAATTGTTAAATAAAATATTGGCCATGGTTGATGAAAAAAAGCTTTATATGGTGAATTGTCCGGGGCGTCAAATAAAGTTTTACCTCTAACATCAATAAAATTTATACCAACTTGAGGGATGTTGTTTGCCCCTTTAACTGTAACATTTATTGAATCAATACCGAATGTTTGTGCAGTTGGGTCGTAATGTACACCTTCTCCGGTTGTTCTACTAGACGCTATATTATTATTTGAAACAAATGTTTCTGTCCAATTTGTATCAAAATTGTTTTCAAACTCATTTTTTGGGTCTGAGTTTCTAAGTAAATTAAATTTTCCTTGTGCAACAGATGTTAATGTATTTGTTTGAGATTCAGAATATAAAACACTTCTTGGTACCAGATCGGCCTCAAGGTTAACATACATTACTAAATTTTCGTGATCAACAAATCTTGGTTGCAAATCGCCAGATGAGGAAACAACGGTATTAGGATCAATGTGTACTATGTTTTGTTGATCTACTAATACTAATATGTTTTCATTCTGATTTAATTGATTATTCGCCATAATATAGTCTATACAATTCTACGCCCTTTTTATAATCTTGTAAAGAATTAATCAAAGGAAAAGGAATCCTAATAATTGCGTTATCTGGTATCTCAAACTCTACGGAACCTAATTTGGGATTAGCCATTAAAATTAACCAACTAAACAATGGGGTTCCATAATATTCTTGTGATATTTTATCTAAACGGTCTTTACCCTTTTTATAGTTAAAAAACTTATCAGTAGACTTTTGGGGTATTTCAATACCTGGAACAATTTTATGTTCCCCGTCTTCTAAAAAGTAATCATATCTATTGAAATACTGATTCATTATTTACTAGGTTTTAAAAAATTTAATTTGGTTGCTCCTGCAGCACCTTTTATTGCGTGTACTTTTTCAAGTATTTCAATTTCTTGGCCACTTAATGTTCCAGTATAGCTGAAATCAAATGGTTTTATTTCTTTTTTAAGCTTAGCCTCTTTGTATTTAAATTTCTTAATATCCGAATCAGATTTATTGTTCTTAATAAATTTCTCAACTCTCTTTTCTATTCTGTTTAATGCATTTTGATCAAAATACTTTGTGTCTTTTGAATCGTCATATAGTTTTCTAATAACAGAAACTTTGTCTTTTATTATAAATGCTAATATCTTTTTATAAGCAGTATCATCAAAAGATGGTAAGTTAAAATTAATTGTATTATCTAAATCAGTTGTGAAGATTGAGTGCTTGTCTTTTATAAGGTTTATCGCTTCATCATATTGTGTATAAAACTTAGTATAATCAAAATTTGCTAATGTTGCAACAGTGGTTTCTTTTTTATCAAATCTGCCGTCTTTACCATTGGTTTTCATTATAAAATTAACCCTATCAATTAAATCAATAAGTTTGTTTCTATTTTCTTCTAAATCTTTAGTTGCTTTTTCGTCTCTTATTTTATTTAAAAACTCGGTTATTGTTGTTTTGATATATGCATCAATTATTTCTCTAGATCTATCATACTTTGATGTTCCGGAATCAAATCCTAAATCTAAAACAACATTATGATCTGATGAACTAACTTTAGCAAGTAATTCTTTTTCTACTCTTCCATAAAGATTGGCAAAATCAACAAATTGTTTGTATTCGCCCAATAAATTAACCTGTATTGTTGATGACAATGTATTTTGAACATCAATTTGATTAATTGTTCTATATGTTTGTGATATAAACATAGGTAAAAATTCTTTACCATATGATTCTGTTAGTTTTGTATATGTGTTTTTGAAAGCACTAAAATAATCATTGGTTGATTTAAATAAATTTTGAATGACTTCTTTATAGGTCATTTTAGTTCCATTTTGTGATCCAATCCAAGTACCGTCTTTTTTAGTTTTATCTTCAGTTGGTAAACCAGCAACACCTGGTGTTTTAACGCCTCCGGTTAATTTTTCTAAGAAATCAACATTGAATCTCTGTAGTTTGTCTTGGTCAACAGTAGAATCGGCTCTATAATCATAAACCTCAGTATTTGCATAAAAGTTTGAACTTAAAGCATTTTGTAACTTGGCTACTGGCTCTTTAATACCTTGACCACCAATAAAGTTAACTTGTAATGTCACATCAGCAACCATTGGTTGTACACCAATACCTTCTGGGTTTAAATCCCATGTGCTATTTTCATATGTAATGTTCATAGCCGTTATCACAATCTTTGAATGGTAAAAATCACCAATTCTTAAAACACAAACAGGTGGCGGGCCAAATGTTGTATTTCTAGCATCGACAACGGTTCCATTTATGTCTGTTCCTAATTGTTTAACTGGTATCGTGTCACCAGGTCTAATACATTGATGTAAGAATGTTAATCTAGCGTTTAGTCCTTCTGGTGTCATTGAATGGAAAGCTGGATGAAAATATCTCAACTTTTCTTTTAGACTACCAAATACAACAGGATCTGTTTCTTCTAATTTCTTAAAATAGAAACATTCAGAAAGAGCCTTCATTATAAGTTTCTTTACAACATCTAATGGTGGTTTTCTTTTTTTAGTTGTTGTAATTTCTGAAATATCTGTTTTGCCTGGGGTTATTGTTGTTTCTCCGGGGATAAATCTAGTTTTCTTTTCTGGTTCTGTTTTATTAACTTGTTCATAAGTTATTTTAACACTCGCAGATCTACAATAAAAAGTAATTGGAGCGTATTTTTTTAAACCAGTTTTATTTTTAATTTCTTTACCAGTGCAATCATATGTTTCTGGTCCACTTGCTGTTGCTTTTTCACCCTTGTTAACAAAGTCAACAACCATTGATCCTTCAATATCCTCACCATATCCTAACTTTTTAAGATCAATTGTTACCGTTTGATTGGTCTGTGCTGGATTAGCATTTAATTCATCAATTGTTTTATCCCATTTATATTCAGGTATTGTATTTGAATCTTTTGAAATCGACTTTAATACATATTTTATCAAACTATCAGATCTTCTATGTGAAAGTTTAATATTGTATGAATCATCCGCAACAAATGATGTTGATGACTCAATAGTTAGTTTTATTTGTTTTATATTTTTCTTTTCTAATTCTGATTTAAGTGTTGCTGTTGCCCCACTTATTATACCAAAATTTGTTTGTAGTTGTGTAAAAGCTGTATCAATTAAACCCTTTTTCTCATTTATTAATGTTTGAATTGAAATCGTACCTCCACTTGTTGGATCTTCTGTTCCAAATATTACAAATCTATCTGCTTTGTTATCTTTTGTATCAACGGTTAAAATAGTATTAAGACCACTAGCTAATTGATTTTTAAAATTTTCTTTATCTTTAATATAATCACTATATACTGAATCATATGATTGACTTTTAGCATCAATGTATATGTTGCTTTTAGGGCCTGGAATATCATTTGGAAAATAAATTATATTATCAGCTAATACTTGGCCAAGGGTATTTCTACCATCCGCAGCTGGACTTTCAATAGGTTCTTCTCTTCCTGGTTTTACAGTCACTTCACCAGCAACGCTATTAAATTCAAGTGATGTTGTTGTGTCTTCTCTTCTAAAATTTTCATCTTTTCTATAATACTCAAGATAAGACATAATCAATTGAAGATCGGATGGATCTAATGTAATATATTTTCTAACTAAAGTATAAAAATCAACATCATAACATCCAGCAAAGAATGAATTTAAAAAGTTCTCAGCTTCTTCATCAGAAATTTCTTTAATTAATAAATTAAGAATACTCGGGTGGTCAACAACAACTTTAAAAGATATTGTACCTGTTCTTTCTGTATTCTGATATGTGTATATCGGTTCTGGTCTACCTAGAAAATTATTTTTATCCCAGTTAGCTGTATTAGTTTCGTTTACCTTTAAATCATATGGAGGAAACCACATAACACGGCCACCAGTAGCACCTCTTTCACATATAGGCAAATCATTAACAGTATATCCAAATTTGTTTGAAGTTTTCCATGCTAAATTCTCAATAGAAAACATATATTTTTTAGCTTTACCCTCTATACCGTCTATGTTAGTAGACCCAACAAAAGATCTATTACCATTTGACATGGGGGCTATATTTAAATTCCATGGTGTACTCATAACACTGTCTTCGATTTTTCTAATCGTTCCAGTTTTTTTCATGGTATCTGTATAGTTCATATAAGCCCTATCCTTTGTCCAAACTCTACAATATTCTGTACCATCTTGTACCCCCGTTGCTTTATCAACATATGCAATTGCTGAACCTCTTGATATAAATTTTGTACCCTCTTTAAAAACTCTTGAAGTTTGATCAATAACATTTGCAACATGTGATCTTGATTCACCACCATTCTTTGGTAATGAATTTAATAATTGTTGTGTTTTACCAAGTATTGAATCGTCTCTAAATTCCTGCTTTGTTGATAAGCTATCCTCAAGGATACCTCTCTCTGAAGAATATTCCGTATTGTTGGCACCTAATCTATTTTTTGAATTAATACTAAACCATGTTAATTTTCCCGGAATTGAACCTCTTTCTGAAATATTTTTCTCATTAGAAAATAACTCTGCAGCTTTTGAATCAAATTTATATGAAAGATAGTATGGGCTTAATACTTTATTTTGATTAAAATCTTCTAAAACATTTTTAATATCATCTCCTCTATCATCTCCGATATATGCTTTACCTTCTGGAGCTTCTCTACCTAATACTTTATTTATACCAGTAGCAACACTATCAACAAAATTGAATAGTTTACTTGTATTTTGTGATCTAGCTCTGGTTGTATAATTTGGTGCATAAGTTGAAAAAGATAAATTATCAAATAAAACATCTTTTTGACCATCACTCAAATATTCAATCATTAAGTCTGATGGTTTTCTACTTGCCGCCGGTCTTCTTTGTATTCCTAATAATGAACCTAATACACCTGTAGCATCTTGAAATATTTTTCCTAATTCAGTTTTAGGTACTGGTCTGTTTACAACAGGGTTTGCTGGATTTGTTAAATAATCACCAGGTATTTCTGACCATGGAAATTCTATACCAGAAACTGTTTGTAAAAAATCTATTGCTTTGCCAGGTATAGTTTTTGCAACAGTAATCTTATAATTTTTTTCAATTAATCTTTCTCTACCTCTTATAATATTAATTGCAGATGAAAGATTACCATTAACGGCGTCTAATATTCTTGCTCTACCTTCTGTAGCTGTTTTTAAATTTTGCCTAATTCTAGATTGAACTGGACCGTCTGGTGATTCGGTTAAATGATAGTTGGCAAATTTTGCTAATGTCGATTCAAATTCGTAATTACCAGAATTTAAAGCCCCAATAAGACTTCTACCTAATATACCGTCAGCTATTGGAAAATATGGATACAACCCTATATTACCTGCTGGGTCAATTAAAATTCTTGTATTTTCTAAAACCTCATATTGACTATTTTCAGGTCCAAATCTATTACTACCATCTGTTGAAACTAATTGAGCAGCTCTAGATGTATCATCGTTTAATGTTACATCCCCTAAATCCCTATTGGCAATATTTCTGGTAGTTTGAATAGAGTAGTTAGATGTGTTAAAAGTTTGTGGACCATTTGGCTTTTGTAGGGTCTTAGCTAATAACTCATCTCTAAGTTTTTTTGTAGAATTAAAATCTAAATAACTTGGCATCTATTCTTTTATCTAATAAATAGATAATTTATTATTTTACTATGCGTATGTTTTGGTGCTTTTAACAATATTAGAAACAAATTCAGCCCTCATTTGTGGATTTTTAGATAGTTCATCAACCACAATACCCGCTAATTGTGTGCTATTACTGTTTATATCCACTTTAATATCTACAGAGCCTGTAAAACCTTTTAATCCCTCATAAGCATCTTTACCCTTCTCTATACCTCTTTCAATTAATTCTTTTGCTTTTTCTAGGACCTCAGTTGCTTTTTCTTGAATATTCAAATCTTTAGTTATGTCACTTAGTTTTGTTTCTAAATACTTAATTGTCTCTTGTACCTCTTTTGGCATTCCCCCTTTTACTTTATCGATTATTTTGTCTAAAGCTTCGCCAGCGGCTCCTGTAGCCTCGCCATATACTTGTTTCATTGTTTGTGCACTGTTATTTTGAGTAGGGTTAATTTTTTCAGTAAAATCAACTGCCTTCTTCATTAAATTAGCGGCAGCATCTCCAGCTGGTCCACTTCTAACATCTTCCATTAATCTTAGATAAATGGCTGTCGCTACATTTAGTATTTTGGTTGTTTCGTTAAATTGATTTCTAGCAATATCTATTGGTTTTTCGTCTGCTGCTTTTTTCTGTAAATCCTGTAATTCTGCTAATTGTTTATCTGTTAAATCACTTAAACTAACAAAACCATCTTTAACATTGGTTAACCCCATTTGTTGAACCATATTTTTAGGTATATCAAAACCAACTTTTCCATCTTTTATTGTTGCAATATTTGAAACAAATTCTCTTTGATCATCTGTTAATGATGGGAACATATTCAACTCGCTCATTGCTTCAAATTTAGCAGCACCTTTAACCGCCATATTTGTCAATTCACCCATTGAAATACCTAAAGCATCAGACATTGCTTTTGCTCTTCTTAAATTGGCGCCACTTACTTCAAATCTTCCTTGTTCTGCATTGTATGTTGCTAAACTTCTTGCTGCCCCAATAATGCTTGTTTGTAACGATTCAACATTATTTGTTGCGTCGTACATTAATTTAATTGGGTCTGCTAAATCACCGACAGCACCACCAACAACTTGCAAATTAGCAGCTAAATTTATTGCACTTTCTGGATCATATAATTTATCAGCAACAGTAAAAATACTTTCCATATTTATTTTTAAAGCTTGAGCCTCTTGAACCATTTTACCTAAACCAGCTATTCCGTTTTGGAATCCAAATGCATTTAATTTACCAAGTTGACTTATTAAAGTTTCTGATGTGGCTTTTGCACTAAGGCCTAGTTTTATTGATCTTAAACCAATTTGTTCAATAGATTTTGCCGCCCCATCAAGACCAATTCCAACATTTCTAAAATTTTCAGCATTCTCTAATAATGTTTTTGAATTTTTTGTAAACGCTAATGATGCAACCATCCCATTTGATATGGTTTTATCACTGTAGGCCGCCATCCTTTCAGAATTAACCATTAAAGACTCAACGGCGCTTACTGTTTCATTTGTTGTAACACCAAATCGTTGAGCTTCAATCATAGCAAATCTGGTTGAATCCATCATTTCGGTAGCTATTCTACCAACATACCCACCAGATCCCCTTGTCTTTTCTAATAATTCAACATTTAATTTAGCAATATCACCTAGCAAGACTTCAGTTGTTGCAAGTCCAGCATCGAACATCCCAGATAATAACTCTAAAGGATTAAATGTTGCCATTCCCTTTACGGTATCAATTATTTTTTTACCTGTTTCTGTATTAATCCTAGCTAAAGTCTGTGCTTGTTGATCTATAAAAGCAGCACCTAGTGCACTTGCAATAGTATTACCACCGCTTGTGGTTTTTGATGTTGATTTAGAGGCTTTAGCTGCTGTATCAGCAATTGCACTAGCGTGTTTTTCTGATGCTTTTTTTGCATCATCATCATCAATACCTAAACTTCTTAAAAAGTCGTAAAAATCTTTTTTTATGTCTGCCATATTACTAGTGCTATAATATTATAAATAGTTTTATTCAGTTTTTTGTAATATAGCATTAATCATACTTGTTCTTTCGTGAATTGGTAGAATTAAGATATCTTGATAACTAAATCCTCTTGATACAAGAAATAGTATTGTTTCTATTTGACTTTTTTTATATTCCGTAGAAGGGACGAAAAAATTCCACCCCAAAGTCAACCAAAACTGGGACCTTTTCTCCTGACGGGGCGATTACATCTACTATTAAGTCTAAACCTGGTTTATTTTCTGATACAAATTTTTTAAA
>JACCDH010279728.1_pt1 | contig 59255 bp, 46 predicted proteins | sample 7442481 | NCBI WGS metagenome assembly JACCDH01 (sample SAMN15323433, study PRJNA562643) | freshwater metagenome | isolation source: river surface water | place: USA:Blue River Watershed | collected 2017-08-15
TCACGGGCGCAGTGGACATGGACAAGGCCGGCCAGTACAGCTGGACCGGGGTGGGTGACATGAACGGTGACGGTCTGGATGACTTCATCTTCCAAGCCCCTGGCGATAACGAAGCAGCCAATGCCTCCTCCAACACGGCCCTGGGCTCTTCTTATCTGATCTTCGGTCGTCAATCGGGCTGGCAGGACATCAACTTGCTTGAGATGCAGGACTACGGCATTCAATTGCTGCGCACTGACAACAGCTACTGGACCGCCTTGGGTGATGTGGATGGCGATGGGTTTGACGATGTCTCACTGACCAACTCCAATGAGATGAAGATCCTCTATGGCGACGCCTTCCTCACCGGCGACAGCAACATGGCGGTCAAGCATGTGTTGGGCACCGCAGGCGAGCTGCTCACCGCCGATGCAGTCATCACCAACGCCAATGCCAAAGGCGCAGATCGTCTCATTGGCAATGCCGGAAACGATACTTTGGTAGGCAATGGTGGTGCGGATGTGCTTCTTGGCGGCGCAGGTAATGATTTGTTACGTTTGTCCGATGGCGGTGTAACGCAGGGGGCCATGGGTTCTTTCTTCAAGATCGATGGCGGCACCGGTGTGGATACTTTGGAATTCACATCTGCATTGGGCACTGCGAACAATCGATTCGATTTCAGCCGTCCCACCTATGGCATGGTGGAAAACGTCGAGATCTTCAAGCTGGGTACTGGCAACCAGTACATCACCCTCAATCATTTGGATGTCCTGTCGATAACGGGAGACACTAACACTTCCATAGACAACCCCAACTTCCAGAAAGGACATGTCCTGGTGATTGATGGCACCAGTGGCGACGATGTAGCCCTCACGGGCGGATGGAACCAGAGCGCTGTTGCAACCAATGTGGGGGTCAACGGCTCGGGATCTTTCTCTGTGTACCAACACGGATCGGACAACCTCTACGTCGCCATTGCAGATGAAGTCACCAAGAACATTTCATAACGATGGATCGAGGCACCAAATCCAGTTTGCTGGCCAAGCCCATTGGCATGAGCGACAAGGAGTGGCTGGACCACCTCCTTGGACAGCAGACTGCGCCGCAATCCCGGCCAGCCGGCATGAGCGACCAGGAGTGGCTTGATCATCTCCTGGGTCAGACTCAAAAGGCCGATGCCTCCAACGACGCCACATCTGCACACGCATCAACTGAGCCCCAAGGCGGTCAATCCACTGCGCCTTTGCCTGAGGTCGGTCCATCCAACGACTGGCTCAAGGCCATGTTGTGGCCATACCGTGCCTCTTACAAGCAGGCGGTGATCCTGTCGTTTGGCATCAACATCCTGGGTTTGTTTGCGGCCATTTTCAGTTTGCAAGTCTATGACCGCGTGGTGGGTCATGCCGCCTATTCCACCTTGGCTGCCTTGTCGATTGGCATGGCCATTGCCATTGGCATGGACCATGTTTTTCGCGCAGGCCGTTCCCTCTTGCTGCAACGCATTGGTGCGCGCATCGAAGTGGGCATTGCCCATGATGTGCTCCATCGCATGCTGAATTTGCCTGCTGGGGTGTTGGAGAAACGCGGACCTGGTTATTGGCAGGCGGTTTATCGGGACGTGGAAATCGTCCGTACAACCTGCTCGGGTGCCAGCGCCTTGCTGCTGATTGATTTGCCGTTCATGTTGTTGTCTTTGATCCTGATTGGCTTTGTGGCTTTGCCTTTGTTGCCCATCTGCTTGATGACCATGGCCTGCTTTGCGGCTTTGGCTTGGCGATCAGGCCAGGTGACTCGCGATGCCACCGAGACCGAGCGCGAGGTGCTGGTGAGTCGCGACACCTTGCTCTCCGAGTTGTCGGCCACCCGCATGCACCTCAAGGCAGTGGGGGCAGCCGATGCCATCAAGAGCCGCTGGGAAGAACACTATGCACGCTGGCTTAATGAGTCGGTGGCGCGCAGCCGGGAGGCTGACCACTACCGTGAAGTTGCGCATGCCATGACCACGGCCAATTCGGTCATCACCACCAGCTTTGGCGCATTGGCCATCCTGAGTCAGTACATGACCATGGGCTCACTCATTGCCACCAACATCCTCGCCGGTCGATTGATTTCGCCCATGGTCCAGCTGGTCTCCCAATGGCGCAGCTTTGGCCAGTTCAAGGCCGCCAAGAAGCGCCTGGATGAACTCTTCAACCAACCTCTGGATCGTGTGGAGTCCAGCCTCAAGCTCCCCCGTCCAAGTGGCGTGATCCGGCTCGAAGGCGTGACCTTCACTTATCCGGGTCATACCAAGGCCCAGTTGCAACCCCTGTCGGGTGAGATTGGTCCGCATGGCCTGCATGCCATCGTGGGACACAACGGCAGCGGCAAAACCACCTTGCTCAAACTCATTCGAGGCCTCTACACCCCCACCCAGGGTCGTGTCTTGCTCGATGGTGCTGACATGCACCAGTACAGCCAGGCCGAATTGGCCAGCCACATGGGTTATCTCTCGCAGGAGGTGCAACTGCTGGCCATGAGTCTGAGGGACAACATTGCACTGGCCAGACCCAACGCCAGTGACGACGAGATCATGCGCGCCGCCATGCGCGCTCAAGCCCATGAATTCATCATTGACCTGCCCGATGGCTACGGCACCAAGGTGGGGCAGGGCGGTCATCGCTTCTCGGCAGGGCAGGCCAAACGCATTGCCATTGCCCAATCCCTGCTTAACGACCCGCCCGTGATGCTGCTCGATGAACCCACGGCCGAGTTGGACAGGGATTCGGAGCTGCGCCTCATCAAAGTGCTCAAGGAACTTGCCGTGGATCACACCGTGGTGGTGGTGTCGCACAGCCCCTTGTTGCTCAGTCACTGTCAGGGGGTGCTGGTCCTGGACAAAGGCAAGCTGGTGGCTGCCGGTCCTGGTGCGCAAATCCTGCCCAAGCTGGGCATTCAGCCTGCCACCCGGCCCACGCCCCGGCATCTGGAGGTGGCCGCATGAGCGCAAGCTTCACCACTCAGGATGTGATCAACCAGCTGGGCGAGCCGTCCTGGCGTGCCCCCCAGCGCTACATGATGGTGGCCCTCATGCTGCTGTTGGTGTGGATGGTGGTTGGCAAGGTGGACCGCGTGGTCACCGCCCAGGGCAAAGTCATCCCCTTTGACAAGGTCAAGGTCATTCAGCATCTGGAAGGCGGCATCATCCAGGAGATCCTGGTGCGCGAAAACCAGCATGTCAAAGCAGGTGAGCCCTTGGTTCGTCTGGATTTGGCCACCTCCGGCATCAACAGCGGTGAGATGAATGCGCGCATGGCCGCCTTGCGTCTCACCAAGCTGCGCCTGGACGCCGAAGCCAAGGGCTTGAGCCCTTCATGGCCTGAGAACATGGTCAAGCTTTACCCGGCGCTCATCAGCACCGAACAATCCACCCACCGCTCCAAACAAATGGAGCGGGACAATGCCTTGCAGGCCTTTGACAACCTGGTGTTTCAAAGCAAGCAGCGCCTGGCCGAGTCCAAGGAACGCTTGCGCACCCAGGAAGCCGGCCTGGTGCTGGCTCAAAAAGAGCTGGCCATCTCCGAGGAACTGGTGCGCGACAAGCTCACCTCTCAGCTGGATCACTTCCAGCGTCAAAACCGGGTAGCCCAAATCCAAGGTGAGATCGCTTCACTCAAGCAGTCCATTCCAGGGGCTGAGGCCGCCATCAGTGAAGCCCAGGCGCGCCGTCGTCAGGAAGAAGCCAGATTCCAGCGTGAAGCCGCCAATGAAGCCTCCGAAATCGAGCGCCGCATCACCAGCCTCAACGAAGAGCTCAACCGCGCCCAGGACCAGGAAGACCGCACCATCATCCGTGCCCCCATTGATGGCGTGGTGAAGAACCTGCGCTTTCAGTCGGCGGGCAACGTCGTCAAGTCGGGTGAACCCATCATGGAAGTGGTCCCGCTCAGAGAACAGCTGGTGATCGAGCTCAAGCTCAATCCGGCCGATCGGGGCTACGTCAACCTCAACCAGGAAGCCCTGGTCAAGATTTCCACTTATGACTACCTGCGCTACGGCGGCCTTGAAGGAACCGTTACAGGAATTGCGGCTGATACCGATACAGGTCGCAACGAGGAACAGTTCTACCGGGTGATCGTCAGCACCAACCGGTCTTGGCTGGGCAAGGAACAAGGTGACTTGCCCATCACACCAGGCATGTTGGGTGAGGTGGACATCAAAGTGGATTCGCAGACCATCCTGTGGTCTTTGGTCAAGCCCGTGCTCAAGCTCAAGGCTGAAGCACTTCGGGAAATCTGATTCTTGTTGGTACGTGGAGTAAGAATGAAAGCACACAAGCAAACCCTGTTGGTCCTGGCGATGAGCCTGGCCTTTGCATCCAGCAACGGCTGGGCGGGCGGTTTGCGCACCGAATTGCAGCACCTTCGCAACACCCATCCTTTGCTGCGCGCCAGTGACTACGCCATTGCGGCTTCTGAACAGCGCCGCGAGGCGGCCACGTACGGAGGCTATTTGCCCAAGGTCAACATTTCTGCCGATACCGGCCACGAAGACATCTCCACCACCAGCTGGAACACCGTTGGGATAGTGGAAGGCACTGCCACCAATTCAGATCTCAAACGTCGCAAGTACGGCTTCACCATCGAACAAAACCTCTTCAATGGCGGCAAGACCCTGGCCACGGTGAGCCTGGCCACCTTGGATGAGGCGATCAAGAAAGAAGAAGCCAAAGCCACCTCGCAGGACATCACGCTCGAAGCCATCGTGGCTTACATGCAGGTGCTGCGCAACCAGCTGCTCATCGATTTGGCGCGCATCAACGAGCGCACCACGCTCGAACAGCTCGACCTGGAAAAGAAGCGGGTGGAAAAGGGCGGTGGTGTGGCCGTGGATGAACTCCAAGCTGCGACCCGCTTGCAAATCGTGCGCGAGCGCCGCGTGTTTTATGAGCAAAGCATGCGCGATGCTGCAGCGGCTTATGAACAGGTTTATGGCAAAAAGCCAGACTTCATCGGTCTAGAGGATCTCGACAGCTACACCAAGCTCCTGCCCGCCGATGTGGATGCGGCCTTGGCGTTTGGCGTTGGTGCCAATCCCCGCATGGTGGTGACCAAGCTGCAATCGGCCAAAGCACAAAAAATGATTGCCATGGAGCAAGCCGGTCTGTTCCCCAATCTGGATTTGGCTATGACCCACAACCGTGAGCGCAATGTGGGCGGTCAGGCCTACAAAAGCGAAGACTCGGTGCTGTTGCGCATGAGTTGGAACCTCTTCTCGGGCGGCGAAACCCTCAAACGAAGCAGCGCGGCTCGTTTGGAACACAAAGAGGCCCTGGAGCGCGAAATCGGCGCCTTGCGCAAAACCTCCGAATCGGTGCGCATGGCCTGGAACCAGTATGAAAAGGGCAATGAACGCCTGAATCTGCTCGAGCAAGCCACCCAAACCTCCAAAGGGGTGATGGAAGGCCGTAAAAAAATGCGTGATGCCGGCAAGGAAACGGCCTTGGCCGTGCTCGATGCGGAGGTCGAGTACTTTGGCGTGCTCTCCAACAAGGTCAACGCCATGATTGATGCACGCCTGGGCAGCTATCGACTGCTGCATGCTCTGGGCATGCTGGACATGAATGCGTTCAACCTGGATACCGAACCCTTTGAGTTGCCTGTTCGTCCTTTTGACGATTCCATTCGAAATCTTGTGAGTCAATGATCATGAAAATCCTGCTCATTCACCAAAACTTCCCTGGACAGTTTTTGCACCTTGGCCCGGCCTTGGTGCGCGATGGACATGAGGTCCATGCCCTGGTCATGAAAAAGGAAGTGCCTGCCCAATGGCAAGGCGTGGTGATGCACAGCTACATGCCCACCAAGGGAACCGCCCAAGGCGTTCACCCCTGGGTGCTGGACATGGAGACCAAGGTCATCCGTGGCGAAGCCGTGTTTCGCAAGGGCATGGAACTCAAAGCCGCTGGCTTTGAGCCCGATGTGGTTGTGGCGCACCCCGGCTGGGGCGAGAGCCTGTTCATCAAGGACGTTTGGCCCGAGACCCGCCTGGGCTTGTATTGCGAATTCAATTACAACGAGCATGGCCAGGATGTGGGCTTTGACCCCGAGTTTTCGGTGGACGATGCGGGCGACGCCTGCCGTTTGCGCCTGAAAAACCTCAACAACATGATGCACTTCGAGCTGGCCGATGGCGCTGTCTCGCCCACGCATTTCCAGGCTGACACTTATCCCTATCCCTTCAGGACCAAGATCAAGGTCTTGCACGATGGCATCGACACCAAACAGATCGCGCCTTTCCCCTTGGCGCGCTTGCAGGTTGCGCCCGGCAAGCTGCTCTCGCGCACCGACGAGGTGATCACCTTCGCCAACCGCAACCTCGAACCCTACCGTGGCTACCACGTGTTCATGCGCGCGTTGCCCAGCCTGCTCAAGGCTCGCCCACGCGCACACGTGGTGATCGTGGGTGGCGAGGGCACCAGCTACGGTCGCCGCCCGCCAGAAGGCAAGACCTGGAAATCGGTGTTCATGGAGGAGGTTCGCCCCCTGATCGACGAGCAGGACTGGACGCGGGTGCATTTCCTGCCCAACCTGCCCCATGCCCAGTTCATCCAGTTCCTGCAAATCAGCCGGGTTCATGTCTACCTGACCTATCCCTTTGTGGCCAGCTGGAGCTTGCTCGAGGCCATGAGCGCAGGCTGCGCCATCGTGGGCAGTGACACTGCCCCCGTACAAGAGTTCATCAAGGATGGCGAGAACGGTTTGCTCACGCCCTTCTTTGAGCCCGAAACCCTGACCGAAAAAGTGATCCAGTTGCTGGAAAACGCGCCCCTGCGCGAGAAGCTGGGTCAGGCGGCACGCCGCAAGGTCCAGACCTTCTATGACCTGGAAAAGGTCTGCCTGCCCCGCATGGTGCGTTGGGTGGACTCGCTCTCACCGGTTCGCACCCCACGCCTGGTGCACTCCCGGCAATTCGGACAGCACGCGGCCTGAGCTCTGAGCCCCGATGGGGGGCTTGACGCAACTGCACATGAACCCGGTCTGCGTCTGTGGACCGGGTTTTTTTGTACAAGCTGAGTTACATTGATTCCTTCTTCAAAGGAGACGCTTGTGATCAGCTACACCTGTGTGGGCACCAATGATTTGGACCGCGCCCGTCGCTTTTACGAACCCCTGTTCGAGGTCCTGGGCGCCAAGCTCATGAATGCCAGTGACCGCAGCCTGATGTTTGGGATTGACCCCAAGCAACCCATGTTCATGGTCCTCACCCCCTACGACGGTCAAGCGGCCGTCCCTGGCAACGGCACCATGGTGGCCTTGACGGCCAAGGGCAAGGAGCAGGTCGAGGCCTTACATGCCAAAGCCATGGCGCTGGGCGGCAAGGACGAAGGCGCGCCCGGCCTGCGGGGTGATCGCTATTACATGGCCTACTTTCGCGACCTCGACGGCAACAAACTCGCGGCCTTTGCCTACATCAAGCCTTGAAGGCCTGAGCCATGTATTTGCCCAAGCAGTTCGAGGCGCCTGAGCATGCGTGGACCCTGATTCGCCAGCACCCGCTGGGGCAGTTGATTTCTGTGGATGCCCAGGGCTTGCCAATGCTGTCGTGGTTGCCCATGCACATCGATGCCTTGCCAGAGGGCGATGCGCCCGCCTCGCTATTGGGCCATCTTGCCAAGGCCAATCCCCATGTGGACCTGCTGCACCACGCACCCCAGGCCACCCTGGTGTTCACAGGCCCGCATGCTTTCATGCCGACCACGGTGTACAAGGACACATTGCGCGTGCCCACCTGGAGTTATCTGGTGGTGGTCTTGCGCGTGAGGGCGCAGCGCCTCGAAGGCGAGGCGGCCAAGGACGCCTTGCTCAAGCAACTCATTGGCGACCATCATCCGCCCTATGCCCAGCAGTGGCGCGGCTTGCCCAACGATTACACCGAGCGCATGCTGGAGGCCATCGAGGCCTATCACTTCGAGGTGCTCGAAGTCAAAACCAAATTCAAACTCAACCAGCATCGCAAGGAATCCCATGCCGCCATGCACGCCCTCTACGAGCAAGGCAGCGAGGCCGAGCGCGAACTGGCGCAATGGATGAAGACGCTGGGGATGGTGGGATGAGTGGGTCTGACGCGCAGTTCATGGACCTGGCGCTGGCTCAGGCGCAAGCCGCTGCGGCACACGGCGAAGTCCCCGTGGGCGCGGTGGTGGTGCACCAGGGGCAGGTGGTGGGGCAGGGGCACAACGCCCCGATTGGCCGCCACGATCCCACTGCCCATGCCGAAGTTCAGGCTTTGCGGGATGCAGCCCAGCGCCTGGGCAACTACCGCCTCGATGACTGCGATCTGTATGTGACCGTCGAGCCCTGTGCAATGTGCCTGGGTGCGCTGGGTCATGCGCGCATCCGGCGGCTGGTGTATGGGTGCGACGAGCCCCGAACGGGTGCGGTGAACTCCTGGCCGCATCAGGCTGGACACGATCGCTTGCCCTTGCCTGCGGTCACCCGTGGCGTGCAAGCCCAGGCTGCCCAAGCCTTGATGACCGAATTCTTCCGCGCACGCCGCGAATTTCAACGGAGCACACGCCCCATGCCCTTGCCCGACCACGCTTTGCGCACACCCGACTCGGCCTTTGAAGGCCTGCCCGATTACCCCTGGGCGCCGCGCTACATGAACCATTTGCCCAGCCTCAAGGGCTTGCGCATGCATTTCATCGATGAAGGCCCGGACAATGCCCCCCTGACCTGGGTGCTGCTGCATGGCAACCCCACCTGGAGCTACCTCTGCCGGCATCTGATCCCGCCCTTGCTGGCTGCAGGTCACCGGGTTTTGGCGCCCGACCTCGTGGGGTTTGGCAAAAGTGACAAGCCCAAGAAAACCGATTGGCATTCCTTTGAAGCACACCGGCACATCCTCCTGGAGTGGCTCGACGAGCTGAATGCTGAGCGCGTGGTGCTGGTGGTCCAGGACTGGGGCGGCATCTTTGGCCTCACCCTGCCCATGGCTCAACCCCAGCGTTTTGTGGGCTTGTGGGCCATGAACACCTGGCTGGCCACCGCAGATCGCCCCCTCACGCCGGGCTTTGTGGCCTGGCGCCAAATGTGCCGCGACAAACCCGCCTTTGACATCGGGCGGCTGATGCAAAGGGCACGCGCCGACACCACGGCGGCCGAAGCGCAGGCCTACAACGCGCCTTTTGTCGACATGGGGCATCGTGCGGCCACCAAGGTCTTTGCCGAGTTGCTGCCCCATGAGCCCGATCAACCGGGCGTGGTGTGGTCGCGTCAGGCGCGCGATTTCTGGCAAAACGAATGGACAGGGCGTTCCCTGATGACCATTGGTGGGGCAGACCCGGTCCTGGGTGAGGCACCCATGCGGCATTTGCACAGCCTCATCCGGGGCATGCCAGAGCCCGAGGTTTTGCCCCATGTAGGACACTTTGTGCCCGACTGTGGTCGGGATCAGGCTCAAGCCCTCGCCCGGCAGGCGCTGATGCATTTCCAGCCTCTAGAAGGAAAGGCCTGAGCATGGCGCACATCTATGTTTTTTCCCCTGCCGGGGCGGTGACCGACAAGGCCAGCTTCAAGCGGGGGCTGTCCCGCCTGCGAAAAATGGGGCATGAGGTGGAAGTGGACCCCAGTGCCTTGTCGCGGCATGAGCGGTTTGCCGGTAGCGACGATGAGCGCATCGCGGCCTTTGCCCGCGCAGCCGCCAGCGGAGCCGATGGGGTGCTCATCAGCCGGGGAGGGTATGGCATCACCCGCATCGTCGACCGTTTGCCCTATGCGGCCATCCAGGCCTCCATTCACAAGGGAACTCAGTGGATGGGCTTTAGCGACTTCACCGCCTTTCAGTGTGGGCTGTGGCAATCCAAGCGGTCTTTGAGCTGGGCAGGGGTTTCTGTGGTGGCTGACTTGGGCGCAGAGGTCCCGGACGAGATCACCCTGGCCTGTTTCGAAGATGTGATGAATCATCAAGGCGAGGGCACGGGCTGGCGACTCAAGCGGGCAGATCACCCCACACCGGACGCATTGCCGCAGGATTCGCAGCTGGCTCGCCGGGCCACCCTGTGGGGCGGCAACCTGGCTGTGCTCACCGCCCTCATGGGCACGCCGCACTTTCCCAAAGTCAACAAGGGCGTGCTCTTTTTGGAAGATGTGGGCGAGCATCCCTATCGCATCGAGCGCATGCTCAGCCAACTCTTGCACGCCAGGGTGCTGCATGCCCAGCAATTGATTGTGCTGGGGCAGTTCACCCAGTACCAGCTCCATGCCTTGGACCGAGGCTTTAACATGTCCAAAGTGGTGGCCTGGTTGCGCAGCCAAACCCGCACGCCCGTGGTGTGTGGCCTGCCATTTGGCCATGTGCCCACCAAAGTCTGCTTGCCTTTTGGGGCCAAGGTGGATGTGGCCATCCAGGGTCAGGAAGCCTTGATCCTCTGGGGCGAAATGCATTGAATTTTTGTTGAATTTCAAATAGTTAGGAGTTAAACATGAAGTTGGATCAACCTCACTTCATCGATGGTAAATGGGTGGCCGGGCAGGGCGAATGCCGCATGCCCGTGCACAACGCCAGCACCGAGGAGGTCATGGCCGAACTGGTGAGTGCGTCCACCAGCCAGACCGAGCAGGCCATCGTGGCCGCACGCCGTGCGTTTGACAGCTGGTCGCAAACCCCGGTCGAGGCGCGGTGCGCCCTGATCGACAAAGTGGTGGCCGGCCTCAAGGCCAGAACCGATGACATGGCGCTGACCATTGCCAACGAGGTGGGCATGCCACTGAAAATGGCCAACATGATCCAGGTGGGCGGCCCCATCTTCAATTGGAGCAATGCCGCCAAAGTGGCCAGGGCTTTCGAATGGGAAGAGACCGTGGGCAACTCCCTGGTGGTTCGTGAAGCCATTGGTGTGGTGAGCTGCATCACCCCCTGGAATTTCCCGCTCAATCAAATCACCCTCAAGGTCGCGCCAGCCCTGGCTGCGGGCTGCACGGTCATCCTCAAGCCCTCGGAAATCGCACCCTTGAACGCCATTTTGCTCACCGAAATCATCGAGGCAGCGGGCTTCCCACCCGGTGTGTTCAACCTGGTGCATGGAACCGGTCCCGAGGTGGGTGAATTGATGGTCAGCCATCCGGCCGTGGACATGGTGAGCTTCACGGGATCGACCCGTGCGGGTCGTCGCATTGGCGAGCTGGCAGCGCAAACCATCAAGCGCGTGGCACTGGAATTGGGGGGTAAGTCGGCCAGCCTGGTCTTGCCCGATGCAGACCTTGAAGCGGCCATCAAAGGCACGGTGAATGCCTGCATGCTCAATAGCGGCCAGACCTGTTCGGCGCACACCCGGTTGTTGTTGCCTCAGGATCAATATGAAGCAGCCAAACCGCTGATTGCCCAGGCCATCCGCAAGCTCACCCTCGGACCCAGCCTGGATGAGAACACGCGACTCGGTCCACTGGTGAGCGCCACACAGCGCGACCGCGTGCTGGCCATGATCGAAAAAGGCCTGGCCGAAGGTGGCGAGCTCATTGTGGGTGGACCTGAGCGTCCGGCTTTTGAGAAAGGCTATTTCGTCCAGCCCACAGCCATTCGCGTTCAGCCGCAGCACACCTTGGCCCGTGAAGAAATCTTTGGTCCGGTCTTGGTGGTGCTGACGTATCAGGACGAAGAAGAAGCCATCCGCATCGCCAACAACACGCCATATGGTCTCGGTGGCGGCGTGTGGAGCCGCGATGAAGACCACGCAGTGGCTGTGGCGCGCAAGATCCGCACAGGCCAGGTGGACATCAACGGCGCGCCGTTCAATGCCCGAGCACCATTTGGCGGCTACAAGCAGTCTGGCAACGGCCGCGAGAACGGGGTGTATGGATTCGAGGAATTCCTGGAATACAAGGCCTTGCAGTTCAAGCCCAAAGACAAAGCCGCTTAATCCACAATTTGTATTATGTAAACCAACAAATCCACTGGATCATTTGGCAAAGAGCCTGGAGGGATCGGCAAAGGCCTTGAACTCCAGGGCGTTGCCACAGGGGTCCAACAGGAACATGGTGGCTTGCTCGCCCACTTCACCCTTGAAGCGGATGTAGGGCTCGATGACAAACCGTGTGCCCACCGCACGCAGCTTGTCGGCCAAGCTCTGCCATTGGTCCATGGTCAGCACCATGCCGAAGTGGCGAACGGGCACATTGTGCGAATCCACCTCATTGGTTTGGTGATGGCCTGCCTCGTTGGGTGCGAGGTGCGCGACGATCTGGTGGCCATAAAAATCAAAGTCCACCCATTCATCGCTGGAGCGGCCTTCGGGGCAGCCCAACAAGTCGCCATAAAACGCACGGGCTTTGTCCAAGGACGTGACCGGGAAAGCCAGGTGAAAAGGTTGCATGGGTTCAATCTCCTGTGTGAAATCAGCGGGATTTGGCCGACCAGGCGACCAAAAAGGCCTCAATGTACTGAGCCGACAACAGCTTGTTGGCGCTGTAGGCAAAGTCCCTGGCCGTGAACTCTTTTTCGTTTTGAAGGGTGGGATCCGCGCCCTCCTCCAGCAGCAATTTGGTGGCTTCCGGCGTGCCGTAATGCGCCGCCATCATGAGGGGTGTGGTGCCGTTGGGCGAAGGCGCATCGATGTAGGCGTGGTTCTCAATGAGCTCGCGCATCACCTCGATGTGCCCTTTGCTGGCGGCATAGTGCAACGGGGTCCAACCCGGCATGTTGACATCGGCATCGCGGGCAATGAGGGCTTTGACCCAGTCCAAACGCCCCTGAATCGCGGCCAGCATGAGTGCAGATTCGCCTTGGGGGTTCACTGCATTGACGTCGGTTTTGGGCCAATTGAGCAAGACCTGAAAGATGCGAGGGGCAGGCGTGATGACCGCCTTGACCAAGGCCGGATTGCCCTGCTCATCCACGCCATTGGCCTCAAACCCACGCTCCAGCAAGGCTTGGACAACCTCGGCTTTGTCAAATACAAAGGCATTCAGAAAGTCTTCATAAGAGCCCGCTTTGACCGCAGAAAAACCAATAAAAACAATACTGAAAATGAAATATTTAATGTATTTCATGAAGCTGAGTCTTGGAAAAAAGCCGAGCAAAGTTGGCACGGGTGGCCTCGGCCACCGCTTGCACCGTCAGGCCTTTGAGCTGAGCAATCTGTTGCGCCACATGGGGCACCAGGGCTGGGGTGTTGAGCTTGCCGCGGTGCGGCACGGGCGCCAGGTAAGGGCTATCGGTCTCGATGAGCATGCGGTCCAGTGGCGCCCATTGAGCCACCTCTTGCAAGTCCTTGGCATTCTTGAAGGTCACGATGCCCGAAAACGAGAGCATGAACCCCAGCTCCAGCGCCGCTTTGGCCACGGTCATGGATTCGGTGAAGCAGTGAAACACCCCACCCACCGCCTGGGCGCTTTGACCGTCCTCGCCCATTTCCCTGAGGATGGCCAGGGTGTCGTCAGAGGAAGCGCGGGTGTGAATGACCAGGGGCAACCGCAAGGCCTGAGCCACCCGGATGTGGCGTCGAAAACGATCGCGTTGCCAGGCCATGTCGGCAAGGCTGCGGTCACCCAAGCGGTAGTAATCCAGACCGGTTTCACCAATTCCCACCACTTTGGGCCTGGACCCCATGGCCAGCAATTGGTCTTCACTGGGCTCGGTCACGCCCTCCTCGTCCGGATGAACACCGGCCGTGCACCAAAAATTGTCGTGCGCCATGGCCAGGCCGTGCACGTCGTCAAAGGTTTCCACCTGAGTGCTGATGAGCAGGGCATGGCTGACTTGCGCCAAGGCCATCTCGCGGCGGATGTCGCCCAGCCGGCTCAGCAGCTCGGGGAAATTCAAATGGCAGTGGGAATCAATGAACATGCGGGTCCTGCAATGCGCGCTGAGCCTGGCTCACCAGGGCATCGAGCATGAGGGGCGCATGATAAGGGTGTTGGGCATGGCGTGCCGTGTCGTTCAAGGCGCGCGCCCATTGGGCGAGTCGCCACGCATGGGCTTTGGACGGCAAATCCTGAGGGGCAAAAAAACGCGGTTCACCGCCATGCACCAAGGCCAGGGTGTCGTGGCAGATCTTTTGGAGCAGGCCCACCACCTCGGGCATGGGTAAATCGGACAAAGCCTGCACATCGCCAGCGCGGATGGCCTTGGGCAAGCCAGACCAGCGCTGGGCATTCCAGCCCGCCTGATGCAGGGCCAAGGCCGCTTCGGGCTGCCCCCCGGCGGCGCGCAGCAAAGCGGCTGCATCGTGCTCAACGCCCTGCGCCTGGAGCCAGCTCAGGGTTTGATCTGGGCTGGGCACAGCAAGGCGGTGAATGAGGCAACGGCTTTTCACAGTGGGCAACAGGCGCGACTCGGCCTGCGTGGTCAGGATGAAGCGGGTACGCTCGCCCGGCTCCTCCAAGGTCTTGAGCAAGGCATTGGCCGAAGCGGTATTGAGCCGCTCGCAAGGATGCAGGACCACCACCTTATCGCGCGGTCCACTGGGGGTGAGCTGGCAAAACGCCAGCAACTCGCGCACCGCATCGATGCGGATCTCGCTGGAGGGCTTGCGCTTTTTCTTCTCCACATCACGCGCAGCAGCGTTCTCCAGCGGCCAGCCCGTTTCCAGCCCCAGGACCTCGGGCAAGATCACCTTGAGGTCGGCATGGGTCTTGAGGTCGAACTGATGGCAGCTGGGACAGGCCCCACAGCCCTGCCCGCTTTGGCGAGCTGCATCGTCGTGGCACAGCGAGGCCTTGGCCACCGCCAGGGCCAACTCCAACTGGCCTTGAGCGCCTGAGCCGGCAATGAGCCACGCATGCGCCTGGCTCACGCTCAGGCTGGCGCTCACGGGTTTCAACCAATCGGCCAGGGTGGAACTCATGGGGATTGAATTTGCAGGGCTGCGGGCACGGGAACCATGATGGACAGCCAACCCTTTTGCACCAGCAAGCGGGTGATTTGTTGCCAGACCTGATGACGGCTGGCCGATGCATCGATGCGGCGGATGCGCTGAGGTGCCGCCTGGGCGCGCTGCTCATAGCCCTGGTGGACAGCCTGAAAAAACGCCAAAGGCTGGGCTTCAAAGCGGTCTGGCAGGCGCGCCCCAGTCAACCGCTGGGCAGCCACCTCGGGGGGGAGCTCAAACCACAAGGTGAGGTCGGGCTCCAAAAAGCCGCGGCCGTCCAAGGTCTGAACCCCCTGCTCCAGCGCATCCAACGCCTGGCTGGGCAAGCCACGACCACCGCCCTGATAGGCATGGGTGGCGTCGGTGAAGCGGTCACACAGCACCACCTCGCCCCGCTCCAGGGCGGGTGCGATCACTTTGACCAGATGGTCACGCCGGGCGGCAAAGACCAGCAGCGCCTCGCTCCAGGCATCCATGGGTTGGTGCAGCAGCATCTCGCGCAAGGCCTCGGCCAACTGGGTGCCACCGGGCTCGCGCGTGAGGGTGACGGTGCGACCTTGTTGGGTGAAGGCCTCGGCCAAGCCTTGGATGTGGGTGGACTTGCCTGCCCCGTCAATGCCTTCAAAACTGATGAAGATGCCTTTGCTCATGGATGCATTGTGACCCATTCACCCCTTAGCGAGAGCGATCCGAGCGATCGTCATCGGCTGGGCGGGGTTTGCGGCGAATGAACTCATCCACCGCCTGGTTGTGCGCCTGCAAGGTCTCGCTGAAGACGCTGCTGCCATCGCCGCGCGCCACGAAATAAAGCGCCTTGCTGGTGCTGGGCGCAACGGCGGCCTTGAGGGAAGCCCAGCCGGGCAAGGCGATGGGGGTTGGCGGCAGGCCTTTGCGGGTGTAGGTGTTCCAGGGGTGGTCCTGCATCAGGTCGGCGCGACGCAAACGCCCCTGGTACTGGTCAAAGAGCCCATAGATGACCGTGGGGTCGGTTTGCAGGGGCATGTCGATGTTCAGGCGGTTGTGAAACACGCTGGAGACCATGCCCCGGTCTTCGCGCCGCCCGGTTTCCTTTTCGATGATGCTGGCGAGGATCAGCATCTGTTCGGGCGTGGTGAGCACATTGGCACTGGTGCGCTGCGCCCAGGCCTGCTCGATTTTGTGATCCATGGCCTTGAGCGCACGCGTGAGCAAAGACCAGTCGCTGCTGCCCTTGCCGTAGGCGTAGGTATCGGGATAGAAGCGCCCTTCTGCGGGCACACCCGCGCGACCCAGGCGAGTCATGAGGGCCTCGTCGCTCAGGCCTTGGGTTTCGTGCTTCAAGTCGCTGGCCTTGTCCATGGCCTCGCGCATTTGCTTGAAGGTCCAGCCTTCGACCACGGTGAGCCGCTTGAGGTCCTCATCCCCCGTGGCAATTTTTTTGAGCAGGTCGTATGGGGACACCCCTTGCTGCAATTCGTAATTGCCCGCCTTGAGTTGACGGGACTGACCGCTGAGTCGAAACATCAGCCACAGCCAATCGGCGTCGGTGTCCACCCCGGATTGCACGATCAGCTGGCTCATCTGGCGCACACTGGTGCCCGGTTCGATGGCCAGATCGAGAGTGGGGCTGCGAAGGGTGAGCGGCATGAACAGCCAGGCCGCCATCCCCGCAGCGCACACCAGCACCAGGCCAACTGCACTGCCCAATCCCCATCGCCAAATCCTGCCCATGCGCGTCTCAACTTTCTGTGGTCATTGGCCCAAACACCAGGAGGTCCAAGTCTGGGGAATCATAATGCGGGCATGTTCACATCAATGACTTGCCATGGATGGTCAGCCCTGCCCGACTGGGGCGTGATCCAGGTCAGGGGCGCCGATGCGGCGACCTTTTTGCAACAACAGCTGAGCCAGGATTTCCTGCTGGTGCCCGCCCACACTGCCCGGCTGGCGGCCTATTGCTCGCCCAAGGGGCGCATGCTGGCCAGCGTGGTGGCCATCCCTGTGGGTGAGGACCAAGACCCAGGCCAACGCCAGTGGAATTTGGTGCTGCCGCGCGATTTGGTGGAGCCCATGCGCAAGCGTTTGTCGCTTTTTGTGTTGCGCGCCAAGGTGACGCTGACCGATGCCAGCGCCGACTGGCAAGTCTGGGGCGCCGTGGGTCAAACGGCCAGCGCCACGCTGGCCGCAGCCGGTCTGCCTGCGGATGCGCCAGCCTGGACCTGCCTTGGCAAGATCGCCCCCTGGCCGTCGTCCTGCGTGGCCACTGTCTTGCCACCCGCACCCCAATGCCCCCGCGTGCTGCTGCTTTGCCCCAGCACGCAGCCCCTGCCCAATGACCTCACGATGGCGCCGCCCCACACCTGGGATTGGGCTGAGGTGGCCTCGGGTATTGCCCATGTCCCTGCCCTGCACACCGAGGCCTTTGTGCCGCAAATGCTCAACTTCGAATCTGTGGGTGGGGTGAGTTTCAAAAAGGGCTGCTATCCCGGCCAGGAGGTGGTGGCCAGAAGCCAGTTTCGTGGCGCCATCAAGCGCCGCACGGTGCGCGCCAGCGCCGCCGTGCCCCTGCATCCGGGCGACGAGGTGTATGAGCCCGGCCAAGCGCGTGAGCCCGTGGGCGTGGTGGTGCAGTCAGCGCCCCCCTGTGCAGATGGTTTGCCCCATGTGGCGCTGGTGTGTGTGCAAACCGAGGCCATGGCCTTGCCGCAGCTCAGCCTGGGGCAGGCCGATGGACCAGCGATGACCCTGCACGGTCTGCCCTACCCCTTGCTGGAGGACATTTGATGAGCGAGACCCATGCCCTGCCCCAGTGGCAGGACTTTCGTTTTTTCCATCGCCTCAGGGTGCGTTGGGCTGAAGTGGACATGCAGCACATTGTGTTCAACGGCCACTACCTGATGTATCTGGACACCGCAGTGGCGGACTTTTGGCGCGATCTGGCCCTGCCCTACTACCCCAGCATGCATCGGCTCGAGGGTGACTTGTATGTGGTCAAGTCCAGCCTCACCTACAAGGGCTCGGCGCGCTACGACGAGGTGCTCGAGGTGGGGCTGCGTTGCACCCGCATTGGCAACTCGTCCATGGTGCTCACGGGCGGCATCTTCCGCGACCGCCAGTTGCTGGTCGCGGGTGAGCTGGTTTATGTGTTTGCCGACCCCACCACGCAAACCTCCAAACCCATGCCGCAAGCCCTCAAAGACATCCTGTCCGCTCACGATCAGGGTCAAGCCATGGCCAGCCTGACACTGGGGCCTTGGGCAGCGGTGCGCGACCTGGCCAGCCCTCTTCGCATGGAGGTGTTTGTTCAGGAACAAAAAGTCCCGGCGGACCTGGAGCTCGATGAGCAGGACGCGCATTGCGTCCATGCCCTGATGACCAACCGCCTGGGCATGCCCGTCGCCACTGGTCGGCTTTTGCCCGCGCAAGACGGTGTGTCGCGCATTGGCCGCATGGCCGTGTCGCAACCCCTGCGGGGCACGGGTCTTGGGCGCGAGGTCTTGGAGGCCTTGATGACGGCGGCACGCGAGCGCGGCGACCAGCGCGTGATCCTGCACGCTCAGCGCACGGCTGAGGGCTTTTACGAGCGCAGCGGCTTTGTGGCTCAAGGCCAGCCCTTTGAAGAGGCCGGCATCGATCACATCACCATGGGGCGTGCACTCTGAGGCCTTGACGGGCTCTGTGCGCCCCCATGCCCAAAACCAGCGATCAGACCCTGAGGGCGTCGCGCAAGGATTGACCAATCTCGGGTTTGCTGGCGAAGGGGTCAGGCGGGTTGTCGCCGCGCACGATGGCCTGCATGCGTTGCTCCACATTGCCCAAGGCCTGAGGGTGGCTGTAGATGTAGAACTGACCCTCGTCCACCGCCTCGACGACCAGGCGCGCCACGTCGCTCGCGCTCACCTTGCCACTGCCCACGGCCTTGTCGCTCATGGCCTGGCCAATGCGCTGGCTCAAGGTGGGCTCGGGCGCCTGATCCGGGCGATTGCGGTGGCTTTGGCTGATGCCCGTGGGCACAAAGTAGGGGCACAGCACACTGGCACTGACCTGGTCGGTGACCAGCTTGAGGTCCTGATAAAGGGTCTCGGTGAGTGCCACCACCGCGTGCTTGCTCACGTTGTAGACCCCCATGTTGGGTGGGGTAAGCAAACCCGCCATGCTGGCGGTATTGACGACATGACCCCGATAGCCTGGCTGGGTCTTGGCCTGAGCCAGCATGGCAGGCACAAATTGCTGAACCCCATGGATGACCCCATTCACGTTCACGCCCATCACCCATTGCCAGTCACTGAGGCTGGTTTCCCAGATCAGGCCCCCTGCGGCCACGCCAGCGTTGTTGAACACAAAGTGGGGTGCGCCCCACTGGGCCAAGACGGCTTTCGCGGCGGCTTGCACGGCCTCGGGTTGCGACACATCCACCTGGTGCGCCATGACTTCGTGACCCAGCGCAGTGAGCTCGGCCTTGGCCTGGTTGAGGGCATCGGCCTGCACGTCCCACAGCGCCAGCTTCATCTGGCGTTGCGCCAGCAAGCGGGCCAACGCCAGACCAAAGCCTGAACCCGCGCCTGTGATCACCGCCACATGGCCGGCTTGGAGAACTTGAGCCATGGATCAACCCGCCTTGTTCAGAATGAATCCCACACGGGGGAAATGCACATGGACCACCCCGGCGCGCTCATCGCTGCGGCGGATCACATAGCGCGAGGACGTGGCGGCCACGAGTTCCCCCACGCTGTCCTCCAGCCCGAAATTCACAGCGCGCACCGACACGGTGGTGCCCAAAGCCAGGCCATGGTGATTCACAAAAGGCAGCGCATCCACAGGCTGGGGCGTGGCCGTGCGGGCGATCTCCAAGGCCTGGGCTGAGCTCAAGTCCGTGTCGTTGCCGTGCCCCAGGCCAGCCATGCGCATGCTCCAGGCCCGCACCCTGTGCCTGCCATTGATGAGACCAGCCAGGCTGGGGGTTTTATTGAGGGTGAACCACACCGGGTGGTAGGCCGCAAAGTCGGCCAGGCTGGCCTGATCGCCCAACAAAAAGTCATGTCCGCCCAGCATGTCTTCAAGGCGGCTGAGGTACTGGTCGTAAGTGGGCGTGGCATCGGCGGGCATCATGCGGGGCGCACCTGCGCGCATGGCCTTGCGGTCTTCGCCAAACGCCTTGACCCAGTCCGGATCAGCCCCAGCAAACACCTCGGCAGCCCCTGCGGGCTGGAAGTTGTAGGCCATGGCAGGACCAAACACCAGGTCATCTGCCCATTGGGCAACCACCCTGGCCAGACCTTCCTGACCTTTGGGGTAGAGCGTGTGCGCGGGCGCGATGCGTTCGAGCTCGTCGCAGATGAGCGCCGTGTCGCAATACACATCGGCACCGATTTGCAAAATGGGCGTGCGACGGTTGCCCCCGGTGAGCGCCACCACATCGGGCTTGGGCATGATCATGGGGATGTGAACGCTGCGCCAACTCAATTGCTTGAAGCCCATGACGGCCCTCACCTTCTCGGCAAAGGGTGAGGTGGGGTAGTGGTGAAGAATGAGTTCGCTCATGCCGGGTTCTCCAGAAGGTTGACCACTTGCTTGCCAAAGTTGGCACCCTTGAGCAAGCCCAAAAAGGCCTCGGGGGCACTCTTGAGCCCGTGCGCCACGGTTTCACGCGGACGGAACTGCCCGCTGCCCACGGCCGCTGCCAGTTCCTTGAGAGCGCCCGGCCACACGTCCATGTGCTCGCTCACGATGAAGCCTTGCACTTTGAGCCGGTTGGTGAGGATGAGTTGCGGGTACTGCATGGGAATGGGCTCGCCGTTGTAGCCGGCAATCATCCCGCACACAGCCAGACGGGCAAAGGCGTTGGTGCGGATCATCACCGCATCCATGACACGCCCGCCCACGTTTTCAAAGTGACCGTCGATGCCGTTGGGGCAAGCGACCTTGAGGGCTTTGGACAAGCCCATCACATCGCTGTATTGCTTGTAGTCCACGCAATCATCAAAGCCCAATTCGTCTACGACGTAGCGGCACTTGTCGGCGCCACCCGCAATGCCCACCACCCTACAGCCACGCTGCTTGGCCAGAAAGCCCACAGCCGAGCCCACCGCACCCGAGGCGGCGCTCACGGTGATGGTCTCGCCGGCCTTGGGCTCGATGATGCGAACCAGACCCATCCAGGCCGTGACGCCCGGCATGCCCACCGCACCCAGGTAATGGCTCAGGGGCACGCGGTCGTCTTCAATGCGCCGCCAGGCTTTGGCGCTGGAACAGGCATAGTGCTGCCAGCCGCCCATGCCCACCACGCGGTCGCCGACCTTGAGCAAGGGGCTTTGGGACGCCACCACTTCACCCACCGTGCCCCCAATCATGACCTCGCCCAGGTTTTGCGGCGCGGCATAGCTCTTGGACTCGTCCATGCGACCCCGCATGTAGGGGTCCAGACTCAGGAAGTGGTGTTTGACCACCACCTCCCCCGCCTGGGGGCTGGGAATGGGCGCTTCGCGGTACTCGAAATGCGAGGCCTTGGCCTCGCCACGGGGGCGTTCTTTGAGCACGATTTGACCGTTGAGGGACATGGAGGTCTCCGTTTAAAAAAGGGGTTTCAGTCGCTGGCAGGACGACGGGGTTGTCCGGCCGCACCATGATCTGGCCTGGGCACATAGCGGAAGGTGCCCGTGGCATGGGCGCACACCCGGCCTTGTTCATCGCGCACCCTGGCTTCGGTGAAGGCCAACTGGCGGGTGCGGTGCATCAACTCGCCCGTGCAGGTCAGCACGCCTTGGGCGGGATGCAAAAAGGTGGTTTTCATTTCGATGGTCACCACGCCAAAGTCCGGGTCAACACTGCGCGCGGCATTGGCCATGGCCACATCCAGCAAAGTCATGAGCGCACCGCCATGCACCACTTCAAACGAGTTGAGGTGCTCGGCTCGGGGTTTGAAGAGCAAGCGCGCCACGCCATCGGCAAAGGCATGCAACTCAAAGCCCAGATCGAGAACAAAGGGGATCTCGAATGAAAACCCGTTGTAGGGACCGGGCAAGGGCGACGTGTCGCTCATCTTCAGCCGCCGGTGATGATGCTCACGCCGCCATCGACCGCCATCCACTGGCCAGTGATGTGCTTGCCCGCGTCGCTGGCAAACAGCAGGGTCAAGCCCTTGAGGTCTTCATCGTCACCCAGGCGGCCCAGGGGCGCGTGCTGAGCCAATTTGTCTTCCCCCATGGCCTTGAGCGTGCCCGCCGTCATCTTGCTGGGGAAAAAGCCGGGACAGACCGCATTGACGCGGATGTGGTGCGCACCCCATTCGGCTGCGAGCGCGCGGGTGAAATTGATCACCGCGCCCTTGGAGGTGTTGTAGGCAATGGTGGTCATGCCCTTGGGGTTGCCGCCCAGGCCTGCGATGCTGGCGGTGTTGATGATGCTGCCGCCCCCATGGGGGATCATGGACTGTTTGGCGATGCGCTGACTCAGCACAAAGTAGCTGCGCACGTTGAGGTCCATCACCTTGTCCCAGGCATCGATGGGATGGTCTTCCGCAGGGGCGCCCCAGGCTGCGCCCGCGTTGTTGACCAGGATGTCCACCCGCCCCAAGCGGGCGATGGCCTCATCGGCCAGGCGCTGCATGTCGGCTTCACTCTGGCCATCGGCGGCAATCCAGCTCGCATCGATGCCGGCGGCCTTCAACTCGCGGGTGGCCTCTTCCAAATCGGCCGCCTTGCGCGAGCTGAGGATGAGCCGTGCACCGGCCTCACCCAGGGCATGCGCCATTTGCAAACCCAGGCCGCGAGAGCCGCCCGTGACCAGAGCCGTCTTGCCCTGAAGGTTGAAGAGTTGGTGAACAGTGCGTGGCGTCATGATGAAAAACCAGAGATTAAAAAATGGGGTCAGATGACATTAAAAGCCATCCAGGGGCATGTCCATGCACGTGGTGTCACGGTGGCGCACCACCGACAGCCACGCCTGGATCTTGGGCAGCTCGTATCGGAAAAAGTACTGCGCGCACGAGATTCGCCCTTGAGCAGCGGCTGAGGCTGGCAGCGCAGTCACGGTCAGGGCCACATCCAGCCAAATCCAGGCCAGCACCACATGCCCGGCGGCTTGCAAATACGGCACCGCGTTGGCCAGGCTGGCTTGCGCATCGTCGCCCTCCCAGGCGGCTTGGGTGGCACTGGACCAATCCGCCAGTGCCGTTTCAAGCGCCTGTGCACAGTCCACCCATTGCGCATGCGCGCGCGCACGCTGGGCAGTCTCGCGCATGCGGGCGAGCAAGGCCGCAAAGCCCTGCCCCTGATTCATGCGCACCTTGCGACCGAGCAAATCCAGCGCCTGAATGCCGTGGGTGCCCTCATGGATCATGTTGAGGCGGTTGTCTCGCCAGTACTGCTCCACCGCAAAGTCGCGGGTATAGCCGTAGCCGCCATGGACCTGAATGGCCAGGCTGTTGGCCTCCAGGCACCATTCACTGGGCCAGCTCTTGGCAATGGGGGTGAGCAACTCCAGCAAGTCATGGGCCTCGCGGGCTGATTGGGCAGACCCAGTGCGCTGCTCATCGACCAGCCGCGCACAGTAGAGCAGCAAAGCCAGCGCGCCCTCGGCATAGCTTTTTTGCGCCAGCAGCATGCGCTTGACATCGGCATGCTCAATGATGGGGATCTGGGCTTGTCTGGGGTCCTTGCCTCCCCCTGTCATGGGTCGCCCCTGAGGACGTTGGCGGGCGTAATCCACGCTGGCCACATAGCCGGCATAGCCCAGCATGGTGGCGGCCATGCCAATGCCGATGCGGGCTTCGTTCATCATGTGGAACATGCAGGCCAGGCCTTCGCCCGGTTGCCCCACCAAATAACCCACCGCGCCCGCTTGCCCACCCGGTTTGAACTGACCTTCGCCAAAGTTGAGCAAGGTGTTGGTGGTGCCGCGCCAGCCGCACTTGTGATTGAGTCCGGCGAGCACCACATCGTTGCGATCCCCAGTGAGCTGACCCTGGGCATCGACCATGCGCTTGGGCACGATGAACAAGGAAATGCCTTTGACACCCGGCACGGTCTGGCCTTGGGCATCGGCAATCTTGGCCAGCACCAGGTGAACGATGTTCTCGCTCAACTCGTGCTCGCCGGCCGAAATCCACATCTTGTTGCCCTTGAGCCGATAGCGAGGACCCAGGGGGTCGGATTCAAAGTCGGGACCATCGGCAAGCGCTCGAGTGGCGATGTCGGAGAGGGACGAGCCAGCCTGAGGTTCAGACAGGCACATGGTCCCGCTCCAGCGACCTAGAAAGGCATTGCGGGCAAAGACCTCGCGCTGGCGCTGGGTGCCATGGGCCATGAGCAAATTGGCATTGCCCACCGTGAGCAATCCAGTGCCCATGCTCACCGAGGCCATGGCAAAAAAGGCATTGGCCGCTGATTCCAGGGTGTAGGGCAATTGCATGCCACCCATCTCGTGGTCCTGGGCTGCGCTGAGCATGCCGCTTTGCACGTAAGCGCGATGGGCTTCGTGCGTGGCCTGGGGCAAGATGACTTTCAAGGCACCGTCTTCACCCAGAACCGCGCGCGGCTCTTCGGTGTCAACCAGGCGATTGAAGGGCGCGAACTTCTCGCGCGCGATGCGCTCACAGGTGTCGAGCACCGCATCAAAGGTCTCGCGGCTGTGCTCGGCATGGCGCTCACGCTGGGTGAGGACATCCACCCTCAACCAGTCGTGAAGAAGGAAGTCCAGCGTGGCTCGCAGTGAGGGGCTCAAGGCATCAGCCTGCAGTCAGGAGGGTTGGCGTCCCATCGAACTCACAGGACTTCGAACACACCGGCGGCGCCCATGCCGCCACCAATGCACATGGTCACGCACACGCGCTTGGCACCCCGGCGCTTGCCTTCGATGAGGGCGTGTCCCGTGAGTCGCTGGCCGCTCATGCCATAGGGGTGACCCAGGGCAATCGCACCGCCATTCACATTGAGGCGGTCGTTGGGAATGCCCAGTTTGTCGCGGCAGTAGAGCACCTGCACGGCAAAGGCTTCGTTGAGCTCCCACAAATCAATGTCGCTCACCTTGAGCCCCAGGCGTTGCAGCACCTTGGGCACGGCAAACACCGGGCCAATGCCCATTTCGTCGGGTTCGCACCCGGCCACTGCAAACCCCAGGAAACGACCCAGGGGCTTGAGGTTGCGACGGCTCACCTCGTCTTCGTGCATGATCACGCAGGCCCCTGCACCGTCAGAGAACTGACTGGCGTTGCCCGCCGTCACCTTGCCACCGGGCATGGCGGACTTGATGCTGGAGATGCCCTCGGCGGTGGTGCCGGCGCGAATGCCTTCGTCCCGCGACACCGTGACTTCCTTGGAAATCAGACCGAAGGTGGGGTCCATGACGCCGGCTTTGACCGTGATGGGAACCACCTCGTCATTGAACTTGCCCGCCTCCCAGCCTGCACAGGCCTTTTGCTGGCTGGCGGCGCCAAACTCGTCCATGGCTTCGCGGGCAATGCCGTAGCGCTTGGCGACTTGTTCGGCGGTTTGCAGCATGTTCCAGTAGATCTCGGGCTTGAGGCCTTCGAGGTTGGGATCTTTGAACATGTGGGTGTTCATCTCCTGCTGCACGCAAGAAATGCTCTCAACCCCACCGGCCACGTACACGCTGCCTTCGCCCGTGAGCACGCGCTGGGCGGCCAAGGCAATGGTTTGCAGCCCCGAAGAACAAAACCGGTTGACGGTCATGCCGCTCACCGACACGGGCAAACCAGCGGCCAGCGCACTTTGGCGGGCGATGTTCCAGCCCGTTGCGCCTTCGGGGTTGGCGCAGCCCATGATCACATCCTCGACCAGGGCGGCCTCGATGCCGGCGCGCTCGACGGCGTGCTTGACCACATGGCCACCCAGGGTGGCTCCGTGGGTCATGTTGAATGCGCCTTTCCAGCTTTTGGTGAGGGCGGTGCGGGCGGTAGAAACGATCAATGCTTGGGTCATGAAATCACCTCACTGAAAAGATTTGCCTTCAGCGACCAGACGCTGAAGAAGCGGAGCGGGTTGCCAGAACTGGGCATCGTCATGCGGGTTGAGCGCAAAGCGCTGCATGGCACCGAGCATGTTGAACAGACCAAACTGGTTGGCGTAGTGCATGGGGCCACCACGGTAAGGGGGAAAGCCATAGCCGGTGATGTAGACCATGTCCACGTCGCTGGCGCGAGCGGCAATGCCCTCTTCGAGCAATCGGGCACCCTCGTTGACCAAAGAGAACACCAGGCGCTGGACGATTTCCTCGTCAGAGATCTTGCGCGGCTGGATGCCCAGGGACTCGCGGTGCTTGACGATCATGGCCTCAACGTCGGCATTGGGCAGCGCATCGCGCTTGCCCGGTGCGTAGTCATACCAGCCCTTGCCCACCTTCTGGCCATAGCGACCCATCTCGCACAGCAAGTCAGCGGTCTTGCTGTAGCGAACGTGGGGGTATTCCACGTAGCGGCGCTTGCGAATGGCCCAGCCGATGTCGTTGCCAGCCAAGTCGCCCATGCGGAAAGGACCCATGGCAAAGCCAAATTTCTCGATGGCACGGTCCACTTGCTGGGGCGTGCAGCCCTCTTCCAGCAGGAAGCCCGCCTGACGCGAGTACTGCTCGATCATGCGGTTGCCGATGAAGCCATCGCACACGCCAGAAACGACTGCGGTTTTGCGGATGGTCTTGGCCACCGACATGACCGTGGCCATCACATCTTTGGCCGTGGCCGAGCCACGCACCACCTCGAGCAACTTCATCACATTGGCGGGGCTGAAGAAATGCAGACCGACCACGTCTTGCGGGCGCTTGGTGAACTGGGCGATCTTGTTCAAGTCCAGGGTCGAGGTGTTGGACGCCAGGATGGCGCCCGGCTTGGCCTGGGCATCGATGAGCTGGAAGACCTTTTCCTTGACCCCCATTTCCTCGAACACGGCCTCGATGACCAGGTCGGCCTTGCCAATGTCGGCCATCTGCAAGCTGGGCTTGAGCAAGGCCATGCGCTGCTCGTATTTGTCTTGCTTGAGCTTGCCCTTTTTGACTTGCGCCTCGTAGTTTTTGCGGATGGTGGCCACACCACGATCCAAGGCCTCTTGGCTGGTTTCGACGATGGTGACGGGAATGCCTGCATTGAGGAAGTTCATGGCGATGCCACCACCCATGGTGCCCGCGCCAATCACCGCCACGGACTCCACCTTGCGCTGCGGGGTGTCGCTGGGCACATCGGCAATCTTGGAGGTGGCCCGCTGAGCCAGGAACACATGTCGCAGCGCCCGGCATTCAGGGGTGAACATGAGGTTCATGAAGATCTCGCGCTCTTGCGTCATGCCCTCGTCGAAGCGCTTTTGCGTGGCGGCCTGCACCGCATCGACACACTGGGCAGGGGCTGGGTAATGCTTGAAAGCCCCCTTGATCATGTTGCGGGCAAACTGGAAATAGCCCTCGGCTTGCGGGTGCTTGCAGGGCAAGTCGCGCACGCGGGGCAAGGGACGCACATCGGCTTTGTCGCGAGCCAAGGCCAGGGCCTCGTCCATGAGGCTGTCCTTGCTGGCGCTGATGCGCTCAAAGAGTTTTTGGCCAGGCACCTGAGCCAGGCGCGCTGCGGGCTGAGGATCGCCCGAGACCATGAGGTTGAGCGCCACTTCCACGCCCAACACGCGCGGCAGGCGCTGCGTGCCGCCCGCCCCGGGTATGAGGCCCAGCTTGACCTCGGGCAAGGCAATTTGGGTGTCGGGGGCGGCAATGCGGTAGTGACAACCCAGCGACAGCTCCAGGCCACCGCCCATGGCCACGGTGTGCAAGGCCGCCACCACGGGCTTGGTGCAATGGTCCAAGGCTGCAATCAGGGCCAGCAGGTTGGGATCCTGGATGGCTTTGGGGGTATCGAACTCGCGGATGTCGGCACCCCCCGAAAAGGCTTTGCCCGCACCCGTGATCACAATGGCTTTGACCTTGGCATCGGCCTGGGCCTTTTGCAGGCCATCGGCAATGCCCAGGCGGGTGGACAAACCCAGGCCGTTGACGGGGGGGTTGTCCAGGGTGATCACGGCCACGTCGCCGTGAAGGTCGTAATGTGCAGTCATTCCTTCTCCTTGGGGTTGGGTCGCTCGCTGCGAACGACCGTTCGATTCATTCTAAATACAGATTGCTCAGGCCATGGTGACGACCGCCACAAAAGGCTTCACAAACCCGGCAATCGGTAACCATGGAGCTGCTCGCGCAGCTTGGTTTTGAGCATCTTGCCCGTGGCACCCAGCGGGATGGCCTCCACGAACACCACATCGTCGGGCACTTGCCACTTGGCGATTTTTCCTTCGTAAAAGGCCAGCAAGGCCTCGCGGGTGACGGTGGCGCCGGGCTTGGTGACCACCACCACAATGGGGCGCTCGTCCCACTTGGGATGGGGCATGCCCACACAAGCCGCCATGGCGACAGCCTCGTGCGCCATGGCGATGTTTTCAATGTCGATGGACGAGATCCACTCGCCGCCAGACTTGATCACGTCCTTGGAGCGGTCGGTGATTTGCATGTAGCCATCGGGGTCGATGGTGGCGACATCGCCAGTGGGAAACCAGCCATCGACCAGGGGGCTGGGGCCGTCGGCCTTGTAGTAGTCGCGCACCACCCAGGGGCCTTTGACCATGAGGTTGCCAAAGGCTTTGCCATCGTGAGGCTGGGACTTGCCCTCGTCGTCCACGATCTTCATGTCGATGCCGTAAATGCAACGGCCTTGCTTGAGCAGGATGTGTCGCTGGTCCTCATGCGACAAGCGCGTGTGCTTGAACTTGAGGGTGCCCAGCGTCCCCAGCGGCGACAACTCGGTCATGCCCCAGGCGTGCAAGACGGTGACGCCATAGTCCTTCATGAAGGTGTCCATCATGGCGGGCGGACAGGCCGAGCCCCCAATCACCGTGCGCTGCAAGGTGGAAAACTTGAGCCCCTTGGGCTTCATGTGCCCCAGGAGCATCTGCCACACGGTGGGCACACCGGCGGCGAAGGTCACGCCCTCGCCTTCGATCAATTCGTAGACCGACTGGCCATCCAGGGCGGGACCAGGAAAGACCAGCTTGGCCCCGGTGGCCGCCGCACTGTAGGGAATGCCCCAGGCATTGACATGGAACATGGGCACCACCGGCAAGATGGCATCGCGAGCCGAGATGTTCATGACATCGGGCAAGGCCGCCGCATAGGCATGCAGTATGGTGGAGCGGTGGCTGTACAAGGCGGCCTTGGGATTGCCCGTGGTGCCACTCGTGTAGCACATGCTCGATGCACTGTTTTCGTCGAAGCTGGGCCAATCGAATTGATCAGGGGCAGGTTCGATCCAGGCCTCGTAACTCACCAGGTTGGGGATGCCGGTGTCAGTAGGCAAGGCCTTGGCCTCGCACAAGGCCACCCATTTGCGAACCAGAGGGCATTTGGCATGAATGGCCTGGATGATGGGCAAAAAGCTCATGTCAAAACACACCATGCGGTCTTCTGCATGGTTGGCAATCCAGGCGATCTGGTCTGGGTGAAGGCGAGGATTGATGGTGTGCAGCACCTGCCCCACCCCACTCACCCCGAAGTACAACTCCAGATGCCGATACCCATTCCAGGCCAAGGTCGCCACCCGGTCGCTGAATGCCAGGCCTTCACCACCCAGGGCATTGGCCACCTTGCGCGCGCGCTTGGCCACGGTGGCCCAGTTGCTGCGGTGCACATCGCCTTCCACGCGACGTGAAACGATCTCGGTGTCGCCGTGTTTGCCCGCCGCAAATTCAATCAGTGATGAAATCGACAAGGGGTGGGATTGCATCAAACCAAGCATGCAAAGTCTCCTGAAAGCATGTGAACCAATGAAGTACACGATTGTGCATCCCATGGACGCCCATTCGTGCCATGGGGTTGAGCGCCAAGGCTCGGACAAACCCCAATCCCTCGTCCACAATCCAGCGATGCTGAGTCTTCACGAATTGAACTGGGTCAAGACCTGGATCCAGATGGGGCAACCCTTTGTCACACCGGTTTCGCCCACGCCCCTGAGCGATCCGCGATGGGTCGCAGTGAATGACGAGCTGGCCTTGAGCCTGGGCTTGACCCCTGAGTGGTGGCGCGACCCACGTGCCCTGGCCTGCATGGCAGGCAATGCGCCGCCGCCCCTGGGACAGCACTGGGCGAGTGTGTACAGCGGCCATCAATTCGGCGTCTGGGCAGGCCAACTGGGTGACGGCCGGGCCATGAGCCTCGGTGAGGTTCAACTGCCCCCTCCTCCTCAGGGCACTATTGGGCATGAAGGCCCGCACCAAGGCACCTGGGAACTTCAACTCAAAGGCGCAGGGCGCACCCCCTATTCCCGGTTTGGCGATGGGCGCGCGGTCTTGCGCTCCAGCATCCGCGAATACCTGTGCAGTGCCGCCATGCAGGGCTTGGGCATCCCCAGCACACAGGCCTTGTGCCTGGTGGCCTCCGATGACCCCGTGGTGCGTGAGAGCGTGGAAACGGCAGCGGTGGTCTGCCGTGTGTCGCCCAGCTTCATCCGCTTTGGGCACTTCGAGCACTTTGCCGCCGCGCAAGACACCGATGCGCTCCAGGCCTTGCTCGATCATGTCATCCGCCACCGCCCGCCAGGCCTGGCCGTGACAAAAGTCGATGAGCCAGACAACGCAGACCCCACGATCGCGTGGCTGGACCAGGTGGTCAAGCTCACGGCCGACCTCATGGCCGATTGGCAATCCGTGGGCTTTTGCCATGGCGTGATGAACACCGACAACATGAGCGTGTGGGGTCTGACCCTGGATTACGGTCCGTTCCAGTTCATGGACGCCTATGACCCCCATCACATTTGCAACCACACCGACAGCCATGGACGCTATGCCTATGCCCAGCAGCCTCGCGTGGCGCACTGGAACCTCTTGGCCCTTGCCCATGCCTTGCACCCCCTGGTGAGCGATGGCCAAGGTTTGCAGGCCGCGCTCAATGGCTTTGTGCCCCGCTTTGAAGCCAGCATGATGAGCCGCTGGGCGCACAAGCTGGGGCTGCCACCCAGTTTGCAAACGCCCCAGGCCTTGATGGCGCTTGAGGCCTGGATGCCCGCCTGGCTGAGCCTGTTGGCGAGGCACAAGGCTGACTTCACCCGCAGCTGGCGGGGCCTCTCCAGGCTGACCGCGGAGCTGGCCGAAGACCCCAATGCCGATGTGCGCTCACTGGCCCGCCAGCATCTGCAACTCACGCTGGCCACCGACCCAGACACCGTGAACCTGCTGGCTCAGCACCGCACTTGGTTGGCGCAACAAGGCCTTGGCTTGAATGAAGCCGCCTCGGTCATGCTGGGCAGGAACCCGGCTCGGGTCTTGCGCAACCACCTGGCGGAGTTGGCCATTCGCCAAGCCCAGGCCGGCGATGTCAGTGAGATCCATCGCTTGCAGTCGGCACTCAAAAACCCATACACCGACGCAGATCAGTGGGCGCAGTATGCTCAGGACCCGCCCGATTGGGCACACGACCTCCACATCAGTTGTTCATCATGACCCCACCTGACTTTTCACAATTCGACGAGACGCAGTGGCGCAAGTGGCTGATGCAAAAAGACACCGAGCCCCTGGCCTTTGAGGTGACCCGCCATGCGGCCACCGAGCGCCCTTTCACGGGCAAATTCAACCAGCACTGGGAAAGCGGCCGCTATGCCTGTGTGTGCTGTGGACAGACCCTGTTTGAATCCGACACCAAATTCGATGCGGGATGCGGATGGCCAAGCTTTTCCAAGGCCATCGACCCCCAAGCCATCACCGAGCGGCGTGACCTCAGCCACGGCATGGTGCGCGTTGAAACCCTGTGCTCCAATTGCGGTGCTCACCTGGGTCATGTCTTCCCCGACGGACCGCAACCCACGGGCTTGCGCTACTGCATGAACTCGGCTGCCCTCGACTTTGATCCTGAATCATGAAACTGCTGGTTGATTTCTTCCCCATTCTTCTGTTTTTCATTGCGTTCAAGCTCTACGGCATCTATGTCGCCACGGGCGTGGCCATTGCTGCATCCTTTGCGCAACTGCTTTATTTCTGGCGCAAGCAGGGTCATATCGAACCCATGCAATGGACCAGCCTGGTGATCATCGTGGTCTTTGGGGGTGCAACGCTGCTGTTTCACAACGAGACCTTCATCAAATGGAAACCCACGGTCCTCTACTGGGTGATGTCGGTGGCCTTGGTGGGTGGCTGGTACCTCATGAAGCGCAACGGCATTCGCATGCTGATGGAGGCACAAGTCGCGCTGCCCGAGCCCATCTGGCTCAAGCTCTTGTGGGCTTGGGTGGTGTTTTTTGGCCTCATGGGGCTGCTCAACATCTGGGTGGCCTACTCGTTTGACACCGACATCTGGGTGAACTTCAAACTCTTTGGCGGCCTGGGGCTGATGCTGGTCTTTGTGTTGCTGCAAGCCGTCTACATGGGTCGCTACGTGATCCCGCCCGAAGCCAGCCTGTCCGAGCCTGCCAGCCCACCGCAAGAGCCCCGGCCATGAGCCTGTGCACCCTGGCCGAGATCGATGCGCGTTTGCGCCTAGCCCTGGAGCCCGACTGGCTCAGCGTGCTCGATGAGAGCGCTGCCCATGCAGGCCACATGGAGATGCCCTCGACCCCCGATGGCCAAGCCCCTGGGGCCACCCATGTGCGGATCCGCTTGTCCAAGGCCTCCTGGAACGGATTGAGCCGCGTTGCCCGACATCGCCTTGTGTATGATGCCCTCAGCGATTGCTTGGACCGAGGACTTCATGCTGTGGCCATCGACTTTCTGGCATCGCCACCGGCGGCCTGATCTCTGATCTCCTGCGCCGCACTTTCCTCTGTTTCCATTGAAGAGTCCCTATGAAATTCTCCACGCCCCAACGCCTTGGCCTGTTTGCTTTCGCCTTTTGCCTGAGTCTGCCCGTGACGGCTCAAAACGTGGCCATCGTCAATGGCAAAGCCGTGCCCAAAGCGCGTCTGACGGCCTTGTCCGAACAAATGGCTCGCGCGGGTCGTCCGGTCTCGCCCGAGGCCTTGAATCAACTGCGTGAGGAAGTCATTGCGCGCGAAATCTTTACCCAGGAAGCGGTGAAGCTGGGCCTGCAAAACACCGAAGACTACAAACAGCAAATGGAACTGGCTCGCCAGTCGGTGCTGATCCGTCAACTCTTCACCAAGCAGCAAGAGCTGCTCAAGCCCTCCGAGGCCGACATCAAAGCCGAATACGACAAGGTGGCCAATGAGAACAAGGGCAACGAATACCGTGCCAGCCACATCCTCGTGGAAACCGAGGCTCAGGCCAAGGACGTGATTGCCCAGCTGGGCAAGGGCGCCAAATTCGAGGAACTGGCCAAAAAGCTCTCCAAGGACCCTGGCTCTGGTGCCAATGGCGGCGATCTGGACTGGGCCACCGCCACCACCTTTGTCAAACCGTTTTCTGAAGCCATGGTGGCCCTGAAAAAAGGTGAGGTCAGCACAGCACCCGTGCAAACCCAGTTTGGTTTTCACGTGATCCGCCTGGACGACACCCGCCCCATCGAAATGCCCAAGTTCGAGGATGTCAAAGCGCAACTGGGCGAGCAAATCCTGCAACGTCGTCTGGCCGCTTACCAGGAAACCACCCGCGCCAAAGCCAAGGTGCAGTGAAGACGGGGCCACGGTGACGGCCCCGTTTGCCACCTCCTGAGCTGTACGCCGAGCCAACGCTTGAACAAGGGGCACCCATGAGCGCACACACCCTGGAGTTATTGGCGCCGGCGCGAACCGCCGACATCGGCATTCAGGCCGTGTTGCACGGTGCCGATGCGGTCTACATTGGCGGGCCGTCCTTTGGCGCACGGGCCACCGCCGACAACAGCCTGCAAGACATCGAGCGCCTGGTTCGCCAGGCTCACCTCTACCACGCGCGCATTTACGTCACCCTCAACACCATCTTGCGCGACGATGAACTCGAGGCTGCGCGCCAGTTGGCCTGGTCTTGCTACAACGTCGGCGTTGACGCCCTCATCATTCAGGACATGGGTTTGCTGGAGCTGGACCTGCCCCCCATCCAGCTTCATGCCAGCACCCAGACCGACATCCGCACCCCTGAGAAAGCCCGCTTCCTGCAAGACGTGGGCTTGTCCAAGCTGGTTTTGGCCCGTGAGCTGACCCTGCCCCAGATCGCAGCCATTCACCAGGTGCTCGATCCCCAGCGTTGCGTGCCCGAATTCTTCATCCACGGTGCCTTGTGCGTGGCCTACAGCGGCCAGTGCTACATCAGCCATGCCCACACCGGGCGCAGCGCCAACCGGGGCGAATGCTCCCAGGCCTGCCGACTGCCCTACGAAGTGCGCGACGAAGCGGGGCGCATCGTTGCCCACGACAAGCACGTGCTCTCGATGAAGGACAACAACCAGTCTGAGAATTTGCGCGCCCTGATCGAAGCCGGTGTGCGCAGCTTCAAAATCGAAGGCCGATACAAGGACATGGGCTATGTGAAAAACATCACCGCCCATTACCGCCGCCTCTTTGACGAGATCCTCACCGAGCGCCCCGAGCTGGCCGCCAGCTCGCATGGCCAATGCCAGTTCAGTTTCACCCCCGACCCGCTGCAAAACTTCAACCGCGAGTTCACCGATTACTTTGTCCAGGGTCGGCAGATCGACATTGGCGCTTTTGACAGCCCCAAAAACCCCGGCCAGGCCATTGGCTGGGTCAGCCACGTCGGCCGCGATCATCTGGAAATCACCTGCGATCAACCCGGCACCGTCCTGCACAACGGCGACGGCCTGTGCTACTTTGACCTGCAAAACAACCTGGTGGGCTTGCCCATCAATCGCGCTCAAGCCACCCACGACCCCTTGGTGTGGCAACTCTTTCCCAAAGACCCGGTCTCGGACCATGCCGACCTGAAAAAAGGCCTCACCCTCAACCGCAACCGCGACATGAGCTGGGTGAGGATGCTGGACAAGCCCTCCGCCGAGCGTCGCATGGACGTGTGGATGCGGTTGGTCGACAGCGGCGACGAGCCTGCACAGCAGCCCCTTGAGCAGGGTCTGCGCCTCATCCTGCAAGATGCCCATGGCTTTGTTGCCCATGCCGACTTGCCCCTGGTGCATCAAGCGCCCAAGGACGCTGCGCAATCGCGCGAACGCCTTGGCCAGCAACTTGGCAAACTGGGCGATACGCCGTTTGCGCTCCAGCACCTGAGCCTGGCGCTTGAACGCGACTGGTTTGTGCCCGCCGCCCAACTCAATGACCTGCGTCGCCGGGGTGTTCAAGCCCTGATGCAGGCGCGCGAGGCGGGCTTGGCGCGCCTGCCCCGAGGCGAGGCCGTCGATCCACCCGCACCCTACCCGGAGACGGCGCTGAGCTATTTGGCCAATGTCTACAACCACCAGGCACATGCCTTTTATCGCCGCCATGGCGTTCAAGTGGTAGATGCGGCTTATGAGTCCAACGAAGAAGCCGGCGACGTGAGCCTGATGATCACCAAGCATTGCGTGCGCTTTTCACTCAGCCTGTGCCCCAAGCAGGCCAAAGGGGTGACAGGCGTGCAGGGCACGGTGCGAGCCGAGCCCATGCAACTCATCCACGGCAAAGAAAAGCTCACCCTGCGCTTTGACTGCAAGCCTTGCGAGATGCATGTGGTGGGGCGCATCAAGCCCCAGGTGATGCAGGACCAGACCCATCCGCTGACCTTTCATCGAAGCCGTCCTGCCACGGCCTAAACGCCCCACCATGCCTTGACCTGCCTTGCCGGGGGAGGACAAAGCTTGCCGCTTTGCCGCTCGATTCAGGGGCGGCATCCGTGCGATTTGCCACCTGAGTTTTCCAAAGCAATCAGATCCCCCGCAGGATTGAATACCTAGGCATGACGCCAAATCCCACCCAGGATGGAGGCCAGTTGGGCATGGGCGTTGCAAAGCCTTGGGCATGAAAACGCCCCTCCTTCACACCATCGTGGGGATCGCTTTGTTGTCTGGCCTGAGTGGCTGTGTGACGATCCCTGAAGCCGAATATGCGGACTTCAAACCACTGCCCCGCGATCAGCGGGTGATCCAGGAAGTCAAATTGACCTGGGAAGTGCGACCGGATGCCTCAGCAGTCTGCAGCCAAAAATTGGCGGCGGCAGGCCGCCCTGTGGGTGGCATGGCGGGTACGCCCGTGGCCTGCGCGAGCTGGACTCGGGCAACAGGCGTGTGCACCATCGTCACCAGCGCCAACCCCAATCATGTGGTGCTGGGTCACGAGCTGCGCCATTGCTTTGAAGGTCATTTCCACTGATTGAATCCAGGGCGCGGCGCAAAGCCCGCCTGGCTCATGGCAAACTCGCGGCTTTTTGCCGACATGACCGAGTTGGAACGCCTGCTGGCGGACGAATTACAAGTGAGGCCGCAACAAGTGCAAGCGGCTGTGGCCTTGCTCGATGGCGGGGCAACCGTGCCCTTCATTGCCCGCTACCGCAAAGAGGCCACGGGTGGCCTCGATGACGTGCAGTTGCGTCAGCTGTCTGAACGCCTCATCTACCTGCGAGAACTCAACGAGCGGCGCGCCAGTGTGCTGGCCAGCATCGAGGCGCAAGGCAAGCTCACCCCGGCTCTGCAAGCTGCCCTCGAAGCGGTCACCACCAAGCAAGCGCTCGAAGACCTCTACCTCCCCTACAAACCCAAGCGCCGCACCAAAGGCATGATGGCCCAAGAGGCGGGTCTGGTGCCCCTGGCCCAACGCTTGTGGGACGACCCCAGCCTGGATCCCTTGAGTGAGGCGCAAGCCTTTGTTCGCCCGCTCAATGACCCCGAGGGCACGCGCTTTGACACCCCCCAGGGCGTGCTCGATGGCGTGCGCGACTGGCTGTCCGAGCAATGGGCAGAAGACGCCAGCCTGGTGCAGCTGCTGCGGGATTGGCTGTGGTCTGTGGGTGAGCTCACCAGCCAGCTGGCCACAGGCCAAAACCCCGACCACCCCGACACGGCCAAATTCAAAGACTATTGGGACTACCGCGAGCCCTTGCACCAGGTGCCTTCGCACCGCGCGTTGGCGGTGTTGCGTGGCCGTCAGCTGGGCATGCTCGACGCCCGTGTGAGCATCCCCGAGGCTTTGCAAGCCCCCAGCCTGCATGCGCTTGGCGAAGCCGAATCGCGCCTAGCACGGCACCTGGGCTGGCAACACCAACAGCGACTTGCCGATGACTTCCTGCGCCGCTGTGTGATCTGGACCTGGAAGGTCAAGCTGCTGCTCTCAAGCGAGCGCGATGTGCTTGCCCGCTTGCGCGCCTCGGCTGAAGCCGTGGCCATCGAGGTCTTTGGCGCAAACTTGCGCGATGTGCTGCTCGCACCCCCAGCTGGCGCCAAAACCGTCATGGGGCTGGATCCGGGCATTCGCACGGGCGTGAAGGTGGCCGTGGTCGATCCCACCGGCAAACTGCTGCACACCTGCACCGTCTACCCGCATGAACCTCGGCGCGATTGGCAAGGCGCTGGCCATACCCTGGCTGCCTTGTGCGCCCAGCATCAGGTGAGCCTGATCGCCATTGGCAACGGCACAGCCAGCCGTGAAACCGATCGCCTCGCTGGCGAAGTCATCCAACGCCCCGAGCTGGCCTCGCTGCACATCGCCAAGATGGTGGTGAGCGAAGCTGGGGCATCGGTGTATTCGGCCAGCGAATACGCCAGCCAGGAATTCCCCGATCTGGATGTGAGCCTGCGCGGCGCCGTGAGCATCGCCAGGCGGGTGCAGGATCCCTTGGCCGAATTGGTCAAGATCGATCCCAAATCCATCGGCGTGGGGCAATACCAGCACGATGTCAACCCCATGGATTTGGCCCGCAAGCTCGATGCCGTGGTGGAAGACTGCGTCAATGCCGTGGGGGTGGATGTCAACACCGCTTCAGCCCCCCTGCTCGCTCGGGTTGCGGGCCTGAGCAGCGCAGTGGCGCGCTCGGTGGTGCGCTGGCGCGATGCCCATGGCGCGTTTGCCAGCCGCACCGATTTGCGTCAGGTGAGCGGCCTGGGCGACAAAACCTTTGAGCAATGCGCCGGGTTTTTGCGCATCCATAACGGCAGCAATCCCCTGGATCGCAGCGGTGTTCACCCCGAGACCTATCCCTTGGTTGAACGCTTGCTCGCCCACCTGGGCCAGGGCATCGAATCGGTGATGGGCCAAAGCGCCCTGCTCTCGCGCATCAAGCCCGAGGCCTTCGTCGATGAGCGTTTTGGCTTGCCCACGGTGCGCGACATTGTGTTGGAGTTGGAAAAGCCCGGTCGTGATCCGCGTGGCCACTTTGTGGTGGCCCGTTTCAACGAAGGCGTGGAGGACATCAAGGACCTCAAGGCCGGCATGGTGCTCGAAGGCACGGTGAGCAACGTCGCCGCCTTTGGCGCCTTTGTGGATGTGGGCGTGCACCAAGACGGCCTGGTGCACGTGAGCCAGATGAGCGAACGCTTTGTCAAAGACGCGCGCGAGGTGGTCAAAACCGGTCAGGTGGTCAAAGTCAAAGTGACTGAGGTTGATGTGGCACGCGGACGCATTGGCCTGACCATGCGCCTGAGTGCGGCGCTGCCCACCGCCGCCAAGGGCGCTGCACCTCGCGGGGAGGAGCGCAGCGCAACGCGACGCAACGCCCCAAGCAGTGCCCAAGGTTCGGCCACGCGTGCACCCACTGGCGCCATGGCCGCCGCCTTTGCCAAGCTCAAATCCTGATGCACCCGGGCTGGGCTTAGCCCACCCAGCGGCGGGCGTTTTGCCACATGCGCATCCACGGGCTCATGGCGCTGGCTTCGCCCGAGGTCCAGCTCATTTGCAGGTTGCGAAACACCCGTTCGGGGTGGGGCATCATGGCCGTGAAACGCCCGTCGGGTGTGGTCACGGCACACAGGCCGCCCGGGCTGCCGTTGGGGTTGGCCGGATAGCGCTCGGTGGCTTGGCCCTGGGCATCCACATGGCGCATGGCGGCCACCACCTGCTGAGCGTCGCCTCGCAAGTTGAAATTGGCAAGCCCTTCGCCATGCGAGACCACGATGGGCAGCACCGAGCCGGCCATGCCCTCGAAAAAGAGGCTGGGTGAGGACAAGACCTCCACCTGAGACAGGCGCGCCTCAAAGCGTTCGCTGAGGTTGGTGGTGAAGCGCGGCCAGGCTTGCGCACCGGGGATGAGCGGGGCGAGCTCGGCAAACATCTGACAGCCGTTGCACACGCCCAGACCAAAGGTGTGGGGCCTGGCGAAAAAGGCTTCAAAGGCCTCGCGCAAGGCCGCGTGAAAGGTGATGGATCTGGCCCAACCCACGCCAGCACCCAGGGTGTCGCCGTAGCTGAAACCGCCACAGGCCACCACGCCCGAGAAATCACTCAGCCGCATGCGTGCAGACTGCAAATCGCTCATGTGCACATCGTGGGCTTCAAAACCAGCCAGGTCAAAGGCATAGGCCATTTCCAGGTGGGAGTTCACCCCTTGCTCACGCAGGATGGCCACGCGCGGGCGGGCCAGGTTCACAAAGGGCGCCGCGACGTTGTGAGCCGGGTCAAAGCTGGGCCTGACCTGCAAGCCCGGATCCTGGGACCAGTCGCCCGGTTCATGCTCCTGATCGGCGCAGACCGGGTTGTCGCGCTCGCGGGCGATCTTCCAGCTCACCACGTCCCAGACCTGGTAGAGGTCTTCCAGGCGGGCTGAAAAAATCTCCTTGGCATCGCGCCAAATCGACAAGGCGCCTTTGCCCATGTCGATGGGCGCATCCCAGGGACGGGTCTTGCCAATGGTGTGGCTGTGGCGGGAGAGGTCGTGATCGCGAAGGATGGCCATGACGCGCGAGCGGTCCTCGGTGCGCACCTGGATGACCACACCCAGCTCTTCGTTGAACAAGGCCTTGAGGGTGTCTTCCTCCCGACGCGCGCTCACCTGTTGCGCCCAGTTCTTGGCGTCGCCATGGTCGGCTCGGCTGTCGGCAATGCCGTCGCCCGGTGTGACCAGCAAATCCACATTGAGCGCCACGCCCACATGGCCAGCAAACGCCATCTCGGCCACGCAGGCCAGCAAGCCGCCATCGCTGCGGTCGTGGTAGGCCAGCACCAGACCTTGCTGGCGCAAAGCATGGATGGCCTTGACCAGGTTCACCAGCAAGGCCGGGTCATCCAGATCGGGCACGCGCTCGCCTGACTGATCCAGCACCTGAGCCAGGGTGCTTTGCGCCATGCGATGCTGACCCTGCCCCAGGTCGATGAGGATGAGGCTGGTGTCCCCTTGCGCCTGCAACTGGGGCGTGAAGTTGCCCCGCACATCGTCGAGGCTGGCAAAGGCACTCACGATGAGGCTCACCGGAGAAATGACCTGGCGCGCTTGGCCTTGGTGCTGCCAGTGGCTGCGCATGGACAAGCTGTCCTTGCCCACGGGAATGGACACGCCCAAGGCGGGACACAACTCCAGCCCCACGGCCTTGACCGTGTCATAGAGGGCTGCGTCTTCACCTGCTTCGCCGCAAGCGGCCATCCAGTTGGCGCTCAGGCGCACCTTGTCCAGTGAGATGGGCGCCGCCAACAAGTTGGTGATGGCCTCGGCCACGGCCATGCGGCCGGATGCGGGCGCATCCAGGCTGGCCAAGGGGGTTCGCTCGCCCATGGCCATGGCCTCACCGGCACAGCCTTTGAAGTCCGCCAGGGTGATGGCGCAATCGGCCACCGGCACTTGCCATGGCCCCACCATCTGATCGCGGTGGCTGAGGCCACCCACCGTGCGGTCGCCAATGGTGATCAGAAAGCGCTTGGAGGCGACGGTGGGGTGACTGAGCACCGAGATCACCGCCTCTTGCAGGCTCAGGCCGTCCAAGGTCAGGGCTTGTCCGCGGCGGGGCAAGCGGCTCACCTCGCGGTGCATGCGCGGCGGTTTGCCCAGCAGCACCTCCAGTGGCATGTCCACCGCTGGCGAGTCCGGCTCGCGGGTGAGCAAGAGATCCCGCGCCTCGGTGGTCACGCCCACCACCGCATAGGGGCAACGCTCGCGCTCGCAATGGGCCTTGAAGCGAGAGAGGGCTTGCGCATCGGCGACGTTGTTGAGGGCGAGCACATAGCGCTCCTGGCTTTCGTTGCACCAGATCTCGCGGGGAGAGAGGCCGCTTTCCTCCAGGGGAATGGCCGACAGGTCAAAGCGGGCACCACGGCCTGCGTCGTTGACCAGCTCGGGAAAGGCATTGGACAAGCCCCCTGCGCCCACATCGTGAATGGCCAGAATGGGGTTGTGATCCAGGCTGGACCAGCAATGGTTGATCACCTCTTGCGCGCGCCGCTCCAGCTCGGGATTGCCGCGCTGCACCGAATCGAAGTCCAGTTCCGCCGCATTGCTGCCACTGGCCAGGGAACTTGCCGCACCGCCGCCCAGGCCAATGCGCATCCCCGGTCCACCCAACTGCACCAGCAGGGTGCCCACAGGCAATGCACATTTGAAGGTCTGGCTGGCCTCAATCTGACCCAGGCCGCCCGCAATCATGATGGGCTTGTGGTAGCCACGGTGCACCCCATCGACGACTTGCTCGTATTCGCGGAAGTATCCCGCCAGGTTGGGACGACCAAATTCGTTGTTGAAGGCCGCTGCCCCCAAAGGTCCCTCGGTCATGATGTGCAAGGCCGAGGCCATGTGGGCTGGGCGAGCACCGGCGGCCTCAGCCGCCTCGCCCCAGAGCCGGGAGACCGAAAAGCCCGCCAAGCCGGCCTTGGGCTTGGCACCCCGCCCTGTTGCCCCTTCGTCGCGGATTTCGCCACCGGCCCCGGTGGCTGCACCCGGATGGGGCGAAATGGCCGTGGGGTGGTTGTGGGTCTCCACCTTCATGAGCACATGGTGCAAGGCGGTCTCGCGCACATAGGGCGCAGCGCCCGGGTCGGCCGGGTGGGGTCTGGCCACCCAGCGTTCCAGCTCATGGCCAGCGATCACCGAGGCGTTGTCGGCGTAGGCCACCACGGTGTGCGCCGGATGCGCGGCGTGGGTGTGGCGAATCATGGCAAAGAGGCTCTGAGGCTGCGCCTGACCATCGATGGTGAACTGCGCATTGAAGATCTTGTGCCGGCAGTGCTCGCTGTTGGCCTGGGCAAACATCATCAGCTCCACGTCGGTGGGATTGCGAGCCATGCGCTGGTAGGCCTCCAGCAGATAGTCGATCTCGTCGTCGGCCAAGGCCAGCCCCCAATCGCGATTGGCCTGCTCGAGGGCGGACTTGCCCAGTCCCAGGAGGTCCACCTGGGCCAAGGGGGCTGCACGCAGGGACTCGAACAAGGCCTGGGCGGCGGCCGGGTGATCAAACACCGACTCGGTCATGCGGTCGTGCAAGAGGCCAGCGAGGGCTGGCCAGGGCGTTGCCTGGGCTGCTTTGGCGCGGTCAAAGCTCAGGGTGTAGAGGGTGATGCGCTCCACGCGCTGCAAGGCCATGCCGCAGTTGCGGGCGATGTCGGTGGCTTTGGATGCCCAGGGTGAAATCGTGCCCACACGGGGGCTCACCACCACCAGGCGGGTGCGGTCGGAGGGAACGGTGGCGGTGGATGCGCCCAGGGGCTGGGCATCGAGCAATTGGCCCAGGCGCTGCGCCTCGTCGGCGCCCAAGGGCTGCGCTGTGGCCACCAGGAAGTGATGCTGGGTGTGCAGCGACACGATGTGAGGGTCAAGGGCGGTGAGGCGATCCAGCCATTGTTGGGTGCGAAAACGGCTGAGGACACCGCCGGATTCGGTCCCCATCCGCGCGGCAAAGGTGGTGATGTGCATGGGGCAAATTCTAGAGAGCGGCCAGAGGCCGTGTGTATGCAAGACATAATGTTGCCCCATGACGATCACCCTCAAATCCCAGGCCGACATTGACGGCATGCGCCTGGCCGGCCGCCTTGCCTCGGAGGTCCTGGATCTGCTCGCCCCACACGTGCAGCCTGGCATCACCACCGATGCGCTGGACCGCCTCGCGCATGACCACATTGTTCAGGTCCAGGGGGCCATTCCCGCCCCGCTGAATTACTGCCCGCCGGGCTATGTGCCCTACCCCAAGTCGATTTGCACCTCGGTCAATCACGTGGTGTGTCACGGCATCCCCAACGACAAGCCGCTCAAGAAAGGCGACATCGTCAACATCGACATCACCGTCATCAAGGACGGCTGGCATGGCGACACCAGCCGCATGTTCGTGGTGGGCGACGAGGCTTCCATCCAGGCCAAGCGGCTGTGCCGCCTCACCTACGAGGCCATGTGGCACGGCATCCTTCAGGTCAAGCCCGGCGCACGCCTGGGCGACATCGGCTCGGCCATCCAGGTCTTTGCCGAGGCGCAAGGGTGCAGCATCGTGCGCGAGTTTTGCGGCCATGGCATTGGCCAGGTGTTTCACGAAGAGCCCCAGGTCCTGCATTACGGCAAGCCCGGCACCGGGGTCACCCTGCAAGCGGGCATGACCTTCACCATCGAGCCCATGATCAATGCAGGCCGCCGCGACATCAAGGAAGCCGGCGATGGTTGGACCATCGTCACCCGCGACCGCTCGCTCTCAGCCCAGTGGGAGCACACCGTGCTGGTGACCCCCACGGGCTATGAAGTCCTCACCCTCTCGGCGGGCAGCCCGGCCTTGCCCGACTTTGTGACCACCACCGCCTGCTAAGACCATGAACGCGCCCGCCGAACTCACCCCTCGAGCGGATTACCGCGAACAAAAAGCCCAACGCATTGCAAGCTGGACCGAGGCCTTGCGCGCCCTGGGGCACGGGCGCAAGAGCACCTACCGCATCGAGCAAGCCCTCAAGGACTTGGCCCAACTCACCGACCACACGCTCAAGCTGCTTTGGCCCCAAGCCTTGCAGCAGCGCGGTGCAGCCTTGCTGGCCGTGGGGGGATATGGCCGGGCTGAACTCTTTCCCCACTCCGACGTGGATGTGCTCATCCTCCTGCCCGATGATTGCGACCCGGCTGCCGATGCGCTCTTGCGTGAAACCCTAGAAGGCTTCATCGGCCAATGCTGGGATGCCGGGCTGGAGCTGGGATCGAGCGTGCGCACGCTGGCCGAATGCCTGAGCGAGTCCGCCAAGGATGTGACCATCCAGACGGCCTTGCTGGAGTCGCGCCGCATCACGGGCAGCACCACGCTGTGCGCTGCCCTGAGGCAGTCGCTGGATCAGGCCATGCAGCCGCAGGCCTTTTTCACCGCCAAGATCCTGGAGATGCGCCAGCGGCACGTCAAGCACGAAAACACACCCTACTCGCTGGAGCCCCATGTGAAAGAGTCGCCCGGTGGCCTGCGCGACTTACACACGGTGCGCTGGGTGGCACGGGCTGCGGGCCTGGGGCACAACTGGAACGACTTTCACGCCAGTGGCTTGCTCACCGATCTGGAAGCCAAGCGCTTGCGCCAGAACGAAGCCAGCCTATCGCTCATCCGCTGGATGCTGCATGCCCTCACCAAGCGCCGTGAAGACCGCCTGGTGTTCGATCTGCAGCATCAGGTGGCCGCTCATCTGGGTCTGATTGCCCAGGTCGATGAGCAACGCCAGGCGCGTGCGGCCAGTGAAGCCCTCATGCGCACCTACTACTGGGCGGCCAAGGCTGTGACCCAGTTGAGCGAGATCTTGCTGCTCAACCTGGAGTCGCGCCTCGAAGGTCTGGACTCCCAGGCCGTGGCGGTCGAGCCCATCAACGAGCGCTTCAACAACCGCGCGGGTCTGCTTGACATTGCCGACGACGCGCTTTACTTCATGCACCCCTCGGCCATCCTGGAGACTTTTCTGGTCTACCAGACCACCTCGGGGGTCAAAGGCTTTTCAGCGCGCACCCTCAGAGCCCTGTACAACGCGCGCCCCATCATGGATGCCCAGTTTCGAAGCCAGCCTGAGCATCGCGCCCTGTTCCTCGACATCCTGCGCGCGCCCCAGGGCATCACCCATGCCATGCGCCTCATGAACCAGACCTCGGTGCTGGGTCGTTACCTCTGGCCGTTTCGCCGGGTGGTGGGGCAAATGCAGCACGACCTCTTTCACGTCTACACCGTCGATCAACACATCCTCATGGTGTTGCGCAACGTGCGCCGCTTTTTCATCCCCGAGCATGCCCACGAATACCCGTTTTGCTCCCAGCTGGCCGCCGGCTGGGACAAGCCCGAGCTGCTCTACATTGCCGCCCTCTTTCACGACATTGGCAAAGGGCGTGGCGGCGACCATTCGGTCATTGGCAAGGCCGAGGTCAGGCGGTTTGCCAAATCCCATGGCTTGTCCAAGGAAGATGCCGACTTGGTGGTCTTCCTCGTGGGCGAACACCTCACCATGAGCCATGTGGCGCAAAAGCAGGATTTGTCCGACCCCGAGGTGATCCAGGCCTTTGCCAAGCGGGTTCGCAACGAACGCTGGCTCAGGGGCTTGTATCTGCTCACCGTGGCCGACATCCGGGGCACCAGCCCCAAGGTCTGGAACGCCTGGAAGGGCAAGCTGCTTGAAGACCTCTACCGCTACACCGTGCGCGCACTGGGGGGCGGCATGCCAGACCCCGAGGCCATGGTGGAACAGCGCAAGCGCGAAGCCATTCAGGAACTGGCCTTGCACGCCCTGCCCGCCCGCGCCCACGAGCCCTTGTGGAAGACGCTCGATGTGGGCTACTTCATGCGCCACGATGCCTCGGACATCGCCTGGCACACGCGCCAGCTCTCGCGCGCACTGGCCCAGGCGCAGCAAGACCACAACGAGGTGGGCGTGATCGTGCGTGCGCGCCTCTCGGCCTTGGGTGAAGGGCTGGAGGTCATGGTCTATTCACCCGACCAACCCGACTTGTTTGCCCGCATTTGCGGCTTTTTCGACCAGGCCGACCTCAGCATCCTCGATGCCAAGGTGCACACCACCAGCAACGGCTATGCGCTGGACACCTTCCAGGTGGTGACGGGTGTGGAGGATGTGCACCACCGCGAACTCATCAATGGCATTGAAACCGGTTTGGCCCACACGCTGAGCGAGCCCGGTGAATTGCCCCAGGCCAGGACGGGGCGGGTTTCTCGCCGAGTCAAGAGCTTCCCCATCACGCCCCGCGTGACCCTGCAACCCGATGAAAAAGCCCAGCGCTGGCTGCTCACCCTGTCCGCCAGCGACCGCCCCGGCTTGCTCTACCGCATCGCCAGTGTGTTGGCCAAACACCGCATCAACCTCAATCAGGCGCGCATTGCCACCCTGGGCGAGCGGGTGGAAGACACGCTGGTGGTGGACGGCGCCGCCTTGCAGCACAACCGCAGCCAACTGGAGCTGGAAACCGAATTGCTGCAGGCCTTGCGCGCCTGAACAGGCCTGGGCTAGGTCGCCGCAGCCGCCTGAGCCAGTACCGCCTTCAACTGGTCTTCGTCCCACACGGGAATGCCCAACTCCTGCGCTTTGGTGAGCTTGCTGCCAGCCTCGGTCCCGGCGATCACCGCCGTGGTCTTCTTGCTCACACTGCCGGTGACTTTGGCACCCAGACTCTCGAGCTGCTCGGTCAGTGCATCACGGCCAAAGTGCGCCAGCGTGCCGGTGATGACCAGGATCTGCCCGGCCAAAGGTTTGGGGCGCTCGCTTGCGGATTCAGACTCAGGCCAATGAAGGCCACAGGCGCGCAACTGTTCGACCACTTCGCGGTGGTGGGGCTGGTCAAAGAAATGGCGCACGCTGCGTGCCACCACCGGTCCCACATCCCTCACCTCGAGCAAGGCGGCTTCGGGGGCATCCATCAAGGCATCGAGCTGACCGAAATGCAAAGCCAGGTCCTTGGCCGTGCGCTCGCCCACATGACGAATGCCCAGGGCATAAATGAAACGCGCCAAGGTGGTTCGCTTGGAGGCCTCCAGGGCAGCGAGCAGGTTGTGCGCTGACTTTTCACCCATGCGCTCGAGCGCCACCCACTGCACAAACCCCAGGCGGTACACATCAGGCACAGTGTGAACCAAGCCCTGGTCCACCAACTGATCAACCAATTTTTCGCCCAAGTCTTCAATGTCCAGGGCTTTGCGGCTGGCAAAGTGCAGCAAGGCCTGCTTGCGCTGGGCAGAACAGAACAAGCCCCCAATGCAACGCGCATCAACTTCGTCGGCTTCACGCTCGGCGGGGCTGTGGCAGACCGGGCAGTGGGTGGGCATTTCAAACGGCGTGGTGCCCTCGGGGCGGCGCTCCAGCACCACGCAGACCACCTCGGGGATGACATCACCCGCGCGGCGAACGATCACCGTATCGCCCACGCGCACGTCCTTGCGCGCGACTTCCTCGGCGTTGTGCAAGGTGGCATTGGTCACGGTGACCCCACCCACAAAGACTGGGCTGAGCTTGGCCACCGGGGTGAGCTTGCCGGTACGACCCACTTGCACTTCGATGGCCAGCACCTCGGTCAATTGCTCTTGCGCAGGGTATTTGTGCGCCACGGCCCATCGGGGCTCGCGGGTCACAAAGCCCAGGCGACGCTGCCAGTCCAGTCGGTTGACCTTGTAGACCACGCCATCGATGTCAAAGGGCAACTGATCGCGCTCGGCGCCCACTTGCGCGTGAAAACCCACCAAGCCATCGGCGCCCATGACCACGCGGGTTTGATGCGCCACGGCAAAGCCCCAGGCTTTGAGCTGCTCCAGGGTCTGGGCATGGGTGCTCAGTGCCAGTGGCGGCTCGGCATGGGCCAGGACATAGGCAAAAAAACTCAAGGGGCGCTGGGCGGCCAGCGCGGGGTCGAGTTGACGCACCGCGCCTGCGGCGGCATTGCGGGGGTTGACGAAGGTTTTGTCGCCCCGCTCGCGCTGGCGCTGGTTCATGGCTTCGAAATCATCGCGGCGCAAATACACCTCGCCGCGCACCTCCAGGTCAGCGGGCGCATCGTCGGGCAAGCGCATGGGGATTTGACGCACCGTGCGGATGGTGTGGGTCACATCCTCGCCCTGCTCGCCATCGCCTCGGGTGGCGGCTTGCACCAGCACCCGGTCCTGGTAGCGCAGGCTGATGGCCAGACCGTCGAATTTGAGCTCGCCCACATAGGCCACGGGCGGGTCACCCGGCTCGAGTTCGAGCTCCTTGCGGATGCGCGCATCAAAGGCGCGCGCACCCTGCTCCGAGGTGTCGGTCTCGGTGCGGATGCTCAACATGGGGATGCGGTGTCTGACCGAGGCAAAGGCCTCGCTCACCGCACCGCTCACGCGCTGCGTGGGCGAATCCGGCGTGATGCATTCGGGGTGTGCCTGCTCCAGGGCTTGCAGCTCGCGAAAGAGGCGGTCGTACTCGGCATCGGGCACCTCGGGCGCATCGAGCACATAGTAGGCGTGGTCGTAGACCTGCAAACGCGAGCGCAGTGCCGCCACGCGCTGGTCGATGCGCTCCTCAGGCTTGGGGGTCTCAAACAGATCAGGGAGGGAGCCCGACATGGCGCGTCAACTGAACAAGCGTCGCGCCTGGGGTGAACCTGCCGGAATATCGCGTTCAGCCAGGGTGCTGTAGAGGCCTTCGATCTCGTGGTGAATGCGCGCCATGGCTTGAATGGTGACCGCCTGACCCTGATCGTCGGTGATCTGGCCTTCCATGTCCTTGGCCATGGCCATGGCCAGTTCACACAGGCGCTGGAAAGGCAGTTCCTCCTGCGCCACCAGGGGCACATCGAGGTGCAAGGTGAAGCGGCGAATCGGCGAGGAAGCCGGGTCATCGGTGAGCGCAGCTCGGGTATCAAATTGCAGGACCAGCACCGGCGGCAAGGCGGGCTGGCTGGCGGAGATCACCATGCGACCCGGAATCACGCCCGGCACAAAGCCCAGGCGGGCCGCGCATTGCTGCACATAGCCCGGGCTCCAGGCGGAGCGAAGGGCTTGCAAGGTGAAGGAGAGCTGGGCATCGCAGGCACTGGCGAATTGATCGAGTTCGCGAGCCTGAGAGATGACTTCGAGCATGTCGGGAAATTCGGGTGTGGTGCCCATGGCCTCGGCAAAGGCCGAGGTCTTGACGACAAATTCGGAGAACTCGATTTCATTGAGCGCGCCTTGCCGATTGGCCAGCTGAATGCCCATCTGGAAGGCGCTGTAACGCACGCCCGCACGAACGGGTTCGTTCTCGCCGGACTCGGCGTTCAAGCCCTCGAGCATCAAGGCCTTGCTGCCCACACGCCGGGTGGGGGGCATGGCGGCCAGGGCGGCGTCCCCCGAAATGGGCGCATCGAGCTCCATGGTGGCGATCACATCGATCAGGGCATCGAGCATGAGCACAGGCTTGGCGACCGAGGCTTGCAGGCGGTCTTCCAGCTGCGTCTCGAGTTGGCCAGCGGAGGCTTCAGAGCCCAGGGGCTGGGCGTCGCGCGCAGCGGCGGACTCGGCGTCATCAAAGCCAGGCTCGCCAGCGCGGTCAGGCATGGGACCCACCAGGGCTTCACGCTCCGCATCGGTCACCAGGGGGTCAGCCTGACGGGGCTGGTTTTTGCGGTTGTTCCAGGCGCTGTGGGCCACGAGCACGATCAACACCACACCACCCGCAATCGCCAACCAGATCTGCAACGAGTTCATGCGTCCTTCCTCATTCGGATTGGGCCATGCCCACGGCGGCTTCCATGTCGACCGCCACGATGCGCGAGACGCCTTGCTCTTGCATGGTCACGCCAATGAGTTGCTCGGCCATCTCCATCGCAATTTTGTTGTGCGAGATGAAGAGGAACTGCGTCTCGCTGGACATGCGGGTGACGAGCTTGGCATAGCGTTCGGTGTTGGCATCGTCCAGCGGCGCGTCCACCTCGTCGAGCAAGCAAAACGGGGCGGGGTTGAGCTGAAAGATCGCAAACACCAGGGCAATGGCCGTGAGGGCCTTTTCGCCACCCGAGAGCAAGTGAATGGTCTGGTTCTTTTTGCCAGGCGGTTGCGCCATGACCTGAACGCCAGAGTCCAGGATTTCCTCGCCGGTCATGACCAGCTTGGCATTGCCACCGCCAAAGAGCTCGGGGAACATGCGTCCAAAGTGCTCGTTGACGGTGTTGAAGGTGTTTTGCAGCAGCTCGCGGGTCTCACCGTCAATCTTGCGGATGGCGTCCTCTAGGGTCTGGATGGCTTCATTGAGGTCGGCCGATTGGGCATCCAAAAAGCCCTTGCGCTCGCGCGAGGTGGTGAGCTCCTCGAGCGCAGCCAGGTTCACAGCGCCCAAGGCGGCGATGTCACGCTGGAGCTGGTCCATTTCGGATTGCAGCTCGGAGAGCTTGCGAGTGCTGGTCTGAGCCAGCTCGACCATGGCGTTGACATCCACCTGGGCATCGGTGAGGTATTGCTCGTATTGGTCGTGGGCGATTTGGGCGGCTTGGGACTTGAGCTGCCAGTCGGTGATGCGCTGGCGCAAGGGCTCGAGGCTGCGCTCGATTTGCACGCGCTGGTCATCGGTGTTGCGCAAACGCTGGGTCAGGTCGTCGTACTGGCTGCGCGTGTCAGACAAGGCTTTTTCGCGCGCTACTTTGACCGCCAGGGCATCTTGCAAGCCAGCCTGGGCAGCGGCATCGTTGAGCTGGCCCAATTCGGCACTGAGGCGTTCGCGCTCGCTGGCCATCTGGCTGCGCTGGTCGGTGGCGGTTTGCTGATTGCGGCTGAGCTCATCGCGACGAGCCAGCAATGCCCTCAGTTCGAACTGGGCAGCCTGGCCATCACGCTCCACATCGCGCAGCTGATTGCGCAGGCTCTGGAGTTGCTGCTCGGCCTGGATGACCGCCTCATCGAGCATGGCGTGGCGCTCCTGGCTATCGGCCAATTGCATGTCCAGCGTCTCGAACTGCTCTTGATGTGCCATGCGGCGGGCTTCAAGGTCTTCGATTTGCTGGCTGAGTTCCTGGATCTCGGACTGGATCTGGTCGTTACGCGCCTGCGTCTGTTCGGCGCGCTGGCTCATTTGCACCCATTCCACCTGAGCCTGGTGCTGGCTGCTCTGGGCGCGATTGGCCTGCTCACGCGCCCCACCGAGTTGCTGCTGGATGCGGGAATGGTGGGCCTCGGCACGGACCAAGGCCGCCTGAGACTCTTCGCTCATGAGGGCTTGGGCACGGATGAGCTTGTCGAGGTTTTCGATTTCCTGGGCACGGGCCAAAAGACCCGATTGCTGGTCATCGGGCGCATGAAAGCTCAGGCTCTGGGGCGTGACCGTGTGACCTTGGGGCACCACGATGAGCTCGCCAGGTTTGAGCGAGGCACGCTGGCGCAACGCCGAGGCCAAATCGTCGGCCACCCAGCAGCCCTGCAACCACACCTGAAGCAGCGACTGCAGGTGCGCCTCGTTGACCCGCACCAGGGACACCAGGCTTTTGAGCTGGGCATGGCTGCTGGCCGAGGCGCTCACAGGCTGGCGCGAATGGAAGGACAGCTTCACAGGCGGCGCATCGGCGGCCAAGGCCTGCAGGCCTTCGAGCTGGCCGACCTCGAGGGACTGCATGCGTTCGCGCATGACCGATTCAAGGGCGCTTTCCCAGCCGGGTTCGATGTGCAAGCGAGTCCACAAGGCTTGTAAATCGTTGAGGCCATGCTTTTGCAGCCAGGGCATCAAGCGCCCATCGGTCTTGAGTTTGTCTTGCAGGGCTTGCAGGGCATCGCGGCGTGCCGAGAGGTCGGTGAGTTTGGCGGCTTCCTGGTTGCAGGTTTGTTGCGCCTGACGGCGGGCTTCGTCGGATTGCGGCGACTGCTGCTCAAGGTCATCGAGTTGCGCACGGGCTTGCTCGAGCAAGGCCTCGGACTCAGCCAGACGGGTTTTGAGTGCGTCGAGTTGGGCCGGGTCAACGGCGCCAAGCTGGCGTTGCTCGGCTTGCAAGCGCTCAAGGCGGGTCTGCAACTGGCGGGATTGTTCATCGATGAGTCGCTGCTCGCCCGAGAGCAGTTGAATGCGCTGTTGCACATCGCTCACGAGTTGACGCTGGGCATCGGATTTCTCGCGGGCATCGCGCCAGGCCTGCTCGGCTTGGGGCAGGCCTTCGCTCAGGCTCACCAATTGGGCATCGAGCTGTTCCACGCGTTGCTCGCCCTGGAGCTGCGCGTCATCCAGGCCCGCGAGCTCGGTGGCCGCGCGATCGAATTGCTCCTGCCACTGCTGGTCCTGCAAGGCCAGTTGCTGCAAGCGCTGCTCGGTGCGCTGACGGCTTTCGACCACAAAACGGATTTCGGCTTCGAGGCGACCCACTTCGGCGCTGGCCTCGTAAAGGCGCCCCTGGGCAAGGTTGACCTGCTCACCCGCCGAGAAATGGGATTGCCGAATGGACTCCAGGGCCGCCTCAGTCTGGCGCAAGTCCGCGGTGCGCCCCTCGAGGTCGGTGCGGGACTGCTCGGTTTGCACACGGGCATGGTCCAGCGCCTGCGCAGCCTCTTGGCGCTTGAGGTACCAAAACAGATGCTGGGTCTGAGCCGATGAGCGCTGCAAGTCGTGGTACTTCTGAGCCACCTCGGCTTGCTTTTCCAGCTTGTCCAGCTGGCTGTTGAGCTCACGCAGGATGTCTTCGACGCGGGTGAGGTTTTCGCGGGTATCGCTCAGGCGGTTTTCGGTTTCGCGGCGGCGCTCCTTGTATTTGGAAACGCCTGCAGCTTCTTCCAGGAACAAGCGCAAGTCCTCGGGGCGGGACTCGATGATGCGGCTGATGGTGCCTTGGCCAATGATGGCGTAAGCCCTGGGGCCAAGGCCTGTGCCCAGGAACACGTCCTGCACATCGCGGCGACGCACCGGCTGGTTGTTGATGTAGTAGGAACTGGTGCCATCGCGCGTGAGCACGCGCTTGACAGCGATTTCAGCGTACTGACTCCATTGGCCGCCGGCTCGGTGGTCGGCGTTGTCAAACACCAGCTCAACGCTGGATCGGCTGGAGGGTTTGCGCAGGGTGGTGCCATTGAAGATCACGTCCTGCATGGACTCGCCGCGCAACTCGCTGGCACGGCTTTCGCCCAGCACCCAGCGAACGGCATCCATGATGTTGGATTTGCCACAACCATTGGGACCCACCACGCCAACCCGTTTGCCGGGCAGCATGAAATTGGTGGGTTCGGCAAACGATTTGAAGCCGGATAACTTGATGGAATTCAGGCGCACTGCTAACAACCTTGTCAGGCTTGGGGCGTTCGACCAGCGAACAGGGCAGCGGCCAGGGTGGCCGCTCAGTCAGCGGGAATGATAACTGGATAGCCAGGCATGAATGGCCTGGCGCAGTTCCATGAGACTGGGCTTGAGGCTTGGCCAGGCTTGGGCAAAGGCGGCGCACTGAGCAGGGTCGGTGCGGGTGCGTTCGCACCAATCGCTCACGCTCTGCCATACGGGCGCGCGGGTGGCATAGCACAAATAGCCTTTGATGGTGTGCAAGACGCGGTGCAGTTCGGCTGCGTCCAGCGGCTGATCGAGTTGCTCGATGTCCTGCGTCAGGCTCTCCAGCATGGTTTGCAGCAATTCGGCCTGATCGCTGGCGTCGGGTGCAAATCCACTGAGCAATTCAATGTCGAGCAATTGATTCATGCGGGGGATAATATCCTCCATGAACCCTTTATTGGACCAATTACAGGCCTATCCATTTGAAAGATTGAGGCAACTTTTTTCTGGTGTTTCGCCCAATCCGGCTTACTCGGCCATCAGCCTGGGCATGGGCGAGCCCCAGCACCCCACACCCGCTTTGGTGCTCGACCATCTGGTCCGTGGGTTTCCCCGATTGCGCGAATACCCGCCCACCCTGGGCGACGCGCGCTTGCGACAAGCCTGCGCCCAATGGGTGGAGCGTCGCTATGGCGTGACGGTCTCTGCCGACCAGCAGGTCTTGCCCGTCAACGGCTCCCGTGAGGCCTTGTTTGCCCTCGCCCAGACGGTGGTGGATCCCCACGCACAAGGCCATGTGCTGTCGCCCAACCCCTTTTATCAAATCTATGAAGGTGCGGCCTTGCTCAGCGGCGCCACGCCCTACTTTGTGCCCTTGTTGCGCAAGGCGCGTTTCCGCCAGGATTGGGACAGCGTGCCGGCATCGGTGTGGGCCAAGGCGCAACTGGTGTTTGTGTGCTCGCCCAGCAACCCTACCGGCGATGTGATGGATTTGCAGGAGTGGCAGCACCTTTTCGAATTGAGTGACCGGTATGGTTTTGTCATTGCCTCCGACGAGTGCTATAGCGAGATCTATTTCCGCGACCAAGCGCCCCTGGGGGGCTTGCAGGCCGCAGCCTTGCTGGGGCGGCATGACTTCCAGCGCCTGGTCATGCTCACCAGCCTGTCCAAACGCAGCAATGTGCCAGGCCTCAGAAGCGGCTTTGTGGCCGGCGACGCAGACATCCTGCGGCGCTTCTTGCTCTATCGCACCTACCACGGCAGCGCCATGGGCGGCATGGTCCAAGAAGCCAGCACCGCGGCCTGGCTGGACGAGGCCCATGTGGCTGAAAACCGCCGCCTCTATCGCGAACGCTTTGAGCGCATCACCCCCATGCTGGCGCAGGTGCTCGATGTGAGCCTGCCCGATGCGGCGTTTTACCTATGGGCTGGTGTACCTGGGGGCAATGATGTGGCCTTCGCTCGCGATCTTTATGCTCAATACAATGTCACCGTCCTGCCCGGCAGCTACTTGTCACGCGAGGTCAATGGCCATAACCCGGGATCCGGATACATCCGGCTCGCCCTGGTGGCCGAGACCGAGCACTGTGAACAAGCTGCAAAGCGCATCGTTCAATTCGTCCAAGCCCGCAACGGGGTCTGAACCCACACTGGAACTCACATGAGCCAACAACTTCAAAACATCATTGACAACGCCTGGGAAAACCGCAGCACCCTCTCCCCCACCTCTGCCCCCAAAGAAACCCTGGATGCGGTTGAACATGTGATTGCCGAGCTCAACGCAGGCCGACTGCGCGTGGCCACCCGCGAAGGCGTTGGCCGCTGGACCACCCACCAGTGGATCAAAAAGGCCGTGCTGCTCTCTTTCCGCCTGCGTGACAACGAAGTGATCAAGGCCGGTCAACTCGGCTTTTACGACAAGGTCCCCACCAAGTTTGCTCACCTCGACGAGGCTGAGCTCAAGGCCAGCGGCGTGCGCGTGGTTCCACCGGCCGTGGCGCGTCGCGGCTCCTTCATTGCCAAAGGCGCCATCCTCATGCCCAGCTACGTCAACATCGGCGCCTACGTGGACGAAGGCACCATGGTCGACACCTGGGCCACTGTGGGCTCTTGCGCCCAAGTGGGCAAGAACGTGCACCTCTCGGGTGGCGTGGGTTTGGGCGGGGTGCTGGAGCCCTTGCAGGCCAACCCCACCATAATTGAGGACAACTGTTTCATCGGGGCGCGCTCCGAAATCGTCGAAGGGGTGATCGTCGAAGAAAACTCGGTGATCTCCATGGGCGTCTACATCGGCCAGAGCACCAAGATTTATGACCGCGCCACGGGCGAAGTCATGTATGGCCGCGTGCCCTCGGGCTCGGTCGTGGTGTCGGGCAACCTGCCCAGCGCCGACGGAAAGTACAGCTTGTATTGCGCTGTGATCGTCAAGCGCGTGGATGCGCAAACCCGCGCCAAGACCAGCCTCAACGATTTGTTGCGCGACTGACCCTTTCGGTTTCACGGAGACAGAGATGTCCGACACCTTGCGCCTGGTTGAGGCCCTCATTGCCCAGCCATCAGTCACACCCGATGATCGCCATTGCCAGATCATGCTCAGTGATCACTTGGAGCCCCTGGGCTTTGAATGCGAGTTCATGGTGAGTGGCCCCAAGGGCGCAGAGGTCACCAACCTGTGGGCGATTCGCCGCAGTGCCCGCAGCAACGCACCGGTGCTGGTGTTTGCCGGGCACACCGATGTGGTACCGCCGGGTCCTCGCGAACAATGGCAGTTCGACCCCTTTGAACCCACCCACCACGAGGGGCGGCTCTATGGCCGTGGTGCCAGCGACATGAAAACATCGCTGGCCGCCATGGTGATGGCCACGCGCGATTTTTTGCAGGCGCACCCCGACCCGGCTCTGAGCATTGCCTATTTGCTCACCTCTGACGAGGAAGGCCCGGCAGTGGACGGCACGGTGATCGTGTGCCAGGAGCTCCAACGCCGAGGCCAGACCCTCAACTGGTGCATCGTGGGCGAGCCCACATCGGTCAAACAAACCGGCGACATGATCAAGAATGGCCGCCGGGGCACCCTCAGCGGCAAGCTCAAGGTCAAAGGCATACAGGGTCATGTGGCCTATCCCCATTTGGCCGACAACCCGGTGCACCGCATCGCCCCTGCCCTGGCCGAATTGGCCCAGATGCAATGGGATGCAGGCAATGCCCACTTCCCGCCCACCACCTGGCAAGTCAGCAACATCCATGCGGGCACGGGGGCGGGCAACATCATCCCTGGTGAATGCGTGGTGGACTTCAACTTCCGTTTTTCCACCGAGTCCAGCGTCGCCTCGCTACAAGAACGATTGGTGGCAGTGCTCCAGCGCCATCAGGTCCAGCATGAATTGCAGTGGACGCTGGGCGGCGAGCCATTCCTCACCCCCAAAGGCCCCTTGCTCGACACGGTCAACCGCGCCATCTTGCAGGTCACGGGCTTGCACACCGAGGTCTCCACCACGGGTGGCACCAGCGATGGCCGCTTCATCGCCAAGATTTGCCCGGAGGTGATTGAACTGGGTCCCCCCAACGCCAGCATTCACAAGGTCAACGAGCATGTGGTGGTGAGCGACATCGATCCCCTCAAAGCCATTTATCAGCAGGTATTGGTTGACTTGCACGAGCAATCCCGCCAGCTGGCCTGATGCCCCATGGGTTTGAGCATTGCCGATGCCGTGACGCAGGTGGCCCAGCGCCTCGATGCCGCACGGCTGTCGTTTGGTCAGGGCACCCTCAACGCCTTTGATGAAGCCGCCTGGCTGGTCTTGTGGGCGGCCGGGCTTGCTTTGGACTGTGATCTCGATCAAGCCCCAGACCTGAGCCCTGAGCAGCAACGGCGGCTCGATGAGGTGGTGCAGCGCCGCATCGAACAACGCCTGCCCACCGCCTACCTCACCGGTGAAGCCTGGCTGCAAGGCGTGCCCTTTCACATTGACCCGCGCAGCATCGTCCCGCGCAGCCTGATCGCTGAGGTCTTGGCCAGCGGCTGGATGGACGATGCCCTGGGGCGCGAACCTGAGACGGTGCTGGACATGTGCTGCGGCAATGGCAGCCTGGCCGTGCTCTCGGCACTGGCCTGGCCGCATGCGCACATCGTGGGTGCAGATGTGAGCCAAGATGCCCTGGCCGTGGCCCGCCTCAATGGGCAGCGCCACCAGGTGACACAGCGCATCGAGTGGCTGCATTCCAATGGCTGGGAACAGGTCGCGGCCTCGTTTGATCTGGTGTTGTGCAATCCCCCCTATGTGGCCGATGTGCGCATGAATGCCCTGCCCCAGGAATTCCTCGCCGAGCCGGATGTGTCCTTGCGCGGTGGTGAGGACGGCATGGATTTCATTCGCCCCTTTTTATCGCAGGTGGGCTCTCACCTCAACGATGGCGGCTGGGTGGTTCTTGAGATTGGCCACGAACGCGAGGGCTTCGAGCGGGCGTTTCCCAGTCTGAGCCCCCTGTGGCTGGCCACCTCTGCGGGCGAGGATGCGGTCTTGGCCTTGTCCAAGGTGCAAACCCTGTCCCTGACCACCGCTTCAGGGGCCAAGCCATGATCCAGCTCGACGGCATTCGCCTTCGCAGGGGCACACGCGTCATCCTCGACGAAGCCAGACTCACCCTGCACCCCGGAGAAAAAGTGGGCTTGGTGGGGCGCAATGGTGCGGGCAAGTCCAGCCTCTTTGCCCTCTTGGCTGGGCGTTTGCAGGAAGACCAGGGTGAATGGTCCATGCCCAAGACCTGGCGCATCAGCGAGGTCTTGCAGCACCTGGACGATGAGCCCGTGAGCGCCACCGAGTTTGTGCTGCAAGGCGATCAGGTGCTGGCCAAGGCCAGAGCCGACTTGCAGGCAGCACACGCCAGCGAAGACGGCATGGCCATGGCCACCGCCCACGCCGCCCTGGACGAGGCCGGTGCCCACGATGCCCAAGCCCGCGCCCAGGCGCTCATTGCCGGCCTGGGATTCGAGCGCGAGCAATGGGAATGGCCAGTGACCCAGTTCTCGGGGGGGTGGCGCATGCGGCTGCAATTGGCCCGGGCATTGATGAGCCCGTGCGAGGTCTTGTTGCTCGACGAGCCAACCAACCACCTCGACATGGATGCCCTGGTGTGGCTGGAAGACTGGTTGCAGCGCTTTAGCGGATTGCTGATGGTCATCAGCCACGACAAGCGGTTTTTGGATGCCGTGACCCAGGTGACGGTGCACATCCGCCAGGGCAAGCTCAGCCGCTACGGCGGCTCCTACAGCACCTTTGAAGAACTCCTGGCCACCCAGTTGAGCCAACAGCAAGTCGCGCATGAGCGCCAGCAGCAGCAGCTCGCCCGGCTGCAATCCTTTGTCGATCGCTTCAAGGCCAAGGCCTCCAAAGCGCGCCAGGCTCAAAGCCGGGTCAAGGCCATGGAGCGCATGTCGCGCGTGGCGCCGGTGCTGGCCGAAGCGGAATGCGTGCTGGGTTTTGAGCCGCCCCCCAGCCTGCCCAACCCCATGTTTTCAGCCCGGCAGGCCAACATGGGCTATGCCACTGCCGAGGCGGCCAAGCCCGTGCTCTCGCAGGTCAGCCTGGAGGTCTTTGCCGGGCAACGCATTGGCATCCTGGGTGCCAACGGTCAAGGCAAATCCACGCTGGTGAAATCCATCCAGGGCAGCCTCGGGTTGCTGTCTGGCGAACTGCTGCTGGGCAAGGGTTTGCGCCTGGGCTACTTTGCCCAACAGGAGATGGACCTCTTGGACCCCACGGACAGCCCTCTGAGCCATGGCCACCGGGTGGTGGGACCCGACGATGCCGCCCCGACTGAACAAACCTGGCGCGACTTCATTGGCGGGTTTGGCTTTGGAGCCGACTTGGCCAAGCAAGCCATTTCAACGCTCAGCGGCGGCGAGAAAGCCCGTCTGCTGCTGGCCAGCCTCATCTTCATGCGCCCCAACCTCCTGGTGCTCGATGAGCCCACCAATCACCTGGACATGGCCATGCGTGAGGCCTTGGCCGTGGCCCTCAATGATTTTGATGGCACCGTGTTGCTGGTGAGCCATGACCGTGGCCTGCTCGAATCGGTGTGCGAGGATTTCTGGTGGGTTCATGCCGGCGAGGTCCGCCCCTACGCGGGCGACCTGGCCAGCTATGAGCGCGAGTTGCTCGCGCGCGCCAAGTCCCGTGGACAGCCCCAGGACAAAGCCGCGGCGATGACCCGCCAGGCTGCGCCAACCCTGGACGTCAAACCCAAAGAGGCCAGACAACGCCAGGCGCAGTCTCGTCAGGCTTTGCAGGCACAAACCGCACCGCTCAAGCGCGAATGCAAAAACCTGGAGGCACACATCCAAACCCTGGAAGCCAAGCGCGCCAGCCTGCACGAGGCCATGGCCACGCCGCAGCCTGGACCGGGGTGGGCACAGATGGGTCAGGAGCTCAAGGAATTAGAGGAAAGCATCGCAGCCGCTGAAAACCGCTGGCTGGAACTGCAAGAACAATTGCAGGCTTTGGAGATGGGATAAACAGTAAAGACCGGGAA
>JACCDH010222684.1_pt1 | contig 59154 bp, 46 predicted proteins | sample 7442481 | NCBI WGS metagenome assembly JACCDH01 (sample SAMN15323433, study PRJNA562643) | freshwater metagenome | isolation source: river surface water | place: USA:Blue River Watershed | collected 2017-08-15
AGCAGGATTGCACAGCAAATTAAAATTCTCTTTATATTTGCACCCGCACATGGCGAGATAGCTCAGTTGGTTAGAGCGTAGGATTCATAACCCTAAGGTCCCGAGTTCAACTCTCGGTCTCGCTACTTCAAAAGGCTCCAATTGAGGAGCCTTTTTTATTTCCGATACTTTTTTATTGCATTTTTCGCAAGTGTTTGACGAGCGTTTGCTAGATTTGATTTCTTCGAGCTACATTTCTTTTGTAATCTTGTCATTATGCGGATTCATTTATTTGGCGTTTTGCTTTTTTTCAGCCTGCTTTCCACACAGATGCAGGCGGCTACGAACAATTTTGAGTTTTATTTATTCGTCTACAGCAGTGCCCAAACTAGCTCGGGTGCCGGGCACATCAGTTTTGCATTTGGACCCGATAGCTCGTCCTTGACCTATTACACCAAGTACCGAAAAGCCGATGGGGGCTGTTTCAAACTCAAGCAAATTTCCTATCACGAAGCTTTTAGTTATGACAAGCTCGAGCTCAAGCACCAAAGTCAGGTGCCCGCGCTGGTGCTCAAATTAAAGGCGCAAGAACCCGACCTCACCAAACTAGAGCAACTCAGCGATTACTGGAACCTCGAAAAACCCTGGACGCTATTCGTGAATAATTGCACAGATGCCCTCAAACGCACGCTGCGCAAATCGCATATCAATCCGGGCTTGGCGTTCTTGATCAGTACGCCCAACGAACTCATCGAGGATTTATATGCCCACCACCTGATCAACTTCAAAAACCAAGAATTTGAAGTCGTTTATGGCGATTTGCAAGCTTACTTGAAATCGGAGCCTAATGCAGTGCCTCAAACTTTATTTGGCAAAAAAAGACAAGCATTTGCGCACAAAGAAGCCGTTGTCATATTGGCGGGTTTTGGCTCGAAATACCACTCCTTGCGCAGCATCAAACGTCAGTTTGAGGTCTATAATTACGACGTGTTTGTGCCGCGCTATATTTCGCGTCAATCGATTGATCAAACGATATCCAATTTTGCAGACTTTTGGAAAAAAGAAAAGCTTGACAACTACGACAGCGTTCATGTGTTTGCTTATATTGTCGGATCTTGGACCATCAATTCTTGGATTACCGCAAATGGCCCAGCCAACATCGCCACTATTATTTACGACCGCAGCACCTTGCAAGAACGCGCACCATACGTGTTGGTTAAGGATATGAAGTTGGTCAATTTCATACTTTTTGGCCCCGTCATGCAAGACCTCATCGATACGCCCTACCCGGCCATCGATCATCCAGAAATAGAGAAAGGTATTTTACTGGAAACTTACGCTACCAACACCGTCAGAAAACACCAAGAGACAGCCGCTGCCCCAGGCCCTTATTGTTGGAATATTTCCTGTTTTGGACAGTCTTATACGGATTTCAGATATGTGCCTATGAACCACGACCAGATGTACACGCATCCGGAAGTCTTTTCGGAGGCCATCATCTATTTTATTGAGAATGGGTATTTTGGTTCGTATTTTTATGAGACGAAACCTGTTGCCGATCCATTTATCAAGCACAAACCATGATTTCTGTTTACCAACTCAAACCACGCTTTCAAGCCTTGTTGCAGCCGGTCCTCAGACAGCTTCGCAATTGGGGTTTTACGCCTAACAGCCTAACAATTATTGCGTTTCTTTTGTCTTTGGCGATGGGCTGCTACAGTTATTACGGCGAGCGCCATATAGCCTTAATCCTCGTTCCGGCTTGTTTGTTGCTGCGCATGGCACTCAATGCACTGGATGGCATGATGGCAAGGCAATTTAACCTGCAAAGTAAATTAGGTGCTGTCCTTAATGAAATGGGCGACCTCCTTTCAGATGCAGTTTTGTATTTTCCTGTTCTTTATGTTTTATTCTACATGGATCCGATCTGGGTTGGGTGGTTTATCTTTTTGAGCATACTCAATGAATTTGCTGGCCTCCTCGGACAAGCACTTGGCGGTGAAAGGCGCTACGACGGCCCCATGGGCAAATCGGACCGCGCCCTTGTCATCGGGCTGCTCTGTTTATTGAGCTCGTTTGGTTTGTCCTTGCAAGTTTATTTTACTTGGATTTTCCTTAGCATCTTTACACTGCTGATCATGAGTACCTACAAACGTCTAAAAAATGCTACGCTTTCCCATGAATGAAATTCAAAAAATGCTCGCGGTGATCGGGGGCGTACTGGTTTTTGCCACCGTACTTTTTTGGATCTGGAAAAAAATCAAGCCAGGGCCACAAGTAGATGAACTCATGACGCGGACCAAATCTTGGTGGGTCATGGCCAGTATTTTTGCAATTGCAGCTTTGGTGCACCCAATCATTTCTTTTGTCGCTTTTGCATTTTTATCCTTTGCTGCCCTGCGCGAGCTGTCTAGCATCAGTAAAAATGCCCGAATAGAAGACCGGAGTGTTATTTTCTGGGCTTACTTAGCCATCCCGATTCAGTATTTTTTCGCTTACATGGGCTGGATGCTGCCTTTTCTAATTTTTATCCCGGTGTTTATGTTCACCTGGATTCCCTTTTTATTGGTTTTGAAAGGCCATACGCAAGATATCGCCCGCTCAATGAGCGTGATCCCCACCCACTTGATGCTTACGGTTTATTCGCTGAGTCATTTAGCCTATCTGCTTTCCTTACCCATTTCTGAGGGTGGGCGCGGCCTTTTGCTTTATGTCGTTTTTCTGACCGAAATGAATGACGTATTTCAATTTACATGGGGCAAATTACTAGGCCGGCACAAAATCATCGAAAAAATCAGCCCAAACAAAACCTGGGAAGGCTTCATTGGCGGTTTGTTCAGCACTGTTTTAGCGGCAACATTATTGAAGTTCCTGACACCATTCTCAAATGAGGAGGCCATTGGCGCGGGTTTACTCATCGCCTGCTCTGGTTTTGTTGGTGACATCATTGTTTCGGCGATTAAGCGAGATTTCGGACTCAAAGATACCGGCACAGTGATCAAAGGCCATGGTGGCATCTTAGATCGGATGGATTCGCTCATCATTAGCGCACCATTTTTCTTCTATTACGTATATCTGCTTCACATCGCCAAATGAAACACTTGCTGTTGATTTTGATTTATAAAGGCCTGATGCCGCTTTTTTTAAAGCTCATTGGTGTCAAAATAACACCCAAAAAACCACTGCAGCCAAATGCACAATATATCATCGTAGCCAACCACAACAGCCACATTGACACCATGGCCCTGATGTCGAGCATCCCCGTCAAAGACCTCAACAGAACGCATCCGGTAGCCGCCGCCACCTATTTTGGCAAGAATAGCTGGCTTGCCGTGCTATCCAAACTTTTCGTCAATACGATTCTGATCAAACGCAGCGAAGAAGGCGGTGAATCTACGGCCTTAGATGTATTGGGTAAATTCCTTTCAAAAGGGCATTCGCTCATCATCTTCCCGGAAGGATCGAGAGGCGAACCCGAAAAAATGCAAACATTCCGCAAAGGCATCGGCGTCCTGCTCCAACGCAATCCACACATCCCGTATATACCCGTCTACATACAAGGAACCGGCAAAATCTTACCGAAAGGCGAGCGCTTGATTGTGCCTTACGATGCGTTGGTTCATTTTGGCCAACCTACTTTTTGCGAAAAGCAAACGGTAGAAGCGATTGTGGCGGAGGTTGAAACAGCGATTTTACGCCTGAAGGATTAGAGGTGAATGCAATTTAATTCATCGGCAAGTTGGTGCAAGGCACTTTCAATTTTTTGGCGTTGTGCTTTTCTAGGCTTTTTGAGCCCATTGGCATAATGACTCATTTGCATTTGATTGATGCCCGTTAAGCGTTCAAATGCGGCATTGGTTAAGATACCCTTGAAATAATTCAAAAGACTTTCGACATCAAAATGATAGGTAATGATATACGCATGATTCGATAAGTTACCGAGCTCCTGTTGTAAAAGAAGACCTTCTAACATGGATTGTTTGGCCTCTTGAACAGTTTCTCCCACTCCATTTACTCCTTCAAGTTCTGGAATAAATACCCAATAGGCATCTTTGCTTCGTTCAATGATTGCTTTGTAGGATTTTAAATGATTTGATTTCATATCGAAGCATATTACAAATAAAAGGCATTATTTTTAATACTATTTTGAAAACAATTTCTAACATCTCAACCATTTTTTTGATGTTTCAAAGAACTACATTTTCTCCCTACCTTTATTCCATGATATTACGAACAAGCCTGCTTATTTTTTGCCTTTTTTTGCTCAACACAGTACTCGGACAAAGTTTCGACATTACTTTTAAGCAACAAGAACAAATCGTTAGACCTGATGCTTTGGGAAAGGTTTATTTAAAGAAGGAAGCTTTTTCGATTGAAACCACCCTTAGCATGCTCGATGGCGTCTTTGTGAATAGTTCTGATGATTCTATCGTTTATCAAGGTGCTTTACAACGAAACTTACCAGATTTTCAAACCATAGGTTGGAAAGTGAGTGTGGAAACTGAGTTCAATAAGGACCAGGAATTATTGATTCAGGATCAAGAGAGCTATTGTTATTGGTTTTATGACCCAAAAGAATATGACTGGCATCGCTTTGATTCGGTGATTGTAAGAAAGGGCAGCTCAATTATCGGGACAAAAACCGTTCGCCAATTTTATAGCCTTGAACAAGACAAGAATTTGACCCTAATGGAAGTTCCGAAAAAACTATACTTGACGTTTTTTTCGATCAACGGGTCGTTTAACGAGGAGAATGCCGTTTTGAACCAAGTTCAAACGTATCAACTCATTTTCGAAGACTAGGATAATCTTCTTGCACGCAACGCGCTACAATTTTGGCACTGTTTATGGCTAAAGGAATGCCGCCGCCTGGATGCACCGTGACACCTGCAAAATACAAGCCCTTTACTTGTTTGGAAAAATTAGGGTGTCTGAGAAAAGCAGCAAATGCGTTGTTGGATGCATTGCCATAGATGGATCCTTGCTTGCCACTGTAGCGCGCATCTATTAAGCGAGGCTCATTGATTTGCTCTGCTTCAATCAAAGGTTCGATATCGAGTGCTAGGGCTTTTGAAAGTTTGGCTAAGATGCGCTGGCGCAATAATTGAATTTCGCTGTCCCAATCTTGCCCCACATTGATGGGCGCATTGACCATTACAAACCAATTTTCTTTGCCCGCTGGCGCGTCTGCTGTTTCTACTTTAGAAGAGATGTGCACATAAACTGTGGGGTCGGGATGCAGCGTTTTGGTTTCAAAAATGGCTTTGAACTCCGCTTGATAATCTTCGGCAAAGAAAATATTATGGACACCGAGCGCTGGGAACGGGCGGCTGATCCCCCAGTAAAAGACGACCGCTGAACTTGATTTTTCTTGTTTGAGTAAAAAGCGAGGTGCTTTTAAGTTTGGCAAGAGGCGTTCATAGGTGTAGTGAATGTCCATATTGGATACAACCAAGTCAAAATCGTAAGTGCCATTTGTAGTTTTGAGGCCCTGAACAGTGCTGTTTTGATAAAGGATCTCCAGCACGCGCTCATTGGTATGAAACTTGACGCCGTGTTGGTACGCTAATTCATGGACCCTGCGCGTAATTTGAACCATGCCTCCCACTGGCAATGCCGGACCTTCGTTGAACTCTAGCTGTGAGATGATATTGAGCATGGCTGGCGCCAAATAAGGTGAGCTACCGTTATAGGTGGCCAAGCGGTCAAAGATTTGGACGGTTTTTGGATTGTTAAAGTGCTGGCGGTTTTGTTGGTTCATGGATAAATGCAAGCCATATTTAAATAAGCGGCTGAGTGCTTTGATCAAAGGAAAGCCAACAAGGTGGCGCCATCTGTGTAATGAAATTTGAATGAATACTGGATAAATTGCCTTGTAGTTGGCCTCCATATTAGAAAGAAACCGCAAGGCAGTATGCGGATTTTCTCCAAATTCAGTTTGAAGGGTTTGCGCAACCTTCTCTTTTTGTACCGGAACAACAAGCTGCTGGCCATCGTTAAAAAAATAACGACAAGACTCTTCTAAAGTGCGATAAGGGAAGTTTTGCTTCGGATCAAGGGTCTGAAGCAATTCTTGAAGCAAATGTGGTTCTGTAAAAACCGACGGGCCCATGTCAAAGCGGAAGCCAGCAATGTTTTGCTCGACAATTTTTCCGCCGATGACAGCATTGGCTTCAAAGACGGTGACGTCAAGGCCTAGTTTTTTGAGCTCAATAGCGCTTGCCAATGCACCTATACCCGAACCGATGATTCCTACTTTCATTTGCATAGTACAAAATTCCGCCAAAAAAGTTCTCAAAACCCAATACAGACGGGCATTTTGGCTTGCTTTATCAACAAAATAGCCGTTTTTTCAACATTTTGGCACTTTTTTCGACCTGAATCCTTTGATGGCATTGATATTCCGATATATTTGTTTCGATAATTAATTTCTAACTAATTAAAACTAACTTATTATGAACAAGGCTGAATTGATCGACGCAATCGCAGCGTCTGCAGGATTGTCTAAAGCTGATGCAAAACGTGCATTGGATGGTTTCGTAAGCGCAACTACTAGCGCTTTGGCTAAAGGAGATGCTATCTCTTTAGTAGGTTTCGGTTCTTTTGGTATTTCTAAAAGAAACGCTCGCAACGGTCGCAACCCTAAAACTGGTGCTGTGATCCAAATTGCTGCTAAAAACACAGTTCGTTTCAAGGCAGGTGCAGACCTTTCTAAAAGCGTAAACTAATTCAGATTTTCTGAAATAAAAAAGGGCTGTCTCGGTGAGACAGCCCTTTTTTTTTGTCCTCTATTTTGATATTTTTTTAGGTCGCACTTTGCTTTGGAATGATTTTCCAAAATAAACGCGGCAAGAAGCGCTTCATGTGAACGGCAAGTAATTCTTTACCACCGATCAAGACCTCTCTCTTTTCTTTTGCCAAAGCCCTAAGCATTTGTTCAACACAGACCTCAACAGGCATGCCACTTGCTTGGTTGCGGTCCATGGCGCCGTGGGCTTCACCACTGGCGGTGAGTGCACTTTTAGAGATCGGGGTATTGATTTTGCCAGGATACGCGAGTGTCACTTTGATGCCGTTTGGCGCTTCTTCCATGGCCAAGCTTTCATAGTAACCCACTAATGCCGCTTTTGATGCGCTGTAAATGGAGCGAAGGTGAAAGCCAAATTTGCCCGCAATACTGCTCACCACTAAATACTGCCCACTTTTTTGGGCTCTAAAAATGGGCAAAACAGCTTTTGCCAAGGCGATGTTGCCAAAAAAGTTGACCTCCATCAGTTGGCGGTTGACCTCCATTGCGGTTTCTTCTGCACTGGCTCTTTGCGAAACACCTCCATTATTGATCAGGATATCTAGCCTTCCAAATTGAGCTAAAATCTGTTGTGTATAGCTTTCTGTTGCGTTCAAGTTTTCCAAATCCAAAGGCAAAACGAGGTGTTGCTCGGGATTGGTGAGGGAGGCCTTTAGGGCCTCAAGTTTAGGTTGGTTCCGGGCTGATAAGATCAAAAGCGCACCGTATTGTGCCAATTGCTTGGCTAAATTTTCTCCGATTCCGGATGATGCACCGGTGATCCAAATGACTTTTTGGCGATAGTATGCAGACTGCTTCATAAACCAAAGATAAATGATTCGTTGGGCGCTAAGCGGCGTTTTCTTACTTTTGACAAAAAAAAGCGATGAATCCAGCCCAATTAAGCCAAGAATTTCAAGAAGCGCAGCAAGTATTGACCCAGTTCAATACGGTTGAAAACATGGAGAAAATTGCGCAAGCCATCGCTATCATGCACGGTGCATTAGCCAACGGACACAAAATCATGAGTTGTGGCAATGGTGGCTCTATGTGCGATGCCATGCATTTTGCAGAAGAACTTTCTGGACGCTACCGCAATGACCGACCTGCACTTGCTGCGCTTTCTATCTCTGACCCTTCACACCTTTCTTGTGTGGCCAATGATTATGGCTACGCGCATGTTTTTGAGCGTTATGTTCAAGGCCTGGGCCAAACCGGAGATGTATTGTTAGGGATTTCAACTTCAGGATCTTCCAAAAATGTCATTTTAGCAGTTGAAGCAGCCAAGGCAAAAGGCATCAGTACGATTGTATTGACGGGCAAAGACGGCGGCGAATTGGCCAAAATTGCAGACCTAGAAATCAGGGCGCCATTTAGCCCTTATGCAGACCGCGCGCAAGAAATCCATATCAAAGTGATTCATGCCTTTATTTTAGGCATCGAGAAAAGCTTCGGCTATTAATTTAGGTATTCGAAGGATTTAACTTAGAGTGTTTTCTACTATAAGTAAAGTAGATTACCAAGCCAATCAGCAACCAAATACCGAAGTAAATCCAGTTTTGTAGCGGGATTTCACTCATCATGTACAAGCAGGAAAGCAAACCGAGCGAAGGTATCAAGGACAACTTTTTAGGTATACTGACCACCGTTAAAAAGAGGGTGAATATCCAGAAAATGAGGGACGGAATTTTTTGACCGAAATCAGACCCAGACCTTATTTGGAAATATTGCATCAAATCTCCGGTTGAAGTAAAATAAATCAAGGCACCCACGAACAAAACAGGAAGCACATAACCCGCATTCATGTAGGGCGTTCGAAAAGAACCGCGCTCCACATTTGGTTTATTTTGCAATACCAACACGCCGCCACAGACCAAAACAAAAGCGAATAATGTACCGATAGAACACAAGTCGGTCACCATAGTGAGGTTCATGAAGAGCGCTGGAATAGCTACAACAAATCCTACCACTATCGTAGCAAATGATGGCGTTTTGTACTTGGGGTGGATTTTAGAGAAGCGCTTTGGCAACAAACCATCGCGGCTCATGCTCAGCCAAATGCGTGGTTGCCCCATCTGAAATACCAATAGCACCGAAGCCATAGCGACAACCGCAGAAATCGAAATAATGAAGGTCATTTTGGGTTTATTGATTTGCTCAAAAACAAAGGCCAAAGGCTCACCTACGGCCAGTTGGTCGTAAGGAACAATGCCGGTAAGTATCAAGGCGATGATGATGTAAAGGATCGTACAAATAATGATGGCCCACATCATCCCTCGAGGTAAATCGCGCTGTGGATTTTCGCATTCCTCTGCAGTGGTGGAAATGGCATCAAAACCAATGTAGGCAAAAAATACAGCCGACACCCCTTTGAGGACGCCGCTGATTCCTTCAGGTGCAAAGGGTGTCCAGTTTTTCATGTCGATGTAAAACACCCCGACAGCAATCACCAAAAGAATAACCGCCAATTTGATGATTACCATGGCATTGGAGGCGTTGCGGCTTTCTTTGATGCCGCGATACACCAACCAAGTAATCAAGACGATGATAAATAGCGCTGGTATATCGAGTACTAAATGAAAAGAACCAATGCGTGGTGCATCGATCCAAGCTTGGTACTTTGTTAGAAGTGAAGGGTCTAAATCCGACACGGTTGCTCCTTTTTCTTTCAAGAAATGAAGGGCTTCTTGGTACCCGTTGGAAGCAGTTAAATAGTCCATTTGCATCCAGCTTGGAAGGTGTATTCCTTTTAATCCAATTGATTCAATATGAATTTGTTCAAGCATTGTAGTTAAATAATCACTCCAAGATATTGCAACGGTAATATTGCCTATAGCGTACTCCATAATGAGCGCCCAGCCAATGATCCAGGCAATGAGTTCTCCGAAGGCAACATATGAATACGTGTAGGCCGAACCAGCCACCGGAACCATTGAAGCAAACTCTGCATAAGCGAAAGCTGCAAAGCCGCTGGCGAGTGCCGTAAATAGAAAAAGAAAGATGACCGCTGGGCCACCCTGAGCCGATGCTTGGCCGATGGTAGAAAAAATACCTGCTCCAATAATCGCTGCTATACCAAAGGCAATTAAGTCTCGGATCTTCAAGTGTTTGTTCAAGGTTTGACCTTCGGCACTGGCTTCGTTTGCACGCACCTGAGCCATAATGGAGGCTACTGTTTTCTTTCGGAATAAAGAGTTTTGGGACATTCGCTTGTTTTTAAAGCACTAAAAGTAAAGAAATTTTACCTTTGCATATGGAAAAATTTATCACGGTAAAGGGTGCACGCGAACACAACCTCAAAGGCTTGGATGTGCGCATTGCACATGGCAAACTCACCGTGATCACGGGCGTTTCCGGATCGGGTAAATCTAGCCTGGCTTTTGACACCATCTTTGCCGAGGGCCAGCGCCGCTTCATTGAAAGCATGTCTGCCTACGCGAGGCAATTCCTCGGACGCCTAGACAAACCCGCCATCGACGACATCAAAGGCCTCTCACCGGCCATCGCTATTCAACAAAAGGTGAGCTCCGGCAACCCCAGATCAACGATTGGAACAAGCACTGAAATCTACGACTACCTCAAGTTATTTTTCGCAAGAATTGGCACGACCTACTCACCTGTCTCAGGTGCCATTGTGCAAAAACACCAAACCAAAGACGTCATCGATTTTTTAGATGCCAACTGGCCAGATACGCCTTTTGCCATCTTGTATGCATTACAATACGATTCAACTGATCATTTAAATAAAAAAGTTCAACTTCTTAACATTGAAGGATTTACGCGTTTATTTTACGACGGCTCTTTTGTTTTAATCGACGACGTCTTTCCTTTCGAAACACCACCCGCAAACCTTTGGGTGGTCGTTGATCGGCTCAAAAACGAAGCCCGCGAGCTCCCGCAGCAAAGCCGACTCTCAGAAGGCATCGAACGCGCTTTTATAGAAGGTAAAGGAGCCTGCAGCCTTTACAACGCAAACACCAAAGAATACATAGATTTCAACGCGCGCTTTGAGGCCGACGGTATGCGCTTCGAAGAACCCACCCCGCCATTTTTTGCTTTCAATAACCCCTACGGCGCCTGCAAAAAATGTGAAGGCTACGGCATGACGCTCGGCATCGATGAAGAACTCGTGATTCCAGACCGCAGCAAAAGTGTCTACGAAGGCGCTATTGCAGCCTGGAAAGGCGAAAACATGCAAGAATACCTACAAACATTGCTCTATCAAGCCAGTAAATTTGACTTTCCCATCCACAGGCCCATTCAAGAACTCAGCCCGGCACAATACGAATTGCTCTGGACCGGAAACAAGTACTTTATAGGTTTAAATGAATTCTTTAAACAAATTGAAAGTCAGACTTATAAGATACAATACCGAGTACTTTTATCGCGTTATCGCGGCAAAACCATTTGCCCCGACTGCCAGGGAACGCGCTTGCGCAAAGACGCTGCATACATCAAAATAGCAACTAAAAGCATACAAGACGTAGTACTCATGAGTATAGACGACGCCTTGCGTTATTTTCAAGACCTCGACTTGAATCCGCATCAAAGCAAAGTCTGTAAGCATATCCTACCCGAAATAGAACAGCGATTGTCTTATTTACAGAAAGTTGGGCTCGGTTACTTAACGCTCAACCGCAATTCCAACACCTTGTCTGGAGGAGAAGCGCAGCGCATTCAGCTCGCTACGTCTATCGGTTCGAGCCTGGTAGGTTCACTGTACATTCTTGACGAACCTTCTATTGGCCTGCATCCCAGAGACACCAAAAAACTTATTGAGGTGCTCACGGCGCTCAAAAACCAAGGCAATACAGTGATTGTGGTGGAGCACGAAGAAGAGATCATGCGGGCAGCCGATGAAATTATTGACATAGGGCCCCTCGCAGGTAGCCAAGGCGGCAATTTGGTATTTCAGGGAGCTTTCAAAGATTTACAAAAAAGCGACTCCCTCACTGCGCAGTACCTCACCGGCAGAAAACAAATTACACTGCCAAAACGCACGCGCTCGGCACTTGGCCACCTGACCATTCACAACGCGCGTCAAAATAACCTCAAAAACTTAGATGTCGCTATTCCGCTAGGGCAACTCGTTTGCGTTACTGGCGTATCGGGCTCAGGAAAATCAACCCTCATTAAACGATTACTGTACCCTCTCGTGCGCAAAGAACTCGGCCTTAGCAGCGAGCTCATCGGCAAGTGCAATGGCCTAAGTGGCGACTTCAAAAAACTTGGGCACGTCGAATTCATCGATCAGAACCCAATTGGAAAATCTTCGCGCAGCAACCCCATCACCTACGTCAAAGCTTTCGATGACATCAGAGAAATCTATGCCCGACAACCTTTGGCAAAATTGCGTGGCTATAAACCTGGTTTTTTCTCCTTTAATGTAGCTGGCGGACGCTGTGAAGTTTGTGAAGGCGAAGGCAACATTACGGTTTCAATGCAATTTATGGCCGACGTTCAGCTGCCTTGCAAGCATTGCAAAGCCAAGCGCTATAAAACAGAAACGCTAGAAATCTTGTACCGAGAAAAATCCATAGCGGATTTACTCGCACTCACTCTGCAAGAAGCGCTCGATTTCTTCAGTGCGGACCCCGACAAGCTCGCTCAGCGCGTAGCTGAAAAAATACAACCGCTCATCGATGTGGGCTTAGGCTACCTCACTGTGGGGCAATCGTCGAGCACTATGTCTGGAGGCGAAGCACAGCGCATCAAATTGGCTTCTTTTCTGAGCAAGGGAAACCAACAAACGCCTACCCTCTTTATTTTTGACGAACCCACCACAGGCCTACATTTTTACGACATCGAAAAACTTTTGATTGCATTCAATGCCTTGCTAGACAAAGGTCATTCGCTAGTCGTGATCGAACACAACATGGAAGTCATCAAATGCGCAGACCACCTCATCGACCTCGGCCCCGATGGCGGCGAAAACGGAGGTTACTTACTTTTTAGCGGTCATCCTAAGGACTTTACGCAGCTCAAAGACAATACAACGGCGCAGTATTTAAGTGAAAAGCTTGTTGAAAACTAAAGGATTCATCATTTGTTATCATTTATATTATCTTAACTTTGCAGAAAAATAGCAGCATGTCAGCAGATATCTTCGAAAAAATCAAGGCAAACCGCGGACCACTCGGAATGCATGCCAAAGAATCTCATGGGTACTTCACCTTCCCCAAATTAGAAGGCGAAATTGGCCCCCACATGAACTTCCGTGGTAAAGAGAAGCTCAACTGGTCACTCAACAACTACCTAGGCCTCGCCAACCATCCAGAAGTGCGCCAAGCAGATACCGACGCTGCAGCCATTTATGGTTTTGGTTCTCCAATGGGCGCGCGCATGATGTCCGGTAACTCCAATTACCACGAACAACTCGAAAACGAACTTTCCGCATTTGTCGGTAAAGAAGATACCATTTTAGCAAACTTTGGCTACCAAGCGGTGGTATCAGCTATCGATTGTTTGGTTGATCGCCACGACGTCATTGTTTACGACGCAGAGTCGCACGCTTGTATCCTAGACGGCGTACGTTTGCACATGGGCAAGCGCTTTGTGTTCAAACACAATGAAGTCGACGATTGCGAAAAGCAACTCCAACGCGCCACTAAACTTGCTGCCGAAACTGGCGGAGCCATTCTCGTGATCACCGAAGGTGTTTTCGGAATGCGCGGCGACCAAGGAAAACTCAAAGAAATTGTTGCCCTCAAAGAAAAATACAACTTCCGTTTATTTGTAGACGACGCACACGGTATTGGTGTGTTAGGAGCAACCGGAGCCGGAACGGGCGAAGAGCAAGGTTGCCAAGATGGCATCGACATCTACTTTGGTACTTTTGCCAAGTCTTTTGCGCTCATCGGAGGTTTCATCTCATCTGATGCACAAGTTGTAGAATACTTGCGCTACAACATGCGTTCACAAATCTTCGCCAAAGCCATGCCAGCTGCACTCGTACTTGGCTTGCTCAAGCGCCTAGAACTCATGCGCACGCATCCAGAACTCAAAGACAAACTTTGGGAAAACACCAACGCGCTTCAAAATGGCCTCAAAGCTGCAGGTTTTGAAATCGGCCCAACAAATAGCTGCGTTACTCCAGTTTACCTCAGCGGTTCTATTCCAGAAGCAACCAACCTCATTTTTGACCTCCGCGAAAACTATAACGTTTTCTGTTCAATGGTGGTTTATCCAGTTGTTCCAAAAGGCATGATCATTTTGCGCCTCATCCCAACTGCGGTTCACACCCTAGAAGACGTCAGCTACACCATCGATTGCTTCTCCAAAATCGTTGGCAAACTGAAAGCCGGCGAATATATGTCAGATAAAATCGCTGCAATCTAAACCGACGCAGCTCAGCAAAATAATAAAGCAAAAAAAATACGGGTCATTCGACCCGTATTTTTTTTGCGATGAGTTTTTCAATTGCTTTGAAGTATTTGTGATCTTCTGGCTCACAGAAAATGACCGACCTGCCTTCGCGGCCAGCTCGGCCCGTTCGGCCAATGCGGTGTACGTAAGTTTCGGCTACAGTTGGCACATCTGTATTGATGACCAAATCCAAACCTGAAATATCGATTCCACGCGCAGCGATATCTGTAGCTACTAGAATGCGGATTTTACCTTCCTTGAAATGGTTGAGCGCCATTTGACGCGCATTTTGAGATTTGTTACCGTGAATAGCGAGCGCCTCTAACTTATTTTTGCCCAACATGCGCACGAGTTTGTCGGCGCCGTGTTTGGTGCGCGAAAATACCAAGACGCTTTCAGCTGGATCTTTTTTGAGTAAGTCTACCAAAGAAGCTTCCTTGTGCTTGCGGTCTGCAACGTGATACATGCATTGGTCTATGCGCTCGACTGTAGAAGAAACCGGTGTAACTGTCACTTCTATTGGTTGTTGCAACAAGCTCTGCGCTAAGCTCTTGACCTCATTTGGCATCGTAGCCGAAAAGAGCAAGGTTTGGCGTTCTCTTGGCAGCAATTTTACAATGCGCTTGACATCGTGTATGAAACCCATATCGAGCATGCGGTCTGCTTCATCTAAAACAAAAATAGACAGCTGCTTGAGGTTGACAAAGCCCTGTTGGTGTAAATCGAGCAAACGACCAGGCGTTGCAATCAGAATAGCTGGCTTTTGCTTGAGTGTCTGAATTTGTGCATGTGCTTTGACACCGCCAAAAATCACCAACGAACGCATGCCGAGGTGCTTGCCGTATTCTTTGAAGTTGTCGGCAATTTGGATCGCGAGTTCACGGGTTGGTGTTACGATAAGCGCTTGAATACCACCGTTTAGCGGTTTCTTGGCATGCAATAATTCCAGAATTGGAATGGCAAAAGCAGCAGTTTTCCCTGTTCCGGTTTGAGCTAGACCAATGAGGTCGCGTTGTTCGAGAATAGGTGGAATGGCTTTTTCTTGGATCGGGGTTGCATTTGTATAGCCTTTTTCAGCGATGGCTTGAAGGAGCTTCGGCTCCAGGGGTAATTCATTAAATAACATGTAAGCTTCAATTTCGAACGCGGTAAACAACATTTTTTACCCGACGAAGTTGTGCAAAGGTACGCAAATATATCGGAGCGGCCTTAAATTGACGCAAGTATGCGCTTGAGCCGGTTTTCATTGACCTTCAAAATCGTCTCGGAAAAAGCTGATTCTTCATCGAGGAGCTCCTTTTGAGTAGCAGAAAAATGAATGGCGGCCAACTGCTCAATTTGGGCCAATTTATGGATATTTCCAGCATTGACGCCACCGCCAGCCATGATTTCTATGCGTCCATTGGCATATTGACTCATTTGTGCGAGTATGGGCATACCGAGTTCAACATTCGAAGCAAAACCAGAGGTGAGTACGCGCTTGAACCCAAGCCCAATAAGGATATCGAGCGAGCGCTTCCAATCGACACTTTCGTCGAAGGCGCGGTGGAAAGTCCAGTCGAGCTGCGGCGCGATTTGCATTAAATCTTGTAGTTGTGCTTTGTCTATTTCAAAATTAGCATGGAGCAAGCCCACCACAACGCCTTGCACACCTAGTTGGGCACAAAAGGCAATATCGCGTTTGATCAAAGCGATTTCAGATGCATTGTAATGAAAGCCACCTGCTCTGGGCCGGATCAATACATGGGTATGCAAACCAAGTTCTAGAGCGGTCTCGATAAGACCAGCCGAAGGTGTTAAGCCTCCTTGTTCTAGATTCTGACAAAGTTCTATGCGTTCAAAAGCATGTGTCTTTGCCAGCTGAAGGGCCTCTAGAGAGGCTGCGCACAATTCGAGTTCTACGTGATTCATCAAGGGCAAAATTGCACATTTTAGGACAAAAATGAGGTCTAAAAGCTGTATATTTGTCTGCAATCAACAAAAAATGGCCAAAGACAAAGCGACCCCAACAAACGAGCAACTCGACTTCAACACCTTCAAGCAACAAGTCCTGCTCGACTACCAACTTGCCTGCGAATCCAGAGAAGCCTCCCTTTTAGGCCGAAAAGAGGTGCTCACCGGCAAAGCTAAATTTGGCATTTTCGGAGATGGCAAAGAGCTCGCTCAGATCGCACTCGCCAAGCAGTTTCAAAACGGAGACTTCCGTTCGGGCTACTACCGCGATCAAACGCTCATGATGGCAATTTCAGCCCTCACAATAGAGCAATATTTTGCGGGCTTATATGCCCACACCGACGTCGAAATTGAGCCACAATCAGCTGGCCGACAAATGGGCGGACACTACGCCACCCGAAACCTAGATGCGCAGGGCCAATGGAAAGACCTCATGTCTCAGAAAAACAGCTCAGCCGACATCTCCCCTACCGCAGGGCAAATGCCGCGCCTACTTGGCCTCGCTCAGGCCTCAAAAGTATACCGCGAACACCCAACGCTCAAAGAACTCGAAGCATTCAAAAAATTCACCAACGGTGGTAATGAAGTCGCTTTTGGCACCATCGGCGACGCCTCCACCTCCGAAGGCCCTTTCTGGGAAACCATGAATGCCGCTGCTGTTTTACAAGTACCAATGGTCATGTCTGTTTGGGACGACGGCTACGGGATTTCCGTGCCGCGCGAACTCCAAACCACCAAAAGCAGTATCTCCGATGCACTCGCAGGCTTTCAGCGCAATGCCGAGCAAAAAGGATTTGAAATATTGGTCACCAAAGGCTGGGATTACCCTCACCTCTGTGAAACCTATGAAAAAGCCGTTCAAATTGCCCGCAACGAACACGTTCCTGTATTGGTTCATGTCAAGGAGGTGAACCAGCCGCAAGGACACTCTACTTCTGGCTCGCATGAGCGCTACAAATCTGAAGAACGCCTTGCTTGGGAAACCGAATTTGACTGTATTGCCAAATTCAAAGAATGGATCCTTTCTTTTGCACAAAAAGGCCTTGTGCTTGCCACAGAAGAAGAACTCGACACCATTTCAAGCGCAGCCAAAGAAAGCATTAGAGCAGCCAAAAACAGTGCTTGGCAAACTTTCACCAACGACATCCTACAAGACAAACAAGAGTTGCTCGAAATCCTGAACAGATTCGACGCCAACCATCCGCTGCATGCACGCGCTACAGCCTTACACCAACAACTCTCTAAAGAAAAAGACAGCATCCGTCGAGACCTCCTCTCTGCCACGCGTTTGCTGCTGCGCCAAAGTTTACAAGACCAAAGCCCTGAACGCTGCGCGCTCGCCAACTGGGTAGGTCGCATTCAACTCAAAGCCCAAGACCGCTACAGCTCTTATTTGTATTCTGCCTCTGAGCAAAATATCGCAAGCATCTCCAAAGTCCCGGTTGCCTATGCTTCCGAAAACCACATGGAAGACGGCCGCATCATTTTACGTGAAAACTACCGCAAAATTCTAGAAACACGCCCAGAAGTACTCGTATTTGGCGAAGACGCTGGTAAAATTGGTGGTGTAAACCAGAGTTTAGAAGGCTTACAAGAACAATTTGGCAACTTGCGCGTCTCCGACACCGGTATACGCGAGTGCACTATTATTGGGCAAGGCATCGGAATGGCCATGCGTGGCTTGCGCCCGATTGCAGAAATCCAATACCTAGATTATTTGCTCTACGGCATTCAAATCATGTCAGATGACCTGGCAACAGTACAATACCGCACCAAAGGCGGACAAAAAGCGCCCCTCATTGTTTCTACCCGTGGCCACCGCTTAGAAGGTATTTGGCACAGCGGATCGCCAATGGGCATGATCATCAATTCGCTACGCGGTGTGCACGTTTGTGTGCCGCGCAACATGACTAAAGCCGCAGCTTTTTACAACACACTTCTTCAGGCCGACGAACCTGCGTTGGTCATTGAGCCACTCAACGGTTACCGTAGCAAAGAGCGCATGCCGCTTAATTTTGGCGAATTTACCGAGCCCTTGGGCGTTCCTGAAATTGTACAAGAAGGCACAGACCTCACCCTTGTTTCTTATGGGTCCACATTTAATATTTGCGAACAAGCCGTAGCACAACTCGCAGACTTCGGTGTTTCTGTTGAGCTGATCGATGCCCAAACCTTGCTTCCGTTCGATATCCATCACCTTATTGGCCAATCGCTCGCCAAGACCAACGCCCTACTCATTGTAGACGAAGATGTCAGCAGTGGCGCAAGTGCTTTTATGCTCGATCAAATCTTAGTCAAGCAAAACGGCTACCAACACCTCGACCTCGCACCTCAAACCATGGCTGCCAAAGACCACCGCCCTGCCTATGGCTCCGACGGCGACTACTTCAGCAAGCCCAACCTCGACGACATCATCGAAAAGGTTTTGGACATGATGCACGACCTCGACCCACAAAGTTTTCCGAAGGTTTATTAAACAAAAAAAGGGGAGCCGAAGCTCCCCTTTTCATTTTGAGTATTGGGTAATGATTATGCTTTTGAATCAGATTTAGCCAAAGCGTAGATAACCAAACCGAAACCGATTTTGTTCACGGCATCACCAATGTTGTAAACAACATCCATCCAAGGGTTTGGACCAGAGCTACCGAAAGCACCGAACAAACCACCTGGTGTACCGATGATGTAACCTAATGGATAGATAGCCCATCCAACAAGTACGAACCATGCCAAAATACGAGTTGCTTTTGCAACTGCAGGACCTGCAGATTCAGCCAATTTAGCCACTTCGCCAAACCATACTAGGTAAGCGATGTAGAAGTAAGCTGCACCTGAAAGAACACCCCACATAACGCTGTTGTCGCGGTCTACAGCCTCACCGAAGTAACCTGTTACAAGCATCACGACAGAAGCAAAGATGAGTTTCCAAAGTAAGCTTGTTTTAGCACCTGCTTTTTTGGTGATCAAATAGAACTCTACACACATCAATGGAACAGTCAGCATCCAGTCTACGTAACGGAAGAACGTAGGTGAAGTTGATGTTGCAGTGAAATAATCACGCATGTAGTAATAATGGACCGCGGCGATGAAGGTGATGAGTCCGGAAACTAAAATGGAAGTTCTCCATTTCTCTTCCATGTTGCGCATTTCCATAAAGAAAAATGCTGCTGCAGCCATCATGGCCATCGTTCCAATGAAAAAGGTGAACGCAGTGTAAGTGTACACGTCTCCTTTTTCAAATAGTGCTTGCACGTTAAGTGCGCTAGATAAAGAAAATAACATAAATAGATAGGTTTAGTTTTTCCTACTCTTTTGTGGCTTTTCGGATACCGCCAATAATTATTTGAATAACAATGATATACAATTATTGTTTAATAATTGATAAAATTTATTCAACAAATTGACGAAAACCTAACTCAATAATTGTCAATATCTTAGCTGAAACCCAGTAAAATCAATAGAAACGGTAGATAAACGGCAGGCGCATTTGTAGGCCTTTCATTTTTTTAATTTGTGCAAATTTTTGATAATAAGCTAAAAATTCGGACGAGATTTCGAGCTTTCCACTACTTTTTTCTCCCTCAAGTTCTTCGTCGAGAAGAGCCAAGAAGGTATTGAAAGTACTTTCCTCTTTTTTAGGGTAATAGACCACCTCCTTGATGCCAATTTCCTTACCAAGGGCTTTGATGCAACTATTCAGACCTCCTAATACATCGACCAGACCAACGCTTTTCGCAGCAGTGCCTGTCCAAACTCTTCCGCGCGCCAGGCGCTGCACTGTTTTTTTACTGAGTTGGCGCCCTTTCACGACACGGTCAAGGAATTGTGCATAAACGGCATCTACTTCAGTTTGCATAAATGCGTATTCTTCCGGACTCAGTTTGTGAGTAAGCGAAAGCCTACCAAAACGATGCGTTCTGACTTCATCTGTAGTGACACCAATTTTACTTTGAAGAAAATCACCCGCGTAAGGCACTACGCCAAAGACGCCGATAGAACCGGTGATGGTCATGGGGCTGGCAAAAATTTTGACAGCAGGCATGGCAATATAATAACCTCCGGATGCTGCGTAGTCTCCCATCGAAACATAAAGTGGTTTTTTAGCGGCAGTTAGCGAGACTTCTTTCCAGATTTCTTCACTAGCCAACGCAGAACCGCCCGGGCTATTGATGCGCAGCACTACGCCTTTGACGTCATCGTCGTCGCGGACTTCACGGAGCATTTTGGCCATGCGTTCGGTACTCACGCCCTCACCTTGGGTAGCTACATCGCCTTCGGCTAATAGAACGGCAATGTGGCGCTCTTGTCTGGCCAGTAATTGATTGTCATGGTAGGTATCGCGGGCATATTTGGCAAATGCCTGCAACCTGAGCGGCGTGTTTTCGTCGATGCCAACCTTCTTTTTAAGAAGCGTGAGAACTTCATGGCGATACATTGTTTGATCGATGAGTCTTACTTCTTTAGCATGATCTAATTTTCGAACTGCAAATACACTAACCAAAGAATCTATTTGAAGGGTATCGAGTTTCCTGCCTTGCGAAATATCATTGCGCATCTGTGTCCATAAACCACCAAGCAGCGCTTGCATTTGCATGCGACTAGAGTCTGACATCTCGGTGCGGTAGAAGGGCTCAACAGCACTTTTAAAGTCGTTTTCTTTGCCGCGCACAACCATGACACTAATTTGTAAGTCATCTAATAAATTCTTGAAGAAAAAACTCTCGGCGTGTAAGCCACTCCATAAAAATGAAGAGCCCTGCATTCCGTAAATTTCCTTACATACGCTGCTTACATAATAATCTGTTTGGCTGATTTCTTCACCTGCCAAATAAGCGACGACAAATTTTCCTGATTTCTGAAATTGTTGAATGGCCTCGCGCAGTTCTTCTGCTGTGGCCATTCCCATACTTGGGTTTTTCATTTCCAAGAATACACCTTTGATTTTGGAATCTTGCGCTGCTTCTTTTAAGCCCACTAAGATTTCAGGCAAGCCCATGGTGCGGTTCAGTCGCAATGCACTCGGATCAAAGGCCTCTTCGGACTCATCTTGAATGGTGCCCGTTATCTTGAGGTGCAGGACTGTTTTGTCTTGCAAGGCCAACGGCGCGGGGCCGAAATCTCCAAAAGAACCAATAATGCCACCCAAAATGAGGAAGAAAAAAACCATTCCCACCAAGCCAGCAACAAAAACTGCAAGAAAACTTGGCCAAAAAAGTTTACCAAATGAAAGGCGTTGCTCTGACATATTAAGAATTTAAAAGTGCGTGTAAACCAAGGCGATTGACCGGATTGATGCGCAAGCTGAAACGAATACTTTGTGCGTAATTAGAAAATAAATCAATATATGTATAGCTACTCCCATAAACCAATGGAAAATAGATACCAAATACTTTTCCAAGTCTAAGCGCTACACCAGCATTGTAATAGGTGTCTACGGTTTGAAAAACACCAGGTGCAGCTCCGAAATCAGCAAAAACCCCAAAGAAGTTGGGTTTAATTGGAAGTTGAGCATAGACTGAAGCAGTTGTAAGCCAGCTGTTGTTACTTCCGTCAGAAAATCCTGTATGGAACTGCCCGTGGCGGTCCATGCGCTGCTGGGACCAAATACCAGATACATCAGAACGACCAAAGTTGTAGTCTTCCAAGAATAAATCTTGCTGACCATTCAAGCCATTCATCGACCAAAAGAAGCGATCATTACCCAAACCAGCCATGGGTTGATTAAGTGTATAACCACCAAAAATATTGAGTGAAACACTGCGGTCCATTTTACCAACTGAATAGTTGAAGTTCTGATTGATATTGGTCCAGATACGCGAAAAATAATCGAAACCGCTTTCAAAATACTCATAACGATTGGTCCAATTCAATTGATAAGCGGGCTTGCGGTAATTGATGGTATGTTGAACAAACATACCACGATCTTTACTAAAGATATTTTCTATACTGTTCTTGTAAATTCCTTGAATCAATAGATCATGGTGAAAAGCATGGCGGGCTTTGCGCTCGCCAAAATTGATAGCCAAGTATGGCGAAAAAGCAATGAAATAATCATTTTTATTGACGCGATCAGTACCAAAAGATTTGACGGACAAACCAAGGCGCATGAGTTCGACGGCTTTTGTTGGCAAGATCTGATAAGAGAACTCAGCAATACCTGCTGGACGCAAACGCGCAGTGCTGAACATTGGACTCACTAAATAAGTGAATTTTTTAGGTGCAAGACCGATGTTGTGGAGCGTTACTCCAGCCATGAGACCATCGTAGGCATTGCCACCGAGCATTGGCGTCCAGAAAATAGTGCTTTTGTCTTTTTCGTGGTCTCCGAACAAGAATTCCATACGCAATGGTTCCACTTTGTGGAAAGCCTGATCCTTCACCCAAAGGTTGTTTTGGCGGTTGAGCTCAGGGATATCATTTGCGCGGTCGATCTCGACTTTCGTGATTTCTGAATAAGGTGTATTGATATAAAGTTGTCTTGCACCTGGCTCGGCCCAACGGGTTTCAAGCAAGCCTTTTTCTCCATATACATTCACTTCAATTGGGCCATTGATTTGCCCAAGATTTTTAAGTTTAACCTCTGATCCAGTTTTGAGCATAGGCTTCACGCTTGAAATCTTGTAGTCGATGTGCTTGGTGGTCTGGATAAGGTCCTTAAACAACCAGCTGAGGTCTTTGCCGGTTTGGGTTTCTAAGGTTTTTTGTAAGTCGGCTGGTTGTGGGTGCTTGAACTTCCATTGTTGGTAGTAGGCAGACATGGCTGCATCGAATTTTTCTGCGCCGAGGTAATCCATGAGGTAGAAGAAAACTACGCCCGTTTTTTGATACATAATAGCACCATAGTTCATGCTGGAAAAATCGTCGGAATGGGTTTCCAAAGGTTGGTCTAGGCCAAAGCTTGCTAAAGTGCGGTACATGATGTCGCCGGAATCGTGGTGGTCGAGGTCATTGAGGTGAAAGCGGCCGTCGGCTACCATGTCAGAAAAGCGAGTGTTGTCTGGATATTTGGTTTGCACGTAGCGCATTTCGTTGAGTGTATTGAGGCCTTCATCCATCCAGCCGTGTACGCGCTCATTTGAACCGAGGATACCGTAAAACCAGTTGTGCCCTACTTCGTGAACAATCACAACTTCCAATTCTTCTTTTGAACTGGAATTGCCAATAACGGTGATCATTGGGTATTCCATACCGCCACCCGCGCTGATGGTACCGTCGATTGCGGTCACATGCTTGTAGGGGTAGTCGCCGTTCCAGAGCGAGTAATAGTAAGTACCGTCGTGCAGGTATTCAAGCGCATTGGCCCAAAGCTTTGCGTTTTGAGGTGTAAACATGGCCCAAGTGGTAACGGTTTCTTTGGAATGAGGCAAAACCACCTCCCCTTTCAATACCAAAAAGCGCTTGTCGGCAAACCATGCAAAATCGTGCACGCGGTCTTGTTTGTATTGCAGTGTTTTCCATTCACCTGCAGACTCCGGAAAGGATTTTGAACGTTCAGTTTCGGCATTGAGCAACTTCTCGAGTTTCTTTTTACTCTCCTCTACTTTTTGGTTCAAGAATGCGATTTCGCTTGCGGTTTGAAGTTCGCCTGTAGCACCAACAACATAATTGGCAGGCACCGTGATTTTGACATCAAAACTACCGAACTCGGAATAAAACTCTCCCTGATTCAGATATGGCATGGCATTCCAACCGTTTTGATCGTAAACTGCAGGCTTAGGATACCATTGTGTAATTTGATACGACTGACCGATATGCCCCAAGCGCGAAAGGCTTCCTGATGGGATTTTTACCTTAAAAGGCGTCGAGATTTGAATGGCCTCACCTGATTTTAAAGGCGAAGCAAGTTTGAGCACTACGATGTCTTGGTGTTCAGGTGTATAGGACCACTGAACTGCAGTACCATTGACCTTGAAATCGAGCGAATCGATGTAACCCAAATCTTTGGCATCTGCTTTAGCTAGCTTGTTGCCATCGTTGCGTTTGAGTTGCTGCGCAAGCGCAGTTTCTTTGTTTTTATAGGCATTGGGCCAAACATGCATGTAAATTTCATTCAACGCTTGAGGTGAATTGTTTTTGTACGTTAGCGTCTCAAAACCACTTAAAAAATGATTTTTATCGTCGAGCTTCACCTCAATTTGGTAACTGACATCTTGCTGAAAATATTGACTTAAGGCAGAAAATGGAAGCAGTAGAAATAGAAATTTTTTCATGTAAACAGATTTGAAATAAAAGTACAAAGAATTGGGCATAAAAAAGCCACCCGAAGGTGGCTTATTGATTCTTGACGAAATGGAGCGAGAGATGTTACAAGCGCTTAAAGCTTGACAATTCGCTGTGTGTTTTCATTGATTTGAACCAGGTAAGTTCCGGGTTTCAAATTGGTGAGGTCCAGTGTGTGGCTTGAACCATTCACATTGGCCATTTGCAACACTTTACCGTTGAGATCTGTAAGGATAATTGTGCCCACGTAAACCTTACTCAAGGTAATCTGAAGCAAATCTGAAGCAGGATTCGGCGCAATAGTAGCCGTCATTTCTAAAGACGTGAGCCCTAAGATGCCGTCTACGCCGTCGCAGTTTTCATCGATGCCGTTGCCTTGTGTATCTGCAGCACCTGGATAAGCGCTGTTGTTGCTGTCGTCGCAGTCGCCATTTTGGGTCGCAAAACCAGCAATAGGCGAACAAGAAACCGTAGGATTACCGATACCGAAACCATCGCTGTCGCCATCGAAGTAGTAGTTTAAGAAAGTAAGGCCTTCGTCTTCTTGACCGTCGCAATTGTTGTCTATGCCGTCACATACTTCTGAAGCTGCTGGGTTTACTGCGTTGTTGTTGTCATCGCAGTCTCCACCAATTGCGATCATGTTCACTGGTGCTTGGCAAAAAAGTACGCCTGTTGCGTCGTCGCCAAAGCCATCTTGATCGTTGTCTGAGTAATACATCGTTGGCGCAACAATTGAGGCATTGGAATCGTCGCAATCACCATTGGCCAAAACATAGCCTGTAGGCTGAACACATGCTGTTTGAGACACTGCAGAATTTCCAACTTGGTCGTTGTCTGCATCTTGATACCAAACAGTATTTGGATTGACACTTGCATTCGCGTCGTCACAATCGGTGTTGTTTGCAACATATCCTGCCGGCGCATTGCAAAGGAGCGTATCCATTGCTGGATTTCCAAAGCCATCGCCGTCGGCATCTGCATAAAACAATGATGGTGTAATCGAGATGGCATTACCCCAAACAGAAACGTTGTCCATGCGCAGTGTAGAGCCCGATGTAGCTTGATTGATTACGTAGAATCTGAAAGTAACAGCAGCTACATTGGCAAAAGCAGCAGGTAAATTAATGGTGTCGGCAAGTGCGACATTTCCGTTCCAGCTAGATGCAATGGTATCAATATTGGTTGCAAAGTTATCTAAGCTTGAACGCACAAAGATGCTTGGCGTACCACCCGTAGAGCTCGTGCGGTGATTTAAGGCTAATTTGGACAAATTGAGGTTACTGCAATTGGCACCAGAAACTGTGAATTCATTGTATTGAGCGAGGTCGATGCTTGGCGTTAGGTTCCAACCACTGCGGTTGAAAACGCCTCCACCTGCTGCACATGTTGAGCCTTGTGCAGTAAAATTAGAGAATGTCCAGCTGGTGCTGGCATTGGTTGCAGCAACATCTTGTGTAGCACAATCTAAAGTTCCTGCAAACTCATAAATGCCTAACTGCAAAGGCGCATCAAAACCGTTGCAATCTTCGTCGATGCCGTTACCTGGTACATCAACAGCACCTGGGTGAATCGCGTTATTGTTGTCGTTACAATCCGAACTGTTGGTTACATAACCAGCAATAGCTGCACAACCCGCTTGAGACACCGCTGCGTTTCCGTAGCCATCGTTGTCTAAATCTTGATAGTACGTAAGTGAACCAACGATGCTGAGGTTGAGTGTGATGGTGCTGTCGCAACCCGCAATGTTTTGCGTCAATTGGGTATAGGTTCCAGATGCGCTGTAAGTTTGGTTGTTTAAAGTATAGGAACCACAATTCGTGATGTTAAGTGTTGAGGTGGTTGCGTTATTGATTGTCAAATTCAAATTGATAATGGAGTCACAACCTGCTGCATTGGCGTTAGTGAGCGTCTGAATATAAGTTCCAGTGCTTGTGTAGGTTTGGTTATTTAAGGTATAGCTCGTACAAGCCGTTGCAGTTAGGGTGTTGTAAGTGACACAAGAAGCGGCAGCGCCTGGCGTAACAGAAGCCCAGGTTTCACCCGCACGAATTTCGTCGATTTCGTAATTACCTGTACCGGTAGCTTGACGCAAATACACGGATTGAATACCGTTGGCTGGCCAAGAACTGGTGCCACCTGAATTTGTTACACCTGCGGCAGGTTCTGCTGCACCTGGAATTGGGTTTACCCATAGAGAAGCGGTAATGGCACCCGCCACTGCTGGTGCACTGGCTTTGGCAACAACAAGCATTGTAGTACCGGGTGTATATTCTGTCGGAAGATAAGTTGCCACAGCACCTGCCCCACCTGAAGTATTCAAGATACCCAATTGAAAGGTATTGGGTGTAGTTCCCAATTTGATGAACAAGCGCGGAAAATAAACTGTAACACTAGCGCCCGCTGTACCGCCAAAACCAATGAAGTAAGCACCGCCTGTGGTGAGCCCAGTTGTATTGGTAACATTCAATAAAAAGGAAAAATATCCTGTAGTACCTGCTGTTGTGAACGGCTTATTGATGTCTTCTGATGAAGTTGCGGAACCTGCAACAAGCGCCATGCGGTTTGCTGTAGAAGCCGCTAGGCCCGTGTAAGAAAGTGAAGCGCCGCTTTGAGAAGACGTAGTAAGGGCTACCAATTGTCCTTCTTGGCCAGCAGTTACACTATGGGTTGTCCAGCCATTGGCATTGGCAGACCCCGTAAAATTGAAAGATTCAAAGGCCTGTGCAAACGCATTGACACTCAGAATAGTTAAGATAAAAAGTAAACCTTTTTTCATAAAAATATTTTTTGGTTCGGTAAAATTACAACTTTGAAAGTTAATATGCAGTAACACCAGATGAACATGCCGTTAATTTGAGCTTATTGCACAAAAAAAAGGCGAAGTTTCCCTCGCCTTTTTTGAATAATTAGATATGAAATTATTCTGCAGCAGTTGGCTCTGTAGCCGGACGCTCAGGACGTGGCAACAAAACTTTGCGAGATAATTTCCATTTTTTGGTTTTTGGATCTTTGCCAATGACTTTGAAAGTAAGCATTTCGCCTTCCTTCACAACATCTTCCATTTTTGCTGTTTTTTCCCAGGCAAATTCAGAGATGTGGATCAGGCCGTCGGTACCAGGTACGATTTCTACGAAGCAACCGAATTCTTTGACAGACTTCACTTTTCCTTCGTAAGTAGCACCTTCGTCAACTTGCGGTGGAAACGCAATTTGACGGATGAGGCGGATGGCTTCTGCCATGTCGTTACCGTTGTTAGAAAGTACTTGTACACGACCTTCACCGTTTGGTAATTCTTCAATGGTGATGGTGGTTTTGGTTTCTTTCTGTAAACCTTGGATGATTTTTCCTCCAGGTCCGATGATGGCACCGATCATTTCGTTCGGCACGTTGAATGCTTCTAGACGCGGTGTTTGTGGCTTGAGCTCCGGACGCGGTGCTGGCATGGTTTCGGTGATTTTACCGAGGATATGCAAACGACCTGCACGAGATTGCTCTAGAGCTTGCGTCAAGACTTCGTATGGCAAACCATCTACTTTGATGTCCATCTGACAAGCAGTGATACCATTTGCGGTTCCGGTTACTTTGAAGTCCATGTCGCCGAGGTGGTCTTCATCGCCGAGGATGTCAGACAAAACAGCAAATTTACCTTCGTCGGCAACCAAGCCCATAGCGATACCAGAAACTGGTGCTTTGATCGGTACACCGCCATCCATGAGGGCGAGCGTTCCAGCACAAACTGTAGCCATTGAAGACGAACCATTTGATTCTAAAATATCAGAAACAATACGAACAGCATATGGGTAGTCGTCTGGCATCACAGGCTTGAGGGCACGAAGCGCCAAGTTACCGTGACCGATTTCACGACGGGAAGTGCCACGAAGTGGTTTGGCTTCACCAGTTGAGTATGGTGGGAAGTTGTAGTGCAATAAGAATTTTTCGGTGCCTTGGAAAGTAGCGCCGTCAATCATTTGCTCGTCCATTTTACCACCTAAAGTAAGTGTAGTGAGTGATTGCGTTTCTCCGCGGGTAAATACAGCCGAACCGTGAACAATAGGAAGGTAATCTACCTCGGCCCAAATTGGACGGATTTCATCGAACTGACGACCATCTAGGCGCGCGCGCTCATTGAGCATGACCCAACGAACTGCTTTTTTCTTTACTTCTGAGAAATATACAGAAATGAATTTGGCAGCATGCTCTAGTTCTTCTTCAGAAAAACCAGCTTTCACCTCAGCTTTAATGGCATCGAAAAGTTCGGTGCGTTTTGCTTTATTGGCCAAACCTTGACGTGCTACGTCTTTACATTTCTCCATTGCGAGTTCAAATACTTTTGCACGAACGTCTGCATCGTGAGACTCATGGGAGTATTCGCGTTTTGGATTGGCAGTAGGGATTTCTGCTGCAAGCTCCAATTGGAAATTACATTGTTCAATGATTGCAGCGTGTGCTAATTTGATCACCTCAACCAATTCAGCTTCGGAAATTTCTTGCATTTCGCCTTCAACCATGTTGACGTCTTTTGCGGTTCCTGCTACCATTACATCGATATCAGAAAGGGCAATTTCTGCCATTGTTGGATTGATGATGAATTCACCATTGATGCGTCCTACGCGAACTTCAGACATTGGGCCATTAAACGGAATGTTCGATACCGCAATTGCAGAAGAAGCTGCCAAACCGCACAAAGCGTCTGGGTTGTGGACACCGTCGTAAGACATGAGTTGGATCATGACCTGTACTTCAGCATGGTAATCGTCTGGGAAGAGCGGACGCAAAGCGCGGTCTACCAAACGCATTACTAAAATTTCAGTTTCGGAAGGGCGCGCCTCGCGACGGAAGAAACCACCTGGAAAACGACCAGCTGCCGAATACTTTTCACGGTAATCTACCGTAAGTGGAAGAAAATCTACGCCTTCCTTTGCGTCTTGTGCTGCCACAACAGTAGCGAGCAACATGGTGTCGCCCATGCGCACCACAACAGAACCATCTGCCTGTTTTGCCAACTTCCCGGTCTCTACAAGGATTTCCTTGCCGCCGGTCATGATTGACTTTCTTGTTCCTATATTCATCTTTATCTATTTACAACTTTAAAACAAAAGAAGGGGCTATCGATGTTATCGAAGCCCCCTCTCCCATAAAATTTTCCGAGCTGATCTCAGAATTAACGACGAAGTCCTAATTCTTTGATCAAGGCGCGGTATTTCTCGATGTCTTTCGCCTTTAGGTAATCGAGAAGGCTACGACGCTTACCAACTAACAATTGAAGTGCGCGTTGGGTACCGTAGTCTTTGCGGTTCTTTTTCAAGTGCTCAGTAAGGTGAGCAATGCGAAATGTAAACAAGGCCACTTGGCCTTCTGTAGAACCGGTGTTGGTTTCTGAACCACCGTGTTGGGCGAAGATCTCTTTCTTCTTTGCTGAATCTAAATACATGCTAATATTTGTGTAAATGATTATTATGTAGACTGACCACTCTGGTCAATACGGCTGCAAAGATAGGAACTCTTTTTGATACGCGCAAAAGCAAACCCGCATTTATTGTTATCTTTGCCGTGTTCTTAGGTGTTCGCTCGTCGAACTTAATAAGGAATCCGGTTAGAATCCGGAGCTGTATCTGCAGCTGTAAGTGTCTAAAAAGTTGCTTTCACAAGGCCACTGCGCAAGCGGGAAGGCAAAGCAACAACAGGCATGAGCCAGAAGACTTGCCCTCGAACAGCGTGAAGACTTCAGATCAAAGTCGGTATCGCCAAGGGCTTCGTATACCCTTGCCGCTCCACTTTTTTTCGGTGTCATTGTTTAATTTTTTATAAATTTTCAAAACATGAAAAAAGGATTATTTTTAGTTGCAGCACTCACCAGTGCAAGTTTGTACGCCCAGCAATACGTACACCAAGTGCTCATCGCCAACGAAGGTTATTTTGATTTTCAAACCAATGACATCGTTGAACCCGCCACCATTGGTTCATACAATCCGGCTACACAGACCTATGTAGTAGTAGACACTCTAGATGGGCAGCGCTTCAGTTCAGACATCATCATTGACGGCAACTTTTATTTTGTAGCCGCAGACACAAAAATTTTCAAGTACAACCTCAATACACACCAAGAAGTAGGCAGCATCAGTCTTCCCGGTGTGCGCAACCTGGCCATTGCCGGCGACAAACTCATTGCTACGCGCGGTGAATACTTGCAAACTTTTGACTCCTACCTCCAGGTTTTCGACAAAAATACTTTGCAACTCATCGCTGCACTCGATACCAACAATGGTCCTCAATGGGCAGCACAAAATATAGTTGTGGTCAACAACATCGCATATATTGCTGTCAACAACGCTTATGAGTGGGGTAACGAAAAAGGCCTCGTCGGGCAGCTCGACCTCAATACTTTGCAGTATGGTTCTGAAATCGACCTCGGCACGGAGGGCAAAAACCCAGACAACATGTTCTTGTACAACAACGAACTCTACACGGTCAACAACAAAGATTGGTCCGGAGCTTCTGTCTCAAAAATAAGCCTCAACGGTGCGGTGAACACACAAAACTTGGCTAACGCAGTAACGGGCTGCGGTACCTCTGCCCTGCGCGACGACAAACTCGTTTACCAAATTTCAATGGAAAACACCCTCAACGACTACAGCCTCCTCAACATGGCTTTAGTTGGGCCAGTTGCAGGCATCACAAACAATTTCTACGACCTCGCTCAAGAGCCCATCAGCGGCAACCTGTACGCCTCTGTAACAGACTTCTTTTCCACAGGAAGTGTGAGCATTTTTGACAACGCCAATAACCTCGTTGATCAATTTGCAGCTGGTGTATCTCCGGGCACTATAGTTTTTGATGTACGCTCTAGCGTTGGCTTCACTGAGATCAATCAAACCATTGGCGTTTATCCAAATCCGTCAAACGGCGTTTTCCAAATTGCTGGCCTCACGGCAGGTGATACTTATCAAATCACGAATGCTACTGGTCAAGTCATTTTTGAAGGACAATCCAACACAATAGACTTGCGTAGCTTTGACGCTGGGGTATACCTGATCCAAACACAAAATGGTCAGGCACGCCTCTTGAAATATTAATATTTCTTAACTCCTTAAAAAAGGCTGCTCGTTTGAGCAGCCTTTTTTGTGTTTGCTTATCTTTGTTCTATGCAAACAATACTCAATCAGCAGCAAATTCAGCAAAAAATAACGCGCTTGGGGCATCAGCTCATCGAAGTAGCGTTTGACCAAGAGGTGATTTACCTAGGCGGAATTGTCGGAAACGGCTACGTACTGGCACAATTGCTCGCCGCTGTGATTGCTCAAAACAGCGCTCTCAAAGTAGTGTGTTTTGAAATTCGCCTCAACAAAGACGAACCATGGAATGAAGGCATTACGTTTTCAATCGACCAGAAAGACTTGAAAAACTCCTACATCGTTTTGATCGACGACGTCGTGAACAGCGGTAAAACGATGCAATATGCATTGCTCAAATTTCTCGAGCAAGCCACCAAAGCCATCAAAACTGTGGCCCTCATTGATCGCCAACACAGACGCTACCCCATCAAAACAGATTTTGCTGGGCTCAGCCTCTCCACCACCCTTAAAAACCACGTCGAAGTAGACCTCAGCCCCACCGACGGTAAAGTATTCCTATACTAATGGAAAAAATCACAGAAGCCAGCTCAAACTACAATAACCTCGAGCAGTTGAGCACGCGCGAACTTCTAGAAGGCATCAACACACAAGATCAACTTGTACCGATGGCCATTGCCAAAATATCAACCGAACTCGAAAACTTCATTGAGGCTTGTTATGAGCGCATGCAACAAGGCGGCAGACTCATTTATATTGGCGCAGGTACCAGCGGGCGCTTGGGCATTGTAGATGCCAGCGAATGCCCGCCAACTTATGGCGTAGACGCCGGACGCGTCATTGGCCTCATTGCAGGCGGCGACAGCGCCATCCGCAAAGCGGTTGAATTTGCCGAAGACGACGCCCAACAAGGTTGGAAAGACATTTTAGCACACCAACCCACTGCCCTCGATACCATCGTTGGCATTGCCGCATCTGGCACCACACCCTACGTATTGGGGGCTATCCAAGCGGCCAATGACAACGGTTTACTCACCGCTGGCTTGTCTTGCAACCCGGGCTCTCCGCTCTCTGTGCTAGCCCAGCATGCCCTCACACCTGTTGTAGGGCCTGAATTTGTAACAGGCAGCACGCGCATGAAATCCGGAACAGCCCAAAAATTAGTCTTGAACATGATTTCGACCAGCCTTATGATCAAGCTCGGACATGTCAAGGGCAACCGCATGGTAGACATGCAGCTCTCCAATGAAAAATTAGTAGACCGCGGCGCCAAAATGGTTGCAGCCGAATTAAATATTGAAACCGAAGAAGCCCAAAAATGGCTCCTTAAGTATGGCTCCGTGCGCAAAGCCGTAGAAGCCTATCAAAACCAGTAAATGCAATGAGTACATTTGATCCAAATGGCGTAGGTATCGCCAACGGCAATATTTTTGGCTTCCCATATACAGAAGCAGAAGCCGACATCGTCCTGATCCCGGTTCCCTGGGATGCAACAGCTTCTTATGGAAAAGGAACCAGCAACGGCCCGCAAGCTGTTTTAGATGCCTCTACCCAACTCGATTTCTATCATCCAGAACTGGACCGTGCCTATGAAACCAAAATTTTCATGCCGGCTGTTTCTAGCGAATGGAAAGAAATCAATGACCGCCTATGCGAAGCTGGGCAGCAATATATCGCACACATTGAAGTGGCCGGAGAAGCAGCTGCGCAAAGCATCTATGGTGCTACACTATCTGAAATCAATGAAGCGCACAACGCACTGCGTGCCAATCTCAAGGAGCGCTGCTTACAATTGCTCCAAGCGGGTAAAATGCCCTGCGTATTAGGCGGCGAACACTCTACCCCACTTGGCTTGTTACAAGCCCTAGACGCGCATCACGACGGCTTTGGCATCCTTCAAATCGATGCACATGCCGATTTGCGCGACGCCTACGAAGGTTTTGAGCAATCGCATGCAAGCATCATGTTCAACGCACTCAAAGAGCTCAAAAACCTCCAAAAACTTACTCAGGTAGGCATCAGAGATGTATCTGAAAGAGAAATTGAACTTGCCAAAAACGACCCGAGGGTCCATACGTTCTACGATTGGCAGCTCAAAAATGAGCAGTATTCAGGCCGTACATGGGCAGAACAAGTTCAACAAATAATCGCTACACTACCGCAAAAAGTCTATGTATCTTTTGATATCGACGGGCTGCTACCAAGTCTGTGTCCGCATACAGGAACCCCAGTTGCGGGCGGATTTGAATTGCAACAAATTGCATTTTTATTGTTCGAACTAGTTGAATCGGGGCGCCAAATCATTGGCTTTGACCTCAATGAAGTTGCACCAGGACCGGAAGGAGACTGGGATGCCAATGTAGGCGCGCGTGCCCTTTGGCACCTCGTTTGTGCCACAGAACTTAGCCGCAGAAAACACGCATGAAAATAAAGCAAACACAAGTATTATCGGGGCTCGCCATCAGCTTTGGCCTGCTCAGTTTATTTAGTATTTGGAATGTCTTCAATTGGGAAATCCTCGGTTGGGGCACCAAGCTCTTCTTATTTCCTTTCCTTGCGGTGATCAGTTTCTTTGCCAAACTCACACCCGCCAAACCCGCTATTTTTGTTCGCATTCAAATGGGGCTATTGGTTTTACACACTGTGCTTTATTTCCTAGTGTTCAATTTTCAGGATCCGCATGCGCCGAACTTATTGCTCTTATTGCTTCCCCTGCTTTTAGCGAATATTGTTTTGGTTTTTGGCAAAGTACATAACCTTCATAAAACGCGTTTTACTCAAAAAACGAACATACAAGGAAGGGTGCTTGTGTTTCAAATTCAGAGCAAGGGATTCTTAATAATGGCAGCCTTATTTTATCTGAGTATGGGTGTTTTTCAATGGGCCGACCTCATCCTTCCCGGGATCATTTGCGAACTATTGGGGCTCGCGATTTTTCTCTATCACTTGATCCGACCGTAACCCGCAACTCTAGCGCTCCAATACGCTGAATCATCGATTACTACGACAGAAATACCAATTGACGAACTCGAATGGATCATTTGCTTGAGCTCCCCTTTTTCAGAGATCAAAATACCCACATGGTTGATTTGTGTACCGTTTGAAAAGAAAACTAAATCGCCCGCATGAGCTTCATCCGGATCAATCTTTTGGCAGAAGGTATATTGATCAGCGGCACGGCGCGGAAGCCTCACCCCATTTTGCTCAAAAACATAACAAGTAAATCCACTGCAATCAAAACCTGTCGGATCGATTCCTGCTTCTTTATAAGGAACTCCTAGGTGTTTTTGCGCTTCGTTGAGCAGTTTTTGTGTCTTTGCCGAACTTTGTGTTCCTTGATTGACCCGCGAATTTACTGCAGTATTTTCTGTTGAACGTGGCAGCCACTCTAACTCCAAAGCATGCCGCTTGGCCCAAACAGGATTTTTGGCAAGTTCTTGCGCAGCTAACTGCCTCAATTTTGTTGGGTAAGTTTCTTGGTCGTAGGAAGGATTCATGAGTAGCCTGCCCGCTTTGCGATAAACCATTTTATAATGACCCTGAGCAAACAACAATTCTAGTTTTTGCTCCATTGATTTTTGGGAAAAAGAAGCTCCGATGCTCCCAAAAACAAACAACAAGGCGATGAGGCCCCTCTTAATTGGCATAGAGTTTTCCATTCATGAAGACAACAGAGGTTTGGTTTGGTAATTTGACCAAAACTTTATTTCCATAAATTTCAAAATCGGCATTTTGGAACGTGGTGATGTCTTGCAGGGTGCCATCCACTAACGCACTCACGCCTCCAACGATGTTGCGAAAAACCAACACATTATTTTTGAGTAAATAGGCTTGCGGTTGATACGTTGCAACCTGGACGCGCTGGCCGTTTGCATAGGCGAAAAAATAGGAGTTTTCCATCCAGACACAGATGTCGTCTTTGACATCCCAAAGTTCAGAAGAAAAATTGGAGAGGGCCGTTTTTTGACCGTTTTGATAGTGCCAAAGGTTGCCATTCATGTCTTCGTAGACCACAAAACCGCGACCCGCCTTGTATTTTTTAATCGGGAATGACTCTAACTCGACAAAATTACCTTGGTCAAATACATAAAAAGATTGGGTGTAGGGATCCTTGAAACACATGACATCTGTACCGAGCTGAAAATCTAGTTGTTCTTCGTTGTAGGTACCAATCTCAAATTTTTGGCCATGCCAATACACAAAATACGTATTGCTGTTGTCTTTGTAGACCACCAAGTTTTCACCGACACTGGCATTCATTGTGACACCATTGGTAATGGTCACTAAGCTTTCTACTTTTTGATTCCAATAAACGTTGAGCGCTTGGTAGCGGATGTCTTCAAAAACAATGAGGCTGTCCTTGACAATAAATTCTCGGCCAAAGTTGGTGAGCACCGTAAATTTGCCGGCATCCCACATGCGCAACCCTTGCGCGATGCGATAAGCCATGAGGTGATCTGATACTTGGTAATCGACATTGAGGGTGGTGACGTCTATGCGTTCCTTGCCATCGTAAATTTTGAGGTTGCCGCGCGTATCGATATAGGCAACGATTTCGTCGCCTGCTTTGTAACTGACAATTGGTTGAATTTCAATAGGCCTAAAAAAACCGTCTTGAAAAGAAACAAAATAATTATTGAAGTCTAGGGTGGGTACAATACCTTGCGCCCAGGAACTGAGTGCAGACAAACTTAAACAAAGAAATAAGGTAAATCTTTTGAACGACATTGTCCAAAGTTATCAAAATTTAGACCAATAAATGTATCTTCGTGTCGCTTATCTATTTGACTATGAAAAAAACTATTTTTTGCGGTCTTTTTTTGCTAGCAAGCACCTCTTTTTGGGCACAGCAAAAAATCACCTATGAAGCTTATGACCTCCCAAATGGGCTGCACGTCATTTTGCATGAAGAACACGCTACTCCTATTGTAGCGGTCTCTGTACTCTACCATGTTGGCTCGAAAAACGAAAACCCAAATCGCACGGGTTTTGCACACTTTTTTGAGCACTTATTGTTTGAAGGATCTGCCAACATTGGCCGAGGCGAATACAGCGAACTCGTCGAAAAAAATGGCGGCACACTCAACGCCAACACCTCCCAAGACCGCACTTATTATTACGAAGTACTGCCTTCCAATCAGCTCGAGCTAGGGCTTTGGCTCGAAAGCGAGCGCATGCTACATGCTAAAGTAGACATCAAAGGCATAGAGACGCAACGCAGTGTGGTCAAAGAAGAAAAAAGACAGCGCGTAGACAACCAACCTTACGGCTCTTTCTTCACAGAAATTTTCAAGCGTGTTTTTGCTGCGCATCCGTACAATTGGGCGCCAATTGGCAGCATGGAACACCTCGATGCAGCACAAGAAGAAGACTACGTTAACTTCTACAAAACGTTTTACGTACCTTCTAATGCAACGCTTTCAATAGCTGGCGACATCAATATTGAACAAACCAAAAAGTGGATTGCCCAATATTTCGGTTCTATCCCGAAAGGTCAAGCCATTAATTTATACCGTGATTTCATCAATCTCAGCGATGAGGCTTTTGCAAGTAAATACAAAATGCAAAAAAGTGCGTTTGACCAAAAGAACTTTATGGCTTCTGCATCGCCAGCGGCAAAGAACCTCATTACAAGCTATCTCAATCAACCTTGTGTTATTGAAAGACCACTAAAAGACAAGCAGCCCATTACTGGCGTGATCAAAGACACCATCTACGACAACATTCAGTTGCCAGCTCTTTTCATGGGTTACAAGATGCCATCCCAAACGCATCCCGATACTTATGCACTAGAATTTTTGAACGAAGTGCTCTCAAGCGGAAGTTCTTCGCGCATCAACAAAGAAATTGTAGAAAAGCGCCAATTAGCGCAATACGCCTTCTCTTTTAACTACGGCCTTGAAGACGCCGGAATTGGCATCATGGCTGCTATTGCACCCAAAGAAGTTGCTTTAGACACCCTTTTGAATGCACTCGACGCGCAAATTGCTGCCATCAAAAGCGAGCTCATTAGCGAAGAAGAATTTCAGAAAGTGCGCAATAAATTTGAAAACGACATCGCTTCTAGCAATTCAAGTATTGCAGGTATCGCCGAGAACTTGGCAGACAACCATGTATACTATGGCGATGCCAACCGTGTCAATACGCTTCTTTCCAACTACTTAAAAGTCACAAGAGAAGACATCTTAAGAGTAGCCAACACCTACCTTACCCAAGATGCGCGCGTGATCCTTTATTACTTACCTAAAGAAAAATAAGCCTCATGAAAAGTCTATATCTCCTCCTGATATTGATCCTGACCAACGGTGTTTTTGCACAGTTAGATCGATCGCAAAGACCAGCTGCGGCTGCGGCTCAAAAAATCAACATTCCTGCCTCGCAGGTCTTCACCACTGCAAACGGCATCACGGTTATTTTGTCCGAAAACCATAAAATACCAAAGGTTTCTATCGAAATGAGCCTAGGGTCTACCCCACGCCTAGAAGGCGAAAAAGCTGGCCTTGCAGATTTTGCCGGATCTCTCTTGATGTCTGGTACAGCTAACCGCTCCAAAGACCAACTCGACCGCGAAATCGACTTCATTGGCGCCAATCTTTCAGCCGGTTCTTCTAGCATGTACTTGAGCTGCCTCACCAAGCACCTCGACAAAGGCCTAGACCTCATGACTGACGTCTTGTATAATGCCAATTTCCCGGAAAGTGAAGTAGAGCGCATCCGCAAGCAAAACTTATCTGGCATGCAATCTACCAAAGCCGATGCAGGTGAAATGGCAACAAATGCTACAAAAGCAGTGAACTTCCCTGGTCATCCACTAGGTGAAATCATGACCGAAGCAACGCTTCAAAATATTTCTCGCGAAGACCTCATCCAGTATTACAAAAATAACTTCACACCACAGGGCAGTTACCTGGTTGTGGTAGGCGACATCACCAGAGCGCAAACAGAAGCAATGGTGACGCGTTATTTTTCAGCTTGGCAAGGTGGCCCAGTTTACCAAAGCGACCTTGGCAAAGGGCAGTTTGACAAAGGAAACCGCGTCATTTTTGTCAAAAAACCAGGAGCTGTTCAATCTGTGGTTTATGTCACGTTCCCGATAGATATCCGTTCTGGCCACAAAGACCAACTTGCACTCAATGTCTTGAACGGCATTTTGGGTGGCGGTGGCTTCGGTACGCGCCTCATGCAAAACCTCCGCGAAGACAAAGCCTTTACTTATGGCTGTTACTCTTCACTCAACATCACCGAAAACGGCTCTTGGATGTCGGCTGGTGGAAACTTCAAAAATGCGGTAACGGACTCCGCTATCACAGAAATCCTCAAAGAATTTGCAGGTATTATTGAAGCGCAAGTAACCGACGAAGAACTCAGCCTCACCAAAAACAACATGGCAGGAGGTTTTGCACGATCTTTAGAGCGCCCTCAGACTGTTGCGCGTTTTGCCCTCAATACCATCAAGCAAAAATTAGCACCAGACTACTACCAAAACTACCTTCAACAACTAGAAGCAATAAGTAAAGAGGATGTCTTGCGCGTAGCCCAACAATATTTTACGGCTAAAAACTGCCACATTATTGTAGTGGGTAATGAAGAAATACTGCCTAAACTTTTGGTTTTTGATACCGATGGTAAAATCGAAAAGCTAGATGCTTTTGGCGCGCCCATCAAAGAAACAAAAAGTGCTGACATCACTGCAGACCAACTGATCGAAGCGTATGCAATGGCCATTACAGGCACCACTTCCAAAAAAGCACTTTTGAAAAAAGTAAAAACCTTGAAAACTTACTCGCGCGAATCAGAAATGAGTTCAGAGCAAATCCCATTTGTATTGACCTCCACTGACTATTTTTGGAATGGTGGCAACGAAGCGAGCAAGATGGAAATGCCTGGTATGGTTTTACAAAAATCATATTTTGACGGTAAAGCGGGCTATACGTTTAGCATGCAAGGTGGTCGCGAAGACCTTAAAGCCGAAGAAATCGCTGCCAAACAAAAGGCAATTGGTTTTATTCCCGAACTCAACTACAAAGCAAACGGTATGAGCTACGAAATCAAAGGGATTGAAAACATCAACGGCGAAGAATGCTATGTACTCTACACCAACGATGGCTTAGCCGAAAACTATGACTTCTACAACGTCCAATCATTCATGAAGGTGCGTTCGACAAACATCCGCAAAATGGGAGAAGAAACCGTCGAAACAACTACCAGCTACGCTGACTACAAAGAAGTTGATGGCTTTAAGTTTGCACATTCCTTTAGCCTAACTGTCGGAAAAATGACCCTCAATGGAGTAGTCAAGCGTATTGACGTCAATCCTAAATTGGTCCTTACTGAAGATTTTTAAGCATTGTTAAACTTTCTATGAAAAGCCACTTTCGAGTGGCTTTTTTTTTACTTTTAACACATGAAAATAATCAGTCTTTTGCTCTTGCTTATTTCTTTCAATGCAATTGCGCAGAACACGCTTGTTTCTTCCGGAAATCTTTTTGAAGGTGAGCCCTATTTGGCTGTAGATCCGCAAAACAGCAACCACTTAGTAGCGGCATGGATGGGCTTTCAGCTCAATCAAAAAATTGTCATCAAGAGTGTGGTCTCGACAGACGGCGGCAGCAGTTGGTCGGCGCCCATTTGGCAAGCGCATCAGCAGGCTGGCAATAGCAGCGCCGATGTGTCTTTGGGTTTTGATCTCAACGGCAACCTTTACATGGCTTATATCGATTACGATAACGTGAATTTTAGCAATGGCGCCGTGATTTGCAGAAAATCTACAGACGGCGGTTTGAGTTGGGGAGCGGCGGTGGTAGCCCGAGCTATTGGTTCTTGCCCGAACAAACTATGCATTGACCGCCCTTGGATTGCGGTAGATCCATTAACGGGAAGCATCGTTATGACGAGTACCAATGCCAAGCAACCAACACTTGTGCAAGCGCCGTATCATCCTTACATGGCTATTTCATCAGACGGCGGAGCGAACTTCAGTTTACAAGAACTCGATGCAGCACCCTTTTTAGCGGGCAACGCCATACCGCAACCCATGCCCTCGCCTGCATTTGCCAACGACGGTACTTTTATGGCGGTGTATCCGAGCTACGAAACTACCCAAAGCATTTTACCTAGAGTGGTAGAAGTCAACAAAACCGCACCTTCTTCCTTTTACAGCTACCAAACCGCATTTCAAGGCCTTGGCTTTGGCGCCGGAAACGACACCCTCAAGAGCGGTCCGCATTTAGCGCTTGACCCAAATAATTCTGGACGCGCTGCCTACTTCTTCATGACGGCTGTATTTGGTGATCCAGACATTGCCTTTATTGAAAAAAATGGCAGTACTTGGAGTGCGCCGTCTAGAGTTAACAACGACCCACAAGCCAATGGCGCCATACAAGATTTAATATGGGCCGACTACGACACTGATGGCGACTTAGCTGTTTGTTGGCGAGATCGCCGCAATGGCGTTGCTGGCACTTACCAGAGCCCGAGTCAGATTTTTTGCCGCATCCAGAGCAACCAAACATGGGGCAGTGAATTCACAATCAGCCCAGTGGTTAACCACGATTCTATCTTACTCGAAAAAGGCAACGACTTTCTAAATGTGCAATTCAGCAATAACCAACTTTACACCATTTGGGGCGATGTGCGCAGTGGCAGTTTGAAGATCTATCTCAATCGATACAATCAAAATGACAGCAGCAATTTTGTGCAGCAAATCCCCACGATGGAGCCTATTTACCCCAATCCGAGTTCAGGCGTTTTTGAAGTTCCAATAAACTGTAATGGGCAAGCATTCAAAGTTCATGACCAAAATGGAAAAGTAGTTTTAAAGGGGACCCTAGAACATCAACTTGACCTCAGTTCTTTTCCTGCAGGCTCTTACTTCTTGTCGGTCGGACGCCAACAATTTAAATTGCTCAAAAATTAGCCGAAGTGTTGATATCTTCGCTACACATTTTTAAAAATAAGCGGTATCTTTGAAACATGAGTGAATTTGTTGTTTCGGCCCGCAAATACCGCCCGCAAACCTTTGATACGGTCGTGGGGCAACAATCCATTACCAACACACTCAAAAATGCGATCCAAAACCAACACCTCGCACAGGCGTTTTTGTTCTGCGGTTCAAGAGGGGTCGGCAAAACAACCACGGCGCGTATTTTAGCCAAAACCATCAACTGCTTTAATCCTACTTCGGCAACTGAAGCCTGCGACCAATGCGACTCCTGTCTGTCCTTTCATACCGGAAACTCACTCAATATCTATGAGCTAGATGCCGCTTCCAACAACTCCGTTGACGACATCCGCAACCTCATTGATCAAGTGCGCATTGCTCCGCAACTTGGCAGCCACAAAGTCTACATCATCGATGAGGTCCACATGCTCTCCGCCAGTGCTTTTAACGCCTTTCTCAAGACCTTAGAAGAACCACCGAAGCACGCCATCTTTATCTTAGCCACAACCGAGAAGCATAAAATCATCCCGACTATTCTTTCGAGGTGTCAGATCTTTGACTTCCAAAGAATTCGCGTCAAAGACATCGCAGATCACTTAGGTACAATCGCCACCAAAGAAGGCGTTTCAGCAGACCCAGAGGCACTGCACCAAATTGCCTTAAAAGCAGATGGCGCCCTGCGCGATGCCCTCTCCATCTTTGATCAGCTGGTTACCTTTGCGGGCAACACGCTTACCTACAAAGACGTCCTCGAGAACCTACACATCCTCGACTACGAATACTATTTCAAAGTCATTGAGGCAACCGAAAAAGAAGACATCCCATCTGCGCTACTCGTCCTCAACGACATCTACGAAAAAGGTTTTGATGGCCATCAATTTATCATTGGGCTCGCCGAACACCTCCGCAATATCCTGGTGTGCAAAGACCCCAGAACAGCCAGTCTACTTGAGGCGCCCGACACCGTCAAGCAGCGTTTTACGCAACAAGCCAACGAAATTGAAGCCCAACGCCTTTTGCGCGGCCTCCAAGTGCTCTCCAAAACCGACGTCGAATACAAGGCCTCCAAAAACCAACGCCTGCTCATCGAGGTAGCCCTCATGCAGCTCTGCTCACTCAAGCAAGAGCAAGAAAAAAAAAAGGCCTAACTGAACGCATCGACATCCTGCCGTCTCCCAAACAGACGCTGCGCAAAACCAACACCAATAAACCTGCTGCACCCCAAGCAGCAGCTACTCCAAGCGCAGCACCACAATTACCGGTCAAAGAACCCGCTGCACAACTCAGCAAGCCTCAGGGCAATGTCAAGGCCAACATCATCTCCATCAGAGAAACCCTTGAAAAAGACAAAACCAGCAACCAGCAGGTGCGTCAAGAAGACCTCCCCCGCGAAGGTTTTCACCTCGATCACGTCAAAATGTATTGGAAACAATTTGCATTTCAAGTCAAAGAAGACGGAATGGAAACATTTTACAATGCGCTGATCAAACGCGACCCTGTTTTAAAAGGCGACGAACTGCTCGAACTCACCGTAGACAACCTCGTACAGCAAAACTACATCCAAACCCACTTGCTCACCTTTAAAGAGTTCATGCGCAAGCAACTCAACAACTTCTATTTAGATATCGTTTTGGTGCAAGCAGCTCCCGACGAAGAAGAAGTCAAATTCCTCACTGGCAAAGACAAATTTGCAGCTTTGGCGCGCAAAAACCCCAACCTACATACGCTCAAGAATCGCTTCAACCTCGACATAGACTACTGATGCAAGCCAAGTGGTTTTTTATCGATTCAAACGCAGAACTACAAGCAACTGCAGCGCGCTTTCTGGAAAGCTGGCACACCAATGCGCCTTTTCAAATCAAAAGTTCTGGTACAACCGGCCTGCCTCAGTTGCATACTTTCAATCAAACACAACTGACGCATTCAGCCCAAGCGAGCAATACTGCCTTTGAGCTGACTACACATTCTCGGGCACTCCTTTGCTTACCACTTTCAAGCGTCGGCGGCCTCATGTTGTTGGCCCGTTCTATCGTCGGTGATTTTGAGCTACTGCTGCAGCTTCCGAGTGCCAGACCGCTGCAAAACCTTCGTCAGAAAATAGATTTTGTTGCCATGGTGCCCACCCAATTACAACAAAGTTTGGAGCACGACCTCCCTCAACTCAAAGGAATTGCGAAAATATTAGTGGGTGGTGGCCAACTGAGCAGCGAACTAATTGCAGCTTGCCAAAGCGCTCAACTTGAGGTCTGGCAGAGCTACGGCATGACCGAAACGCTTTCACACGTTGCTTTGCGCAAAGTAAGCCCTATTGAAGCCTCTTTTTATAGCGCAATGCCCGGTATTCACTTTTCGAATAAAAACGATTGTTTGGTGATCCATTATCCGGCACTCCAAAGCGAGGAGCTGGTGACCAAAGATATTGTTGAACTGCACAACCCCACTACTTTTACTTGGATAGGTCGCTCAGACAACGCGATCAATTCGGGAGGGTTCAAGGTCATTCCAGAAATTTTAGAAGCACAACTCAACAAACACCTCGGGACAGCCTTTTTCATTGCGTCCTTACCCGATGCAAAATGGGGTCAAATAGTGGCCATCGCAATTGAAGGAAATGAAAAACCTGTATTTCCAGATTTTCAGTCTTTAGGTCTTAAAGCCGCTGAGGTACCGCGAAAATATGCACTTGTTCCTCATTTTGAACGCACCGAAACGCAAAAAATCAAGCGTCAAGAAATATTACAATCTCTTAGCAATGCAGACTGGAGACCCCTATAAAGTACTTGGTTTGAAAGCTGGCGCAAGTCCGGATGAAATCAGGAGTGCGTATCGCCGCTTGGTAAAAAAATACCATCCAGACCGCAATACTTCGGCTTCAGCTGCCACTCAATTCATGGCCGTTCAGGCCGCATATGAGCAACTTAGCAGTGGTCAAATTGCTTCAGCGCCTAGTGCAGTGGAACAAAAATACCGCGAGCGGCAAGCACAATACGACCAAGACCTCGAAGCCTACAAGCAACAACGCGCTGCGGCCCGAGAAAAATTAAGACAACAAAAACAAAATGAAGAAGCCTATAAAATCGCTTATTTACAGCAATTGAAAAACGGCAAAACTGGACTCTGGCACCGCGCCGTTGCGCTTTTAGGAGCCTTGCTTTTCATGGTGCTCTGGATCGATTTTTTCTTACCTGAAAAACAGGTTCCTATTCGCGCTGCGGCTTATGGACTTCATTCTTACGGCAGCGTAGATGGCCACCTGGTACAGTTGTTCAAAAGCACAGATGAGCGCGCTTTTTGGGTAGCTGATTACCTGAGTCAAAACCTAAGCAAAACACAAAATTTACGCAGCATCGAAACGCCATGGCTGCATCAGGCAAAGGCACTTGCATTCCACGACGGGCTTTACGAACTTACAGCCCCCATTCATTTTAGTTTTTATTGGGCACAAATTTGGGTCAGCTTGCTCTTTTTGCTGCCACTTCTTTCGTGGTATTTCGCAAGTGCAGATATTATTTTTGTAGCTGGTTCTTTTGTTTCGCGATATGCGATACTCGGCTGCATGCTGTGGTTTTTGTTCAGCGAGAACCGCTTGATTCACCTGCTAAGTTTAGGACAATTATGAGCACGAAAAAAGAAAAAGCAAAATACATCATCGAAACACTCGAAAGGCTCTACCCAGAGACACCCATTCCGCTCGACCACAAAGATCCGTACACGCTTCTTGTAGCCGTTTTGCTCTCTGCGCAGTGTACCGACGCGCGCGTCAATACGGTTACTCCTAGTTTGTTTGCACTCGCCGACAACCCGTTTGATATGGCCAAGCAGCCAGTCGAAAAAATCCAGCAAATCATTCGTCCTTGTGGCTTATCACCCAAAAAAGCAGCTGCTATTTCGCAATTATCTCAACTATTGGTAGAAAAATACAACGGCATCGTGCCGCAAAGTTTTGAGGCACTAGAAACCTTACCGGGCGTCGGACACAAAACGGCTTCTGTGGTGATGTCACAGGCTTTTGGATTCGCGGCCTTTCCTGTAGACACGCACATCCATCGCTTGCTCACGCGCTGGGGCATCACAAGCGGTAAAAACGTCGTGCAAACCGAGCTTGATGCTAAAAAATTATTCCCGGAAGCCACCTGGAATAAATTGCATTTGCAAATCATCTTTTATGGCCGCGAGTACTCCCCTGCCCGCGCTCCTAAACGCGAAAAGGATTTCATGACCCTACAAATTGGCACCGCCAAAGCCCTCAAAGAACTTTCTTGATTTCAACAATTGTTCATAACCATCCTTTACAACTTTTTCATAACTAAGCACACGAAGCTTTTCGCTTTGAAGTCGCCTTTAGCTATATTTGTTCAATGGACGCACCTGACAACAATCGAAAACCTATTGCCCGCATCAAAACCCAAGCGCAGCCCTTCGCTGAATTGGGCAGAATACCACCTCAAGCAATTGATATTGAACAAGTTGTGCTGGGCGCCATGATGCTCGAAAGCCGCGCCATCAACGACACCATCGATATTCTTTCTGAAAAGACTTTCTATGATGTGCGTCACCAATATATTTTCAAAGCCATTCGCGCACTTTTCGCAGCTACCAATCCAATAGACTTGGTAACAGTGAGCACCCAACTTCAAAAAAGCGGAGAACTCGAACTCGCAGGTGGCGCCTCATATGTAAGTTCCCTGACTACCCGGGTTGCAAGTGCAGCACACGTTCAGCACCACGCGCGTATATTGGCAGAAAAATTCATCAAAAGAGAGCTCATCAACGTCAGTTCAAAAATCATCCGCGATGCCTACGACGACACCCGCGATGTCTTTGATTTGCTCAACGACGCCGAGTCTGACCTCTTCAGCATCGCCGAGAACAACATGTCCAAGCAAGTGGGCTCGATGTCTTACATCGTTCAAGAAGCCATCCACGAAATCGAACTCGCCTCCAAAAACACTGACGGCGTTTCGGGTATTCCTACCGGTTTTCATGACCTCGATAAAGTCACTTCTGGATGGCAGCGCTCCGACATGATTGTACTCGCTGCCCGCCCAGGTATGGGTAAAACGGCATTTGTACTTTCCATGGCACGCAACACAGCCGTAGATTACGGTAAAGGCGTAGCAGTTTTCTCACTAGAGATGTCATCAGTTCAATTGGTCAAGCGACTTATTGCTTCGGAATCCAGAATTTCTGCCGAAAAATTGAGAAAAGGTGACCTCAAAGAGCACGAATTTCAGCAACTCCACTCTCGTATTGGCAAGTTAGCTGAGGCACCCATCTTTATCGACGACACCCCAGGTATCAATATTTTTGACTTTAGAGCCAAATGTCGCAGGCTCAAGGCGCAGCACAACATCGAACTGATCATCATCGACTACCTTCAGCTCATGAGCGCCAAAGATTCCAAAAGTGGTGGGAACCGCGAGCAAGAAATCTCAACTATCTCTCGTTCAATCAAAGAAATCGCCAAAGAACTCAACGTGCCAATTATTGCCCTTTCCCAGCTGAGCCGTTCAGTCGAGACACGCGGTGGCGACAAACGCCCGATGCTCTCCGACTTGCGCGAATCAGGTGCAATTGAGCAAGATGCCGATATCGTTTCGTTCATTTACCGCCCGGAATACTACGACCTTACCCAAGATTCCGACGGCAACTCCACGCTGGGTATTGGCGAAATCATCATCGCTAAACACCGTAACGGCGCGCTCAAAAATGTAAGACTGCGCTTTGTTCCGGAATTCGCCCGCTTCGAAAACCTCGATGAAGTAGAGGCACTAGACCTTTCCGGCACCTCCAATTCAGGCCTCAATCAATTCAATCAAGAATTCAACACCTATACCATTAAAAGTAAAATGGATGATAGCAATGAAGATATTTTCAGCAAAGAAAACAATGACGAAGATCCCTTCTAAACTGCTCCTCTTTTTCTTTAGTATCCTTTTCAGTTCCCAGAGTTGGGGCTCTCGAATTCTCGTTCCCATGGACGAAGCACAGCGCGACCACCTCAAAGCATATGGTTTGGCCTACTGGACACTCGAGAATCAAATCACAATTGAATGGCTGCTCAATTACCGCGGAGGCAGCTTTTTAATTCCTCACCTCCAGCGCATAGAAGAAGAATTGCTCTTGCGCAACATCAGCTATCAAGTTTTGGCCGATGGTCAGGTCAACAAAATCAAAAGCGAAATTGCCGACCCGGAGGTCAATATGGAAGTAGTCCAATTGGAAAAAGCCCCCAAAATTGCCGTCTATACGCCACCCAATAAACTTCCCTGGGACGACGCTGTGACGCTCGTCTTGACCTACGCTGAAATCAAATACGACAAAATCTACGATTCAGCAATTGTCAATGGGATTTTGCCCAAATACGATTGGCTGCACCTGCACCACGAAGATTTCACAGGGCAATACGGCAAATTCTATAGCTCTGCACGCATGCAAAGTTGGTATCAGCAAGAGGTGCAGCGCTCTGAAGCCGCCGCTGCTCAACTTGGCTTCGCAACTACGGCCGCATTGAAAAGAGCTGTGGCCCTCAATATTCGCAATTTTGTGATTGGCGGCGGCTTCTTGTTTACGATGTGTTCGGGAACCGATTCTTTTGATATTGCCCTTGCAGCTCAAGGTGTAGACATCCAAGAAGCAATTTTTGACGGCAGCCCCTCTGATCCACGCGCCCAAGAAAAACTCGATTTCAACCAAACTTTTGCGTTCCAAGATTTCCACATCATCAAAGACCCAATGGTCTATGAATACAGCGACATCGACGGCACCGACTTGCGCACCCAACGCCAAATCACCGAAAAATCAGATCAGTTTACGCTTTTTGATTTTTCTGCTAAATGGGATGTCGTACCCACTATGCTCACGCAGTGCCATGTCGATGTCATCAATGGATTTATGGGGCAAACAACCGATTTTCATAAAGAATTCATTAAGCCGAATGTCCTTGTCTTAGGAGAAAACAAAGCAGCCAACACCGCCAAATACGTTCATGGCTCATACGGACAAGGCACCTGGACCTTTTATGGTGGCCACGACCCAGAAGATTACCAGCACCTTGTGGGGGACCCGCCAACCGACCTCAATTTACACCCAAATTCACCAGGTTACCGTCTGATACTCAACAACATCCTCTTTCCTGCTGCTAAAAAACAAAAACGCAAGACATAGTTTTTCAAAAGAAGCGCTCTTTTTCGCGATTTTTTACTTAAACTTGCATCCAAATTCCAAGAGCCCATTTCAGGGCTAGCTTCAAATTTAGCTTTTAACTTACCATTGATGGATTTAAAAACCTTAGAGAGTAAAAAAATCTCGGACCTACGTGTCATTGCACAAAGTATTGGCATTGACGCCTCCAGTCTAAAGAAAAACGAACTTATTGCCGCCATTTCGGGTCATGCCGAAGGGAGCGCCAAAGAAACGAAAGGAGCTGAAGTAGCACCAGTAACTGAAAAAAATGAAGTTGCTGATACAACTGAAGTCCAAGTGCGCAAACGAGGTCGTAAGCCCAAAAATCCAGATGCTCAACTACCTATTCCTATAGAAGCGACGGCAAACGAAGCCAAAGAAACACCGCAAACTATAGAAAAACCTCAAGGAAAGGAAGAAAAAGCAAACGAGCCACGTCAGCGTCAACCGCAACAACAGCAACAGCGCTTTGAAAACCGCAACCAGCGACAAGAGCAACAAAGACAGCAAGATCAAAACCAAAATAGAGGGCAAGATCAGCACAGAGCACAAGATCCAAATAGAACACAGCACAAAGCCCAGCACGCGGCTGAATCTGCTGAAGAAGTACTCAAAGAAGAACATTTTGACCTCGTCGGCATTGTATCTGCCGAAGGTGTTTTAGAAGTGATCCAAGATGGCTACGGCTTTTTGCGTTCATCTGACTACAACTACCTCCCTTCTCCAGACGACATCTACGTTTCACAAAACCAAATCAAGCTTTTCGGTCTCAAAACCGGAGATACCGTCAAAGGCACCATTCGCCCGCCGAGAGAAGGAGAAAAATTCTTCCCGCTAGTTAAAGTAGAATCAATCAATGGTCGCGACCCCTCTTACATCAGGGACCGCGTACCTTTTCAATACCTTACGCCTTTATTCCCTTCCGAAAAATTCAAATTGACCGGTCACGCCCAAGAAACACTTTCTACGCGCGTCATGGATCTTTTTGCACCCATCGGGAAGGGCCAGCGCGGCATGATCGTCGCACAGCCTAAAACAGGTAAAACAATGCTGCTCAAAGACGTTGCGAACGCCATTGCAGCAAATCATCCAGAGACCTACCTTATTGTCTTGCTCATCGACGAACGTCCTGAAGAGGTTACCGATATGGCGCGTTCGGTCAAAGCAGAAGTCATTGCCTCTACCTTCGACGAACCTGCAGACCGCCATGTTAAAGTGGCCAACATGGTACTCGAAAAAGCAAAACGCATGGTCGAGTGCGGACACGACGTCTGTATTTTGCTCGATTCCATTACGCGTTTGGCACGCGCCTACAATACCGTTTCACCAGCTTCTGGAAAGGTACTTTCTGGCGGTGTAGATGCCAATGCGCTGCACAAACCCAAAAGATTCTTTGGTTCTGCACGTAAAATCGAAAACGGTGGATCCCTTTCTATCCTCGCTACAGCACTTACAGAAACCGGTTCTAAAATGGACGAAGTCATCTTCGAAGAATTCAAAGGGACGGGCAACATGGAACTCCAACTCGACAGAAAAATATCCAACCGTCGCATTTACCCTGCAATTGATATTACCGCCTCTGGCACACGTCGTGAAGACCTCCTTGTGGGCAAAGACGTGTTACAACGCGTGTGGCTCTTGCGCAAATTTATTGCCGACATGAACCCTGTGGAAGCCATGGAATTCATGAAATCTCACATGGAAAACACCCTCTCGAACGAAGAATTTTTGGTCTCAATGAATAGCTAATGAAAAAAGGTTGGCTTTACGGTTTGGTTTTTGGCAGTTTTTGGATCGCATTCAAAATGCTCGCCTTTTTACTCGCCTATCAACTCGACCACATTCAGTTATTCGTGTTACTGAACATGGCCTTTCTGACGGCAGCAATCGCTTTGTTTATGTACCGTAAAAAGCGCTATGGCAATCCGGAGAGCAATATTTTAACCGATATCAAAGCAGGTCTCAGTGTGGGCTTACCCTATACGCTTGTTGTCAGTTTTTTCTTGTTTTTCTACTACCAAGATATCTACCCAGAATTCAATGAAAAGAAACGAGCTGCTTATGAGCTGCGCATGGACAGCCCCAAAGAAATCGCTGCCATTCGCAAAGCCAATAGTGCTTTAGAAAATAAAAGTGATGCAGAAATTGTAGAAATGGCGCGCAAAAACACAGCCATGATGTATGACCCACAATTCACGTTGAGCGTGAGCTTGTTGGCCTTATTAGTCTACAGCACGCTCAACAGCTTGCTCATTGCGGTCATCTACCGCAGGGTTGTTTTTAGAGATTAGCGCACAATTGCTCGCCGAGCGCATCGTAATCTATCCCGTCAAAATTTCCGCTCGACATCATGAGCAACACTTTATTGTGCCAATCTTGTTTGGTGATAAAATCGAGCACAGCTTGCGTTTCAGTACAAATGAATACGTTGCCGCCAAAACCAGCCTGAACTTCTGACACATCTAAAGCAGGTAGTTTTTTATGCGCTACTACCTCAGGACTGAAATAGACCAACGCTTGATCTGCAGCGGCCATAGCGCCATTGTATTGCGGTAAAAATGCTTTTTGCAAAGAACTAAAGGTATGGAGTTCCATGCAAGCGATGACTTCCCGATCAGGATATTGTTGCTTGACAGCAGCGGTAGTTGCTTTGAGCTTTGAAGGTGAATGGGCAAAATCTTTATAGAGCACAAAGCTATCTTGTGCAATTACTTTTTGAAGCCGCTTGCCTGCGCCTGTGAAATTGGACATGGCATTTAGAAAATCTGCAGCTGCAATGCCCATTTGACCCGCCACATACATGGCACCCATTAAATTCTGTAGGTTGTGTGCGCCAAAGACTTGCAAGGGATATTGTTGCCCTTGAAAAGTCAGTAAGGTACCATTTTCTGTGGGCTGAAAATCTGGTGTATGATAAGGCACCAATTGAAGGCCCGTTGCTGCCGTTGCTAATTTATGGATCTCGACATCTTCTGAGTTGTAGACCAAAGCACCGTTGGGCTCAATGAGCGAAATAAATGTTTCGAATTGTTCGACGTAGTTTTCAAAGGTCGGAAAGACATTGATGTGGTCCCAAGCAATACCTGAAAGCAAGGCAATGTGTGGCTTATAGAGATGAAATTTAGGGCGGCGGTCTATGGGTGAACTCAGGTATTCGTCACCTTCTAAAATCATGAATTTCGCTTCTTTGGTGAGCTTGACCATGCAGTCGTAACCTTCGAGTTGCGCGCCTACCATGTAATCGACATCGATTTGCAATTGTGCTACCGCATGCAGCAACATGGAGGTAATGGTCGTTTTGCCGTGGCTACCACCAATTACAACTCTAATTTGCTCCTTGCTTTGCTCATAAAGGTATTCCGGATAACTATAGATGGCAAGACCTAATGCTTTGGCCGCTAACAACTCCGGATTGTCTGCACGGGCGTGCATGCCTAAAATAACCGCAGAAAGCCCGGCATGAATGCGGGTTGCGTCCCAGCCGAGTTGCGTCGGGAGGATGCCTTGTTTTTGTAATCGGGTGCGGGAGGGTTCAAAGATTTCGTCGTCTGAACCGCTGACCTCAAATCCTTTTCTAGAGAGTGCAATGGCGAGATTGTGCATTGCGCTGCCACCAATGGCAATAAAATGTACTTGCATAAACTTATTTGATCAAAACGTTGGCACCGGTAGATTCATTGAACCATATGTATTCCGTACTCACCTGTCCGTCTCTTGTGAAATAAGTTTTGCCGTTTTCGTCTGTTGTTTGTTCGTAAACCACTCCGTGTCCGTTGGGATCCACAACAACTCTGCGAATAATGACTTTTGTGACATATCCTTCTTTGTTCTTCAATTGATAAGTCTTTTCAGTAAGGGTGTTGGCCGCAAAGAGCACGCCATTTTCGTCGCGAAGGTAGTTAGGCGTTGTTTTGAGCTGAACTGTAGAGGTCGCCGTTTTTTGAATTTGTTCATATTGGGCTTGACCGCCGTTTGCTGCTGTTTCTTGCTGCACCTGTTTGGTGTAAGCCACATTTTGACTGCGCTGATCGAGCTCACTTTTTACCTTTTCATCGCTTGCTGCTTGTTGCTTGAGTTGCAGCTCTTTTTGGTTTTGGATCAGGTTGAGGCGATCGAGTTCGCTCTGTTGACGTACATTGGCCTCTTGTTTTTGCGTTTGTACTTGAGCGTCTTTGGCGTCTTTCCAGACGGCGAGATTGGTGCTGTTCTCTTGCTGACGAACGGCGGTGGCCGCTTCTCGATTAGTGACCGCTACTTCGTGAGACTGCTGTGCTTGTGCTTGATTGGCCTGAAGTGTGTTTTGCGTTGCTGTATTTTGCTTGGTATTGAGCTCTCGCTGTGCGCGGGTCATTTCGAGTTGGGCAGTGGTTTCAAAAGAACCCACTTGTGCGTTCTGCTGCGAGAAATAATTTTGGTACTCTACCTCGGTACGAATTTGCTGTTGGGTGCGATACGGCGTTTCTTGTTTGACATCTCGGCTGAGCTGCAAATCATTGAAAGCCATTGAGTTTTCGCCACTCACTACTTCGCCTGGAGCTGCAAGTCTGATGCCTGCTGGTTCTGCGACAACATCTTCTTTTGGCGCAGCAGGTTTGATTGGCGCGAGAATGGTTCTTAGTGAATCTGCACTTTTTTGAATGCTTGACACTTCGCCTTGGCTCAAGTATTGTTGTTGAGCTTGGGCGCTCAGTTGAAGTTTTTCTAGGGCCTTGAGCGCAGCAGCGTTGTCTTTGACTTTGACCAATTGATAGGCGCTTTTGCGTGCAGCATAGTAGGCCTCCATGGTAGCAATCTTTTCCTTGAGTTCAATGACGCCAGGCTCATTTTGACGGCTTTTCATGGGGTCGGAATTGAGAATTGACTTTGCCGTTCCGTAAAATTGTGGGCCTTTATTGAAGTTTTCATTGGCTTTAGCCAATTGGTTTTGGTAGACCTGAGACATCGAGTTGATTCCTTCTGTAACGCGCTTCATGCCGGCTTGTAAATCTTTGGAATATGAATCGATGAGGCTTTGTTTGTGAAAAAGCGCAATTTGCTTGTCGGCATTCTTGTAGGTTTCAAGCGCGAGGTCGTATTTCTTTTGGAGGTATTGGTCGTTGGCCAATTTCATGGTTTTCTTGAGTTCGGCCTCATTTTGAATGTCAAAGCGGAGCTCTTTTAGGAGGGCCAATTGCGTGTTGACCGTTTCTTTTTCAGTTGGTTTAATCAGCTGAGCCTCTTTGTATTTGGCTTCTGCTTCGTCGTATTTTTTAGCGGTAATGAGTGCTGTTGCCGCTTGCATCGCTTTTTGAAATGCCTGTGTTTTGGCTTGCGCATCGGCAGCTTCATTGCGCAATTGCGCTATTTGTTGACGCTCGGCATTTATTTTCGGCTGATTGGGAAGAATGGCATCGGCTGCCTTGAGTTTCGACTCAGCTAAATTCAGGTCGCCTGTGTTTTTTGCAGCGAGCGCTTCTTCGAGGAGTTGGGCAACTTGGGCTTCGTCTTGAGCGCGTTTCAGCGCAGCTGCTTTTTGGTCAATGATTTGCTTTTTCTTTTGATTGGCAATGACATCATCTGGACGAATGACTAAAATTGAATCGAGAAATGGTATGGCATTATCGGGTTGGTTGGCCGTCATTTGCTGATTGGCAAGTTGCCGCAGGCGAGCGATTGATTTTTCATTGATGGCTAGCTGGTAAGCCTGAGTAGCCTTGGTATCGGCATCGGTTTTAACCAATGGAACATGAACCACAGCGCCACCGGACCACACATATTTATCGGTAATTTGGTTTTTGGCGAAGTTGAGGTCGACGTCGGGTTTTAATTCGTAGAGTTCACAGCTAAGGTTGCGTGCCAAAGACAAGCCACTTGGGCTATTGGTTTGCCCTTGAAGTGTGGTGAGGTCAAATAAAATGTATTTGGTAAGGAAACCTCCTTTGGTGAGGCGCAGCAGAACCGGTTGGCCTTGCGAGATTTTGGCGGATACAAAAAACTTTCCGCTTTGGTCGCTCAGGACTTTGGTCAGAACTGCATCTTGCTGCATGAGGTCTATGCTGACTCCATAAACATCTTTGTGATCTAGTAAATTCGTGGTTCGCCCTTCAATAACCACTAGGAAATCGCGCTGAGCATATAGCCCAACAGGGAGAAACAATAATACGAGGAGAAGTAATTTGATCATGGCAAACAACAGTTAGTCAAATGAACCAATTCAACGCAATTTGGTACATTTGTTTCGAACACAAATTTGCTAAAAATCAACGAGTAAAAAAAATGCTGCGCTACGATCAATTGAGTTACTGGGAACGCGAACAATATCTCGTGGGAAATACCTTCTTAATTATTGGTGCAGGGCTCGTTGGGCTGTCAACTGCGCTCTCCTTGCACGACCGTTTTCCGAATGAAAAAATCATGGTTTTGGAACGCGGCTATCTACCCACGGGCGCAAGCACAAAAAATGCAGGCTTCACTTGTTTTGGAAGCCCCTCTGAACTCCAAGACGACTTTCGGCACATGCCGACAGAAAAGGTTTGGGAAACCATCGAGCTGCGGCTCAAGGGGCTAGAACTGCTCAAAAAAAGAGTGGGCGAAGCGCCGATGCACTACCGAAACTGTGGTTCTTGGGATTTAATTGGCGCGCAAGAGCCCAAGATCCATACCGAATTCATTGCTGACTTGAACGCGCAATTCAAAACGCGGTTTGGCCTAGACGCTGTATATCAACAAGATCCTCATTTCAAAGAGAAATTCGGCTTCAAAGGCTTTGAGTCCGCCTATTTTAATGCCTATGAGGGCAGCATTGACACCGGTAAAATGATCGCGCAACTTTACCAACAATGCATTGCTGCAGACATCCAATTCTTGTTTGCAACAGAGGTCAAATCCTGGGATTCTGGAGAAAATGAGGTCAGCGTAACAACAGCATTTGGTCAGCTCTCAGCACAGCACCTTTTTTTATGTACCAATGGCTTTGCACAAAGCTATTTTCAGGATGAGCTCAGGCCAGCGCGGGCACAGGTTTTGATCACCAAACCCTTGACACATCGCGTCAAAGGCACCTTTCACAGCGACCGCGGTTACTATTATTTCAGAGATATTGGCACGCGCATTTTATTGGGAGGCGGACGACATCTTGACTTCCAAACCGAAACCAGTACCGCCTTTGAAAAAAATGAACGCATACGCGAAGCGCTGCTCCAAAAACTCAAAGATGAGATCTTGCCAGGGCAAGCTTTTGAAATAGACTATGAGTGGTCGGGGATCATGTGCGTGGGTGCTGAAAAAAAACCAATTATCCGCTCCTTGAACAAAAACGTGCATGCAGGTGTTCGAATGGGGGGCATGGGTGTAGCCATAGGCTCAGCCGTCGGTGCAGCCTTAAGTAAATTGGTTTAATATGAAAAAAGCAAAGCAGTCTGAAGAAGTGTTTATCAATCCGATTGACCCCGATAAAATTGCCGTAGATCCGCATTTGCTACCCTATGCCCATACGGTGGGTGGTGCAGTCATTAAGCCAGAAGACACCGGGAAACTCAAAGGACGCGCACTGAGCGCCATGAACCAGCAAACCGATATGCAGCTCTCTCAAATTTATGAGCAAATGCAATTATTGGCGGCCCAAGCTCAAAAAATACAAGTCAGAAAGTCTATTTCAGACTACATCTATCAAACGGAACTCCGCTTTGAACCCTTGATCAACCACACCTATCACCTTTACCGCAAAGCAGATCAAAAACTCATGCTCTCTCTCATTGGGCCACAGTCTTGGGGCAGATCAGGTGCAGCACTTACCTATTTGGCAAGTGTCAAGTTACTAGCCGACCACACTTGGGAGGTACTCGAACAGAACCCTGATTTCGACTTTAACGGATAAAATACCAATTGCAATCGTCGGAATGCGCCGCGCTGAAGGCATAACCCATTTCGGCAAAGGATTTCACTTCCTGCACATCAGTTAGCCACCTTTCTGCACACCAACTTGCCATGGCGCCTCGGGCTTGTTTAGAGAACACTGAAATCGTCTTGAACTCGCCATTTTTCTGTTCGACAAAATGAGGTGTAATGAAATGCGCGCGCAAGCGCTCATCTTGCACGATATCGCTGTATTCTGAACTGGCCAAATTGAGGATCATTTCATTCTTATTGAGCTGCTTGAGCAAGTATTTTTCGATCGGCGCACGCCAAAAAGTATACAAAGATTGCCCCTGCGGAGCTGCTCCGCGTTGAGCCATTTCCAAACGGTAGGGTTCAATGCAATCAAACGGTCGCAATAGCCCGTAGCAGCCCGATAAAATCAATAAGTTGGCTTGCAAGTATTCCAATTCTTTTGCACTCATTTGTTCCGCATCTAAGGCCTTGAATGCTTCACCAATATAAGCAAATAAGGCTGGAGCTGCATTGGTTTGATTGCCTTTTTTTCCCCATTTCTGGAACTGATTGAAGGTTTCGGTAGCTTTATCTTGAGAAAGTTTCATCCGAACTGCAAAGTCTGAAACGGTCCAATTTTTAAGTTCTTGGATCAGTAATTTCGTCTCTTTTTTGAACAGCAGGGAACCTTGGTTATATCCAGGGTAAGCGCGCAGTAACTTGGCCGGTGACAAGAGTATTTTCATTGGCTGTAAATTTAGTTCGAAAGCGCTAATTTTCTGAAGAAAATTTCATAATTTCAGCGTGCTAAACTCAAAACTAATCCATGAAACTACGCTACCTCATTGGCCTACTCAGCCTAACCAGTCTCGCCTTTGGTCAAGAAGCTACTTTTTACGGCTACGTAAGCCCCACCACAGCTGCGCTGGTGCCCGCACCGAGTGCCAATCCAAAGCAAGATGTCGTGATTCCCAACTTCAAAGGAAGAGAGCTCCCTGTACAGTTAAGCAGTAATGCGCATCAGCCCGATTGGGTCTGGCAACAACACGGCAGCAACAACAATCAAAAAACTACATCAGCTAGCTTGCTTTGGCAAGTACAAGGCATCGGAAATGGCATTTCACCGCCAGACCCGACAGGCGAAGCTGACTCTACTGTATACATTCAAGGAACCAATGCGGGCAGCGGAGGCTCCTACAAAATATTCAACAAAACGACCGGAGCAGCGGTTAGCGGCACACTCGTAATGGCCTCGCTCAGCAGCCCAACTGTCACTGGCTTAGGCGACCCCGTTATCCTTTATTACAAAAGTGCCAAGCGCTGGATCATCACCCAATTTTCAACGCAAGCACAAAAGAAGTTATTGGTATATGTATCACAAACCAGTAATCCACAAGGTGCTTACTATTTTTACCAGTTTACTTGTCCGAATTTTCCTGATTACCCCAAATGGAGTATTTCTGAGAGCTCAGATGCTTTGCTCGCCTCGACCAACGAAGGTGGTCCACCGCGCGTCTACGCCATGAAACTCAGTGCACTCGTTACGGGCGCCACCTCTCCGTTTATCGGGGTGGCTATTGGCTACACACTCAATGGCTTTGGATTCCAATCCATTACTCCTGTTGACCTCGAAGGCGACTTTCCTGCACCTGCAGGCCAAAAACCCTTATTTGTGCGCCACCGCGACGACGAAAAACACAGCAACGGTTCGCCAGATAGCCCTACCAACGACTGGATTGAGATTTGGGAAATGACCATCAACTGGACTAACAACACCGGCAGCGTTGCCAAGATTCAAGATGTTCCGATTACCGAAATCGATTCTGACCTTTGTGGCCTCACTAGTTTTTCATGTATTGCCCAACCCGGCACCACCGTTAAACTCGATCCGCTGCGCGAGTGCGTCATGTACAAAGCACCAATGCGTGTTTTCAATGACCACCAAGCAATGGCGCTCTGCTTGTCTACTGATGTAAATGGCAACAACCGCGCAGGCGTACGTTGGCTAGAACTCCGTCGCCCTACAGGGAGTACTGGCGCTTGGAGTTTGTATCAAGAAGGAACTTACGCACCTGGCACCACCCTCAATCGCTGGATGCCCGCAATCAATATCGATAAGTACGGCAACATTATGTTGGCCTACTCAACTTCAGGAACCACAGCTCCCGATTATCCTTCTATCCAAATGACGGGCAGAAAAGCCTGTGATCCGCTTGGTCAAATGACGCTTCCAGAAATGATCATCAAGCAGGGAATGTCTGCGCGCACTTCCAACACCCGCTGGGGAGACTACCATCATATGTGTGTAGACGACTTCGATGGCCTCACTTTTTATTATACGGGGGTGGTCATGAACTCAAATAACAACATCGTGACCAACGTATCTGCGTTCAAAATGAACCCAGATAGCCTCGATTTAGCCATCCTTAGCGCCTTTACCACGCAAACAGGTGGTATTTGTGGAGCGAGCACACAAATTGCAGTTGTGGTAGAAAATAGAGGCGTGAATGCAGTCAATTCATTTGACCTCTCCGGGCAAGTAGGAAGTGGCACTGCTGCAAGTCAAGCATTTACCAGCTCAAGTCTAAACGCTTATCAAACAACCGATACACTCTACTACACAATCAACGGACTGCAGCCTGGTGCCAATACGATCCTATTACAACTCGCCAATATCAACGGCTTAGGCAACGACGAAAACACTTGCAACGATGCTTACAACCTAGATATAACGGTCATAGGCGCTAGCTCAGTTACCGTCAATGCCTTGATCAGTCAACAACCGAGTTGCAATGCGAGCAATGGTA
>JACCDH010492559.1_pt1 | contig 59121 bp, 51 predicted proteins | sample 7442481 | NCBI WGS metagenome assembly JACCDH01 (sample SAMN15323433, study PRJNA562643) | freshwater metagenome | isolation source: river surface water | place: USA:Blue River Watershed | collected 2017-08-15
CGGCTCCAGCCGCGTTCTTGAGGTAGCTAAAGAGCTGATAGAGGTTGCCGGAGTGAAAGCTCTCGGAGCCGTGATAAGCCTGCAAGGCGTTCGCATAATACTTGGTGTCGATGATGATGCGCCGCGCAGCATTTCGGAGAAAGACATCGACGCGCATGCCGGGAAGGCGGCCGACACCAGTGACCGAAATTGGGTAGGCGTCCCATGCGATAGTGAGCGGTTCAACGCGGAGCTCGGACTGCTCAGTCCGGTAGAAGTTCCGGACAAACTCCTCGAAGACAGCAGCCATCTTCCTCTCGTCACGAAGGACATCGTCAAAACGAAAGCCCTGCCCGTCCTGGAGCGGCAGCAGGCAGTCAAATGCTAGCCGTCAGAACCAAACGCGCAACGGTCCATGGATTGTTTTCGAATAGTTTCTGAGTACCTTACCGCGAAGAGCAGAGGGCAGCGAATGGCTCTAGATAAAGAACAGGAACTCTGGGCGATGGCGCTCTGGATCGAGAAGACCCAGGGTGAGAATGCGTGGTTCTATATTGCCCAGCAAAAGGACCGGCTCCTTGCTGATGGGGACCCACTTGGACTTGGGCTGTGGAACGAGGTCGAGCGCCGATTTGAGCTTCTGGCCGGCGGATCGGCAGTGCCCAATTAGCGTGTATGCCCGCAACGCCGGGCTAAGGATCGACCATCTCCTGCTGTCGCCCCAGCTGGCAGGGCGGCTAATCCGGGCCGAGGTGGACCACGAAGTCAGAGGCTGGGACAAGACGAGCGACCATTGCCCAGCCTGGATCGAACTTATCAGCGATCCTCAGTAGACTGGAAACACTGGCCCTCCGTGCGAAATGCGATCGATGCGGGAAACATTTTAAATGTAAGCTCACACTCTTAGCCATCGGCTAGATTACTGCTGCCCGCAACCTCAGAAGGCCACATTCCCCGACCAAAGAGATTTCGTGGCGCCACGCCATCTCAGCTCGCGCCTTCTCAGCGGGGGTAACATCTGTCGAAGTCTTAGGAAGGAAACGCAGGAGAGCAAGCGCGTGTTAATCTGGGCGGAACCGCGGCTTTTGCTTTGCAATAAATGCTGAAATTCCAATCTGCCCTTCTGCCCTTCCGGCAGCGCCGGTGATGCAACGCGACTCTTCGTCCAACTGCACGTGAAGGGGGTTTGTCGGACCTACTGCAAGAAGCGCCCGGGTATTGGCGAAAGCTTCAGTTGGCCCATTTGCGAGAGTCTTTGCCATAGCCAAGGCTGTCCTGGTGACGTAGCTTTCGAGCACATCGCCCTCCTGGTCGACCGCCCGCCAGAGATAATGCGTCTCGCTGTTGATCGTCACGTAGACCTCATCGAGGTGCCAGTTCCAATGGCGAAAGCCCCGCACTGCTCACCCGCTGCTGGCGGATGTCAGCAGCAAACAGCGGTCCCAACCGGTTCAACCAAAGCCGCACCGTCTCGTGGCAAATGTATATGCCGCGCTCAAACAGCAGGTCCTCGACGTTCCACAGGCTCAACGGGAAGCGCACGTACATCATTACCACAAGACGGATCACCTCGGGCGATGAATTGAAGTAGCGGAACAGGCTAGCTGGCTTTCTAGGCCGAGGCATGACGCGCAGCTAGCGGCTACCGCGCTCAGTGCAAAGCAGGTACATTTGCTCTGACAGAGCCTTGGCCAGAAACTCAGGCACAGCGGCAGTCTTAACTCGCATTCGGCTGACGCCCTCGACAAGTTTGGCCTTGAACAATAGGGTTGCGAGGTCAGCCGCGCCTGCGCCTGAAAGAGGGGCCCAAAATTGCGATGGATGGAATTTATACGCCAACGATATCGTCTCGTCCGAACGCAGACATCATAAATGCTTCAATTCTGAAATACGTCGGCATGCATCCTCGTGCATCGATCGCGGTGATCGCGAAGTCCTTGGATTTGCCGATCACGCAAGTGACATCGCAGATGCATGCTCTGCACGCGCGCGGCGGGCTGCAGATAAGACCGGTGCTGAACGTGGACAAGGCGGGCCGCCTATTTGTTTTCTGCAAACTCGCAATAAATTCCGCAACCTTCGACCATGCACTCTCGCAACTGGCTCAATGCTCTCAGTTTGTAACTGTATCCTCTATGATTGGCGGAAGATACAATGCATTTGTATATTTTACCTTCTCCGACATGAATGAACTGCACGATATTATTGCAAATAGCATAATGAAGATACATGGAGTCTGCGAAATTGAGACATCTCTTATTAGCGGAAGTCTTCTTTTTAATCCTCAGTATTTGAACTATGGCAAGTTATCGCCAAAGCCAGACATTAAGGCCAATGCCGAGATTTTGGCCCTTGAAGCAGCAAAGTGCGGTCTGGATGAACTCGATGTTATGATCCTCGCCGAGCTGCAATGCGATGGACGAAAATCACTGCGTGCGATTGCCCGCGATCACGACGTGAGCCCCGGAACCGTGCGCTACCGCCTGCAAAGGCTCGAGAGTGAAGGCATCATCACCTTTATCTCCTTCGTTGATCCGGCCGAGATCTCCCTGTCCTGCTTTATGATCGTGGAAGTCAGCATCGATCCGGAAGCTTCTGCAAGCATCGTTGAGCGACTTTCCCACCAGCCATGGCTCACCCACTTGTTGGAAGTCGTTGGCGCTTCGAACTTAATCGCTTTTGTCAACACGCCTGATCTGCACGAAGCTCACTTCGTAATCTCAAACCAGATCCGGGCAATAGCTGGCGTCAGGTCCATAGCTGTCCGAACCATTATGGACACGATCAAGCTTGATCCGCGTTGGGGCTTCCTGACCAGCTCCGCAGCCTGAACTTTTCCCAACTCCAAGCAATTTTTTGGCAGGGCGAGGTTCGCGCGCCGCTTTCGAACGCACACCACCGGGCTGAGCGAGGTAGAGGACGCCAGTTCGGCTGACATGTGCGCCTTTGTTCCGCGAATTATCGAAGCAGCCTTTGGGTCAGAAATGGCGCGCATTGACAACGCGGCATCCAGATGCTTTTATCCGCATGGATAATTTATTGCCATACCTCTCATGGGCCGGTTGCTTGAGCATCGAAGCGTTGTCGAAGAGCCTTCTTGCGCAATCTATGGGAGCCTCTTTCGCCGGAAGCGACCGCAAGAGATGGCTTTGACAGTGTGAACCGACCTCCAAGGTTCGGATCTCGCGAAGGAGAGGCGGCGTGACCAAAGAGGCATTCAGCTACTGCCGCCAATGCCCGTCGTTTTGCGGGCTCAAGTTTCAAGTCAAAAGTGATCGGATTACGGGTCTCAAGGCCAACACTGAGCACATCAATTCCCGAGGCTACAAGTGCATCAAGGCGGATATGTCGCTGGACTTCATGCACGGAGCCGACAACCGATTGTTCGAAAGTTTGCGCCGCGACCCGGATGGTGGTCTGGTACCGACCACGTCCGAGCAACTGATGGACGAAGTTGCCAGCACAATCGGCAACGCAATCAGAGACCATGGGCCGAATTCGGTAGCCTTCTACCTTGGCACGCAGGCCTATCGGAAGACATTCAATCTTTCGATGTCCAAGCAGTTCGTGTCAGCGATCGGGTCAGACAGAATCTTCTCGACCATGACGATCGACCAGTCGGCGCACTGGGTGGTCGACGGCAGAATGGGGATCTTCGCGACGGGCAAGCCCAGCATTCTGGATTGTGACACGGTCGTACTCGCGGGGACCAATCCCGTAATCTCGCACTCCGGGCCTTACCAAGCGACGCCGACTGTGCATCAGGTCGCGAAGTTCAAGGAGTTTCGCCAGCGCGGCGGCAAGCTCGTTGTCATCGACCCCCGCCTGACCGAAACTGCCCGGCTTGCCGACCTGCATCTCCAGGTTCGGCCAGGATACGATACCGAAGTCTTTGCCGGGCTAATCCGGATCGTGCTTTCGAATGGTTGGCACGATCGCGCCTTCTGCGATCGCTGGGTAAGCGGCCTGACCGAACTCGAAAAGGCAGTGGCTCCATTCACGCCCGAGCTGGTTGCAGAACGGGCAGGGATTCCGGCGGAGCAATTGCTCGAGGCAGCATCCATCATCGCACGTTCGCGCCAGCTGTCGATCGGGTTCTCGACCGGCGTCTCCATGTCGCCGACGCCGAATACGGCCGCGCATATGATCGAGGCGCTCAACGCCATTTGCGGCGGATATGTGCGGGCAGGTGACACGCATTCAAATCGGGGAGTATTTTCGCGCAAGTCCACGGTTGAAGCCGTGATTGCACCGTCGCGCACGTGGGAGTCCAGCTCCCGCCTGGAATCTGGGTTTGGTCAGCTTTACGGAGAGTTCCCGACTTCCCGTCTCGCCGACGAGATCCTCGCGGACAGTCCCTCGCGCATACGCATTCTGATCGTCCTTGGAGCCAACCCTGTGATTACCTTTGGGGACCCCGCGCGGATCAAGGAGGCGCTGTCATCGCTCGATTGCCTCGTGGTGATCGATCCGCGCAGGACAGAAACCGTAGATCTTGCCGACTACGTCGTGGCCCCTCCCCTCCAATGGGAAATTGCAGATTTCAACCTGCTGGTGGCCGACTGGGTGGAAAGACCGTATCTGCAATATGCCGATCCAGTCGTTCCCGCGCCGGATGGCACAATCGAAGAGTGGAAGTTCTTCAATGGACTCGCCAATCGGCTTGGGCACACGCTTAGGGTAAAGCCATTCGGCCTAGGCGGGCAGGTCGAGGGAGGAGGGGGCATCCCGCTAACTGCAGACCGCGACTGGGCGACGGAGGAACTTCTTGACATTGCTCTTGCCGAAGTCGGGACCAGCGTCGCCGAATTGCGTCAACATCCCAATGGCCAATGGGTCTCCGAGCCGCCCGCCACCGTTACAGAAGGAGCGGGAACGGAACGTCTTGACCTTTGCCCGCCAGACGTGCGCGAAGAACTCAACGAAGTCATCTCCAGGACAAACACAGGTGCTTCGCGGAAATACCGTCTGATCTGCCGACGACTTCTGGAGTTGATGAACAGCGAGTTCAAGGACGCCGATGCGGTTGCCAAGAGGTTTGGCGGCGGGGCGCCTCTTTTCATGCATCCCGATGACATGGCCGAAGAGGGATTCGAACCCAAAAGTCTCGTGCATATAAAAGGCGAGCACGGTCAGATCTCGGCGCACGCATGGCCAGACAGGACGCTGCGTCGCGGAGTTGTCGCGATGCCCCACAGCTGGAACGGTGTTCCGGGCGCACCCCGGGCTGAAGGACACACATCCTGGCTGGTTTCGATGGCGATCGCAAACGTTGCCCCGATTGATGGTATGCCCCTGCAATCCAGCATCCCGGTCGACCTGCAGATGAGTCCCCTGCCCGACTTAGCGGAAGGGAACAACGCCTCGCTCGGGACCGACAGCGGCGTGGAGGGTTAGACCGACAATGCGTCAAGTGCCGTCACTCTGCAGAATCTGCAGCGCAATGTGCGGGGTCCTGCTGAGCCTGGACGAGTCCGGCAAGATCGCTGGAATCCGCGGCGATCAAGATCATCCGGTCGGCAAGGGCTATGCTTGCGCAAAGGGCCTCCAGGCAGGTGCCCTTTCCGACCACCCCGAGCGGATCTTGAAACCGTTGAAGCGCCTGCCCGACGGCAGTTTCATAGAAATCGGCCTGGAAGCCGCGCTGGACGAGATTGCCGAACAATTGGCCGGGATCATTGCCGAGAATGGTCCGTCGGCAGTCGGATTGTTCAAGGGTACGCAAATGTACCAGAATGCCACCGCATCACAGATGTCCGTCGACTTCATGAAGGCAATCGGCTCGACCAGCTATTATAGCACTGTAACCATCGACCAGTCCTCGCACATGGTAACGGCGGGCCGCATGGGCACCTGGAACGCGGGCAAGCACCGGTTCGAGGATTCCGATGTTGCGCTTCTGGTCGGGACCAACCCCCTGGTGTCGGTTGCCGGCTATGGCCTGCTCGATTTCAACCCTGTCCGGCGCTTGAAGGCTGCAAAGCAGGCAGGCCTGAAGTTGATCGTGATCGATCCGCGCCATACCGAGACAGCGAAACAGGCTGATTGCTTTGTCCAACTCGTGCCGGGCGAAGACCCTACCGTTTTGGCAGGGATAATCAGGATTATCCTCGCCAACGAATGGGAGGATGTGGCGTTCTGCAGGCGCTTTGTGAACGGCCTGGATGAACTCAGGCGCGCCGTTGATCCCTACACCCCCGAATATGTCGCAGCGCGGGCAAGGGTGCCAGAATCCACTCTCGAAACAGCTGCAAGGTTGTTCGCTCACGATTCCAGGCGCGGCATCGCGATTATCGGCACGGGCGGCGCGATGGCACCACGCTCGAACCTTTCTGACCATCTCACAGAAACTCTCAACGTGATTTGCGGGCGGTTGCTCCGGGCCGGCGAGCGGGTCCTCAATCCCGGCGTCCTGTCCCCTCCCCGGGAGTTCGTGGCCGAGGTGATTCCGCCCGACCGTCAGTGGGAACGCGGACCCAAAAGCAGCACTGGACACGGTATGCTCTTTGGGGAAAAGATGAGCGGCATTCTCGCCGACGAAATGCTCCTTGCCGGGCCGGGACGCTTGCGTGCGCTTCTGGTTGACGGGGCAAACCCGGCGGTTGCGCTGCCGGATCAGCGAAAGGCGGTTGCCGGGCTGCGGAACCTTGACCTGCTGGTCTCGATCGAGCCCTATATGACTGCCACGGCCATGCTCAGCCATTACATCATACCGCCGAAAATGCTGTATGAGCGCGTCGATATCGCCAAGCCCGCAGACTGGGAAGGTTTCCTCGCAGGGCCAGCTTTCAATCAGTATGTGCCGGCGGTAGTCGAACCCCCGCACGGTTCAGAATTGATTGACGACTGGTACCTTTTCTGGGCCTTGGCAAAACGGCTGAATGCGGAGCTGTCGTTCGCTGGACAATCGCTGGACATGACCGGGCAGGCACCGACTACCGACAATCTTCTCGACATTCTCTTCAGGGATTCCCGCATCCCGTTGGACACGTTGCGCAGCCTCCCGCGCGGCAGGATCTTCGACGAGGAAGCAGTCTTAGTTAAAGAAGGCGATGTTGCCTCTGGCAACCGCTTCGAAATAGCCCCACCCGACATTGTCGCTGACTTGGCCGAGGTTCGGACGGAGCCTTCAAGGACCAGCGCCGAATACCCCTTCCTTATGACGGTCCGGCGCATCCGCTCGACGCACAATTCGCTTGGTCGTGACCTTGCCGAGACACGCAAACGCGGCACTTTCAATCCCGCTTACGTTCATCCCGATGATCTGCGCTCGCTCGATCTGGTAGAGGGGGATCTTGTCGAGTTGTGTACTGAAGTGGCCGAAATTCCTGCGATCGTGTCCTCCGATACCTCAATGCAGCGCGGAGTTGTTTCGATGACGCACTGTTGGGGAATGCTTCCCGGAAGTGATTATCTTGCCACTGGCATATCTACGAGCCAGCTCGTCCGAACCGACGCCAATGTCGAAGCCATCAATGCTATGCCGGCGATGAGTGCAATTCCCGTCGCGATCCGCAAGAGGCCGTGCAGTCCATCGTTTGGCGTCGAATCAACAGAGGTTCAGCCACCGCATGACGTGAGTGCCTGAAGCCCGCTCCCGGTTTCCGGCATTGTTCATGTCAGACTTTGAACACATAGGAGAATTTACCGATGCGATCTGTTGTCGTGAAGCCTGGCGAGAAAGCTGAATTGGTTGAGCGCGATCGGCCAGTTCCCGAGCTTGGCCCGCACGAGGTCCTCATCCGCGTTCGAGCTGCGTCACTTAACTACCGCGACCAGGCGGTGCTGGACGGAATCTATCCCGGTTCGCAAGACGAAGTAACGCCCCTTTCGGACGGAGCCGGCGAGGTCGCGGCAATCGGTCCGAAAGTAAGTCGGGCCAAAATTGGAGATCGAGTCTCCATCAATTGCTTTCAGCAGTGGATCGGGGGGCCGTTCCTGCCCGAATATATGACGAGCTCTACCGGGTTCGCAGTCGACGGTTGGCTGAGCGAATACATTGCAGTCCCTGAGAGTGCGATTGTGCAGCTGCCTGGATACATGAGCTGGGTCGAAGGCGCATCGCTTGCCTGCGCGGCGGCCACGGCCTGGTCCGCATTGAACCGCGCCGGCCCGTTCCGGCCCGGCCAGCGCGTTCTGGTGCAAGGGACGGGCGGAGTTTCGCTGTTCGCCCTCCAGATTGCAAAGGCGCTTGGCGGACGCGTGTTGGCGATTACGTCTTCGGATGAAAAGGCTGAGCGGCTCAAGGAACTCGGTGCCGAAGGGGTCGTCAATTATAACCGTGAGCCTGAATGGGCGCCGCGGATCGTGGAAATGACCAACGGGCATGGCGTCGACAAGGTCGTGGAAATTGCAGGCGACAAGACGATTGCCCAATCGGTTGCATCGACCAGGATCGGCGGTGACGTAGCGCTGGTTGGTTTCGCCAGTGGATTTGGTGGAGGTGTGGCGCCGATCGAGATCCTTGCCAGATCAATGACCGTGGGTGGAACCTCAATCGGGTCACGCCTGAGCTTCGAAGAGCTGCTGGCGGCAATGGAGGCATACCGCATAAAACCGGTAATCGACAGCGTGCATCCCTTCGCCGACTATCGCCGGGCCTATGAGCGCCTCGCCAGCGGCCAGATGGTTGGGAAAGTGGTGATTGAATTGCCTGCTGGCTCGTAAGCTTTGCGCAGGCTGGATGCGACTGCGGGGAGCGGTGGGTACCCCCCTCCCCCGCACATGCCCACATTGCAGCCTGCAGATCGAAGGGGCCATATCTGCCAGCGACTAGACGATCTCAATGCCAGATCACTGGTGTATCTTGTGCTTGGGAAACCGATTGCCCGCCACAAAGAAGCCTGCCAAAACCAAACCTCCCAGGACGAACGCCATGAGCATCGGCGGCGCTCCACCAAGAGCCTCTGAGAGAGGCATTGCCACGGCCGGAAACAGCAGCATCGATCCGAACAGCAAGGTATTCACCAAGCCCAGTGCCGGTGCGGGGTTCAAAGCTGAGGCCTTGATTGCGGCAGCGTACAATATCGGCGCGAACGCGCCACTACCGCTGCCGGCAATGAAGGTGCCGACTGAAACCCCTACGACGGTGTGATTCAAGCTTATGACGAGTAACCCTGTACTCATAGCCAGAAGCACTAGCGAAAATATTATCGCACCATTCAGTCGGTTACCGATCTGCATCACCAGGAAGGCGCCTACAACGCCTCCGAGCACCGCAGCCGTCGGAGGAATCGAGAGCAACCTTGCATCGCTGAACCCCATTTTAAACAAGAGGATTGGAGGAAACATCGAGATCGCGAACATCGCCATGCCAACGAAAACCGCTGTCAAACAGATCAAGGGGCCCATTAGCGATGCCGCAACCAGAACGCCCAGGCTACCTGAATGATCAGCAGGAGCCGGACCAGACGCTTTGGGGAGTCTCATTACCAAGGGTATAAAAAGTAGGGAAACGGAGTGGACCAAAAACCCTGCGCGCCAACCCGTGCTGGTGAGTTCCCCGATCAGGGGAAGCAAAGTAATCGCCGAAATGTTGCCCACCACCGATTGAAGGCCGAGCACGCGCGCCTTACCGTGATCGTCCAACAACGAATTTACTGCGACGAGTGCGCAGTTCACCACGCCGGCACATGCGATGCCGACGATCACTCGGGTGAGAATTATCTCGTAAAGGCTGTCGGACAGCCAGGCGCTTGATCCCGCAAGACCGAAAAGCAGCAGCGATCCAATGTACACGCTGCGGTATCCCCAGCGGGCGATAGCCCAACCGCAAAACAGGCATGCGACCGCAAACGAAAAGGAGGCGGCTGCGCCAACGTATTGGACGAGCACGTCCACATGGGCCAATCCCGCAAAATCCTTATTCAGGCTCGGCAATATTGGGGACAGCGAAAAGAGCCCGATAAAGACTATGATATTGGAACCCGCCAGGGGGATGTAGCCTGATCTTGCCAGCGATGCCCGGCCGCCGTTCTCGCTGCTGTTAGCGCCCATCCCGCCCACCTCCCTGAATCAGTTCCGGGCGGCAACGGGATCAACGTCTAATGGATCGGCCGAAGCCTCACCTTCTCATCCGCAGATTCGGCTGAAGCCCTCACAAACTGGTCGAACTTGTTTTATCCAATTGGATTGGTGCGCCGGAGCAGTAAGCATGTCAATGGCATCGACGATCTCAATCGCCACACCCCCAAGCGCGAAGACACGAAGGCTCCAAAGATTGTTCGCACAAGTTCTGGCCGAGCTTAGATCAGGCTCTTTCAGTGCCAAGTGAATTCAGGACCATCCCAGAGACAGCTGTCAACATTGAGCGCCTCCTCTGCCGCTGCGCCCATCCAATATGCACAATTGACATCGCCACAATATCACCATAGCTTTCCGCGAAGGCTTAAGCGGGGTACAATTGATCAAATATGCCCGCCTTTTATTGGGCAGTTGTGGAAATAGGCGGCTCTATCCGGGAAGAGAGGCTGGTGGGTAAAGTCGTGCAAGTGCTGCACTTGAAATCAGGCGATATGCACCCCTTCGCGGAAGCGCAGCATGATCCGCCCGGACAGCAATGCCGGGCCCCGACTGAAGTTACAGGTCGATCGAACCACCAGCGCGCGATTTCGATTTTGGGAGATAAGGAATGAGCTGCTCTATCCGCCTGATTAGCTATGCAATCGTAGCAAGAATGTTGATGCTTAGCGGCGGAACAAATTGATGCTGGATCTGCGCTCACAAGCGGTCGTTGTCGGCATCGGCGCCAGCGAATTCCGTGCGGGTCAAGACAAGAGCAACCTCGCGCTGACAGCGATAGCGCTGAAGGCCGCGCTCGAGGATGCTGGCCTCGATAAGGCTGATGTCGATGGAATCGCAACGCATATGGGTACCCCATATGGCGACGACTATGATCGCATGGCCTATGCGTTGGGATTTAATCTCCGGCATGTTGCGCAATATTTTACGCATGGCAGGTTCAATACTCTGGCCCTGCAAAATGCCGCGATCGCCGTATCGACGGGCCTTGCTGACGTTGTCGCCTGTATCCACACCTTCAAGGTCGAGAGCATGACAGGGGACCGCTGGGTGGCCAAGCCGGGCGAAGATGACCACGAGGGCGCTCGCGAAGGTGGTGGCCCGCACGGGCAACAGCCTGCTTTTGGCCTTTCGTCGATGGCCGCAGGTGTCGCCTTTGCAACCCGTCGCTATCGCGGACTCCATGGGCTGGGTGAAGACTTCCTCTGGCCTGTGGTCGATGCCGCGCGCCGACATGCCGCCCGCAACCCGCAAGCGCGGCTGCATGATCAAGCGATCACGCACGAAGAATACCTTGCTGAAGCGTGCTTCATGGATCCGCTGCGCCCATCGGATGGCGCCATATATGGCGACGGTTCGGTAGTGATGCTGGTGATGTCGGCAGAGCGGGCGCGAGGCCTTTCACGTCCGCCCGTGTTCATCCGAGGAATGCAGGGGATGAGGAGCGGGCGCGAGGAGTTCCTGCTTGCAGGTCGCAATTCCGGCATCATGCAGCAGGGAATCGGTCCGGCACAGTCCGAACGCCATCCTCACCAGTCGTTCGAAATGGCAGGCATTTCGCCCAAGGATATCTCCGGTTTCTACACCTACGACGTCTACTCCTCGCTTGTCCTGTTCGCGCTGGAGCGATTTGGCCACTGCGCACCCGGTACGGCAGCGCGCTTTGCTGCAGAGGGCGGCATCGCACCTGGTGGTCGGCTGCCGGTCAACACCAGTGGCGGAATGATGGCCGAAATTCACATGTGCGGGTGGAATTCTATGATCGAGATCGTGCGGCAGCTCCGCGGCGAAGCAGGCGAGCGCCAACTTCCAAATGCAGCCTTTCTGCAATGGGGACAACCAGCCGGGGATTCCATCATCTTCGGGAGGGAAGCATGAGCCAGACTGTCCAGATGAGCGACAGCGCACCTCTGTGGCGCGGTTTCCAACAAAGTGAGGTCCGAATTCCCCACTGCAAGCAGTGCGGTCATCCGCACCTGCCGGCCGGACCTGTCTGTCCCTATTGCCTTTCCGATGAGCTCGAATGGCGAGCGACCTCGGGACTGGCCGAACTCTCCTCTTGGGTGGTCGAGCGCACGAAATGGTTCAAGACATTCGATCCCCCTTATATTGTCGGTGAAGTCCAATTGCAGGAAGGACCGCGAATGCCCGTGCAAGTCGATTTTGCTGAACATGAGAACCTTCGGGTTGGGCTGGCTGGGCATATCGAGTTCAGCGTAGCCCCGAACGGCCTCAACCTACCCAAGTTCGTGCCGAACCGCACAAACGGGGCCTGAAGGCCCTGTCTCTGACAGAACCAAAATTCAAGGAGCAGCAATGAATTGGATCAAGAGCCGCGACCGGCATTTGAGCGCCAGTGAATTCGACTTGCGCGCCAAACGGGCGGCCACGCTGCTCGAAAGCAATGGCGTTGGCGCAGGCGATGGTGTCGCGCTCATCCTGCGCAACGACATTGCCTTTTTCGAAGCTAGCTTTGGCGCAGGGATGATCGGCGCGTACAGCATCCCGCTAAATTGGCACGCAACTGCGGCTGAGGCGAACTACATCCTGAACGACAGCGGCGCCAAAGTGGTGGTGGTTCATTCCGACCTGCTTGCGCGGCTGGAATCTGGTATCCCTGCTGGGGTCAAAACGATTGCTGTTCGCACACCCGGCGAAATCATCGACGCCTATTCTCTGGCGGATATGTCGATCGATCCAAAATTCACGGAATGGAACGATGCCCTTGCGGCAGCCGATCCCTTCGCGGGCGAACCGTCGATACCCCCATCAACGATCATTTATACCTCAGGCACTACTGGAAAGCCCAAAGGGGTGCGACGGTCCCCGACCAATGAGCAGCAACGAGAGTCGGTCGCACGGATGCTCGCCATGTCATACGGCTATCTCGAACATATCTATGGCAGCCGAAATCCCAGCGAAATCGTCACGGCAGTTGTCGGACCGCTTTATCATGCGGCGCCAAATTACCATTCGGCCTTTTCCATTCGCAGCGGCGCCAATGTTATTGTGGAACCCAAGTTCGATCCCGAAGGACTGCTCGCCATGATCGAGCGCGAACGGATCACTCATCTGAACATGGTGCCGATCATGTTCGTTCGTTTGCTGCGACTACCGGATGAAATCAAACGCCGATATGATCTGTCGTCGCTGGAATATGTGGCTCACGCGGCCGCGCCATGCGCTCCCCCGGTAAAGCGGGCGATGATCGACTGGTGGGGGCCGGTCATCAGCGAGTACTATGGCACGACCGAGATGGGCAATGTGACCTGGCTAAATTCCGAGGAATGGCTGGCGCATCCCGGTTCCGTGGGTCGGGCAATGCCCAACACAACAGTGCAAATCGTTGATGCAGAAGGCAACCCGGTTCCAACAGGAACGATCGGCGAAGTGGTTGGGCGCCGTCAGGACGATGGGGACTTCACGTACCACAACGACCCTGCAAAAAGGGCTACAGCGGAGCGCAATGGGCTGCTTGCTCCCGGCGACGTTGGATACCTCGATGCGGACGGGTTCCTTTACCTTTCCGATCGCAAATCTGACATGGTCGTGTCGGGCGGCGTCAACATCTATCCCGCCGAGATCGAGGCGGAGATGCTGAAGTTGGAGGGGGTCGAGGACTGCGCGGTCTTTGGCATTCCCGACGACGAGTTCGGAGAGGCCCTTCACGCGGTTGTCCAAGCTCAACCCGGCAGCGAACCGGATCCCGCTGACCTGCTCCGCAAGCTGCGCGAGTCGATTGCCGGTTACAAGATACCCCGGACGATCGAGTTCACGGCTGCGCTGCCGCGTGAGGACTCGGGCAAGCTGTTCAAGCGGAAGCTGAGGGAGCCGTTCTGGGAAGGGCGCGATCGAAAGATTTAGGCGTCCGCGCCCAGATCTGATGGTTGCTTACCCGTCAGGCTCGTCTCGGTCGGATCACATTCGGCAGGGCAGGCTTGCCAACCTGGTGCGTCCGTGGAAGGCCTCTTCCCTAATTTTGGCTGGGCACCTGAATACAGGCCGGGCCGCAGTGACTGCCTGCTGCAGTCGGGTTTGCCGGACGTGAGCTTTTATCTGCTACAGGAGCGGTAACTCGGCTGGCAATCGAGCCCTGAGGGCGAAGTCACCCGCTCATTGCTTCTTGGGAAGCCAGTCGTTGCTCAATCGCAAGCAAGAATCCAACCATCTCTAATCGAGGCTCAGATTCCGTGGAGACGATGGGGGGCGTGACGCGGGTCTAGTTCGAATTGTGACGGGCCAGGGCTTGGCGCATCGGGCGTTGGCGATGCGACTGGAGCCATTGAATTGCGCCCGGCCCGCGCCGCTAAAAGCGACACGGGCCGGATTGCATGATCAAAAGCGAACTTTGGCAGTCACGCCGAAGGTTCTAGGTTCAGCTGGGGTGGCCGATGCCAGGCCCAGCGGCGGGAAGCCGAAGCCGCCCGTGAAGTAGCTCTTCTGGAATGCATTCTTGACAAAGACAGTCAGGTCGACCGGACCTCCCATCGCGTTTTTCCAGTCGAACGTCGCGTTGACCACCGCATAGGGCGGTAACTTGGTACCGGGTGCGAGCGTGTCGCCCAGATTGCTGAAAAACTGCGCTGACTGGGCGTAAACTTCGCCGCGGAACGACAGGTCTCCAGCACCGTTTGTGGGCAATTTGACCTTGAAGAAGGCACTGCCCGCCCACTCCGGAGTATCCGCATAAGGGCCGTAGTTGTACGTTGTGCCGAAAACTGTCGAGCTGCCCCGCGTATAGCGCGCATCGGTATAAGCTACATTGCCGCCGATTTCGAGGTTGTCGCTCGGTTCGAAAGAGGTGTCGAACTCGAAGCCTCTGACCCGCGCGCTCGGGATATTCACGGTCAAGGTCGATAGTTCGCCAGTCGACGGCAGGATAACAAACTGCGCCCGCTGCACGTCGGTGATTGTCGAAGTATAGACGGCCAGGTTGGCTCGCAGAGGCATCGTACCTAGTCGACCTGCGAACTTCGCACCCGCTTCGACGTCGCGCACTTTTTCAGGCAGGAACAGGTTACCACCAAATTCCGCGGTGGTATTCTGGAGCGGGCCTACTCCATTGAAGCCGCCGGCCCGGAAGCTGCCTCGCTGGGCTACGTAGAGTAGGAGTTGATCGGTCGCCTGCCAATCCAAACCGATTGTCCAGCTGGGATCGCTGAAGCTGGCTCGTTCTTCGCGCAGCCCCGGGTTGGTCGAACCCGGCAGCGTGTTCAGCCTCGCATCTTCCCAAGTGTACCGAAAACCACCCGTAACCTTCAGACCGTTGAGACCGGTATCTGAAAGGTCGTACGTCGCCTGAGCGTAAAAAGCTTTTGTAATGGCGTATGAATTAAACTCGTTCTGCGAAGGGAACGGACCAAAAACAGGCCTAAAATCGAAGAATTGGAAGGGTGCACGATAATAATCACGCTTCCAGGAATAAAATCCGCCCACCAGATATTTCAGACTTCCATCCGCCATACTGCCCGAGAGTTGTAATTCTTCGGTGAACGATTCGTTATTTTGATCAAAACCGTTGATCGTGCCGGGATCGCCATCGGGAGTCGAGAATATGCGCGCGACGACATAATTACCGGTCCCGAACGGATCCCAGAGATTATTGACCTTCGATTTCGAGTAAGAAACGATGTTTTTCAACGTCGCGTCCGAACCGAGTTCGAAAGTCGAAGTGTTGACGACGAACCAGTCCCTACCGGTTCGTGCTGTGCGCGCCGTTCCGTTCACTTGGCGAGTACCGAGCGCGCGCTGGATGGCAACCTGGTCGACAATGCCCGCCGGCGTCGCATTCGGATTGGCAGCCAGATAAGCACCATAACCCGGATTAGCCGGACCGAAGGTGCAAGCCGCGATTGAACCCAACGGAATGCCGTTGTTGGTCGCACCACACGGATAGACCGCGTAGGTGTACAAGCCAACGTTGGTGCCGCCCAGCCAGCTATAGCCGCCGACGAATGTTGATTCAAAGCCATCGCTTGGCCTCAGCGCCAGCGTGACACGCAGTGATTGCCGGTCAATCTGGCCTTGCTCCTGGCCGGTCGTTACGTTCTTCTGCCATCCGTCACGCCACTGGGCATTGCCTGCGAGCCGCAAGATCGCTTTGTCGCCGCCGAGCGGAAGGTTTAGAACCCCTTCGAGGCGCCGATCATTGTAATTGCCGATCCCGGCCGAGACGTAACCTTCAAACTGGTCCTTGGGCTTGGCGGACGTGTAGAGCACCGCACCGCCGGTGGTGTTCCGGCCGAAAAGGGTTCCCTGGGGCCCCTTCAGAACCTGGATCGACTCGAGATCGTAGAAGTTTGACGCACTGTAGCTGGAGAGCGGAACTTCATTGAAATAGGTCAGCACAGCAGGCTGTGATGATGAGAAGGTATCAACCCCTTGCCCTCGGATCGTGAAGGTCAGAACGTTGTCGCTCTGACCAGTGCGAATTGTCAGCCCCGGCACGGTGCGCTGCAAGTCGCTCTGACTGCTCACATTGCGCTGAGTAATTTCGGCGCCAGCGAGGCTGGTGATAGAAATGGGCACTCGAGAAAGAGCTTCGCTCCGCCGACGCGCGGTGACGGTAATTTCACCGTTCGAGATGGAATCGTCATCCGCAGGAGAGGCCGACGCGCCCTGATCGTCGGCGTTACCGTTTTCCGATCCAGACGGCCCGCCGTCGTTGGTGGCACCAGAGACATCGCTGTGAGCCATTGCCGCGGGCGCACCGATGGCTGTCAAGATCGGCACCAGCAGCGCCAGAGCTGAACTCCGCAGATAGAAGCGATTCCTCTTTGCCATCTCTCTCTCCCTCGTTGGCCCCCTAGCGGGCTTTATTGGGTGGAGGCTAACAATGGTCCTGCACCCCGTCAACATTTTTATCCTTCTGGATAATTACGTAATAATACCGGATTTTCAATGTATTAGTACACATTTGCGCCTGACGTACGAAAACTGCCCTCAGGGCAAGCGACGGACTGGGTTGATCAAAATGGGGCCAGCTTAGTTGAACAATCCTAGTCTTATTACGCCAACCCTCAATTTTCTCCTCATGATATCCTCCAAGATCTTGCCCGCCTCCGAGTCCGCTGCAGATGGAGCTGAAGCCGCAATTCTCGTCGCCCTTAATGCCATCACACCCTGGGCGGTTTGGCTGCAAGTCCTGGGAATGCGTTTGGGGCCGCATGCAAAGCAGAGCCGACGAAGCCTTGCCCGATTCAGGATCGCCCTTGGCACGGCCCAAAAGGCGAATATGATCACTATGCGCAAAACAATTGGTAGAAGATTTGCCCATACATGCGTCCAAAGTTGCACATTATGCTTGACTGACTAAATTTCGGGTATAATTTTCCACTGAGGCTGCACTTCTGGCTTGGTGTCCCGGGCAAGAGCCGGAATAATGGTACCGCACCCGAGCCTTGCGTGCTCTGGAGACGTAAAAACCCAGAAGGAGAGAGGATTCACGATGACCGAACTTACAACTTATGGCAGCTTCACCTGGTCCCCGATTTGCGAGACCTTCGGCGCTGAGGTCGATATCGATCTCAACAGCGACCTAACCGAACAGGCGTGCGCCGACCTTCAGGATCTCTTCAAGAAACGTAATATGCTCCTGTTCCGCGACCAGGACATCGACTACGATGTGCAACGCCGAACGGTTGCATTGTTCGGCAATTTGCTGCCCGACTCGGGAGACGCGAAATATGTGTCGACGGTTCACGATACGGTCGGCAATCCGGTAGAGAAACCGCGCGACATCGATCCTCGCGCGGCAGAGTTCCACAGCGACCTGACCTTTGTTCAATCGATTCCGCTCAGGGGAATCAGTCTGTTCGGCGAAGACGTGACAGACGACACCACTTATGTCGAAGGCACGCGTTTTCTAAGTGCGCGGCAAGCCTATCTGAACCTGTCGGAGCACGACCGCGCCGAACTGAAGAATCTCAGGTTGATCCACCTACATGGCCTGGGGCTCAGCGTCGAGGAGCAAAAGGGTCTGAGGAGACTCCCCTTCGAAAGCGCCAAGGAGAAGGTCGATTTCTTCGCCGAGCACCCGCTGATCTATCCGTCGCAAGCAGGCGACATCCTGCTTTATATCCCTTGGTTTGCTCACAGCATTGTGCGGCTGTCTGCGGATGAAAGTCAGGCGTGGTTCGATAAGCTCGACAAGGCCCTTTACGAAGACAACCTCATCTACACGCACAAGTGGAAAAAGAATGATCTGCTCGTCTGGGATAATGTCGCGCTCCAGCATGGGAAGGAGCCGACGCCGGCCGGCGTTGGTGCTGTCCCGAAGCGAGTGCTCCGTCGCGCAGTGTTGGGTGTCGAAGCGCCTGGGATTTACAAGCCGGGATATGGTTACACGGACTCGAAGGCAAAGCAGCAATCTCAGAACGTATAAAGGGCATGGAAAGGGCGGCGCCAATCGCCGCCCTTTGTGCTTCACGTCCTGTTAGGTAGGCTGTTGGCAAACCTTTGGCCTGTCGCACTCAGTCATGTGGGCCGCTCGCCTATGCGAAACGCCATCGGTTCAGGACAGTTTCCCCGTCCGGACCTACATTTCCAGCCTCGATCATCCCAGTTGTGCCGACGAGTTGCGCCTCGGGGTCCATGAGCTGTCCGAGCTCTGCAACATCATCGCCGGGGACTTGCGCGAGTGTGCGCTTGCCGTCGGGCGTCAGGGCCACCACCACGCCTGCGCGCGGAGATCCATCGCGGCGGAAGAAGACGGTGTAGCTTTCGACCGTGGCAGGCCCGCGATGTTCCCGTTCCAGCTCCGGCACCGGATCGCGCAATGCATCGGCCTCTGCCTGGTAGTCGTAGTCACGGGGAAAGCTCGAAGCCGAGATTGGCCGTGCGCTGAGGGGCAAGGTGTGATTGTGAGTGGCGAACCCGCCATTGGCAAACAGCAGTCCCGTTCCGCCGTCGGCCCGTAGCTTGTCAACCATGCTGGCCACCGCATGGCTCATGTAGTTCCCGATCGGTCCGCCGCCGAACGTCAGCCCACCAAACACCGTCGCCGGCTTTTCAGCCGGCCAGCCAAGCACCCGGCGCGCCATCTTGGGAACGCAAGGGAAACAAGAGTAAAGCTCTACCGCATCGAGATCGTCGACAGTCAGGCCGTTCAGCTCCATCGCGCGCTCGATCGAAACCGCCATGCTGGCGCTGCGATCGTAGCGGTCTCGCTTGAGAATGTTGTCCGGCTCGTGCGCTGAGGCACCGTTGCCAATGTAAATCCATCTGTCTTCGGCAATCCCACGACGGCGCGCCTCCCCAACACTGGTCACTATGAAGGCGGCGCCTTGATTGACCGAGCTGTTGGCGACTGTCAGCTTGGTATAGGGCCACGCGATAGGGCGATTGGCCTCGTTAGCCGTCAGGATCTCATCAGAGCTGATCGCTTTGCGAATCCATGCGCTGGGATTGGCGGCAGCAACTTCGCTGAACACCTGCCAGATCAGCCCGCTTTCGGATTGAGATTGTGTAAAGGTTTGCCCTGTTGCGGCGCGCAGGCCGTTTTCATACAGCGGATAGACATCGACGGGCGCAACCAGCCCATAGCTTTGCGCATAGCCGATGCGCCTACGGTTCGATGCCTCACGCGTTGCGTCGAGCTTGCGCCCGCCCTGCTCGGCCGCGACGCGAGCAGCCGCAGTTCGCAGCGCTTCGCCACCCGCAACGAGCGCAACCTTGACTTCGCCCGCCCCGATCCGGTTGGCGGCTTCGTTAAGCAGGAGGATCGGTGAATCGCCATTTGGCCCCTCGCTCTGGAAGCACGCGTAGGGGGCGATCTTCAAGGCGAGCGCTAGCGGACCGGACGTATCCGGGAGATCGCGGAAACTGATTTGCATGACGGTCGCCAGGAAGTCCGCATCTTGGATCAGACTGGCGCCTGCGTCAGCTTCTGCCCGTTCAAGCGCCGCAACCATCAGGGCGATTGGGTCGAGGCCTTCGGTCGGCACTGCCGGGCGATCGTTGATCTGACCGACGCCGACGATGATGGGAAGAAGATCTGGGTTCACGGCGGACTCTCCTTATCGGGCCTTCCAAACGGGTTGGCGCTTCTGAGCGAAGGCCAATGGTCCTTCACGGGCATCCTCTGACTTGAACAGGGCTATACTCTCGCGCTTGTTCGCCTCCCAATTTGTATCTTCATCGGAGATCCGCCCATCGGCGATCCCCTTGGCGAGACGCTTGGAAGCCTGGACTGCGAGCGGCGCGTTCGCGGCGATTAGATTTGCAATTTCCAGCGCAGCTTCCATCAACCTTTCCGCCGGCACCACCCGATTGGCGAAGCCAAGCTCGAGAGCGCGCTGCGCAGAAATCGGTTCTCCGGTAAGCAGAATCTCCATCGCAATCTTGTCGGGCAACTGGTTCACGAGCCGAAAAGCGCCACCCGCAGCGGCGATAATCCCGCGCTTTACCTCGGGAAGTCCAAATTGAGCGGTGTCGACCGCGACGACCAAGTCTGATGCGAGCGCCAGCTCTGTACCGCCACCCAGCGCAAAGCCGTTAACCGCGGCTATGATCGGTTTCGAGATCGGATGCTGGACAAAGCCTGCAAAGCCCCAAGCACGCTTGGCCTTATCGGGGGGGACGATTGGCTCGCCCCTCGCTAGAGCTACAAGGTCCGCGCCTGCACAGAATGCCTTGTCGCCGGCACCGGTCAGGATGAGGGCGCGAACTTCAGGGTCGTGTTCCGCCTGTTCGAGCGCATCGCCGAGTCCCTCGTGAACCTGGGCATTCACGGCATTGCGGGCTTCTGGTCGGTTGATCGTCACAACCAGCACATGACCTTGTCGTTCGACCAGGATTGCACTCATCAAATTATCTCCAACGCATTGATAGTCGTTCGGACCGGAAACGTAGGGCCAGCATATCGGAAGTCAGTCTGGTTCAGTATTACGCCCGCCGGACCTCTCGGCAGCCCAGACATTTCGCAATTGCTCAGCCTGCTCCGCGACCGCAGGATCAAGCGGCTCCAGAACTCCCTGTGCGACATGGTTGGCAATTTGCTCATCCGACAACCCGAGCCAGTCTCGCATGATCTCGGCAGTTTGTTCGCCCGGTAGTGGGGCGGGTCGTTCAGGCGGCGGCGCCAAGGATTCGAAGCAGGCATGCATCGCCTCGGTCCAATACGGCTCAGGCAGGTTACGGTGCGTGACTTTGCGGAAGATTTCCCTTTGCCGGAAATAGGCATGATCGGGCAGCTCAGAAACACGCAGCATAGGACCGCACGGTACGCCGACTGCCTGCAGTTCTGCCGCAGCGCGGCCGGGCGAGCGAGCTGAAGTCCAGGTAGTGAGTGCTGCCTCGATAACCTCTTTGGCGGCCAGCCTTCCTTCGCGATCAAGCGTCGCGTCGAGTCCGGCGACGATCCCGCAGAGCGCGTGCCAGTCCGCGTCCCCGCGCGCGGTCACGACAACCCACTGGTCGTCGCCTGCGGCTGGATACACGCCCCAAGGCACGTCGGCATCGGCATACGGATCAGCGCGACCGGCTTTGGCAGCGGCAATGCGCCAGGCCTGGTGTGAGAAGACGATCTCTGCCTGCGAGGTCGTGACAAGCCCCCCCCGCGCAGTCGACGCCCGGTCGAGCAACATGGCCAGCGCGCCGATAGCGCTGACTCGCCCCCCGACGTGGTCCGGATAGATCGTGGTTGAATCGCTGTAGCCGTCAGGCTCGTCAGGATAGCGCCACTGAGTGGTCAGGCCGGTCGCGGCCCTGACCAGAGGCCCGTATCCCATCCGTTTTGCCCACGGCCCGGATTTGCCGAAAGCTGAGCTTTCGACGAGGACGATATTCGCGTTCAGCTCGCGAAGTCGCTCATAAGAAAGACCGAGCGATTCCATAGTGCCGGGCTTGAAGTTGGTAAGGACGACGTCGGCTTTTGCGACCAGTTGCTCGAACAGCTTTAAGCCCTGCGTATCGCGCAGGTTAAGGCCCAAGCTTCGCTTGTTCCGGTGGCCGGCCGCGAAACTGATCGAAAAAGGTATCGGCATGTATGATTGGCGCGAGCCGTCAGGAAAGGCCCGGCTCTCCACTTTGACTACGTCTGCGCCTGCATCCGCAAGCAAGCGGGCCTGCTCGCCTCCAACCACAATCACACCCAGATCGAGCACCTTGATGCCGCTGAGTGGTAAAGTTGGATCGCATGCATCTGGAGCCCGCGGATTGCCATCGAATGGCCCGCTGTCCGCGACCATGCGTTCGCCGTCGATTTCCAGCACGCCGTTCGGCAGCGCAACCGCGCAATCGCCTGGCCCTTTGGCCTCAGCAAAAGCTTGGCGGACCTTGAAGTGTTCAGCGTCAAGGCTCTCTTCGCCGGAGTAGAGGCCGGATAGCGGCACGCCAAACGTCTTTGCACCAGCCTCCAGTTGCGCGCGGGTTTGGGGCGCGAAGAATTTGGCAAGTGCCGGCAATAAGGCTGGCGATTTGTAACGATAGCTGGTGCTGTCAAACTCCGGTGAGGCAAATTCTTCAGGGCTGCCCATCCATTCGAACATCCCGCGCCACTGACGCTTGGCCAAGAGGCATATCCGCACCGCGCCGTCGGCGCAGGCCAGGATCGGGTACTGGAAACCGCGCGGGGGGCGGCCCGGTGCGAGCTCCTTGGCGGGCTTACCCAGCGTTGCACTTCCGCTGATCCCGTAACCAGGATCCAGAGCCTGCATCGCGCCATCGAGCGCGGAGAAGTCAACTGCTTCACCGGTGCCGGTCTGGAGGCGGCGCGTAAGGCCAAGCAGGATCACCCAAGCCAGTTGCAGCGCCGAGCATTCGAACCCCAAGTCACCAGGCGGAAACAGTGGCGGCTTGCCTCGGATCCCCGAACGCGAGAGCGAGCCCGACATGGCAAGCAAGACCGGCGTGGTCGCCTGCCAGCCGGAAAAGTCATTGCCGCTGCCGAAGTTGCTGGCCTCAACAACCACTGCGTCAGGAAACTTGGTGCGCAGAGTAGCGGCGTCGAAACCTTCGATCATGCCTGCTCCGTGGCTTCGATCGACTACGATTGCGTGAGCCTCGGCAAAAAGCACCTCGATCGACGCTCGACCAACCGCAGTAGCCGGATCCGCCACGCACCATTCCTTGCCGTGGTTCCACGCAAAACTCGTCAACGCTTCGTTGCTGTCGAGCACCGGTTGCGGCGCAGCGGCAAAGTGGATTACGCGGGCGCCGAGCTCTGCAAGGTAACGTGTCGCCGGTGCGAGCGGTCCGTCCATCAGCTCGCAAATGGTAATTCCCCGCAATGGCCGACGAAGGTTGGTCATGCTAGCTCTCCCTTGGCCACCAGATAGAAGTCGGTCGAGATTTTTGGCGGAAACCGACCCACTGGAGGGATGGTTGGATGATGTAGCGCTGGCGCGAAGGAGAAACTGATGTTGGCGAGATCGATAAGATTCCGCCTTTCCTCCAGTAGCGCGTGACTAGCTGCCTGACTTTCGGGCGCCCAAACCTTCAGGTGGGCGCCGCAACGATAAAGCATCAGGCATCAGCGCCCCTTGATGGCCATGTACTCCGCGATCTTCTGCTTTCCGAGTTGCGACATATGGACTTCATCTGGTCCATCAGCCAGGCGGAGGTAGCGGTTAAGAGTGAACGCGTAGGCAATGGGCGTGTCGTCACTCACACCCATGCCGCCATGAACCTGGATGGCGCGATCCGCGACGGTTTGCGCCATCTGCGGTGCCACCACCTTGATGGCGGCAATAAGATCCTTGGCCACCTTGTTGCCGTAGCGGTCCATGGCGTCAGCCGCTTTGAGAGTGAGCAGGCGTGCCATTTCAATCTCGCAGAAGCTGCGCGCAACATCCTGACGGATGCTGCCCTGGTCGGACAGTTTCTTCCCGAACGCCACACGGCTTTCGGCACGCTTTGCCATGTACTCAAGCGCTCGCTGCGCCTGACCGATCGACCGCATGCAGTGGTGGATCCGACCGGGCCCGAGGCGCCCTTGGGCGATTTCAAATCCGCGCCCTTCCCCAAGGATAAGGTTCTCCCTGGGCACACGAACATTTTCGAACCGCAGTTCACATTCACCACCGGGTGAATTGAGCGACCCGAAAACCGTGGTGTGTCGCACGATGGTGATTCCAGGCGTCCCATTGGGCACGAGAATCTGTGAGTGCTGGGTGTGGCGGCTACCATCGAAGCGGCTTTTGCCCATGACGATGAACAGTTCGCAGCGTGGATGCATCGCATTGGAAATCCACCACTTCCGGCCATTCAGGACGTAATCGTCGCCATCAGGCAGGATCGACAACTCGAGGTTGGTCGCATCGGACGACGCCACCTGGGGTTCGGTCATGACGTAGGAGGAGCGGATTTCGCCGGCGAGCAACGGCTTCAACCAGCGTTCCTGCTGTTCTGGGGTGCCAAATTTCGCAAGGATTTCCATGTTGCCGGTGTCGGGCGCGGAGCAATTGAAGACCTGGCTCGAAAAGGGTACCCGGCCCATGATTTCGGCAAGTGGCGCATATTCCAGATTGGTGAGTCCGGGCGAGAACTCGCCATACTCGTGCGGCATGAACAGGTTCCACAGACCTTGAGCTCTTGCCTTGTCCTTGAGCTCTTCCATGCCTGGCCACTCAGTCCAGAGATTGTTGTGATCGTGAACGTATTCGTAATAGCTCTGCTCGTTAGGATACACGTGCTCGTCCATGAATGCTTCAAGCTTTGCTTTCAGCGCCACGACCTTTTCGCTATACTCAAATTCCATCTCAATGACCTTTCAAAGCAGCAATCCACCGTCGACGATAAGCGTCTGTCCGGTGACGTAAGAGGCTAGTGGGGAAGCAAGAAAAATTGCAGCCCCGGCGATTTCGGCCGGGGTTCCGAGCCGATGGAGCGGGATCTGCCCCAATGCCCCTTCGAGCCGCCCGGGATGCCGGGTTGTAACCCGCGTCAGCTTCGTATCGACAAGACCAGGTGCAATTCCGTTCACGCGGATGCCCTCTGCGGCGTAAGCTTGCCCTAGGGTCTTGGTAAGGCTGACTGCCGCTGCTTTGGATGCCGCGTAGGCGGGATTGCCGATGTTTGCCCTAAAAGCCGACGTCGAGCTGATCACCACGATCGATCCGCCCGAAACGGCCAGTTGCTTCCTGAATTTCTGCGCGCAATGCATCAGACTGTCGAGGTTGACCTGCATGACGCGGTCCCATCCAGGCCGCTCGAATTCCTCACGCCGATAAACGACTGTGCCCTGGGAAAGCACCAGGACGTCAAGCCCGTCAAACGGGTCAGGCGCAGCGCCAATCGCGTCGGGGTTGCTCACGTCAACCGAAGTGTAGCCAAGCCCGGTCAAGTCTGAACCTTCGGCCGGATCGTAATCACCCGTCGAAGGTTTCGTTCCCCAGACATGAACAGCAGCCCCGCGCTGGCGGAAACCGTGAGCGATACCGTTGCCGATACCACTCGATCCGCCTACCACTAGCACCCGGCGCCCGCCAAAATCGGTGTCGTCTTTCATCAATTCCCCCAGCCTATCCGGCGCAGCGCTCGCGAAAACAAAGCGATTGCCTTTTCATGTAGTTCGATGCCCGTTTCGCGCGGTGCCAAGCCCGCACAGGATCGCGCAAACGTGCCCTCGATGATGATTGCGAGCTTGAAACAAGCGAGAATGACATACCAATTAAGCGAGGACAGATTCCGGCGGCTGTTCGCAGCATAATGGGAAATCAACTCGTCCGGCCGCGCAAAACCTGCCCACGGCATGGTCGCGACGTCGGCGCCTGTCGGCTCATCTCCTTCCGGCCACGTGGCCAGCATCCAACCGAGATCAAGGAGCGGATCACCGATCGTGCAAAGCTCCCAGTCGACCACCGCGGCCAGATCGCCACTGTCATGCCTGACCATGACATTCGCCATGTGGAAATCGCCGTGCATTATCCCAGGTTCGAACGCGAGCGGCCGGTGTTCTTCGAGCCATTCCGCAACCCGCTCAACCCCCGGGAGGGCGCCCTGCCCGGGCCATCCAGCCATCGACCCGTAGGATTCGAGCTGCGAGCGCCAGCGCCCCACTTGCCGCTTAAGGTATTTGTCCGGTTTGCCGAAGCCTTCGAGCCCGACAGCCCGGTAATCGATGTTGCCGAGCGCCGCGATCGCTTCGACCATCGACAGTCCAATGCGGCGGCGGACTTGCTCGTCGCCCGCATGCAGCGGTGGAAGTGTCGGAACCGGATTGAAACCGTCCACCGGAGCCATGAGGTAGAACGCTGCACCAAGAACGTCCTTATCAGGGCATGACGCAATAAATCGCGGATGCGGCACGCCGCTATTTGCCAAAGCTTGCAGGATACGAGCTTCGCGGCGCATGGTCTCGTTCGAATTTTCCCGGACCGCGACCGGCGGGCGCCGGAGAACGTATTCCTCACACCCGCGGCCGAACTGGACCAGAATGTTCTGCGTCCCCCCCGAAAGTTGACGAGCGCCGACAATCGGACCACGGCCAATTTCTTGGTCATCCATCCAGCGTTCCAGCGTTGCCAAATCGACTCCAGCCAGCATCTCGTCCATCTCAGTTTATCCGTCTGGATAAATGCATTTGACGGGATGCCTTGTCAATGGCTACCATGCGCCAATGTTAGATGATGTTCCTTCGGCAACTCTGGACGCCGCCTCTCACATCAAGCGCGTCGCGCTGAAATTGTTTGCAGAGCACGGCATCGACGGCGTTACAGTTCGAGAAATCGCCAAAGCCGCCGGGCAGAAAAATCATGCATCGATCACTTACCATTTCGGGTCCAAAGAGGCACTTGTCAGGGAGCTTGTCGCAGATGGCGCTCGGGACATCGATCAGCGGCGAAATGCCTGGCTTGACGAAGTTGAGTCAGCTGGCGGTCCGAAAACAGTTTTCGAGATAATGTTGGGCATTCTTAAAACGTCGATTGACCAGGCTTCGTCCAACGGGGGCGAGTTCTACAATAGGTTTATTGCGGGACTGCAACTTTCCAACCGAGCCTTGTTCATCGAGGCTCTCGAAGGAAAGTGGAACTCGGGCTACCTGCGATGTCTTGGACATATTCGCAGTTTGTATAACGACACTCCGTCCGCAGAGCTCAATCGCACGCTTGTATTTGTCACTTTAGCCATCGGCGGGATTCTGGCAGGCCGTGAGACCGGCCTATCCGACAAGTCGCGAGAGCACCCGATGTGGAGCGATCCCAAGAGCCTCGAAGACGCGGCGCAGACCCTGGCGGCCATGGTTGAGAGCGTCCGATTTGCTCGATCGAAAATTCGTCTTCAAGCGGGCGTCCAGACCAATCACAGCGTCAACGCAGACATTTGATCAATGCCCTGAAAATGTCCGGCGACCTTCCAACTACTCACGTACCCGGGTAACACTCTGAGGTGTACCCGCCATCCAGGGTAATGTCAGATCCAGTCACATATCGCGACTTGTTCGACGCCAACCATAGAATAGCTTCTGCAATGTCTTCCGCGTTAGCGGGCCTGCCCATGGGGATTTGCTTCTCCGCCACATCCATGATTGCCCCGACCGGAGAGTTGCTGGACATCCCGCAGATTACTGCGTTGACGCGGACGTCCTCTCTTGCCCGAGCGCAGTTAACCGCAGTGGTCTTCGTCAAGTTCAACAGCGCGGCATGTGCAGCACTATAGACCGGGGTTGGTGCGAACGGAGCTATGGCGCTCAACGAAACCACGTTCACTATCGCTCCGCCCGGTGCGCGCCGCAAAGCGGGCAAGCAATGCTTGATGCCAAGGAATGCCCCATCGACATTGACCGCCATCTGATCGCGCCATGCCTGAAGGCTGGTTATGGATAAATCGGAATTACGGGTGTGAATCCGTGCGCTGTTGACCAGAATGTCCAGTTGGCCGTGCTGCGCTAGAATCTCCTGTACCGTTACCGCCCATTCGTCTTCCCGGGTCACATCCAGCCGCTTGAACTCTGACCCGGAGCCAGCAGCGGCAACGTTTGCCAGACATCCTGCCTCTTCGACATCGGTGATAATGACTTTCGCGCCCTCCGAGATAAACAGCTTTGCAAGAGCCAGGCCCTTGCCTCCCCCCGCTCCAGTCAGCAACGCAACCTTACCATCCAGCAGCTTCCGCATTGCTCGCTCCTTTTCATCGCACCATGCGCACTCCAAAGCGCTTGGCAATCCAAACAGTTAGACTTCGCAGCCCCGCCCAAACGATGACCGGCACTAGCCGAAATCTACAGAGCGCCACCACCGTCGACGGACAGTTCTGCGCCCGTGACGTAAGAGCTCTCATCTGAAAGCAGAAAGAGCACAGGACCGACAATTTCCTTCGGTTCACCCATCCGGCGAAGCGGCATCGCAGCAAGCACTGCCGCGAGGACCTCCGGTTCCGCGTTTTCGCGCATCATGCGGGTTGCAAAGGGTCCTGGATGGATCGTGTTTACCCGAATTCCGTCGGGTCCCAGCTCTACCGCTGCAGCCCTGGTGATGCCGGCGACCGCTGCCTTTGCGCCAGAATATGCAGAGATCCCGGCCATACCGCGGCGCACCGCGATCGAACCGATGTTGACAATGCTTCCGGATTTTTCCGCCCGCATTGGACCCACCACATGCTTGATGCCAAGCAGCACCGAATTCTGATTGGTCGCAGCCAGGCGCGCCAGCATATCCAGGGAGGTTTCGGCAACGGGGTTATTCTCGACAGCTCCAGCGTTGTTGACCAGTCCATCAATCCGGCCGGTAAAATCCAGTGCCGCAGCCGCCACAGATTCCCACTCCGCCTCGCTGCCGACATCGTGCTGCACGTATCGCGCGGTAGCGCCAAGCTCCGCTTCGATCGCTTTTCCGGCGGTCGTATCCCGGCCCCCGAAGACGACGTATCCCCCCTCAGCCACGAGGCCGCGTACAATCGCCTCACCCATTCCCCGCGTGCCGCCAGTTACGATAACGACCTTACCTTCGAAACGATTTGCCATGGCTTTGTGCCTCTTTGAGCGGACCGCTCTCAAGTGTTGTGGGGTACATAGATTGCCTGGGGCACCATATATTCGAGGAGTCCCTCGAGGCCGTTTTCGATGCCAAAGCCACTCTGCTTATGACCGGCAAATGGGGTATCGGCTCGCAGTTTGAGATTCTGGTTTATCCAGACCGTGCCTGTTTCCAACCTCTTGGCAATTGCCACGGCCTTGTCGACGTCTTTGGACCACACGGCACCGGCCAGCCCATATTCGCTGGCGTTCGCGCGCTCGATCACATCGGCGACGTCGCTGAAGCGCAGCAGCGGGAGAAGGGGTCCGAAGGCCTCGTCCTGAACCACTGCCGATTCCTCCGGCGGATTATCAACAAGCGTCACGGGAATGAAGTAGCCACCGTTATTCGGAACCTGCGCACCCTCAATAAGGGTCAGTCCGCTGGCGCGGGCGTCCTCGATCATTCCCATCACCCGGTCGAACTGCCTCTTGTTCTGGATCGGCCCCAGAACTGTCCCCTGCTCCGCCCCATCGCCAACCTTGATAGTCTTGGCCAACTCGGTCAGCCGATCTTTCAAGGAATCGTATATATTTTCATGAACATACAGGCGCTTGGTGGCGACGCAGATCTGGGCCGTGTTGTAGAATGCACCCATGAAGATCTGCAGCGCGACTTGGTCAACGTCGACGTCAGGCATAACAATCGCCGCGTCGTTGCCGCCCAGCTCAAGAGTCAGCCTCTTAAGGTCCCTTGCAGCGGCTTCCATGACCCTCTTTCCGGTTGCGGTCGACCCGGTGAAGGAAATTTTGGCAAAACCGGGATGCGCCGTCATGAGTGGCCCGAGTTCATCCCCGCCGGAAATGATATTCAATACGCCAGCAGGGAACACATCGCGGAGCAACTCACCCGCCTTGAGCATGCAAAGGGGCGTGAATGGAGACGGCTTCAGCACGATTGTATTGCCTGCTGCCAGTGCCGGAGCAATTTTCCAGAAGGCCAGGTTAACCGGGAAGTTCCATGGTGAGATTGCGCAAACCACACCAAGCGGCACATGGCGCACTTCGACCCGCTGCCCGTCTCCTTTGTCGATTACATGGCCGGGAATATCCATCGCCGCATAGGCGCGGAGCCAATTGACCGCGATCATTACCTCCGCTCTCGCGCCATCGAAAGGACGCCCCTGCTCACGGGTGAATAACCTTGCCAATTCATCGGCATGCGCTTCAAGGATCGCCGCTGCTTGAAGCAACATGCCCTGACGCTCCTTCAAGGGCACACCGCGCCATTTCCGGAACGCTCGCTGCGCCGATTCCACCGCGTGGTTTAGCTGGGCTTCGGAACAGTCGGGGGCCGCAGCAAAGCACTCTCCATGGGCGGGATTGATAACTTCAATCCGTTCAGCCGAATCGACGAGCTGCCCATCGATCAGCATTCTATAGTCGCACAAAAAGTCGACGCTTGAATTACCCATTATGCCCTCTAAGCTCATACATGATCGCAATCTGCGATGAGCACGTGATGCATCTTTGCGCATCGTCTGGCAACCGGTGTTGGGGCAATCGATACTATGACCGAAGTTTTTGCAACCGCTTCCCGCTGGATGGACAGCGAACTAGCCATGTTCGACGATTCGGTCGCACGGCACCTGTCCAGCAGCATACCGCCGGAAAGGATCGCCCAATGGCGTGAGAACGGCATTGTCGAGCGAAAGGCGTGGAGCGAGCTTGCCGAGGCAGGGTTGCTTGGCCTGTCGGTCTCCGAGAACTATGGTGGGGCGGGGGGCGACTTCCGCCATGAAGCGGTCCTTCTACGCCGCCTCGGACTAGCCGGCCTCGACGGTTGGGGCGTTCCGTTGCACAATGCCATCTGCGCGCCCTACATCGAGAAATACGGCACCGAGGAACAGCGGCAACGCTGGCTACCCAAGCTCGTGTCAGGAGAGATGGTCGCGGCAATCGCGATGACAGAGCCTGGTGCCGGATCGGATTTGCAAGGCATTCGGACAACCGCCAGATCGCATGGCAACGGCTACGTCATAAACGGGCAAAAGACGTTCATCTCAAACGGTCAGACAGCCGATCTTGTTATCGTCGTCGCCAAGACGGATCCTGACGCCGGAAGCAAGGGCATTTCGCTGATAGTGGTCGAGACCGTAGATGCCGGAGGCTTCAAACGGGGCCGGAACCTCGACAAGCTGGGCCTTGAGATTGCCGACACATCCGAATTGTTCTTCGACGACGTAAAAGTCCCGGCCGATAACCTGATCGGGTGCGTCGAAGGTCAGGGAATGTATCAACTTATGAGAGAGTTGCCCAAGGAGCGCCTGATCATCGCGATCGAGTGCTTGGCGGCAATCGAGTCCGCAATCAATCAAACTGTCGATTATGTGATCCAGCGCAAGGCATTCGGGCAGCGGGTATTTGATTTCCAGAACACGCAGTTCAAATTGGCCGAATGCAAGACTGAAGCCGTGATCGCGCGCAGTTTCGTCGATGACTGCATCCAGCGCTATTTGAACGGGGAGCTCGACAGCGCGACAGCGAGCATGGCCAAATTATGGTTGTCGGAAAGAGCGCAGCACATCATCGACACCTGCCTCCAGATGTTTGGCGGATATGGCTATATGAATGAGTACCCTATCTCCCAGCTTTACAAGGATATACGTATCAAGCGCATCTACGGAGGCACGAGCGAAATAATGAAGCTTCTCATCGCTCGGAGTTTGGTCGGATGATCGGGACAGTATTTCGACCAACACTCTCTGCGTAGACATGAAATGACAAGGACCACCCCGTGATTTCAAGAGCAATAACGATCGAAGCCGATGGTGTGCTCTCTGGCGTAGAAATGAGAGACATTCCCGTACCGGGACCCACGCAACTGCTACTTCGCAATCACGCGACCAGTATCAATTTCCACGACCTCTTGGGGATCGATGGTGGGATTCCAGGCCTCAGACTTGGGCGCGTACCTTTTTCAGACGCATCGTCGACTGTTGTGGCCTGTGGTTCAGAAGTGCGGGGTTTTTCTCCTGGTGACGCCGTAATACCGGCCTTTTTCCCAAACTGGATCAGCGGTCCTGTAAACGTGGCCGTGAAGCGCCCAATCACTGGGGACCAGATCGATGGCACCTTGCAGACCCATCTCTGCTGCGCGGCACACTCGGTGGTCCGCGCCCCTTCGGGACTGAGTCATGACGAGATTGCCACCTTAGGATGCGCGGCCCTCACAGCTTGGCGAGCAGTTGTAGTCGAAGCGAAGATGCAGCCTGGTCAAACGGTCGTTCTCCAAGGGACCGGAGGGGTCTCGCTGGCCGCTCTTGCGTTCGCGAAGATGCTTGGCGCCCGTGTCATCATCACATCATCTTCCGACGCAAAACTGCAACGTGCGAGGGAGTTGGGTGCCGATCTTGCCATAAACTATCTGGACTGCCCCGCCTGGCACGAGGCAGTGCTTGCCAACACGAGCGGGATTGGTGCGGATCTCGTCGTCGATGTCGGCGGCGGGGCAACGATCTCCGAGTCGGTCCTTGCCGCGCGGACCGGCGGCCATGTGTCGGCAATCGGCGTCATGACTGGTCATGAGGCTGCAAGTTTTCCACTTGCAACTGTTATGTCAAAGAACGTCACTGTTCGAGGGATCACAGTCGGCAGCATCGCCCATCTTCATCAGATGTGCCGAGCTATCGAGTTGAATGGCTACAAGCCCGTCATTGACAGTATCTATGATATGGAAAATGCTGCCCAGGCAATTGCGGCAATGCGCAAGCAGAAGCACTTTGGCAAAATTGTGATCCGCCTAAGCTGATGCGCGCTGGTCACCTCCATAATGCCCAAGCATATTGGCGATATCAATTGTGCGTAGGCGTTATGAGCGCACTCGAACACGGCTCAATACAATTCCCGGACTTCGGGAGAAGCGCCCAATGATCCACTTGATGTTGCTGCCGCCAAAGGACCTATGGGTCATCCTTCGAGGGTCCACAATAAGCGAGCGCATTCAGTCGACGATTAGTCATCGCCGCGCCCTTGGGGCAATACTCGCATTCTGAGATCAAGGAGCGGCGCATCTAGAATTGCCCGTCCGACATCAACCGCGTCTGCACCCGCTTGCGCAACGCCTTCGAGATCAGTCAGCCGCACTCCGCCGCCGAAAGCAAGTCTGATCTGGCTGCGCGACCCTCTTTTTAGAAGCGCCTCGTGGATCTCGGCCAGATCCTGGATCCGGCCTGTATCTACCATGACAATGCCCGCGCCAAACTGTATCGCGGCAATCGCCTCCTCGACGGATTTGACCTGGATCGCAACAGGCCCGTGTCCGACCGCCAAGCCAGCGGTAATCGCAGTTTCGATGCCGCCCAACATGATAACCGAATTCTTGGCAACGTAGACGAACTGCCCATCGACCAGGCGCGGCAAGACCCCTGCCACCGCCAGCCCGGCACGCAGCAACGGCTTGAGCGACGCTGGCAGCTTCTTCCAACCCCCACAGGCTACCGTCAGCGAAGCAGGTGCAGCCTTTCGGAACATAGCCGCTCTGGAGGCAACACCAGAGGCAAACCCAAGCGGCCCCATAATGAAATCCTCGGCCACGCCAAGCTGCTCGGCCGGTCCGGCCAGCTCAACCAAGGACTGCCCCGCAGCGACCGCTTCGCCTTCCTGCACCAGCAAGCGCCAGGTTCCGTCGAGACCCAGTGAATCTGCCGGATCGACGAAGGCTGTTCCGGCAAGCAGGCCGGGTTCAGTCGCTTCGATCACGGCGCGAAAGCGCCCAGCCCCGCCGAGCAATCGCGCCGCGATGTCGGCCGCGGCGGGGGTTGCGCTCACAGGCTCACCAGGAAAAACATGGCGCCGTTGGGCAGTGTTTGCCAGGTCTTGCCGCCATAAACCCGCTCGGCCTTGACCACTTCGCATTGCGGCCATTTGCCGAATTCCGCGCCAGCGGCCTTCAGGAACGCCAGCGCGGTTGGAGTTACCGTTTCGCCCTGCGCATCGACACCGTAGACCGGCACTCCGGCAAGCATCTCCTGAACCGCAGGTGGCGGGCTGGCCAGCAGACCGTGTTCGCACCGGATTGCCCCATCGCAAAGCGGCAGTGGGCTGCAATGAAACGCCGTCGGATCGATCTGCACGAACAGGGCTGCCGCAATGCAGGTATCGAGGATCGAATCAAGCGCGCCAACTTCGTGGAAGTGGACTTCCGCCACTGTGCAGTCATGGACCTTGGCTTCGGCCTCGGCGAGTATTGTGAACGCCTTCGTCGCAAGCGCCTTCGCGGCTGGTTCCAACTGGCTCGCGGCGATGATTTCGAGAATGGTCGCCAAGGTACGGTGGTGGTGCTCGTGCGGCAGGTCGATCCGCGCGCGCGATCCGGTGATCCAGTCGACGTGGGTATGTTCAATGGTCACGCAGTCGTGCAGCGCGGCAACACCAATTCGGTCCACTAGCGCGGCCAGTTCGGCGTTGCTCACCCCGGCAAGCCGGGCAAGGCCCGTCAGCAACATATCACCGCTGATCCCGGACGGGGTGCGGACAACGATCGATTGGCGTTTCATGTGCGCACATTCTCCAACAGGCTGAGGATGCGGATTGCCCCGCAGGCGGCGCCAAAGCCGTTGTCGATATTGGTAACCAGGACGCCCTGCCCGCAGCTGGCAAGCATGGAGTGGAGGGCACTTGTGCCTCCGGCGGCCACGCCGTACCCGGTCGAAGACGGCACGGCGATGACTGGCTGGCCAACGAGTCCGCCCATTACAGACGCGAGCGCCGCATCCCATCCGGCGACGACGATGACAACATCGAACCTGCGGATATGCTCCAGCCTTGCGAACAGGCGATGAATGCCTGCAACACCGACGTCGGCCACCAGGTCGGTCAAAATTCCGGAAAATTCCAGCGTTCGCTGTGCTTCGCGCGCTACACGCAGATCTGATGTCCCGGCGCATACGACTGCCACGGTACCTGCCCGGGCGGGCAAACGGCCATGGAGGATGCCAGTTGCCGAGTGCGGATCGTAGTCCATACCGGTCAGCAATGTCGGATCAAGCAGTGCGTGGCGGTCGGCGGAGAGGCGGGTAAACAGCACCGGCTTGCGGTCGGCAACCAGTTCGCCCAGAATCTTACTGAGCGCGACCTGGTCTTTACCTTCGCAAAAGATCGCTTCCGGCATGCCCAGACGCTCAAACCTGTCATCATCATGGACGAAAGTCATTTCGCACCTACAAAAGCGCGGCCGGGGCGGTAGGCACTGGAATCCAGTGACACCTTCTGCAACTCAGGCTCGAAGGTTCGCGCTAGCCTCTCCAAATCGCACAGCAAGACGCCGTCGATCAGGTCTGTAGCGCCTGCCTCCACCTCAATCAGCATCTCGTCGTTCCTGATGCGGCAGCGGACAACATCCAGCCCGGTACGCTCGCGCAGCAAGTTCTCGCAGGCGTGAATCGCGCGAAGGCGCTCAGCTGTCACTCTAGTTCCGGTATAGAGCCTGCTGGCGAGGCAAGGTGAGGCCGGAAGATCTGCGATCGACAGGCCAAGCTGGCGCGCCAGAGCGCGAATGTCTGCCTTAGCAAAGCCCGCTTCGATCCACGGGTGACGCACTCCTTGTTCCCGCGCGGCATCAAGACCGGGGCGGTATTCCCCCAAATCGTCAAGGTTTGCGCCGCTTAGAACAGTACCGCCGCCGGCGTGGGCTTCGGCGATCTGCCGCAGGCTTTCGTAAAGATTGGATTTGCAGAAATAGCAGCGGTTGACCGGATTCAGGAGGTAGTTCTCATCGGCGAATTCGCCAGAGGTTACGATCGATGTTGTCCAACCTTCGGCTTCGGCAAAGTCCTTCACCCGCGTAGTTGCCTCGGGCGGAACAGCGGGGCTAACCGCATGTGCAACCACGACGCCGCTCGAACCAAGCCGGTGCGCGATATAGGCGAGCAGCATAGAGTCGATCCCTCCGCTGCACGCGACGACGGGGCGGGCAATTCCCACGAGTATCGCTTCGATCCGGGCGAGAATTGTAGTCATTGGGCGGCCCTCGGGGCGGAGTAGAGATTATGCCTGCTCAAGTAATCAGCAACTGCGCAGGGCACGAGAGTACCGATATAGTCCGCTGAGTCGCGGATCTTTGTCGACGAAATATCCGGTAAGTCCAGGTCGAGCAGGATCAAACGTGGGTCGATTGCCTCCATCGGCCAGCCCGGCCGAGGCAAGATGGCGAAGCGCAGCAAGTCATGCAATTCGTCGATCCCCTTCCACATCGGCAAGCGATCGAGGCAGTCGCTGCCAAGCAGAAAGAAGAGTTCATCTTTCTCGTCCAGGTCGGCCCGCAAAGTGCGCACGGTATCCAATGTGAAACTTGGGCCCGCGCGTTCCAGTTCAATCGTACTAATCTCGAACTCTGGCTGATCGCCGATCGCGGCTCTTAGCGCACCGAGCCTGTGCCGACCCGAGGCGAGGCCCGTAGTGCCTTTGAGGGGTGGATTGCCGGAGGGGACGAAAATCACCCGATCGAGCCGCAAGGCTGCCCGCGCGCCGCGCGCCGCTGCCAAATGCCCGTTGTGGACAGGATTGAAGCTCCCACCGTAAATTCCGACCCTCACCTCACGTCCCCACCAGCCAGTAGCCGCCCATCGCAACAGCCAGAACGCCAATTCCCCCACGCGACCAACGCGCGAAATCATCCCCGCGCGCGACATTGAAGCACTGCAGCCGCGTGAAGCCGATGCCGAAGCCCAGCATTCCGCAAAGGACCCCCACCGAAAACAGCGCGACAAAGCTCAAGCCGATCAACGGCGAAATCAGACTGAGCGGCAACAAGGCAAAAATGGCTGCGCTTCCGGCGAGGCCATGAACCATACCCACGAAAAAGGGGGCGCGCTGGCGCAGACCAGGCCCGGTCGGCGCATGCTCGCCGTCATGCCCAAGAGCATGCAGTACAACGCCCCCGGTGACGATCAGGATAACGCCTGCCAACCGTTCCGCTCCGATGGGCAGGCCAGCTGGGAGCGGGATCCGTACTAGGAGAAACACCGCTGCGGCGAGCAAAAGTATCGTTCCATGACCTAAAGCCCAGAACACTGAACAGGACCGAGCCGTGTGGTGTCCACTCGACCGTGCCGACATGGCGGAGATAGTCATAAGATGATCGGGGTCGAAAGCATGGAGAAATCCCGCCAGCAGACCGCTGCCTAAGATTGAGGCTAGCATCGCAACCGTCATGTCGACCGACGAGCATTAAAACTAACCAAAGCCACAATCTCAAAGTGTCTTGCGCAGCGCTTCAAGAAGCACCCTGATCTGGTGGAACGCCGCCGCCACTGGGCGTGCGCCCCGCGGATTGGCATAGAGCGCCTGCGCGAGCCCCCAAATGGAATGGACGTGCAAAATGGCCAGCGCGTGACTGTCAGCGTCTTCAGCAATCAGACCGCCATTGCGGCAAATTTCGAACAGGCGCTCGATCCGAGCGATCAAGTCAGTGGTGAGCGCGTTGACCCGCTTAATTATCAGCGGCTCCGATGACATCAGTGCTGCAACATGCAGGGCCATCTCTCCGCGCACGCGCGCGCTGTGCTCGCCCGCCCCATGCAAGTTACCGTAATAGTCACTGACTTCGTCGAGATGCCGCAACAGAGCATTCCATGCCTGCTCTGGCGATGCATCCGCCGGGCAATCGAGCAGGTCAAGATGATTATCGCGCACGATGCGTTCTTCAAGCAGCTCGATGGCGAGCTGCGCCTTATAAGGGTAATGATACTGACCCAGTGTCCGGCTAAATCCGGCACGCAGGCTAATCGCCGCCGACGTGGTCGCTTCGTACCCTTGCTCTCCGAACAGCTCAAGCGCCGCCTCGCGCAGCCGTGCCTTGGCAGCTTCGGTCCGTTCCTCCTGGGTTCTGCTAGCGGCCGCAGTAGCCATATCGCGCCTTTCAATTTCTCTTGCTCAATCCGGCATATCAACTTACTGTCAGACAGTAAATAAGTTTTGTGAGTCTTGCCGGCACGTTCGGCTAGGAGGGAAAATTGCCCAAGCGCGTACGCATGGTGGCGCAGATTAATACCGAGAAGTGCACTGGTTGCAGGCTGTGCGAGCAGGTCTGCCCAACCGTGGCGATCGGCATGCGACCGCGCCTAGCTAGTGAGCCGGGACAAGGACGCAACATCGCCATCCTGGAACCCGAGGCTTGCTACAACGCCCAAGCCTGTGTCGAAATCTGCCGCGATGACGCTATCGAAATGGTTGAATTGGCGGAGCCGATGGAAGTCGGGTTTGAATTTGTCGGCGCGGACAGCGACGAAGTGAAGGCGCTGTGCCGCAAAGCCGGCTATGGCCGAAACATGCAGATTTGTGTCTGCACTGACACGAAGGCCGGCGAGATCGCCGCAGCAATCATCGCCGGCGCTCACAGCCCTGAGGCCGTTTCACTGGCGACGGGCGCGCGCACCGGTTGCGTCGAATTATGCATGAATCCGATCCTCCACCTGCTCGACTGTGCTGGTTACGGCGATACGCCGCGCAACCCCAAGACCGGCTTCCAGTGGTACGGCAAGTCAGCCACGCTGTGGGAGCACGTCCAGGCAGACGGCACCCTGCCCCAGCACATCCGCGACGCGTATTCGGAGTTCCCGCTCGACAAGGAATTTGGGGACATGGCCAAGTTGAAGAGGCGCTGATGTCGACCACCACACCGTTCATGGAGACCCTGCGTCCGCCGGTCTTCCATCGGACCTGGAACAACCGCGATCCGGCAAGCGTCGTGAAAAAGCGCGCTGCCGACCTGCCGAACATGACTGCGCTGCCGGTGCGTGCCCTGATGCCGGGTCTGCCCGAGACGATCTGGTCGGAAGACGCACTGCTTGGCCCGACCTCGCTCGACGAAGTCCGCCGCCAGGCCCAGGCCCGTGCCGATGCGATCGACTGGTCAAAGATCGAACCGGGCCGGATGGTCAACCTGCTCGCCAACCCGCACGGCTTCCAGCTCTGCGGCGAAGCCTATGTCACCATGCTCGAGGTGATCGCCGCACATGTCCGCAAAACCCGCGGCGCCAAAGTGCGGCTCCGGATAGCTGAATCGATGGGCCATATCGAAAACCCCGACTGGGTGAAAATCTACCGCCTCGAGGAACGCTTCGGCGATGTTGAGGAATGCCCGCAAATGGGCGCCGGCACCAAGGTCGACACCAAATTGGGTGACATGTACGTCACCAAGAAGCTGTTCGACGCACCCTACTTCATCCACACCCATGTCACTGAAATGCGCGAGGGATACCTTCACCGCATGCTCGATCGGCTGATGAAGCCGTTCGGAATGGCCTATGCCCGGCTTGAATCGCGCTCAGCCTATCACTTCGGGTTTGGCCCGCGCACCGGCCAGATCGTATCGCGTTGCATCTTTGAAAGTGACTACATCCAGCAGCGCTACGTCGGAACGATGGTGCTCGACACCACCTCCGAAGGCGTCGTCAGCGTCGAGGCCGACAACGACCTCAAGGCGCTCGACCGCCGCCTCGCCGCCGGGATCATGCGGAATTACGGCATGGCGATGAAGATCCTTGGCGAGATCGAGGACTGCGTGGTGGTGTTCGATGACCACGGCTGCGGGGTCTATTGCTATGCCGGGGGCATCGCCTTCGACAACATGCTGTGTGCCGACGTCGATTTCATGGATCTTGACAACCTCTCGTTGCTCGCCGCCGAACGCCACGACAGCGCCGAGCCTGGGCTGACCATGGGCAAGAACCCGGCGATCAAGTCGATCGTCATCAACTACATGGCCGGCGGCGTGCCGCAGCCGTTCATCTGGGACAACTATCCGATCCACGTTGTCGGCGAAACGATGAACAAGTGGATGCTGAACGATCCTACCAACTGGCACTTCGAGCGGGCGAAGGCGCGGGTCTGGCCGACGCTTGACGAGGCGATCGAGACCGCCTGCCGCGAAGGCAACACCCGGAATGTCATCGTGTTCGACCGCACGCCTGGTGCTTTCCGGGTGACACGTGAGCTGGGTGAGCACCTGCTCGCCCGCGCCCCGGCGGTTCAGCGCGAAATCGAGGACGTGCTTCTGCCGAAGTGGCTGCGCCAGCGCGGACTGACCTGATGACAACCGTCCAACTTCTCGAAAAGAGAGAGATTTGGCTGCACGGCGTAAGCTTGCACGACGCCAACCTACCGGCTCTTGCGGCAGCTGTGGCGCAGGTTTTGGCACTGCCCAAGGACAAGGTGTTCGTAACCGACGTGCGGCCCGGGCTGGTCGTGCTCGATATCCTGGTCCCCCGACTTGAGCTGGAACAGGTGACGGGGCGCGAGGCGGAGCTGCTGGCTGCCGTTGCGGCTGTGCCGGGCGCCAGCGTCGCTGCCGACGCCAACGTCCACAGCGAGGGTATCCTAGGCGTGATCGGCACGCCGCGCGAGCAGGTCGAAGGCTACCTCGAAGGTGCGCGCAAGCTTGAACGACAGGTCGCCGACTATGCCTCGCGCCGCGTTGCCGTTGTCAGCACTGGCAGCGAAGTGCTCGCAGGGGAAATCGAAGACACCAATTTCGTCGCCATCCGCGAAGCGCTGCAACCGGTCGGCTTCGAGGTCGAGTTCGGCGGTATCGCCGGCGACAGTGAGCGCGAGATCGCCGGCCTGGTAGCGCGGCTTTCCGGCGAAGGCTTTGGTGTCATCATCACCACGGGCGGGGTCGGCGCGGAGGACAAGGATCACACGGTCGAAGCCCTCGAACATCTCGACCCACAGCTCGCAACTGCAGTCCTCGCCCGCTATCAGAAGGGTCACGGCCGCCATGTCAAAGAAGCGGTGCGGATCGCCATAGCGCGGCTTGGCTGGTCGACCATCTTCGCGTTGCCGGGCCCTACGCACGAAGTGAAGCTCGCGCTGCCTGTCATTGCCGATGGTTTAGCCCGCAATGTGGGCACAGACGAGCTGGTCGAAGCCATAGCAGTACCGTTGCGCGCTACGCTGCCGCGCCATCACCATCACCCATTCAAGGAGGGAGAACAATGAATTTCGCAGCCAAGCGCGCGGTTGTTACAGGCGCGGCATCAGGCATCGGCCGGGCCATCGCCGAAGAGCTGGCTTCGCGCGGAGCACGCGTGCTGCTGTCCGACATCGACGCGGGTCAACTGGCCGAGGTCTGCACTGCCATCGGCTCCGCCGCTTCGTGGCAGGTGTGCGACGTATCTGACCATGCGCAAGTCGAAGCTTTGGCTGCGACCGCAAATGAACGGCTGGGCGGATGCGATCTTGTTTTCGTCAACGCCGGTGTCATCACGAGTGGCAAATTCGTCAAGATTCTACCTGCGGAAGTTGATTGGATTCTAGGCGTGAATGTGCGCGGAGCGTGGAGCACCGCCGCGGTATTTGCACAAATGATGCAGGCCCAACCCGAAGGCGGGCATGTCGTATTCACCGGCTCCGAAAACTCGATCGGCTTGCAGCACGCCAATGCGGCCGCCTACACCGCTTCGAAGCACGCCGTACTTGGCCTTGCCGAAGTCCTGCGCGCCGAAGCACCCCAGAATCTCAAGGTCAGCATCCTGTGCCCGGGGCTCGTCAAATCCGCCTTGGGCAGTGGCACGCGTCCCGCGAGCGTCGGTGAGGCGCCGCACCTGGCCGAGGGAAGCAGGTCTGTCCACGCACTTGGCATGGAGGCATTGGAAGTGGCAGTTCGCACGCTCGACGGGGTGGCTAGGGGGGACTTTTACATCGTCACTCACCCCCACGCCCTGGCTGCAGCGCAGCGCCGCCAGGCTGAGATCGAGCAGGCTTTTGCCGATCAGGCACCATGGTTCGAAGGTGCAGAGAAATGGAATGTAAACAATGTGCTGGCACAACTGGCCGGGCAGCGCCAGCAGACTTAAAGGAACTTCCGATTTTACTGGGCTTCTGGAACCAGACCCCGGGGTCAATGTTCGACAACGCAGTGTGGCGGAACAAGCCTACTGGTGCTGTCAGTCTAACCGCAACTTGTCTCCAAATGGCGAAGCTTTCGTAAGATGAGCGAAACTTCAGGCGGCGAGCGACTGCCACTCGGCCAAGGCAGCCGAGCGTCGTTCTTTGTAAGTCTGACGGTCGGTGAGGTGGCGTTCCTGATTGAAATGGTTGTGAAGCGAAGCATGGACTGACGCAAATTTCTGCAGTGTCTTCATTTGCCTAAATCGCTGCATAGCTCGCTCCCGTCGTCGGAAGGGGAGGTGGCTGTTTTCAGCCCGATTGTTCATCCAACGGCCCATCTCACGACGATCCACATTGCCGAGTTCGCGCATGGCAGCGTGGTAGGATCGCATTCCGTCGGTGACGATTGTCTCGGCCCGTCCATGGCGCTTCAAGGCCTTTTTCAGAAACGCCAAAGCAGCAGCTTTATCTCGCTTTTTAGTCACGTAGCTCTCGAGAACCTCACCTTCGTGGTCGACTGCGCGCCAAAGATAATGCTGCTCTCCGTTGATCTTCACGAACACGTCGTCGAGGTGCCAGCGCCAGTGACGGCTCCCGCACATGCGCGAAACGCGCTGGCGCCGAACTTCCGCGGCGAACATCGGCCCGAACCGGTTCCACCAGAATCTCACCGTCTCGTGGCAGATGTCTATGCCGCGCTCGAACAGCAAGTCCTCGACATTCCGAAGCGACAGCGGGAACCGCACGTATATCATCACGACTAGGCGGATGACCTCGGGCGATGAATTGAAGTAGCGGAACGGGCTAGCTGGCTTTCTGGGGCGCGACATGAGCCGCAGCTAGTGGCTCCCGCGCTCAGTGCAAAGCAGGTACATTTGCTCTGACAGAGCCCGGATCGGTCATCAGACTTTTGACTAATGGCGATGCACGCAGCGGCGAACTAGATTCGCCGAAACAGTCCAGCTTGATGCTGCTGTCTGGCAACGGGATAACCGAACCATTCGCGAAACATGGCCCACTCTCCTCTCCGTGTTTTGCGCTGCACCCCAACTAGGTGCATCCGCTGTGCGGGGCGGCCTTTGGCCGCCCCGCACCTTTTTCGGCTGGATGGCACAGGGCAAATTCTGCACAGTGACAATCTGCTCAATTACATGCCAGCACGATGAACTTTTGGAGGTCTCGCCGTGTTGAACCGATCAATCCGAGCGGTGCTCGCTGCCACTGTTTTCTTCGGTACAGCTGTCCCAGCGATCAGCACTGAGAGCCAAAAGCCCAGCGTCTATTTCACCGACCAGATAACTCAGTTCCAGCTGCCGCGCCTCCCGGACGTCGTTCCGACTGACCCGGAGGCTCGCCGAAAATGGGCTCAGACGCTCGCTTTTGACGCAACGATCTACGGCACGGCCAGTGTGCTTCAGTACGTCCAGCTTCACCAGCAGGCGGTCGACGCAGGAGCTGCAGGCTACACCGGCTTTAACCGCTTTTCGCATGGGCGAGATCTGGCCGCTCCAGGCTACCAAGCATTCAAGTCTCCGAATGCCGACACGCTCTACTCGAATGCCTGGCTCGATCTGCGCGCCGGTCCGGTGCTGTTCACAGTACCCGACACGCAGGGGCGCTATTACACCGCCAACTTCATCGACATGTTTGCCAACGCCAGCAACATAGGGGCCCGAACTTATGGTACCCGAGCTGGACGCTACCTTATTGCGACGCCGGACTGGCACGGCAAGGTCCCTGCGGGCGCCAAGCTGTTCAGAGTTAGCACACCGCACGCCTGGATCCTGCTGCGGATCCTTGCCACTGATAAGGCAGACATTGCCCGCGCGGTTGCCTTGCAGGACAAGTTCCAGCTCGCTCCGTCGGGGCAGGCAAATCCTACGCCGCTCAACTATCCGGCTCCCGATGCCGAGTCCGCGCTGGGCTTCTTCCGGATCCTCGATTTCGTGCTGCGCACCAATGGTTACCCTGTGACCGAGCAGGCCCTCGTCACGCGCTATCGGGGCATCGGCATCGCTGGCGCGTCCCTTTTTGACGAGGTAGCGAAAGATCCTGAAATCCGCGCTGGCCTGGAAGCCGGCTTCTCGGAAGCAAGGCAAGTGATCAAGACCTCGCTTGCGCAGGGTGGCCGGACCGTGAACGGCTGGCGGGAAACGGGTGACAAGGGCCGATACGGCGCGAATTACCTATATCGGAGCGTCATCACGACGCTCGGCACCGGCTCCAATGTCAGCGATGAAAGCACGTCATTCACCACCTTTGCGGACGCCGTCGGTAAGCCGTTGGATGGGATAGCGAGCCAATATCGGTTGGTGCTGAGTCCGCCGCCACCCGTTCGTTTCTTTTGGTCGGTGACAGTCTATGACGCGCGAACCCGGGAACTGCATCCCAATCCGATCGGGCGCTACCTGATCAATGACCGGACTCCTGGCCTGGTCCACCAGCCTGACGGCTCGATCGTCATCACCCTGCAAACCGCGGCGCCGACGGGCTCGGACGTGGCGAACTGGTTACCGGTCCCCGCCGGTCCATTTTATCTCGGATTGCGCGCTTATGGGCCAATGCCAGAAGTCATTGACGGCAAATGGGCGCCCAATCCAGTTGAACGGTTGAACACCAAAATCCGCTAATCGATCCGTTCAATTGCTGGCGGCAACCAGCGTCGTTCGAGTACCTCCCGACGGGGTTGGTAAAGCCGGAGCATCAGGTAGAACGGCGCGTCCTTTGGCACCGGTAGCCAATTTGGATGGTTGGCGGCTCCGTCCGTCGCAGCCGTCAGAGTTACAGTCAGGCCGCCGTCCTCGTCGGGCACAAGTCCCGGCGTTCGATCGCCCACGGAGTAGCGGTTGGCCGGATTGCCAACCATGTTGCCGCTGTCATCGTAAGCCGTGATTGACCAGAATGCGCCCACCGGCGGCAGCTGTCCTGGCGCAAACCGGATGCGGTAGCGGTGACGGCCGGTTAGCGGGCTGCCAGACGAATCGACCCGGGCAATCGGGTAGAGTGCCTCTTCAGGAATGGCGACATTCGGCTGGTCCTTGGCCACGCCGGCGCGCAACAGATAATCACTCCCGAAGCGCGGTCCGGCATAGTTGATCATCCAGCCGTTGTGGCGGACCCCAAGCTGAAGCGAGCGGACGAGAACCAGCCCGCGACCTTCCTCAATGCCCGCTTCGATCTGGGCTCGCTGGAGGGCTGAGAGGCTATCCGGCCTGAACACCTGTCCCGGACCGATTCCCAAAGCTTTAAGCGAAGCGATCACCGCCCGGTCTTGTGGCAGGACATGCCATTGCTGGAGAATGCGGTTGAGCCTGGCGAGTAATGCAAGATTGCTGGTCAGCTGTTCGCCCGCGATCGTCAGGGCCTGCGCGGCAACCGGGGCAGCCGGACGACGCAGGCCGCGTTTCCAGTCTTCCCAGTCGGTAAGTGTGATCTGATCCTGCAGGCTGTGAACCGTTCGGTAATCTCCAGGCGTGCTGACCAGAATCCGGCCTGCTATATTCAGGAACCTGGTCTTGCTGGGCACGATGACCATGCCCTTCGGTAGCTGGCCGTGAAAGCCGGGCCCATGAATGAATACTGGCGGCAACTGCCCTCCATGGGTCCGCTGGCCGATCGACTGGTTCGCCGAGGTGTCAGCAAAGTTCATGGAAAAGGTGTAGTACCGCGCCCCGAAGTCCGGTGCCGTCAGCACTAGCGGTCCGCCGGCAAGGTCGACCCACGACAGCGAATAGACCGTATCGTTGTTGAGGCCGACCCCGATCCGCGTGTCCGGGCCGGCAACGGTGCGGCTGTGGACAAAGCGGTTGAGCGAGCTGCCTGGCCGATCCACAACTCCCAGCACAAACTTTTCGCGGATATTTGCCGCATGCATCAGCGGCATGCCCCAGACATAGGCCCGCACGGCCAGGGTTCTTAGGTCTTGGGCCTGCGAACCAAAGAGACGATCGTTGACGGCGCGCCATTGCGCAGCGGTCAACTGCTGCGCCGACCCCGCCGAAACGGTTTCAGTCCCGATCCCAGCCTTGGTGCTAACCGGGCTTACCGCGCACAGCGCCAACACCGTGCTGGCCAGAGCGGACCTGGCGATCCGCAAACCGGAAGGCCCCCCGGACATTCAGGCCACCAGCAAGTTCGCATATTGCGCCATGGACACCTCGGGCGACAAGGGCCACCGGGTAAGCATCATCAGGCGCTTGTGCGCATGGCCAATTGCCAGTTCCTCGGTCACGCCCATCCCGCCGTGAAACTGGATCATCTCGTGACCGAAGGTCAGCGCGGTCGACGCGATGTAAGCAGCAACAGCAGCAACCGCGAGATCGAATTCGGACGTTGCCCACTTGACGATGGCCCGGTTGAGCAGCCCCCGAGCCTGCTCGCGAACGGCATATTGTGCCACCATGCGGTGCTGGATCGCCTGAAAGCTTCCTAGGCGCGTCCCGAACTGTTCGCGGGTACGCAGGTACTCGGTGGTTTCGGTCAGCATTCGCTCCATGATACCCACGGCCTCTGCGGCGCGCGCCAGCTGCGCCACCGACTGTGCGCGTTCTATTTCGGCAAGGCCGCCGTCTAGGCGCCTCCCTGGCGCGGCAGCCACGTCGGTCAAATCAAGGCTCGCCGCAAGACTCCCGTCGATCAGGCGCCAGCTCTGAAGTGCCAGGCCCGGAGCGTCGGCTGGCACCAACCACAGCCCGATACCGTCCCGATCCTGCGGCTCACCCTCGATCCGGGCACTGACGATGTAACCGGCAACGCCGGCACCACAGGGCACGCATGGCTTGGCCCCGTTCAGGCGCCACCCGTCGTCCGTCGCTGTCGCCGTGGTTTCGACCCAGTGCAGTCCCCCCCGCCCGCCTGCCTCGGCGTGCGCGAGGGCCAGGCGCATTTCGCCCGTCGCCACGCCAGCGAGATATTTAGCTGCGTAGGAACCGTCCGCAGCGGTTTCAGCCAGCAACCGGCCAGCGAGGATCACATTCTCGGTCAGGGGTTCGGCTACTAGGCCCTGTCCCAGCGCTTCACACAACACCGCGATGCTGGTGCCGTCGAACCCGAAGCCACCGCAGGATTCGGGGAGCGGCGCGGCCAGCAAGCCAAGTTCAGCCATCAGCTGCCAGTTATCGGGCGAGAAACCTTCTGGCTCTTGTAAATAGACCATACGGCGGTCCAGGTCATAGCGATCCAGCACAAAGCGCTCCGCCAGGGCCTTGAGCATTTCCTCGTTTTCAGACAGGTCGAAGTTCATCGCGCGCTCCAATTGCGCGGATCGTCTAGCATGGGAAATCACCTGCATATCTCCGACAAAAGGTTAGTGAGAGATGGACGATCGGGCTAGAAAGCGGTCGTGCGACGACTTACGCCAAAGGAGAAAGACACTGCTTTCTGGTGAGCGTATTGAGGGTGTGAAGATCACCGACACCGGCGACATCCGCCGTGCGGCCGAGGTGTTGCGGGATATCGCCGGTGTCTGTGGGTACAGGGCCGCGCCCGCCCACAACATTGCTGAACGGCGTTCGCCTGTGGATGCAGAAGGCCACCTGCTGGCTCAGGTCGTGTTTGGCTGGGAGGACCGGCCGGATGTCTGGTGGCGACAGTCGCGTCTGGCCCTGAGCTCGCCGCTAACCATGGCCTGCCGGCTTGAGAACGAGCCGTTCTGGGCCAACAGCAAGGGATTCCACACGCGTCTCCCGAACCCCGAGCTAGACAAGATCGACCTTGAGAACTTCGAGGCGCGGGCCTTTGCGCGAGCAGCCATCCTAGTGCCGGTCCACATGGCATTGGGCCAGATCGGTGCAGTAAGCTTCGTGCCATTGGATGAGGAGAAGACAGACCTGGGCGATGACTTCGCGCAGTACGGCGATGCGCTGGGGATCTATGGTCGGGCCTTTATCACAAGCTATGCCCGGATCGTTGCCGAGCCGCCCCGATTGTCAGCCGATCACGCCCTGACCCGTCACGAAGTTGAATGCTTGCGCTGGGCAGCAATCGGCAAGACAGACGAGGACATCTGCATGATCATGTCGCGCAGCCGGGCGACGATCCGCTACCACCTCAAGAACGCAGCAGATAAGCTCAACGCCGTAAACCGCAGCCAGACCGTATTCAAGGCCGCCCAGCTTGGTTACCTGACCGCACGGAACTGATTCCGTGCAAGCCCCGCCAGACTAAACTTTTGGTGGATCGTCGAAGCGTCCGCTTCCGTCTTACTGACCGCTGAATTGTCAGACAGGACTGGGGCGCAGGCATGATTCCGATAGCAGACGGCCTTTACACCGATGAGGCTCAGCCGAGGCTCGTTGGCGGGCGCGACCGCACGACGGGGCGGATCGTGTTCCCCCGCCCCAATGCCGAGCAATTCGAAGCCCACCCGCTAAGCCGCCAAGGCACGCTCTGGTCGTTCACAGTCCAGCGCTTTCGTCCCAAGTCACCACCCTACGCCGGGCCGGATGCCTTCTGTCCATGGCCGGTCGGCTATGTCGAGTTGCCGGGCGAAACCATCGTCGAAGCACGGATTGCCAACATTCCGCTAAACCAGATCCGCATCGGAATGCCACTGCGCCTGACCTTTATCCCACTCGACCCGGCAGCTGACGAACCCATCATGCTTTACGCCTTCGAGCCGATCGCAGCCGAGGAGCAATCCGCATGAGTGATGTTTGCATAGTTGGCATCGGCATCCACCCGTTCGGCCGCACCGACGGGCGCTCCGGCTTGGACCAGGGGGTCTTTGCCGTCCAACAGGCCCTGGCCGATGCCGGCGTGGCTTGGCCGGACATCCAGTTTGCTTATGGCGGCTCGGACGCCGCCGGCAATCCGGACACCATGGTTGAACGGTTGGGCCTTACCGGCGCGCAGTTCATCAACGTGCGCAATGGCTGCGCGGCCGGCGGGTCGGCGCTGGCTTCGGCCAAGATGGCGATCAAGTCGGGCGAGTTCGAGCTCGGTCTCGCCGTCGGCTTCGACAAGCACCCGCGTGGCGCCTTCAATGCCTTGCCGGCTGAATACAACATGCCGGAGTGGTATGGCGATGCCGGCTTCATGGTGACGACCCAGTTCTTCGCGAACAAGATCAACCGCTACATGCACCTGCACGGCATCAGCCAGGCCACACTGGGGCGCGTTGCTGAAAAGGCCTTCCGCAATGCGGTTCACGCCCCCCATGCCTGGCGCCGCGAACCGGTCGACCTGCAGACGATCCTTGATGCACCCTTGGTCTCGGATCCGTACACCAAGTTCATGTTCTGCTCGCCCGCCGAAGGCGGGGTAGCGCTGGTCCTGGCCAGCGAAAAGAAAGCGCGCGAACTCGGCGGGCCAATCATCCGGCTTAAGTCCGCGGCCATGCGTACGCGCCCGCCTGCCTCGTTCGAGGTCTATGCCGCCAGTATCGACATCGGTGGTGGCACGGCCACGGCCACCCGCCTTGCCGCTGCAGCCGCTTTTGAAACCGCCGGCATCGGCCCGGAGGACATCGACGTTGCACAGCTTCAGGATACCGAAGCAGGGGCCGAACTGATGCACATGGCGGAAAACGGTTTCTGCCAGGATGGCGAGCAGGAACAGTGGCTGGCTGAGGGCCGCACCGAGATCGGCGGCACCCTGCCAGTCAATACCGATGGCGGTTGCCTCGCATGTGGCGAGCCGATCGGCGCATCGGGCCTTCGCCAGGTCTACGAAAATGTCCTGCAATTGCGCGGGGCCGGCGGTGGCCGCCAGGTCCCCGGCAATCCCCGCACTGCCTATTCCCACGTCTATGGCGCCCCAGGCGTCTCGGCCGTTACGATCCTGGAACGCTGATGGATATCGACTTTGCCCCTGAAGATGCCGCCTTCCGTGACGAGGTACGGGAATTCCTCCGAACCCAACTACCCGACCGGCTGAAGGTCGGCACCGCGCTGACACCTTCGGTGTTCGTCGAGCCAGATATCGGGCAGGAATGGACCGTGATCCTCAACGCCAAAGGCTGGCTCGGTTACCAATGGCCTGTGGAGCATGGCGGGACAGGTTGGTCGCCGATCCAGCGCTATATCTTCGAAAAGGAGTGCGCGCTGGCCGGTGCCCCCTCGCTGCCAGTCATGGGGCTGAAGCTCGTCGCTCCGGTGATCTGGGCCTTCGGTACCAAAGCGCAGAAGGCCTATTACCTTCCCCGCGTCCTGTCGGGTGCCGACTACTGGTGTCAGGGCTTTTCCGAGCCGGGCAGCGGGTCGGACCTGGCGTCGCTGCAATGCAAGGCGGTTCGCGATGGCGATAGCTATCTCGTGAATGGCACCAAGCTCTGGACCACCCACGCCCACCACGCCAATCGGATCTTCTGCCTGGTCCGCACCGACAATAGCGGACGCAAGCAGGCCGGGATCAGCTTCCTGCTGATCGATATGGACCAGCCTGGGATCACCGTTCGGCCGATCAAGAGCATGGCGGGCGACCACGAAGTCAACCAGGTCTTCTTCGAAGACGCGCGCGTCCCGGCGGAAAACCTAGTCGGCGAGGAAGGCCAAGGCTGGCAAATCGCTAAGTTCCTGCTGGAGAACGAACGCGGCGGGGCCTGCCATGCCCCGGGCCTCAGCGCTGACCTCGACCAGATTCTTCTGCTGTCGCGCAGTCAGGGGGACGGTCGTGGCGGCAAGCTGATCAATGACCGCAATTGGCGGCAGCGGGTGGCAATCAATCGCTTGGCGGTTGATGCGCTAGAGATGATCGAGCTCAAATTTCTGGCCGATTTGGCGAAGGGTGTGAAGCCAGCCTCTCAAGCCTCACTTGCGAAGATGCTAGCGTCCAGCCTGCGTCAGGAAATCGACCTGCTGGCTATGGACCTGCACGATTTTGCTGGCCTTCAGCTTGACCCAGCACGACCGTTCTACGGACCGGATGCCCCGCAGCCTGTAGGGTCAAAGGATGCGCAGGTCTCAGCGGCCCGCTATCTCAACAGCCGGGCCTGGACGATCTTTGGCGGATCGAACGAAGTTCAGGCAAACATCCTGGCAGGAGCTGCTCTGGGACTCTAAACGAGCTATCCTGTATCGGCTAGCGCCGGTTTGGGCCGCCGGCCAGTCTGGCTCAGTTGGCGCCCGCAGCAACGGCCTTGATTGATTCGATCCGGTTGCGGAAGGCGTTACCAATCCACAGGAAGGCGCAGCCGGCGATTGCCGAGAAACTCAGGCTGGCCACCAAAGCCCAGCGCAGCGAATCCGCTCCAAGAGTCGGTGCCAGATAATCGCTAAGCGCACCGGTCAGGAAGGGCCCCAGCCCAAGGCCGACAATGTTGAATACCAGCAGCAGCAAGGCCCCTGCGAACGCGCGCTGCCGGGCAGTGACCAAGGTCTGGATCACGGCTACGATCGGTCCATAGTAAGCAATCTGGAACACCGCAGCCAGGAATCCGAATGCGAGCGAAATTTCGAGATCTGCGGCCAGCAGCTGCCCCAGACTGGTAACCACCGTGCCGAGGAATGAAATGGCAATTACCCAAACTCGCCAGCGTTCATCGCGAGCACCGAGCCGATCAGCGAAGAATCCGCCGCAGAACATGCCAATTGCGCCGCCAATGCCGGATGCCACGGCCATGAATAGGCCGACTGATGCAAGGGACATTTCGTGTAGCCGGACGTAGAATGGCACCGTCCAGTTCATCAGCGAATACTGGCTGAAGCCGTGCAGCGCTGCGGCAATCATCAGGAACCGTAGAACCGGCATCCCGGCAAGTTCGCGCAGTGTCGAAAACAGCGTGGTCTCTTCGTTGTCCTCCGGAGCGGGTGGATCGAACCGTCCTCGCGGAGGCTCCCGCGTGAACAGGAGCACGATCGGCGCGAACGCCACGCCGGCCAAGCCCACGATGGCAAAGACTGTCCGCCAGTCAAACATCTCGGCCAATTTGCCCGTGATTCCATATCCGGCCATCAGACCCACTGGCAACGAAAGCCCCCAGATGGCGAGCGCCGTCGCGCGCCGGTGCGCGGGGTAGTAATCGGCGATGATAGATTGGGTCGCCGGAATGCTGCCAGCTTCGCCTATCGCCACGCCGATACGAAAGCCTACCAGCATTGTAAAATTGCGGGCGAGTCCGCTCAGCGCGGTCATCCCGCTCCACACGAACAGCGAGATTGCGATGATGTTGCGACGGTTGAGTCGATCGGCGAGCCGCGCAATCGGCAGTGAGAAGGTCGTGTAGAACAGCGCAAATGAAAGCCCAGTAAGGGCCCCCATATGCGCGTCGGTCAATTGCAGGTCGGCCTTTATGGGAACCTGCAAAATCGAGATGATGGTTCGATCAACATAATTGAACGTCGATACGACGAACAGAATGAACATCGACACGAATCGGGCCCGCTTCTCCCGATCATCGACCAGTTGGTCTTCGTCGCTCAAGTCGCCACTCCTTCTGAGGCATCGCCCCATCCGGCCGCCATGGCCGCGCGGATGCCGAATGTCATGGCCAACGCCAAGCCACCAGCATAGCCTGTTCCGTAAGCTCCGCCAGCATCACTGCCGGCTGCAAGCAGGCCCGTAATCGGCTGACCGCTGGCACTCAGCGCGCGACCATCGGCGTCGATATTGAGTCCGCCGAACGTAAATGTGATCGCGGGGTGCACCACCAGCGCATAGTATGGAGCTGTGGTATAAGGCAGACACACATCTGCCCTCGGCGGGGATAGCTTTTCCCACCCGTCGCTGGTGCGGTCGTTGTATTCCATGATCGTCGACAGGACTGCGCAGCCATCGAAGCCCTCGCTCTCGGCAAATGCCGCGATTTCGTAAAGGCTTGGAGTGACAATGCCCTTGCCGCCGTATTCAAGCGCAACCTTCATCTTGTCGAGCGGCGGGGCCGACTGGACCACTGCCTGTGTGGCATAGGCCTGATGGACCCGGTCATCCCAGAAGCACAAAGCCCGCGCGCCGGGCTGCAGGACGGTGTGATAGGTATTTGTGTGATCGCCGGTCGTTTCATCGCAGAACCGTTGTCCCGCTTCGTTGAGCAGAAGGGACTGATCGCTGTGATACTGGCTCAACCCCGTATAGTGCCGCTCAAGCCCCCATTCTCGGGATTCGCTCACGAGATGGCCATAAAAACCGGGGTTCGTCACGTTCATCGTCGCCCCCGCTGCAAGGCCAAGCTGAATGCCTGCCCCGTTGCTGTGCGGATTCGACCGCAGCAACATATTCCGAGCGTTCGGATGGATATACTTGGCCCGCAGTTCGGGCGAGGCTTGGAAGCCGCCTGTCGCGATCACAGTTGCCGTGGCGCGGATCTCAAGGTCCCCGTCAGGGTGTGTCGTACGGGCGCCGATCACGGCCTTACTATCGATCAGCAGCTCGGTAGTTTCGGTTTCCAGGGCCACTGCCCCGCCGGCCTGTTCGACCAGCCGGACGCTGCCGCGCAGGTGCTCGATGATGTCGATCTGATAGCCCCGCCCATGTAGGACCGGCATGGCTGGCGAGACGGAGACGTCACGCCGACGCAGCCATTCCAGCGCAGCGGGATAAGTGCCAAGCACCTGGCTCGCCAGCGCCGCATCGCCCCCACCATAAAGCGCCATCCGCCCCGGCGAAGTAGCCGTCCAGAGCACGCCGCCGGAGAGAAACGCCGAGCCACCGATGTCGGCGGCGCGTTCCACGACGATGACCCTAGCACCATGCTCAGCTGCCCAGCCGGCAGCAGAAAGGCCGGCCATCCCGGCTCCGATAACCAGAAGATCACATTCAATAACGTCGGCGGAACCGGACATTCCTTGCTCCATGCGGCAGCGGACACTGCCGGTTCGACGACAGGCCGCGATCAGGCCTTAGAATAAGGGGCTGCCGCTGGGCAGCCCCTTACGTGGTTCAGCGGGATCAGAACCGCAGTTCAGCTTGCAGGACGACCGCACGCGGCTCACCGGCGACCGCGAAGACGTCACCTGCGCCGCCCGGCTTGTCGATCCCGAGCGTCGCGTACCGCGCATTCGTGAGATTGCGCCCGATCAGCGCAAGCGCCCACTTCTCGTCTGCGGTGAACAGGCGGATACCGGCATTCAGGATCGTGAACGCAGGCTGGTAAGACTGCGGGTTAAGCCCGATAGCCGCGAAGTATCCGGTGGTGTAGCGGACATCGGCATTGACCGAGACATTCATGGTTGAGGACAGTGCGAAGTCCTGCGAGGCGCCTGCCGTTAGGATCCAGTCCGGCGAACGATAGACGTCCTTGCCCGTCAGGCTCTGCGTCGTGGTCGTCGATCCGTTCACGGCTAGGCATCCAGTCGCAGCCGTCTGCCCGGCATAGCACTGCGCCCCTGGGAAGCTGCGGAACTTTGCATCGTTGTAAGACGCGCTGGCGTGCAGGCGGGTGCCTTGGGCAGGCCGGTAGGTCGCTTCGAACTCGACGCCCTGCGCCAAGGTGTCAGCCGCATTCTGGGTCAGGTAAGTCAGCTGGTTCGCCGCCAGCGCGACCAGCGAGGTCAGCGGCAAGCCCTTGTATACATAGCGATAGCCGATCAGCGAGCCGGTCAGCTTGTTGTCGAGCGCCGATCCCTTTAGGCCCACTTCGAACCCGTTAACGGTTTCCGGTTCGAAGGTCAGGCTCTGGATGGTCGCGGTACGCGAAGGCACGCCCGGGTTGGAGAAGCCGCCCGCAAGGTAGCCGCTCTTGTACGCACCATAGACCATCACGTTATCGGTGGGCTTGTAGCTCAGCGTAACTTCCGGCGAGAAGTTATCTTCCGACCTCTTGCCGGTCAGGTGATCGTTGACCGCCCGGAAGGTTGCCGCAACGTTCGAATTCACGAAGGTGTAGAACGTGTCGAGCTCTTTGCTCTGATGGGTGTAGCGGCCGCCAGCAGCCAGTTCGAGCTTGTCGGTAGGCTTGTAGCGCAGCTGGGCGAACAGCGAATAGGCCGTGCTCTTGTTGCCCTGCACGTTGTCGTATGTGTGCAGTTTGCCAGTGGCAGTATCTGCCCCCGGACGGCCATTGAGGCCGCCGACGAAGAGGGTGCGATCATTGTCTTCGAAGTGACCGCCGGCCGCGAAGTTCAGCGGGCCATCATAGTTCGAAACAGCACGCAGCTCCTGATAGAAGCTCTTGTTGCGCTCGTTAGAATAGGACCAAAAGTAAGCAAACGCGGTCGCGTCAGCATTGCCCTGGGTGGTCCAGTCGTAATCGTAGTAACCGGTGACCGAGGTCACGTCGACATTGCCGAAGCTCTTTGTCAGGCGAAGGATTGGCATGACCGTCACGTTCTTGCTGTAAGACTGACCGCCGTTGTTGCGATTGACCTCGGGCCAATTGGCTACAACCGCCGGGCTCATCCAGCCCTGCGAGGAACGATCATTCAGCTTACAGTCGCCACGGGTGTCGACATAGGTCGTGGCACCGATACGGTCGATGGGGAACGACTGCCCGGGCGTGCAGCCCATCACTTCACTGAACGATTGCTGACCCTGCCCTTCAAAGCGGCTAAGCAGCAGCTTGAAGTTCGCGGTCAGGCTATCGCTGCTGTACTTCAGCGTCAAACGGCCTGCGATCTTTTCTTCCGCGCCGAGACGGGACTGGCCAGCCGGCACAAAGGCGTATGGCGAACCGGCTGCCACGAACGGATCAGCCACGCCAAGGGCGTTATTGATGATGTAGCCGCTATTCTTACTGCTGAAGAACGCTAGGCGCGCGCCCAGATTGTCGGTCAGCGGTCCGCTGATCGCCGCTTCAACCGAAGTTCCGCGAGCATTGAATTCATAACCACCGCGGACAAAGCCGGACAGCTCGCTGGTCGGATCGGCCGACTTGAACGCGACCACGCCGCCCGGCGAATTCTTGCCGAAGAAGACCGGCTGGGGCCCCTTAAGGACATCGACGCCGGCCACATCAAACAGCGCATCGCTGAGGATGCGGCCGCGGCTTATGGCAACGCCGTCAAAATCGAGCAGAACCGACTGTTCAACGCCCGCGTCGATGCTGGTCGAGCTCACGCCGCGCATTGTGATTGACGTGCCCGAACCGGTGAAACCGCGGTCGAGTGAGATCTGCGGAGCAACGATCTTGATGTTGGCGACGTTGGTGATGTCGTAGCGGCGGATGTCTTCCGGGGTCGCCACTGACGCTGCCACCGGAACGTCGATCAGCTTTTCGGCGCGGCCGCGTGCAACGACCACAATCGCGTCGTCTTCGCCGGCATCTGCGCTGTCCTCTGCATACGCAGCCTGTCCGGTCAGCATGGCAGCAAGGCATGCCCCCGCCAGGAACCGCGAGGCGAGCTGGTGCACACGACGGGTCTTGTTAATCCTCATCACCTTCCACTCCCAATAGCATCTCTCTCGAGCGTCGTCGCGCCTTCCACAAGTGTGGTTTCAGCAGCGATCCGCGCCCGCGGGAGTCAACTTATTCGACCGACCGGTCGGCTGTCAATTAGATTCGGCCGTACGGTCGGGTTGCTCTCAAGATTAGATCTAAACGATTGCTTTTAAAGCAAGAGATTCGCAAGCAAACGCGGCCATTGCGCGCTTATCCGGCTTGCCATTAGCGTTATGTTCGATCGCTTCGGTCAAAAGCAGGTGCTCCGGCCACTTCTTTTTACTGAGCCCGGTGCTCTCAAGATGAACAAGAAGGTCGGCAAAACTAATCGGGTCCGCGCCAGGCAACATCCGGCAGACTGCGCAGCACTGCTCGACCAGACGGGGGTGCGGGACGCTGACCACGATTGCTTCCGCAATCGCCGGGTGCTGCCGGATCGCCGCTTCCACTTCGGCGGGATCTATGTTGAATCCGCCGCGGATGATCTGGTCCTTGATCCGGCCAACGACCTTCATATAGCCGTCAGCGCCTATCACGACCTCATCACCGGTCAGCAGGTATCCGCCGGGGGCAAATTGGGGGGTATCGTCGCCCATGCCCAACGCATAACCGAGGAACAGCGAGGGTCCGCGAACACCTGCCTGTCCGCGCTCGCCGGCCGGCAACGGGTTCAGTCTTCCATCGAAAGCGAGGTCTTCTGTTCCCGCGAAGGGGCGGCCATCAGAATGAAAGCGACGCTCGTCGCTGTCTTCAAGTCGCACCGATGAGTGCCCCATGCATTCCGACATTCCAAACATGCGCAAGGCTTCAATACCGAGCAGGTCGCGCGCACCGGTGATCAGTTCTGGCGTCATCGCGCTGCCGCCAGTAGCCATTGCCCTGAAATGCAGATTGCCGGACCAGGCGCCGGTTCGAGCCGCCTCAACCATGGCATACAGGTGTGTCGGCACACAGATCGCCCAGGCACAGCGATAGCGCTCGGCTAGATCCAGGGCGTGGACGGGATTCCAGGGATCGACAATCACCAGTGGGTTGCCAAATGCCAGGCTGAAATGAACGGTGAATGTGAAGCCGGGCGCGCTGTCCCACGGCACGATGCCTAGAATCGGCTCACCTGGTTGAAGTCCGGCGATAGCCGCGCAGCCCCTTGCCGCATAATTCAGGGCAGCTGGACCATGCATGACGCCCTTGGGTACGCCGGTGGTTCCCGAGGTAAAGCCAATCAAGGCTGTGGTTGCATCGCGGAGATCAGTTGAGCGGCTTGTACCGAAAGGCGCAGGGTGAAACTCCACCGCTGCAATCTTGTCCCGGTCGCCGGAACTGCGGCCAATCGACACCCGCAGAACATGACCAAGTCGGTCCTCTAGGATGGTCAGGTCCGCGGCCGAAAGTGCTCCCGAGTAAGGGCAAATGATCGCTCCAAGCATGGAAACGGCCAGCATAACAGCGACCGTCGCGACTTCCTTTCGCCCCTCGATCATCACGCGGGCGTTTAAATCGACACCATGTTGAACAAGTCGCTCGCCCATCTCGATCGCGAGATGAAACAAGTCAGAGCGGGTCCATTCGCCGCCGCCGGCATCGATTAGCGCGAGCGCGTCGGCGTCTTCATGATAGAGTCCTTCAAACTGGGACCAGAGCCGGGCGTCGGACCAGGTCAGGTTCCCCGCAGCAAACATTTCAGGCAAGCGACTGCCCTCCATCGACCAGGATCGTCTGCCCAGTCATGAAGCTGCCTGCGGTTGAGGCAAGCAAAGCCAGTGCCCCGCAGACTTCCTCCGCCTTCCCAAGTCTGCCCAGCAGGATACCGCTCAGCAGCTTTGCGCGCACATCAGCCTGCAAGGTCTCGGTCATACCAGATTCGATTGATCCTGGCGCGATCGCGTTGACGCGAATGCCATGCTCGGCCCACTGCGCGGCCAAGTCTGCTGTCAGGTGCACGACCGCCGCCTTAGAAGTTGTGTAAGGTACAACCTGACCGTCCTCCGGTCGGTAGGAAAGATAGGCGCCGACCGAGGCAATATTGATGATCGACCCGCCGCCATTGGCGATCATGTGGCGAGCGGCCTGCCGTGATGACAGGAACGTCCCGGTTACATTCACATCCAAGACCTTGCGGAACCCGGATGCTGGTATGTCCTGCGGCAAGCCCCACCATGAGGCGCCGGCATTGTTGACGAGGATGTCGAGTCCGCCGAGTTGTTTCACGACTTCCGCCATCGTAGCAGCCAAGGCTTCTTCATCGGCGATGTCACACTTGAGCCCAAGCGTAGGGACACCAAAGCATTGCGCAACGTCTTCGGCGATTGCCTCGCAATCGGCGAGGTTGCGCGAGGCAAAGGCCACTGCGCAGCCAAGGTCAGCCAGGGTTGCACCCATCGCTTTGGCAAGTTCGCCGCGGCCGCCCATGATGAGGGCAACCTTGCCCTCGCAGCGGAACAACGCAGCGGCAAAGCCCTTGGCAAAATTGATGACAGGTGCTGCGCTCATTCGCTCGCTCCTGCCAGCAGATCTGCCTCCTCGGTGATCAGGATCATCCGTCGGCCCTTCATTCGGCCAGTGTGTTGCACGGCAGCCTTCCACTCGTCCGAAACCATGGCCGCGTCGTAATCGGCGCGGTTGGAGAAAGTGAGAACGGCGTGGCCATCCCAGGCCGGGCCATCGGGATTGTCGAAATCCTCCATGACCCTACCGTGGCGATAGGCAATCAGGCCCGGCAAGCGCCGTGCGCGATCTGCGTGCTCACCACGCCACCAGGTCGTGAACTGTTCTTGCGTCCACTCCGGCGGGCGGCTGGCCACCACCACCATGCTGACTGCCATTCTCACTCTCCAATCAATTCCGGCTGACCCGGATTACTTGCCCGTCCAGACCGGCTGACGCTTTTCGAGGAAAGCTGCAACGCCTTCCTTTGCGTCGGCCGAGTGGTGCACGACGTTGCAAGTCATGGTTTCAAGCGCGATCAGTGAGTTGGTATCGGCGTCCAAGCCGCGGTTGACCGCCATCTTGGTCATCCACATGCAGAACGGGCTCTTGTCGATCAACGGTGCGCAGAAGTCCTGGATCAGCTGGTCAAGCTGGTCGCTAG
>JACCDH010980668.1_pt1 | contig 59109 bp, 42 predicted proteins | sample 7442481 | NCBI WGS metagenome assembly JACCDH01 (sample SAMN15323433, study PRJNA562643) | freshwater metagenome | isolation source: river surface water | place: USA:Blue River Watershed | collected 2017-08-15
CATCGGGGTTTTCACTACCTACAGTATTACCTGCACAACCAGGCGCCGCGACTACTGTACTGATGGTGTACAAGGTTGGATCAACGGTGATATCAATACAACCTGTTGCAGGATCCGCAGAAAAGGCATTGGATGGTTCATCACCCAATACGCCAATACAAGAACAGTCTGCTTGAATCAAATCATTGGTCGTAGTTGGATCTCCATCATCACAAGTTGCACCAATCCATACTGTTGGGTCTGCATCGTTACAATCACCATTGCAAGAGGTGTATCCGTCGAAATCAGCATCCTGATTTTCGTCTATCACACCATCACAATTGTTATCCTGCAAATCGCAAATTTCAGGAGCGCCGGGATTTACCGTGGCGTCTTGATCGTTGCAATCATCAGCAGCTACAAAACCATCAGCATCATCATCTTGACCTGCACAGAATGCGGGTGCTACAAATGTGGTTGTTCCCATACAGCCAGGATTGGCAGAAAACATAGCCATCAAAGTATGAGTGGCACCATCAGAATCCAATCCAGAAGCGTTCATTGGAATAACTGAATTAAATGGTGCATTCCAAGATTGAATGATATTTCCGTCTAGCAATAAATCCAAAGTTCCAGTTGCTGGAGCCAATGCAGTATTGATGTAATTGTTTTGAGCCTGCACCAAAGTGTATTGATTTGTGATTGGATCACAAGTTGATGGTGTAGCGCAAAATGGGAACTCAACTGAGCATGCTGGTAACGTCAATGGATCGATGGTAAACGGCTCAATGGGGCAACCCGCAGTCGAACCATAACTTCCAAATTGACTATCTCCACCTGAAGCAACGGTAACTGTTAAATCGATATCAGAAACCGTTGTTGCTGTAAAGCACATATTGAACACACAAGATCCGGCATCACCCCAGTCATTTCCACCGTTACCATCAACCGTATAATCATAATAGTAACCTTGACCTGCCGGGTATGCTGAACCCCCTGTAGGAGCAATGCTTTCCTGCCAGATCCAATCTCCAGGTCCTCCGTTACACTCCACAGGAGCTGTAAAAGGAGTAGCCAAAGACCAACCTGTGCCTAAAGTGATGGCCATACCATCTAACCAATCACCCGAATTTTGGCCGTAATCCAAAGTGTAACATATTGTAACATTTGTTCCTACAGGCCAAGTTCCGGCCGTTGGCGCAGGTTCAAAAGAGATGCTTTGCGGACCCAAACATGATACGATGGTTGTGCCACCGCCACATGTACAATCCGCTTGGATAGTCTCATCTATTGTTTCAGCATTTCCATCATTACATGGTGCTCCAGGGTAAATGGTTGCACAGTTATCGTTGCAATCTGTGAAAGCATCAAAACCGTCACCATCATTGTCAGAAGCAGTACAACCTTCGTCTATCAAACCAGAGCAATTCTGATCGACGCCATCACCGCAGATTTCAGTAGCCCCAGGATTGACACTTGCATCATTGTCATTACAATCAATCAAAACATCAAAACCATCACTATCCGCATCCGTTCCTGAGCAAGCATCATCTATTCCATCACAATTCTCATCTATTCCGTTTCCACAGATTTCGGTGGCTTGAGAATTGATTGAAGCGTCATTGTCCGCACAATCTCCATTGGTCAATGCGCCGCATCCAACAATAATTGAAGAACCATCTCCATCCAAATCAGCGTCTAAATAAGTAATTACCGCATCATCACAATCATCGAAATTACTCACATAGCCTGCAGGCTGTGAGCAATCGAAGATGGTGTTATTGATATTACCAAATCCATCACCATCCAAATCAGCATAAAACTCGATACTGACAAATTCATCCACCTCAATATTACAATTGTTGTCCAATCCATCACAAATTTCAATTGCACTTGGATTAATCGCAACATTGTTGTCATCACAATCAACATCTGAGGTGAATCCATCTCCGTCGTTGTCCACCAATCCTGCACAGTTGTCATCCACCAAGCCATTACAATCGTTGTCCAACAAATCACAAAATTCAGCTGCTCCTGGATAAGAAGTACTGCTTGCATCGTTGCAATCTGTACCATCCAATATCATATTGGCATCCGGAGTACAAGTTAAAACAGGCGCTTGATTGGCATCTCCAAATCCATCCGCATCAACATCCATATAATAAGCCAATGCCGTTTGACAATCGGAAGAGCAGAAATAGAAATTCAACGTATTTCCAGGATTGTAGGCCCATAACTGAACATAAATCTGAGCTCCGGGTGTTAATCCTGTGAGAGAAAGTAACGGCATCAATCCTGGCCCACCATCGTCATTACAACCCAATAAAGTATAAGTGTTGGACCCTGGATCATAATTATAAGCAGCCATCCCTGCATCTCCAGTACCCTGAGGTGACAAGAACAATTCTCCATTGGCTGGAGCGTTGATTAATATCCAAAGATCTGGGTTCTCGCTTCCCACTGAGTTTCCGGCACATCCAGGAGCTGGAACAACCGTAGAAATTGTGTAAGTAGTAGGATCTACAGTTATATCGATACATCCTGTTGCCGGATCCGCTGTAAATGCGTTGGAAGGTTCATCCCCGACAGCGCCTTGACAAGTACAATCTGCTTGAATGACATCACCCCCTGTGTTTGCATTTCCGTCATCACAGACGGCGCCAATATATACTGAGGGATCACCATCGTTACAATCACCATTACATGTAGTATATCCATCCCCATCCCCATCAAATCCTTCATCTATCACACCATCACAGTTGTTATCCAACAAGTCACAAACTTCGGAAGCACCGGGAAAAATAGACGCATTGGCATCATTACAATCTGAACCTATGTCAAAGCCATCTCCATCATTATCTGAGAAAGGGGTTACCAAGAAAGGAATCAAAGTACAATCGGCACCTGTGTAGCCTCCCATACTTCCATCACCCCCTGTTGTCACTTGAACACTCAAATCACCGTTATCATTGACCGTTGCTTGAATACAAAAACCAATTGTACAATTTCCTGCATCACCATCATCATTACCTCCATCTCCGTCTAGGTTAGCGTCATAATAGTATCCTTGACCAAATGTTAATCCTGATCCCGTTGCAAAAACTGAATTTTGCCAAATCCAAACTCCACTTCCCGCGGTGGCACAAACAGAAGGCGCCGTAAATGGCTGAATGTTTGACCAACTTGCACCGAGTATTACCTCGAAACCATCTACCCAACTTGCCGTATTTTGCGCATAATCCACCGTGTAACAAATGGTCACTACTGTGCCCGGTGCGTAAGCTCCAGCAACAGGCGATGGGCTAAACGAAACACTCTCATTACTCACGCATTGCGCATTCATCTGAATACTGCTGAATAACACGGAAATTCCTAGAAAAATGAATGACAAAAACAATGGCTTGGCATTCAAAAAAGTTCTGAGGTTCATCAAATTAAAATTTTGGTTAGTTGTCAAAAATAGGGAAATTCTCTAATAATTACAACTTTAATTTTTCCAACTCTCATTTTTAACAAAAAAGAATACCCGATCATTTTCTATGTTCTTTTCGTCTTAGCTTCGACTTGTGGAAATCGATTTAATAGAAGAAAACAAAGAAATTGTCAGGCGTTACCGCAGTCTTTTGCGCGTATGCAACAGGTCCAAAACCAAAAACGAACGCAATCTCATTCGAAAAGCTTTTAATGTCGCATTGGAGGCCCACAAGGACATGCGTCGCAAAAGTGGTGAACCATATATTTACCATCCGTTGGCCGTTGCCAAAATTGCAGCTGAGGAATTGGGCCTTGGAACACTGGCCATTGTCTGTGCCCTCCTTCATGATACAGTTGAAGATACCTACATTACATTAGACGATATTGAGAATCTGTTCGGAAAAAAAGAACGGATTATCATTGATGGACTGACCAAAATTTCAGGGGTATTTGATCACCAAACCACCAGTCAGCAGGCAGAGAATTTCAGAAAGATGTTGCTCACCTTGAGCGATGATGTTCGGGTTATTCTCATCAAATTGGCCGACAGATTGCACAATATGCGTACGCTGGATCACATGTCCAGAGAGAAGCAGTTGAAAATCGCTAGCGAAACTTTGTTCATGTACGCTCCTTTGGCGCATCGCTTGGGATTGTACAACATCAAAACCGAATTGGAGGACCTTAGTCTTAAATTTCAAGATCCTGAAGCTTACGAGGAAATTACCGCTAAATTACAAAAGACCCAAGCGGTGCGTACCCGATTCATCAACCAATTCACCCTTCCTATTCGACGCGCATTGGATGAAATGGGGGTGAAGTATGAAATAAAAAGCAGGACAAAATCCATTTTCTCTATTTGGAATAAGATTCACCAAAAAGGTGTTCCGTTTGAAGAAATCTATGACTTATTTGCCATTCGAATCATCATTGATAGCGATGAAGAACACGAAAAAAGTGAATGCTGGCGCGTATATGCGGCAGTAACCGATTACTATCAACCCAGTCCGGAACGATTGCGTGATTGGATTAGCATTCCCAAGTCATCCGGATATGAAGCACTGCATACCACCGTCATGTCCCCCTCTGGTAAATGGGTTGAAGTGCAAATTCGTTCTGTGAGAATGGATGATTTGGCGGAGAAAGGATATGCCGCGCATTGGAAATACAAGGGAACCGTCGAATCGCCTGAAACCAAGTTGGACAAGTGGTTGAGCCAAGTGCGAGAGGTATTGGAAAATCCTGGGGACGATGCGTTGGAATTCATTGACAACTTCAAACTTTCTCTTTTCTCAGAGGAAATTTACGTTTTCACACCGAGTGGAGATCTAAAGACTTTGCCCAAAGGCTCAACTGCATTGGATTTTGCTTTCAACATACACTCCCAAATAGGGTCTCAATGTATCGGTGCAAAAGTCAATCACAAACTCGTTCCCATGAGCCACGTTATCCGCAGCGGGGACCAGATTGAAATTCTCACATCCAAGAAACAGCGACCCAAGGAAGAATGGCTCAACATTGTGGTTACCGCCAGTGCTCGACAAAAAATTAAAGTTGCCCTAAAAGAAGAACGAAAAAAAATAGCCGAAGAAGGCAAAGCATTACTCCGAAAATTCTTCCAAAACATACATGCCGATTGGCTTGCCGTAAACATTGATGAATTGGTAAAGCATTTCGAAACTTTTTCAACCCAAGAACTCTATTTTAGAATTGCCAAAGAAAAAGTTGTACTAAAAGACTTCAAAAGTTTTAAGGTTGAAGGAGGAAGAATCAAGACCTATCGAAAGAAAGAAAATGGTGCTAACACCGAAACACCAAAGCTGATTACAACAGCGCCAAGCATAGGAAGTGCTGTGGTGATTGGTGATGCTGAGCAGAAAGTAGAATTTAGTTTGGCCACTTGCTGCAATCCCATACCTGGAGATGAAGTTTTTGGTTTTACAACTGTCGATGAAGGCATTAAAATTCACCGTACTTCATGCCCCAACGCGCAAGAAATGATGAGCAAATTTGCTTATCGGGTTATCAAGGCGCGTTGGAGTAGTCAAAATCTAGTTCAGTTTGAGGTGGGCTTGAAATTCACAGGTATTGACGATGTAGGTTTGGTTCAAAAAATCACCAACATCATTTCCACAGACATGCGTGTCAACATGCGCGCCATTTCTTTTGAGGCCATCGATGGCATTTTTAGTGGTCGTGTTATTGTATTGGTGCACGATACCGCCCACTTGAACGATCTAATCAAGAACTTAAAAGCCGTAGACGGAGTGTTAACAGTAGATCGAATTGAATCAGAGTTCTCCTAAACCGCTATCTTTGCCCAATCCATGGATGATTTGCAAGAAAAAGTGAAATTACTATTCAAGGACTACTTGGAAAAAAACGGGCACCGCAAAACGCCGGAACGCTTTGCTATTTTGAAGGAGATTTACAACCTTTCAGGGCACTTTGACATTGAACAATTGTATACCCAAATGAAGATGCAAAAATACCGTGTATCTCGGGCTACTTTGTACAATACCATTGAACTTTTGATGAATTGTCAATTGGTCAGAAAAAATCAATTTGGTCAAAATACGGCACATTTTGAAAAAGCCTTTCAAAACCAACAACACGATCACATTGTGCTGCTCGATACAGGAGAAGTCATTGAGTTTTGTGACCCAAGGATTCATCAAATCAAAAAGACGCTTGAAGAGTTATTCGGAGTTGAAATTCAGCACCATTCATTGAATTTCTATGGAAAGCGCCCTGTGACAAAATAGTTTTCCGTTCAGTCTATTTTACCATTATTTTTGCGCTTTACCAATAGTATGATGAATAAGACTGCGGTTCTTCTCGGTTTGCAATGGGGAGATGAAGGAAAAGGGAAAATAGTTGATGTACTAACCCCACAATACGATATCATCGCCCGTTTTCAGGGTGGCCCCAACGCCGGACACACTTTAATTTTTGACGGAAAAAAGCATGTCTTGCACACCATTCCTTCTGGTATTTTTCATGGAAATGTTGTCAATGTTATTGGCAATGGTGTGGTCATTGATCCCATCATTTTTCAAAAGGAAATAGAAAAATTAAAAGAAAATCAAGTGCCCTTTCAAGAGCGCTTAATGATTTCTAAAAAGGCCCATTTGATTCTTCCCACCCATCGCATCTTGGATGCCGCATCTGAGGCTGCGAAAGGTGCCGCCAAAATTGGATCGACACTCAAGGGAATAGGCCCCACTTATATGGACAAGACAGGAAGAAATGGTCTACGTGTAGGGGATATTTTAGAAGATCATTTTGTACAGAGATACAACGAATTAAAAGAAAAACACCTAAAAATGTTGAGTCAGTATTCCTACGAATTTGACTTAACCGAGATGGAGTCCCAATGGATGAACAGCATTGCCTTTTTAAAGGAAATGACCATCATCGATAGTGAGCATTATATTAATCAAGCCTTGCAATTCGGGAAAAAAGTTTTGGCAGAGGGTGCACAGGGTTCTCTGTTGGATATCGACTTTGGATCTTATCCGTTTGTCACATCAAGCAATACTGTCACTGCGGGTGCATGCACAGGATTGGGAATTGCTCCAAATAAAATTGGCGATGTTTTTGGCATTTTCAAAGCCTATTGCACCCGTGTGGGTTCTGGTCCCTTCCCCACCGAATTGCATGATGAAGTAGGCGAAAGAATGCGTCAGGAAGGTCATGAATTTGGCTCCACAACAGGTCGTCCAAGAAGATGCGGATGGCTAGATATTCCCGCTTTGAAATACGCTTGCATGATTAACGGAGTCACAGAATTGTTCATGATGAAGGCGGATGTGTTGAGCATTTTTGAAGAAATCAATATTTGCACGCACTACAAATGGAAAAACGAAGTAATCGATTATTTGCCTTATAACGCAACTGAGAACCTCGAACCCATTTACAAAACGGTGAAAGGCTGGAATTGTGATTTGACACAAATTCAGCATCCCGATCAATTCCCCATTGAACTAAAAGACTACATCCAATTCATTGCCGAAGCCACCGGTATACCCGTTACGATTGTCTCTGTCGGCCCAGATAGGATGCAAACCATTTCTATGCGATGATCAAAGAATACTTGCGCTGGTGGATGGTGCTATTCATGCAATTCATTGTTGTAGCCACAACAGCACAAGATAAAATTCAGTTGATTTACTCAGACAACATTTACTATTCAAAGAAATTAGTAGATGCGCAACGCGTCATTGGTAATGTTCATTTCGAAAGACAAGGAACGCACCTATACTGCGATAGCGCATATTGGTTTGAAAACAGAGATTTTGAGGCGTTTGGTGCAATCAAAGTCATTAAACCCGGCGATTACACGTTAACTGGAAAATCCTTAAGATATACTAACGAAACCAATGTTGCTCGCATGGATGGTGATGCAAAATTGGTGGATAACCAAATGACATTAACGGCCCCACTTATGGTTTACAACATGGAAACCAAAGATGCCTCGTATTTCTCTGGTGGTAAAATTGTATCCAACAACAAAGAGAATCTTCTCACTAGTCAAACGGGTACGTACAATACTGAAAAAAATAAGTCGCATTTTGAAAAAAAAGTGAGGCTTATACATGGAGCATACACCTTAACAACAGAAAAACTAGATTACGACAATAATACTGAGACCGCTTACATCATAACAGATACAAAAATCTATTCGAAAGAAGAAAAACTTTACTGCAAGAAAGGATTTTATAGAAGTACTGATGATTATACAGAGTTGTACGCAAGACCAAAATCAATTCATCTAAGCCAGGTCATCATAGCAGACACCCTTATTGGCCATGGTGAAGAAGGCTGGGGCAAGTTCATGGGCAACGTCTATGTAGCCGATACTGTAGATGGAAAATGGATTACAGGTGGGTACGGTGAATACCTTGATCACGACAAAATTCAATGGATGAGTCAGCAGCCCATCTACCATGAACTTTTAGATGAAGATACTTTATTCGTAAAATCAGACACTCTTTGGATGAAAAAGGACAGCACACAAGGGGATCTTGTAAAAGCTTATCACGGCGCACTGATTTATGCCATGGACTTTCAGGCCACTTGTGATTCATTGGTGTTTCAAGCGTCAGATAGCACCATCCATTTTTTTGATAAACCCGTACTATGGAGTGATGCTCGACAAATAACAGGCGACAGTATGTATTTGGAACTAAAATACAAATCACCGCATCTTTTCAAAGTGCTGAAAAATAGTTTTATTGTAGGACAAACCATTGAGGGAGACACCTCGTATTTTGATCAAATCAATGGTAGAAACATAGATGCTTTTTTTAAGAACGGAAACTTAGACCGCATAGATGTCAAAGGAAACGGAGAGTTAATCTATTTTCCTTTGGAAAAAGAAGAGGACACAATACCCATAGGTCTAAATCGCGCGCAATGCAGCAATATCAGTGTTTACGTTGATCAACGAAAAATTAAACGCATCAAACTGATCAACGAACCAGATTCCTTTTTAATTCCAATGGAAAAAACAAAGGAAGAACCTACCAGATTAAAGCAATTTATTTGGCTACCGCAAAGGAGACCACAACGCAAAGATTTTGAATATGAAAAAAAGCAATGACATCATTTTTTCTTTGATCGAAAAAGAAAATGAGCGACAAACCAATGGCATAGAATTAATTGCCTCTGAAAATTATGTATCCGAGGCTGTGCTTGCAGCTGCAGGAAGCATTCTGACCAACAAATATGCTGAGGGGTTACCCAGAAAGCGGTATTACGGCGGATGTGAAGTGGTTGATGAAATAGAACAATTGGCCATTGATCGTGTCAAAGAACTTTTCGGTGCGACATGGGCCAATGTCCAACCGCACAGTGGCGCCAATGCCAATAGTGCAGTTATGTTGGCCTTGCTCAAACCTGGCGACAAAATTCTGGGGTTGGATCTCTCACAAGGTGGACACCTCACGCACGGATCACCTGTCAACTATTCCGGAAAATTGTATCAATCACACTTCTATGGTGTAGATACAGATACAGGAAGAGTTAACATGGAAACCGTTCGTGCACGAGCACTTGAGGTTCAGCCTAAAATGTTGATCGTTGGTGCCTCAGCATACAGCAGAGATTGGGACTATGCTGCTTTCAGGTCCATAGCAGATGAAGTTGGTGCGGTCCTGTTGGCCGATATTTCTCATCCTGCAGGATTGATTTCAAAAGGACTTCTGAATAATCCAATACCGCATTGTCATGTCGTTACTTCTACTACGCACAAAACACTGAGAGGGCCTCGCGGTGGAATTATCATGACTGGACAGGACGGGCCAAACTCTGTGGGCATTAAAAACAACAAAGGTGAATTACGCACGTTGAGTAGCTTGTTGGACAGCGGCGTATTTCCCGGCATGCAAGGAGGTCCCTTGGAGCACGTCATCGCCGCCAAAGCTGTAGCATTTGGTGAAGCCCTGCAAGATTCATTTACCATTTATGGAAAACAAGTCATTTCCAATGCTCAAATGTTGGCGAAATCTCTTGTTGGTCTTGGATACAACATTGTCAGCGGAGGAACCGACAATCATTGCATCCTCATTGATTTGAGAAATAAAAACATCACTGGAAAAGAAGCTGATGCCGTATTGGGGAAAGTGCACATTACCGCTAATAAAAATATGGTTCCTGGCGATACACAATCTCCCATGATAACATCCGGTATAAGACTGGGAACCCCAGCCATTACAACTCGTGGATTGGTGGAGACTGACATGGAGATAATCGCTAGTTTGATTGACCAATCCATTGTCATGAAAGACAACGAAACCTCACTAAAAGAAGTGTCGGACAAAGTGAAAAAATTAATGTCTGATCGTCCTTTGTTTATTTAAAAAATGAACGAACTCAAGGATCATCCCAACCTATACCTCAGACAACACGGAACCAATCCCATTCATTGGAAAGAATGGGACAAAAAAACTTGGGAAAATGCTCAAGTGCAAAATCGATTGGTCATTGTAAGCATCGGCTACAGCTCATGCCATTGGTGCCATGTGATGGAAAAGGAGTGTTTTGAAGATGCAGAGGTTGCCCTATTCGCCAATGCGCACTTCATTAGTATAAAAGTAGATCGTGAAAGCCGACCAGACATCGATCAAATGTACATGAATGCACTGCACTTGATGGGTAAACCGGGGGGATGGCCACTCAACTGCATTTGCTTACCCGATGGAACACCCATCTTTGGAGGCACCTACTTCCCTAAGAAAAAATGGCTTCAAATTTTGGATGAACTCAACAACTTATTTCTCGAAAGAAGAGATACTTTGGATGGGTTTGCAGTTGAAATGAGACAGGCTTTGAATCAATTCAACCCTTCTCATCAAGGAAAATCCTTGGCCGAATTAGACCATGACCACATTCAAAGCCGCATTGCAGATTTGGATTTTGAATGGGGTGGGACAACGGGATATCCAAAATTCCCCATGCCACCTTTGATCAACGCTATATTTCATTATGGCATTCAATACCAACACAAGGCAGCGATGCGTTGGTGCAAAATCACCTTAGAAAAAATCAAATATGGTGGCATACATGATTTAATCGAAGGAGGAATATCACGTTACAGTGTGGATCACAGATGGCATGTCCCCCATTTCGAAAAAATGCTTTTTGACAATGCACTATTGATGTCGGTATATGCACAAGCTGCGCTGAGGTTTCCCGAAGAAGATTTTGACGAAGTGATAATGGGTATCCAACAATGGATCAACCAAGAAATGAAACAACCAAGCGGACTCCTATCCAGCACGATGGATGCCGATAGTGATGGAGAGGAGGGGAAATACTATGTTTTTACTACCCAAGAAATTGACCAAATTTTAGAGGAAGATAAACAAAAATGGGATAACATTTTTGACTTTAAACACCACAGCTATTGGGAGAATAATAAAATTGTATTCAGTGCCAAAATTCCATTTTCACTGAAGGATGAACAATGGAGCACGACAAGAAATCGTCTTAAAAAAATCAGATGGACGAAGGCAAAACCAGTAACAGACCACAAAGTGATTACATCCTGGAATGCCCAAATGGTGGTGGCTTATTGTCATGGATCAGAAATCTTCCCCGATTGGATTGAACATGCGGCAGCGCTTTATCTATCTATGTCAAAAAATCTCAAAAAAAATGGGACTTGGATTCAGGGACTAGAAGGGACAAAGGCCATTACACCTCTGCTCTTCGACACCTTGGCTTGGATACAGAAAGCATGTGTTGAATTGTTTTTAAAAACAACCAATTGGGAGTACATCCAAGAAGCATTGAGCATCTTCTATCTAGCCAAACCATACCAAACAGATTCCTCATTATATACGCTCAACGCACAAAATGATTGGATCGGGCAAATAACAGAGATACAAGACAATGTCATCCCTTCAAGCAATGCCATTTGGGCGGAAAATATGTATTGGTTGAGTATCATCACAGGAGATTTATCTTTCCATGATCAAGGATTAAAAATGATGCAATGCATCGGACAGGATCTCAATCAAATCAGTTATCACGCGCATTGGAATTATGTGCTCCAATTGATTTCAAGTGGTGCTGGCATTGTCGTCGCTTGCCAGCCTGAGGAAGGATGGCGAACGCGAACAAATTGGATACACAAAACCATTGTCCTCAAGGAAAATGTAAAAAATTCGTTTCTGCTAGACAAATGGCAGCCCAAAACCCAATATTCTCTTTGTACATTAGCTTCATGCTACCCTCCTGTAACACATTTTACCGATATTGTTTAAGCTTATTATTAAGCATTTTTTTCATTCCAACTGGAAGGTCACAAATGTTGAACAACAAAGATGGAAAGGCGTTTGATCAAGCTTTCTTATTCAACCGTTCCTTTATTTGGGAAAACAAAATAGCCAGCGTAACGGCCATCAAACAAATTAAGTTGCCCGGTCGACCCATCAATGAAACGGAGTGGAAGGAAGTCATGCATTTCAACAACACTGGAATCCTAGAAAAGAAAATATTGACTACACAAAATTTCTCCTTTCAGGACACCAGTTCTATCCTTTTCAAGCGCAACGATATTGGACAATTATTTAGCATCGAACAGAACAAGAAAACCGAAACTACAATAACGGCCATGAGCTACGACAGCAATGGCAAAATAACCCGAGAAGACATCAAGCAAATCTTGCATGTTCAGGGAGAAAATAGCCGCGAAATTTTGGTAGAAAGCACAACTTATGAATATAGCTTCCCAAAACCAAATGTGGTTGTGAGAAACAACATCAACAATTACGGTCTTGCCTACAGCTCTTTCACCACTGTCAAGAATGATCAAGGGTTTTTATTGCAAGAATTAGAAAACTTCTTTGTCAGTCAACGAGAAATTACGACAGAATATGAATACAACGAAAAAGGATGGGTTTCCAAAACCATCAAAACCGATAATCAATCCAGCGAAAAGGAAGAAACCATTTTCAATTATGATGACAAAGGCAATGTAATTCTTGCCAAGCGCAACATCAACAATCAACCTGTTGAAGAATTTGAAGTCTTGTACAACCAAGCGTCCATGATTAAGGCTATCTTGCATCAAGACATCGCCAGCCAGGCGATTACCATTCATAAGTACGAATACCAATTTCGATGAAAAACATCATTAAAATACTATTTCTGATAGCAGTACTCGGTTGCGCCAACAATTGTGCTGCTCAAAAAAGGCCGCCAAAACAAGACAATGTAGTGACGCCCGCCGATGGTGCTGAAAAAAGTGCTGAAAACAAGAACCGCAAATGGGAGGAGTACGAAACCAAAAAAAATCACCACAACGAAATTCAGGACAAAGCAACCAAAAAAAGAATGAAAGAAAGTTTGAAAAAGTCAAAGAATCATGCTTCGCCGCATCGTGTTCCGTGGTACAAGAAGATTTTTTGGTAAATTGAACCTTAATAACACAAACACATTACATCCATCAATATGAAAAAAGTTTCGATCATATTGCTTTCTATCTTTTACGGTTGGATTGCCCAAGCTCAAATGAATTGGGCAGAAAATGTTGCTCCCATTTTGTTTGATCATTGCACCAAATGTCATCACCCAGGAGGCATAGGACCTTCTAGTTTCATGACCTATGATGAAGCAGCCAACAACTCGGCATCCATTCTAAGTGCCATTATGGACGGATACATGCCGCCATGGCCTGCCAATCCAGATTATCGCCACTTTCTCAATGAGAATGTCCTGACAGAAAATGAAAAAAGTACCATCGAGAATTGGGTAATGAATGGTGCTCCCAGCGGGAATATCGCTCTAGCTCCAGCTCCACCCTCCTACAACAATCAGACACAATTGGCGCAAGTTGACTTTAGCGGAACCACCCCCATCAATACCAGTCAAGCTGTGACGCATGATTATTACCGAACCTTTGTTATTCCATCCAACTATTCAGTGGATCAATTCATTGATGGGATTGAAATCATTCCAGGAAATAGCGAAATTGTACACCACGTTGTTATTTATTATGACCCTACCAATGAGTGTCTTTCTTTGGATGCTGCAGATCCTGAACCAGGATTTCTAACCAATGGCACAGGCGGAGGTCTTCCCGCCGCGGCTCATTTCGTTGGCACATGGGTTCCTGGTAAAGGGCCACAAAATTTACCACAAGGATTTGGCATCCGTGCAGAAGCCAATGGATACTATTTAATTGAAATGCACTATCCTGCCGGAACAGTAGGACAACAAGACGAAACCACACTCAATATCAAACACTCCTCCAGCAGCAATCCACGGGAGGCTTGGTACAACCCAATTATTACACACGACCCTTCAACACTTGATGAAGCTGCGTTGATCATCCCAGCCAATACAGAAAGAACTTTTCATGCAACCTATAATGTCCCAATCAACATATCGCTGATTGGCATCTTTCCCCACATGCATCTCATTGGGAAGAGCATTAAGAGTTTCTGCGTTAACGGAACAGACAGTATTCCTTTGATTGATATTCCTCTCTGGGATTTTGATTGGCAATTGGGCTACGATTACACCCAACTGGTTAGACTACCTGCTCAGTCTCAACTCAAGGCTGTTGCTACTTATGATAACACCATCAACAACCCAAACCAGCCGGTCAATCCACCTCAATTGGTTACGGCAGGGGAAGAGACAACCGACGAAATGATGGTGATTTTTTATCTTTACACGTATTGGATGCCCGGAGATGAAAACATCGTCATTGATCCCAATACTTCTGTATCAAACCAAACAGTTACTCCCCATCTCTGGAATTTCTATCCCAATCCCAACAATGGAATATTGCTTTGGAACTGCTTGGGACCGCAATACCGAGAAGCCCATTTTCGGCTAATGGACATGAATGGAAAAATTTGTCAAGAAGAACTTCAAATGATTCCAGGTGGTATGCAGTCAGGGAGCATTGATTTGAATCGACTATCGCCTGGCGTATACTTTCTTCAAGTTGTTTCGAACAACAACATTTTTACTGAGAAATTGGTCATAGAATAATTATTTTTTCCCGATAATGCGATCCGGATTATTGGAAAGAAATGACTTCCAAGAATTGGATTTGGTTCCCATAATGGGATTAGATGTTTGATAAAAATGACAGACCGCTGCGGCCAAACCATCCGTCGCATCCATTTTTTCTGGCATCTGAGAATCTTCTATTTTCAAAAGTCGTTGTATCATCGCGGCAACCTGCTCCTTACTCGCACTTCCATTTCCTGTAATGCTTTGTTTGATCTTGCGTGGCGCGTATTCGGCTACACTCAACTGACGGCTCAATGCAGCGGCAATGGCCACTCCTTGCGCCCTTCCCAGTTTTAGCATAGACTGTACATTTTTACCAAAAAAAGGTGCTTCGATGGCCAGTTCATCTGGATGAAATCCATCAATCAACTCTATGCATCGCTCAAAAATTTTCTTTAGTTTCAAAGCATGATCGTCAATCTTATCCATGCGCACAACGCCCAAAGCCAACAAAGACATTTGTTTACCTTTGACCTCTATGATTCCGTAACCCAAAATAGAAGTTCCGGGATCAATGCCCAATATGATGCGTTCCTTTTGCAATTGATATTCTGTAATGGTGCTAAAAGTAATGACAATTTTCATCGCTGCTGTGCTACAATGCACATATGCTTGGCAATTGTGGTATTACAGCTCAGGAAGAAAGAAAAAAAAATCCAAGTTTCCCTTTTCTGTTCCACCCATCAGTGTTGTAATTCCCTTTCGGAATGAGGCTCAAAATCTGCCACAACTCATCTCATCACTGAAACAATTGCCTATCCATGTTACTGTTTATTGGGTGAATGATCACAGTACCGACAGCGGAGAAAGCTGGCTGTCATCCCATTTGCCGCAAAACCATCTGCTCATTCAAAATGAAGGAGAAGGAAAAAAACAAGCATTGGAGACGGGAATAAAAAACATTCCAAATGAACACTGGATACTCACACTTGACGCCGATGTACAATTGTCCGAAGACTGGTGGAATAACATTCAAAATCACTTTAATCCTGAAATGGCCATGATTGTTTTTCCAATCAAAATGCTATCAGGAAAAAAATGGCTTGAAGAATTTCAAAGTTTAGAATTTGGTTTTTTTCAAATCATTACTCAAGGTAGCATTTTAAGACAACGCGCACAACTTAGCAATGGCGCTCATTTGGCATTTCAAAAAAAGTATTTTACAATGGTAAACGGTTACCATGCAAACCGTCACATCAGCAGCGGGGACGATCAATTTCTATTATCCGCCTTTAGAAAAAAGAACTGGCCTATTGGATGGGCAGAAATCAATGAACCCGTCATTTGTATTGCACCCCTACCCGATTGGAAATTGCTTTTATCACAGCGCATCAGATGGGCAGGGAAATCGCCCGCAATGGAATTGATCGATATGAAACTTTTGGCATACAACACTGCCATTAGCAATACCATTCTGCTCTATTGCTATTACCAACTCCTTTTTCTTCCGAATGATACTTTTGATTTGGCATTGACTGGACTAATTCTCATCAAATGGCTATCTGAATGGCGTGTTTTTACAAAGATCGATTGTAGAAGCAAGTTTATCACCCTTTTGTTTTTAATAATCTATCCTTTTTGGGTCTTTTTGGTAGGGCTTTCCGTATTATTTTTAAAACAAGAATGGAAAGGCAGACCTCTGAATCGGTGAATGCATTTTGGCGAAAATTTTCCCAAGATAGATGGGCGATGTCGGGTTTGTTTTTTATTACAATCTTGTTTTTGGTCAGCCTATTCGGCGCTTGGATTCGACCTGACAGCTCAGAAAATGCCAATGATCAGGAAGTTGAATGGGCCAAATTACCACCTATGACACAAGTTCATTTTGGTATAGATGACAAAGGTGAACGAAACCTTCATGAAAACAACATGAGCAAAACTTTTGTTTTGGGAACCGATCGACTGGGCAGGGACGTATTGTCTCGTCTCATGGCAGGAACATACATCAGTTTGACAGTAGGCTTTATTTCTGTTGCCATTTCCCTGATGGTGGGAGTTTCTATAGGACTTTTGGCTGGATACTATCGTGGTTGGGTGGACAATGCGCTATCATGGATTATTAATGTGATTTGGTCCATTCCCAATCTCCTGGTAGTCATGGCCTTTGTATTGGCATTTGGTGCGGGATTTTGGAAAGTCTTCATCGCCATTGGACTCACCATGTGGGTAGAGGTGGCCCGAATTGTTCGGGGACAGATATTGAGCATACGCGAGAAAGAATACATCGAAGCCGCTCGTGCCATGGGCATGAGTGATGGACGCATCATGCTGCGAGAAATGCTTCCACAACTTTGGCCCATTCTCATTGTCATCTCAGCAGCCAACTTCTCAAGTGCCATATTGATTGAGAGTGGAATGAGTTTTTTGGGATTAGGGGTACAAATTCCGGCACCCAGCTGGGGAAACATGATCCGAGAAAATTACGCCATGATTCCCACTCAACATGCACATTTGGCCTTGGCACCCGGAATCTGTATCATGGTAACAGTTCTAGCACTGAGCTATGTAGGCAATGGATTACGAACTGCTTTGGACATTAAAAAAGTTTAAATGAAACAGAACGATAAGATATATGTCGCTGGTCATCGTGGAATGGTAGGTTCCGCCATTTGTCGACAATTAGAAAAAAATGGTTTCTCCAATATCATCACCCGCTCATCAAGCGAGTTGGATTTAACGCAGCAACAAGCGGTGAGTGATTTCTTTGAAAAAGAAAAACCAACATTTGTTTTTTTGGCTGCCGCGAAAGTTGGGGGAATTCATGCCAACAATACTTACCGTGCGGATTTTTTATACCGCAATTTGATGATGGAAAGCAATGTGATTCATGCCGCTTATTTGCATGATGTGGAAAAATTGCTGTTCTTGGGATCCTCTTGTATCTATCCCAAAATGGCACCACAGCCTTTAAAAGAAGATAGTCTCCTTACCGGAACATTGGAATACACCAACGAACCGTATGCCATTGCCAAAATTGCTGGAATCAAACTTTGTGAAGCTTATCGAGATCAATACGGCTGCAATTTCATTTCCGCCATGCCTACCAATTTGTACGGCCCCAATGATAATTATGATTTACAAAATTCTCATGTTCTTCCTGCTCTAATCCGAAAATTTCATGAGGCCAAAATACAAGGTGCATCATCGGTTGAAGTTTGGGGAACAGGAAGCCCCTTGCGTGAGTTTCTCCATGTAGATGATTTGGCAGAAGCCTGTTGTTTTTTAATGCAAAACTACAACGACAAACAATTTGTGAACGTTGGTTGCGGATCTGATTTGAGCATCAAAGATTTGGCAGAAATGATTCAAGACGTTGTAGGATTCAAGGGAGCATTGATTTGGAATACAGAGAAACCAGATGGAACTCCGCGAAAGCTCATGGACATTTCTAAAATAAAATCATTGGGCTGGTCACCAAAAATAGAGCTCAATCTGGGTATTCAAATGGTATATAAAGAATACCAAACCCAACAAACATTGCGCTAAAAAACAATCAATATGGAATGCAAAGCAAAAGTTATTGGCTGTCTGTTATGGCTTTTCTTAGGAGTCAAAATATCCTCCGTTGCACAACCCATACCCATAGGAGACTATTGGAATAGAGAATTGGAACGGGTTGAACATTACAAAGGAAAACCAGCATTTACTACCTACAAACCACAACTTAAATCGACTGTAAATTTTCAAAAAATCACCGGTGAAGTAAAAGACTCAGTAAAATATTATTCAATGCTTTCTCGATTGGTTTTTCGGGACCATTTGATTCAATTCAAAAATCCTCGATACACCATCTCCATTGACCCTTTATTGCAAGTTGAAGTCTATCAAGATTTGAAAAATGAAGATTACAACAATCTAAGAGGAAGGCTATACAACAATGGACGAGGAGCCATCGTGCAGGGACAAATTGGCAATGGTGTAGAGTTTCAATCCATCTTTCTTGAAAATCAAAGTATTCTACCCTTTTACCAAAGCAGATGGGCGGATTCTACAGGCGTCATTCCAGGAATGGGACGCCACAAAGAATTTAAAAAATACGGTTACGACTATGCCCTATCTACCAGTTCATTATTCATTGGTTCCAAATCTTGGTGGAATTTGGGATTGATGTATGGCAAGCAATTTTTTGGCAATGGCTATCGCTCTCTGGTATTGTCTGACGCCTCGATGAACATGCCAATGGTTCAGCTCGGTCTGCACAATCAACACTTTCAATATAAAACAACAGCTGGTATTGGGCAGGAACAATCTCGAATTCCTCTGGGAAGTACTGGGGAAAGTTTATTCAAAAGAAAATTAATCAATTGGAATTATTTGTCTTATTTGCCCACGGCCAATTTAGAACTGGCCATTTTAGAAACCGTCGTATCCCAGCGCTGGACACCGCAGGGAGTAGTTGCTCCAGAAACGCATGTCTATGTTCCCGTTCTGGGCGCCCGTGGATGGATGGCGCAAAAAGATACCAATGCGACTGTGCTTTATGGCGCCAACATCAAATGGAACGCCAACCAAAACACTACTTTTTATGGGCAATACGGGTGGGTGACGAAGGGAATGGGCAAAGATGCCATACAATTTGGTGCATTGTTCACCGATATTGGAATGAAAAACTTGGATTTGCGCGTGGAATACAATCAAGTTGGAGCCTATTTCTACGCACAAGACATCAACTTGATGTCACTCACACAACAAGGGCAATCGCTTGGACATGCCAGTGGCGGAGCCTTGACAGAATGGTTGGTTAGGGGAAATTATCGTTGGAAAAGATTTTTGCTCCAAGGATGTTATCATCGAATACAACAAGATTTGGGTCCTGCCGCTAACCCTTATGCCATGACCTTTGAGCCCGCTATAGGCTCTAGAGAATTTCAGTATTTTCTTGGAGAGGTCGGGTACCTGGTACAGCCGCATACGCACCTTTGTATATGGTTGGGCATGACGCAAGTGGATGAATTGAATGATTATAACAATGGTAACAAAATCAACATCACTGGACAAATTGCTACGTTCAAAGTAACCAGTGACATTTGTTATCGGGCTTTCGACTTTTGAAAAAAAGGACTATCTTCACCTAACCAAAACCGAAAACATTGATTCTTGATTTAGCATTGGCCTTCCTAACAGCTTTGTTATTGGTGATGATTGCGATGCCATCGCTCATCAAAGTAGCCAAGTTAAAGCACCTGGTAGATGAACCGGGTGACGATCGTAAACTGCACAACCGCAGTATACCGACGATTGGAGGCATCATGATATTTGCTGGAACTTTATTCGCCTATTGTTTGATGTTCCCTTCAAAGGAGCAGTGGATGATGGGAAACAATTACGATCCACTGTCTGCGCTCAATGAGTTCAAATACTTGGTAGCTTCCATGTTTGTTCTTTTCTTTTTAGGTTTGAAAGATGACATCATCGGCGTGGCACCCAACAAGAAATTGTATGTCCATTTTTTAGTAGGGATTATTCTGGTTTATATGGCTGACATACGAATCACCAGTTTTTGGGGCCTCTTTTCAGTAGGAGAGCTACCCTATTGGGCTAGCCTCGTCATTAGTTTATTCACTTACATCGTGATTGTCAATTCAATCAATCTTATTGATGGTGTAGACGGTTTGGCCGGGGGTATTGGATTTATTGCCGCTTCAACATTCGGTGTTTGGTTTTACAGCACTGGTGACCTCCCGTTATCTCTTCTCGCCTTTAGTTTAGCCGGATCTTTGATCGGCTTTCTTTTCTTCAATTTTCAACCTGCTAAAATTTTCATGGGTGATTCTGGCTCATTGATTTTGGGTATGGTCCTTTTTGTTCTCGCCATGAAATTGATTGAATTTCCGCCCAATCGAATGTATGGTTTTGTTGCCAATGTATCCAAACCCGTTTTGGCCATGGCCATTTTGTGCTATCCACTCATGGACACCTTACGCGCTTTTACTGTTCGAATATCAAGAGGCATTTCCCCTTTTAAAGCCGATAAAAATCACATTCACCACAGATTGCTAGCCCTAGGGTTTTCTCACCGACAAGTATGTTTGATCCTGTACGGCTTTACTCTTTTGATTATTGGCATAACTTTCATGATGCCACCCAACACGCCGAACATCAGCTTAATCGTGGTTTTTTTAACTACTTTTTTGAGCGCCAATGGCCTATTCTGGTGGGGAAAGCATTAGTCTCATTGCTCATCGCTTTATAATTAATCCATCACATCCAAAATATCTAATTATAATATCTCGCGCCAAAAAGAGCCATTACAAAGCACTATTTTTCTAATACCTAATGCCTCCGTAAAGCTATATTGGATTAAATTGCGATGCCCATTCATAAAAGCTTATAAATTTATACATGACAGACTATTATAATTTCAAAACAAAAGGATCCTTGGATTTGAATAAAGACGTTTGCGACCAGGACACTTGGATGAATACCCATGATCTTTATAGTTGCTTCAAACATGATAAAGGATTTCTTGTTTTTTTAAAACCTTCTGAAATTGACAGTTCTGATGAGTACAATGAATCGGACCCATATACCGTAATTGAAAATATCCATTCAGATTTTCATCAGAGAAGACTGAATTGCACACTGCAATTAATCGAAAAGTCTTCTGATCGACATGAAAAAAAACTGCTTGATATCGGTTGTGGTCAAGGACACTTCACCAAGAAAATAAAAGAAAACTTTCCAGACTATAAAGTATACGGATTAGATTATTCCATTTCTGCAATAGCCTATGCTCATGACAATTTCAAAGAAGTAGATTTTATTGTAGCCAATGCTTATAATCCACCTTTCAATGACGAATGTTTCGATGTTGTTATTTTAAACAATATATGGGAACATGTGCCCGATCCGATGAATTTACTGGCTGTCACAAAAAAAATTCTTAAACCAAATGGACAAGTTATCATTTCAACCCCTAGCAGATATCGAATTAAAAATTTAGTTAAGGCCCTAATTGGGCAAGATATTGCTTTCATGTCCGATCATCATGTTACGGAGTATACGGTTGGACAGGTTAAAGAGCAATTAAAGTTTGGCGGTTTTCAGCTGGTCAAAGTATATTCTCCGCCAATCAAAGAAAAAAGAATGATATTCAACTTTCTCAAGAGTATCGTTTTTGTTTTGCTGAAATTGGTACGTTCACATCATATTTTAGAGGGAACCATTTTCTATTCCGCTAGAAAAATTTAATCAACATTATCATCCTCCAAGATAAATCTTAAATTTATTTTATTCCCTTACCCCACGTTTCGAGTTAAACATCTCTTGGAAAATATCATGCTCTCTAAGCATGATGTTCGTTTTAAATCCATTCAAACCATATTGATTTCTTGACTTACACACTTTTGTAATGCCAATATTTTGACCAAGGAATTACCCATTCAATGTAAATCGAATAGCAATACCCGAATTGATGTTGGTATTGTTGAATGAGTTGGAAATCTTGGGTTTGTTGAACTGGTGATCGTAGAAGAAACGCAAGGTCAACTTGTCGCTAACAGCCATATCCGCACTCGTCTTTAAACTCCACAACGTCTGACCCGCAGTAATTTGATTCTGTTGCTCAACAATCTTTCGGATCATGGTCACGTTGTCACGCATGGTCAAATCAGCTCTCAATGTTAAAGTTGTACTCTTTAACAACTTCATTGGGAATTTCTTGCCCTTGATTTTGGCAATTGGATTGGGGATATCCGTGAATTTGTATCCTGTTCCAATGACAAAACTATTGCTTCTATTTTCTGTAACTTGATTGTTTGCTAACCCCAAAGCAATGGTACGGTCTCGCTTCATTTCCACTTTGATTTGCGGATCATTGCTCTTCTTGGTCTTTACCGTCATGTCAAATCCCAATAAAGGGGACATGGACTCGGTAATGGTCACTGTATTGATCTGTTTTTGGGAGATCCAGTTGGGTTGGGTATTGGCATCCAAGGCGGTTGGCCTTCCCAATTCATCTTGTTCAAAATTCAAATTGGTCACATAACTTGCGTTGACCGTTGACTTGTATTGGTGATTGATGGTAAATTGCTTGAAGTACTTCTTGACACTTTCCAATTTGGTCAATCCATCATAACTGACTTTCCAGTTGGGTTGCGCCGAAGTTTTGAATGGATTCAAGGAAACTTCACTTGTGCTCTTTCCAGAATATGCCGCAATGAAAGCGGGTATAATAACATCTTGTGAAGTACCGCCAAAACCTTGATAATAGCCCGTGCTATCAACATCATTCAATTGATAGTTGACCGCATTCAACCGTCCCGAAATCTCTTGTCGATAGGCAATCAAATTCAAAAAGGGATCAGACATGTTGCCATTGTCTTTGTCATCTCTGGCAAAAGCGGTTGCCCAAGTATTGATTGAGGCGCTGAAGTTTCCTGTTTCCATTGGTGACTGGAATTGATACTCCATCGAATCGGCTGAGTATCTAAAAAAGCTTGTTAGGTTTCTTCCATCCTGTCTGTTGGCGGTCAACTCAATTTTCAAATATTTAATGGGCTCAATCGAAGCCTTGGCATTCCATGTTGTGCTCGCCGTCTCGGTATATTGATTGTTCTGAAAAGGTGAACCCACCACAAACCCACCATTGGCCATATCCAATGCAAAGTTGCGATCGGTTGGGTTGCCTTGCCAATCAGTGTTTTGTTGTCCCAAAACGAAACCAACTCCTGGCGCAGTAAATTGATTATTCAACCCCAATAATCCCGCCCTTTGATTGTATCCCGGCAACATCATTCCCTCGTTCTTTGTATAACTCATATTGGCGTTGCGCACCATCATTAAGAATCGAAGGGCAACGTCAGACCAAACAATCGGCTCTTTCTTGGCTTTCTTATCCAAATCTTTTCCAAAACCATCTTTATTGTCCGGATTGTCCTTGTCTCCTTTCTTTTTATCGTCCTTCTTTTTGCCTTGGTTGATCTCCTTCAACTTGGGAACTTTGTTGTACAACGTTTCAAAATTGGCTGTTGCATTAAAGTTCAACTGTCTGGAGTTCTGAATTTTATTACCCAAAGTATCCTGCGTGAATGGTGCGCGATCCCAACGGAAACTCGAACCATATTTGACATCCGAATTCACAAAATCAATCAACGGGAATTTATCAAATGGCAATTTGTAAGAAGCATTAAACTGGTGATTGTAAATGGTTGGTTCACCCATGCTCAAGATGTTCTGACGAACAGTGTCCTTATAGGCCTCATACCAATCTTTATCCTCTCTATTGATGACTCCACGTGGCTCACGGATCAAGGCTGTCGTGGATGCTGTCAAATCCATCTTGATGCTCTTGGTCAAATCATACTTCACATTGTAATTCCGATTCCAACTCCAATTCTTCTGCGCCTGCGTTTGAATCAACATATCGCTATACACTCCAGACAATTCTAATGTATTGTTTCGGATGCGACTGGTCTCATATGATCGATTCATGTCAGTATGGAATCCAACGGATTTGATTCCTGGATAAAAATTAAATTCCTTGATCCACTTCAAATAAGGGGAAGTTTTGACCAAAGGCAGCTTGGCAAAGGGTTTAATTTCTTTGGGTTTGTTGGTAAATGCATAATCAAATGCCCCTGTATACTGTTTGTTCAATCTCCAGTCGATGTTGATATCGCGGAAATAAATTTCGTTGTAAGAATAACTCACAGAAAAATTATCGACCGCATAAAACTTCGGCTTGTCTCCACCGCCTGCCGCCGGTGCCGGCGCACCAGGCGCAGGTGGTGCTGCACCACCGGCCTCTTCCTTTCCTCCCTTCTTGGGTGCAATTTTGACATTGGTTACATTGATGCTTCGTCTGCGCGTCATCGTCTGCGACTTTTGCTTCAATGGTTTAGACAAATTGGGCAAATCATTCAATTCCAAATCTGGCTGCAAAGGACTGTAACGTGGAGTAGAAATATTTTCAGAATATCCCATGAACAAGGGCAATTGCACTCCCCAATTTTCAGGCATCAATTTACCCATTTGAATGGTGGTACTGGCATCGATACCTGTCTTGGTTTCTTGTTGTCTCTGTTGCACCTTCTGTTCAACCGATCCCCAGCCTGGGGTGCTGATGTTTCCCGCAACATTGACTGTTGCCAGATCCGCCAATTGTGCGGTCATCCTTCCAACGGCCGCCCAACCTGAGGTATTGTCAAACTCGGACAGACGCAATTCATTGACCCAAATGGTGGCACACTTGGCCAACCCATCATCGTTGTTGACAAAACTATTTTTCTTGTCATCAGGATTTCGAACTCCTATCATCAATACGGTCACATTGGAAACATTGGGATTTCCTTTTACCGATATGCGCACATTTTCTGATAGCATTTTTGAAAACTCCTGTAAGGCACTAAATCCTGCAGGTCGATTGGCCTTCAAGTCCTGCAAATCCTTGATGACAATGTCAAAATTGTTTTCCTCCGGCCAAATGTCATTGTCATCATCAGTGAACCAAGGTGTCACAGACATGGGCATCTCATACTCGTAATAGTTTTGATCAAAGTCAGAACCCAAACGCACAAATACCGTCAAGTCTTTGTTCTTTAATGCACTTTCCACTCCCTTGGCTTCCATGTGTGCAAACATGCGCAAACGCTTGTATTGACGCATGTCAAAGGTCACATTTCGGTAGGCTGCTTTGGCATCACCATCGTTCAAATTGCAAACGGTCATGGACAAAGATTGCTCATTCATGCTGCGCAAGTTGGCGGAGGCTACATCCTGTTCACGAATAATTCCTGGAGGGACCACATAAGGCACCGGCTCACGGTTTCCGTTCTCTTCAATGTTGACTGCCGCAATATCAAACTCTGTAGGCTCATCATCATTGGGCTCCAACTCTTGTGGTCCTAAAAGACTACTGTCAAATTTTCGCCACTCTCCACGAACCAACTCCAATCGCGCGAAACGCAAGGTAACCGGCTGTTCCCAACCTTTCAAGAACATGCGGATATAACGAATAGAGCGAAAATCGGGAATGTTTCCTATTCGCTTTTCAAATTCTTTGATGGGTACTTTGAATTGATACCAACGAATCTCTCTTTCCTCTCCATCCGCAGTAGTTTTGGTTGTAACAAAACTATCGGTGATGTAATTATCACCAATATTGTTCTCTCCCAAATCACCGGGACGCAAGCTCACTTTGTATTGGAAATAACTTTCAATTTGGTTTAACGTAATGTCTTGATTGATGTCCTCCGTATTGGGAACAGTAGTGGCCGCAATGGGGTATCCTTCCGGGCTGGATGTATTGGAGTTTCCTTCATACCCATTGAATTGTTTGTAACGATCAATCGTATTTAAATTCTCTTGATCGCTCTGACTGCCTCTGAAATAGCGAAAATCATCCGCTGCCGGATCTTGTGCAATTTTTCCGTAAGCATCAGCTGTCACATGACCTTGCACGGATGACAACCATTGCGAGAAAAACGTTTGCTCACCTCCTGAGGTCAAACCGTCCAATCCAATATCCTGCTGTGCGTATGATCCTGTGGTGTTGTCAAATGCATTGACTACATTGAAAGTAGAGGGATTGGGATAATTGCCCCATGTTCCTTGTAAAGTCGGCAGTGGATTATTGTCTGTTGGATAACCATTTTCAAAGGACAATTGAGAATCGTTCAACACATCCTCTGACACATTCCCCAAATTGAAATACAAGTCACCACCATTCACATTTGGAGAGTCGTCGTGGAAAGGATCCATTAACCAAAACTGAATAAACTGAACGTTACTCATTTCAAAGTCGGTGGTGGTCAATGCCCTTTGAATCCCTCCCCATCGGGTTTCGGGATCATTCAAAAATCCATCTTCACTCAATCCCGCAGAGTATCCGGGAACGCCGTCGGGTTCATCAAAATTATACTGCCCACGTTCATTGGGGTAATAAGTCAAATCGAGGGTGGCAATGTTGGGAGGTGTTCCGGGCGGCAATTGGCGGTTGGGGAAAACCTCGGATTCCAGTACTTCACGCATGCGGTGATCACTTTGCATAGCGGCATCCACATTGGGTGGAGTCAAAGCATTGGATCGATAGAATAAGGGGTCTATCACATACCAACTCAAACGCGCTCGATTGTAGTTGTAGATTAAACTGTCCTCAATGTTACCCTCGGGAAACAACCCTTGTTGCAATTTGGGCGTACTGGCCAAAAACCATTGATTGATGGTGCGCAAATCGATGATGCTTTGGCTTCCTTCAAAATCATCGATGTAAGAATTACCAATTTTGGAAATGGCTCTACTATGCCCAGGAAAAAGCTTGGCAGCCTCTCCACTGAATGAAATGGTTGACTTGGCCTTGGTTTTAATAAAAGGCAAACGGTCTATCATCTCTGTGATAAATGGGACCTCTTCCTGATAATTGAAATCTGCACCCAACACCCAGTTGTTTACGGGTTCGTCACCAATGTTTACCTTCTGTGTTAGGGGTCGTTCGCGCAAGTTCATCACCGTTGAACCAACCGTTAATTTATCACTGAACTTGTAATCAAAACGACTACCTATCATGGTCTTGAATTGCATGTTGAAAAGCGAGTTGCTCTCCACAGAAACCTTGATGGGATTCCCGCTATTCATCACCCCTTCGTTGATGATTTTTACACGACCCAAATTGTAATCCACGGTATAGTCTTGGCCTTCTACCAATTTAATGCTTCCTGAAGTAACACTCACTGAACCTTGCGGAATATTCATTGCATTCAATGAAATGTCAGATCCCGAAGCGCTTTGGTATTGTCCTTTAATTCTAAATCGATTCAACTGAGGAAAGTTAATCTGAGCAGAAGTCTTTGTACTATCATACAACGGTTGAAAAACCACTTGACTGATCATTTGTTGCGCAGCTGTGGTATTGCCCAATCCTGCAATGATTTCATTGGATAAGTGCTGTCCAAAGGGCTCAACGTGCGGGAAGAAAATCCTTCCCGTTTGGGCATCAATTAATCCACCTTGGGTAGCGGCGTTGGGAACAAAGTCAAAGAAGGCGTCTGGATAAGGCATCTGTTGGTTATCAATGCGATCCAAATCAAGCACTTGCAGCAATAATTTTCCAGACAATGGGTCCCGCTGAATGCTGTTCATGTTGACTCCAGTAGATGGATTGTTGTACCATACGTCCAAACGGAAATTTTCAGGAGATACCCCAAATGCACCCAGGTTGTAGACGTTTTTCATCATGTTGTCCCACAAAGGAGCGGGATCGCCGTTGCTCAACTTAACCATGGTGATAGACGACTTCAACATTTTTAAGACCAAAGCATTGGGTGCTGCTACACCATCTTGCGAGAAGGTTCCAACTTGATACGTTTGACCATTCAAGGTGTATTCAAATGCAACTCCCAACACTTCCGCGTTGTTCAGGGCCTGCTTCAATGAGATGAAGCCCAATCGTGCATTGTAGGTAAATTCAGAGCTCGTCAATTTTCTCGCATTTCCGACGCGCTCATAATGTACCCCTTGCTTTAACCCCAGTCCCAAAGCCTGAATGGAGGGATTGGCATTGGTGAACCCTAAGATTTCGGGGGCACCCATCATCACATCATAAAGCGCGTTGTTATCATTGTCCGGATTGGGAATTTGGTTGGGATTCATCAAGCCTTGAAAGGCATAGTCAGTAGACATGAAATTTTGACTTTCACCAAGATCAGAAAAAGTCAAAATATTTCTGACATCCTGTGTATTGGCTTGTTGGTTCACCACCCATACTTCAATCCTGGTAATGTTGGCGCCGCTATTCACCACAGGTAGGGTCTCCATGGCTTTATCGTAGGAATTTCTAAAAAATCCTGATAGGAAATAATGTCGATTGGCTTCGTAATTGTCCGCAGCAATATCAAATTGCTGAGTCTGGGCACCGCCTTGGACGGTTATCTCTTTGCGCTCACCTTTTTGTTGTGAAAGAACGGTGGTGTTTTTTAATTTGCCCCATTGTGTTTCAATCTTGGCTCCGAACAAACTAGAGCTCCCTTGTATCAGGGAACCTGAAAGAGGCATCTGCACTGTACCCAATTCAATTTTCTTTACAATTTGATCCTCGTCACCAGAATACCCCAACTTCATCTGGTTTTCAAAATCAAACTGACTCTCCGTATTGTAATTCACGTTGAGTTTCATCCTTGTTCCGATATTACCCGTAACGTTAAGCTGAATTTTCTGATCAAAATTAAAGGTTGTGACTTTGCGCTGACGCTCTGGAATTCGGGGATTGTCTACCTTGGACATGTTCATTCCAAAGGTCAATTCAGCGCTACCCTGCGGGCGAATCTCAATTTCATTGGATCCGAAAATATTTTCAAAAGCATCTGAGTTGATTTTAAAAACAGGCGCGAATTCTCTCTTGGCTTGGTCATCCTCTTCTACCAATTCTTTCCAATAGGCGGTCACGTTGTCTTTCAATTGAAAATCCATGAACTCCTCACGGGTCATTTGGGTGGCGTTTCTGAAATCGATTCGATCGCCGACTTTCTGCGAAACCTCGTACATCCCCGTCACGGGATTGTATTCGACATGGTATTTAATGTTCTTTGGCAGGGGTACCGCAATTCCTGAAGGATTGGGTGTTGGATTGACAGGATCTTGATTGGGCCAAATGGGTGGTGGTGTGGTGGTGTCTACTACCGATGCCGTAATGGTGCTTCGGCGAACAAAGGGCACCGAATTTTGAATGGTGGTAACAGACCATGCGACCCAAGAGGATACCACTGAAATAACAGCAATAAAAACCCAATGCACGATATGCCCCAAACTACGCTTCACTTAAATCTGCTTCAATACCCATTTTATCCATTCTTCCAATCCCGCATTGGGCCACTCTTTCATCACCTTATCCAAGGTTTTTTCGGCTTTGGTTTTATCCAATCCCAAGGAGGAAAGGGCTAATAACGCATCATGCTTTTGGATATTGTATGCAATGCCCGATTTCTCTGAGGTGGTCATGTTTTCCAACTTGCCCATTTTATCGTGCAAATCTACGATCATCCGTTCCGCTGTTTTTTCTCCAATTCCCTTGATGCGCTTCAGACTAGCCACATCCTTTTGAACAATAATCGTTCTGAGCTCATCAGCCGTCAAACTGGACAATACCACGCGAGCCGTGTTGGGTCCAACTCCACTTACAGAAATTAATTTCTTGAAAACTTCTCGGTCTTCAGGATTACTGAAACCATACATCACCAAAGAAAAATCATTTCCATTGATGTGCATGTGGGTGAACAAAGTCACCTCGCCTCCATCGGGCAATTGGCTAAAGGTGCTCAGTGGAATTTGGATCAAATAACCCATGCCGTTCACATCGACGACCGCGTGAACAGGGCTTTTCTCCAAAAGTTTACCCCGAATACTTGTTACCATTGCCTTTCTTTATTTTTTGAAAGGCTCGAAAATACAAAAAAACCAGCAATTTTAAGCGCGTCCGGTACCCTTGAATTGCGCGTCAACAACAGCAATGCGGATCATATTGATAATTTCCCGCACGGAGCAACCCATTTGCAAAATATGATAACTGTGGTTCATCCCCAATAATACAGGCCCAATGACTTCATATCCTGCTGTTTCTTGCAACAATTTGTAAGCAATATTCCCTGCTGAAAGATTTGGAAAAATCAAGGTATTCACCTGATGTCCAACCAACTTAGAAAATGGGAAATTCTCTTCCATCATCTCTTGATTCAGGGCAAAATTGGCTTGCAACTCTCCGTCAACAATCAACTGCGGGTAATCACGCTGCAAAATCTCGGCAGCCTTGGCCATTTTCATGGGGTCTTTTCCTTTGGCCGAACCAAAATTGGAGTAACTCAGTAAGGCAATGCGCGGAGTAATTTTCATCTTACTAATGGCCTCGGACACCCTTAAGGTTATTTCTACAATATCCTCTGCACTGGGATCTTCGTTGACCGTTGTATCTGCTATGAAAAGCGGACCTTTCAATGTCTGTACGATGTACATTCCGCATACTTTCTTTACTCCAGCTTCAGGACCGATGACCTGTAAACCAGGACGAATCACCTTGGCATAATTGCGGGTCATTCCACTGATCATGGCATCCGCCATACCCGTTTCCACCATCATCGCTCCAAAGTAATTCCGCTCTCGCATGGAGCGCACCGCATCGGTAAACGTGACACCCCTTCGCTGTTTTCTCTCAAAGTAAATTTGTCCAAAGCGCTCTCGATTGGCATCATTGGCTTCTACTCGGGGATCAAAAATCTGTGCATCGCGCAAATCAATGTCCCACTCCTCCATCAACTCTCGGATGCGCTTTTCATCTCCCAACAAAATGGGGATGGCGCAACCCTCGTCCTTGGCGGCTTCAGCAGCCTTCAATATTTTGATGTTTTCCCCTTCTGCAAAAACCACTCGTTTGGGAGACTTTCTCGCACGCTCCGCAATGCCTCTTGACAAGGCATTGTCTCGACCAATCCGGTTCAATAATTCTGCCTTGTAGGCCTCCGTATCTTTCATGGGCAACTTGGCCACGCCACTGTCTACGGCAGCTTTGGCTACTGCTGTGGATACCACATAAATCAATCTTGGATCCAATGGCTTGGGAATAATGTACTCACGACCAAAACTCAATGATTGCAAGTTGTATGCTTGTACAACCTCCTCGGGCACCGATTCCTTGGCCAATGCTGCCAATGCATGAACTGCAGCCAACTTCATTTCATTGTTGATACAACGCGCACGAACATCCAGTGCTCCTCGGAAAATGAATGGAAAACCTAAAACGTTGTTCACTTGGTTGGGATGGTCACTTCGACCAGTGGCCATGATTACATCAGGACGAGCAGCTAAAGCATCATCATAAGAAATTTCTGGATTGGGATTGGCCAGGGCAAAAACAACAGGGTTGTCATTCATGGCAACAATCATTTCTTGAGAAACGATATTCCCTTGCGATAAACCCAAAAACACATCGGCTCCAACCATGGCTTCTGCCAAGGTTCCCAGATTGTCTTCTGTAGCAAATCTTCTCTTTCGGTGATCCAAATCTTGACGATCCGCCGTGATCAGGCCTTTGGAATCATACATGTATACATTCTTGGGATTGGCACCCAATTGAATCATCATGTCCACACAACTCAAAGCAGCCGCTCCAGCACCACTGACTACAATTCGAACATCACCTATTTTCTTTTCGGCCAACTCCAACGCATTGATCAACGCTGCACTGCTGATGATGGCGGTTCCGTGTTGATCATCGTGCATGATGGGAATATCCAACTCCGCCTTCAATCGCTCCTCAATCTCAAAGGCCTCTGGGGCTTTTAAATCCTCCAAATTGATTCCGCCAAAAGTGGGCGATATATTCTTTACGGTATTGATAAAATCATCCACGTCGGTGGCTTTTACTTCGATATCAATACTGTCAATGTCTGCAAAAATTTTGAACAACATACACTTCCCTTCCATCACAGGTTTGGAAGCTTCAGGCCCCAAATTCCCCAATCCCAAAATGGCTGTACCATTGGAAATAACCGCTACCAAATTTCCTTTGGCCGTATAGCGATATACATCGTCCGGATTCTCAGCAATGGCCAAAACAGGCTCTGCCACTCCCGGTGAATAAGCCAACGCCAAATCACGTTGCGAACTGTGCGGTTTGGTAGGAATAATTTCCAACTTGCCCGGTCTTCCTTGCTCATGGTAATCCAGAGCGTCTTTCTTCTTGATGGCTTCCATTCTAATTTTTTTCGATTGGCAAAGGTAACTGCGGAAAGAGATTACCAGCAGTTTGCTGAATAACATCTTCCATTGAGGCAAATTTCCATTGCAATTGTTTCACTATTTTATCATTGCTAAAGCGCTTCACCACCGTAGTATTGCGGATGGTTTCAGCTGTTACTTTGGCGCGTTTACCCAAAATCAATTCTTTCATCGCGTCCAAAAAATAAATGAAATTCAACATGCCTTGCGTTAGTGGTTTTTGCGGGATACGCAGGTTCAACGCTTTGGCCATTTTGGAAAACGCCCACTGCATGGATTGATTCTCCGCGACCAAAACAAATCGCTCCCCCCAACAGCCTTGACCCACCAATGCAATCATGATTTGCGCGACATCGTGGGCACCTATCCACCCTGTTCCTCCCAAAGGATAATAGTTGTAGCCTCTGGCAACCGTATCAAACAGCTGACCCGAACTTTGATCCAGCTGCCCATCTCCAATGATGATACCAGGGTTGACAATCACCGCCTTCAATCCTTCTTCTATTCCCCGCCAAACTTCCATCTCACCCAAAAATTTTGTTCGAGAATACTCGGTATGCTCCTTAGATGGCTGCCAAAAACAATGCTCATCTATGGGGGCTTGCTCTTCTGACTTTCCCAATGCGGCTATGGAACTCACATGACAGAAATCCACGCTCCATTCCATGGCCCAATCCACCCATTCAGCCGTTTGATGCACATTCACCTCCATCATTCGGGAATGGTCTTTTTCATGATAACTCACCACGGCAGCACAATGATATACAGCCTTATAATGTGAAAAATCAGATTGTTCCCAAAATGATGATGTTGTCATCCAATGCAACTGATTATCCGACCAAATCACCCCCATACTGCGCAACCAACTTTCCGTTTCTTTTGGACTTCGCTGATGGTACAATGCCGTCACCTGAGCACCCTTTTTCAATAGGTGAAACAACACATGTGAACCCACCAAACCCGTTGCTCCTGTGATCAATTGCATGTCGCAAAGTTAAACCACATTCGCATTAACTTAGCCACGTTTGAAAACCAGTGCACACATAGAGAACATCCTTAAAACATTGCCGGATAAACCAGGCGTTTACCAGTACTATGATGATCTAGGCCAATTGCTTTACATAGGAAAAGCCAAAGTGCTCAAAAACAGGGTGAGTAGCTACTTCAGTAAAATCAAATTTGAAAATGCCAAGACCTTTCAATTGGTCAAACGTATTGCTGACATCAAATTCATTGTCGTTGCCAATGAATCCGACGCGCTTTTGCTTGAAAATTCGCTCATTAAAAAATTCAAACCCAAATACAATATTGCATTAAAAGACGACCGGACTTATCCCAGTATCGTCATCAAGAACGAAAAATTTCCACGGGTTTTTGCTACCCGTAAAATTTTGAAAGATGGATCCACTTATTTGGGTCCGTTTACCAGCGTTAAGGCCATGCACCAGGTTTTGGAATTGGCCAAAACATTGTATCCCATTCGCACATGCAATCTTCCATTAAACCAGGAGAACATTGAAAAAGGAAAGTTTCGCGTTTGCCTGGAATACCACATTGGAAACTGCATGGGGCCTTGCGACGCGAGACAATCACAAGAGGACTATGACCAACATATTTTTCAAATCAAACGAATCATACGGGGATATTACGGCGATGTTTTGCGGGATCTAAAACAAGAAATGCTTCAACGTGCTAACGCATTGGAATTTGAAGCGGCTCAGAAAACCAAAGAGAAGATAGAAGCGTTGGAAAGCTTTCAAACCAAGAACACCATTGTACATCCTTCGATATCCCACATAGACGTTTTTACGATGGTGGCTGATGAGCAAACTTCTTTCGTCAACTACCTGCAAATCATGAATGGCACCATTTCCATTGGATACAATATGGAATTGAAAAAAAGAATGGATGAAACAGATGCAGAAGTCCTGGCTTTTGCGGTGACCCATATTCGGGACAAGTTTCAATCCAAGTCCATTGAGGTGCTGGTTCCATTTGAAATAGAATGGCCATGGGAGAAAATCAAACTAACAGTCCCTTTGCGTGGAGACAAACGCAAATTATTGGAGCTCTCTGAACGCAACGCCAAGCAAAGCTTGCTCCAATCGCACAAGCAAATTGAATTAACCGATCCAGCGCGCCATGTGGAGCGCATTTTGTCTACCCTACAAAAAGATTTACACCTCACAGAAATTCCAAGACACATCGAGTGTTTTGACAACTCCAACATTCAAGGAACCAATCCCGTGAGCGCATGTGTAGTTTTCAAAGAAGCCAAGGCGAGCAAGAAAGACTACCGAATTTTCAACGTGAAAACGGTGCAAGGTCCTGATGACTTTGCTACCATGCGCGAAGCCATTTTCAGGAGATATCATCGGGTGATGGAGGAAAATGAACCGATGCCCCAATTAATCATTATCGATGGTGGAAAAGGGCAATTGAGTGCCGCCATGGAAAGCTTGGCGCAATTGCAATTGGTAGGAAAGGTAGCCGTCATAGGCATTGCCAAAAAATTAGAGGAAATCTACTTTCCCGGAGATTCTGATCCGCTGTATTTGGACAAACGATCTGAATCCTTAAAACTCATACAACAGCTCCGCGATGAAGCCCACCGATTTGGTTTGTCCAAACACCGCAATCGTCGGAGCAAGGAGGCCCTGCAAACTGAGCTAACCCAAATTCCCGGGCTGGGAATCAAGAGTGCGCAAAAATTATTGATTCAATTTGGCAGTGTAGACAACATCAAGGCCCAAAGCATCGCATCATTAAACACATGTGTATCCGCTCCAGTGGCCAAAAAGATTCACGGATACTTTCATGCAACTGCCTCTGTAGAAGAACAGGAGAAATGAGCAAACCATTGTTAAAACAAGCTGAACTCCACCGGTGAGCAGGTTGTCAGCGTTTTATCTTTGCAATAATGGAAAAATCGAGCCCAGAGCAAATCAAGAAGTACAACAAGCGTATCATTTGGATTGGAGCCAGTCCAGTATTGTTGGTCCTGCTTATTCTTCTCATCACCCTGTTTAGTGGATTGCCGAACGTAGAAACATTGGCCAATCCCAAGGTCAGTTTGGCCTCCTCCATTTATTCCGCCGACGGAAAAATGATTGGTTCTTATTTCAAGGAAAACCGCGCAGATGTCAAGTTTCAAGAAATCCCCAAACATGTAGTAGAGGCCCTGGTAGCAACGGAAGATGAGCGCTTTTATCAGCACAGCGGTGTAGACTACTTGGGGTTGTTCAGAGCCATGTTCAGCTTGGGACAAGATGGTGGAGGTTCAACCATAACGCAGCAATTGGCCAAACAACAGTTCACCAAAAATTTTGAAAAAGTTGGAAAAGTTAAACGGGCATGGCAAAAAATTCGGGAATGGATTATCGCTTGCAAACTGGAGCGACTCTACACCAAAGAAGAAATCATTACCCTTTATTTGAACCAATACGATTTTTTGAATCAAGCCGTCGGAATCAAATCTGCCGCATTGGTGTATTTTAACACAACGCCAGACAAACTTACCGTTGAACAAGGTGCCATGTTGATTGGTATGCTCAAAAACTCATCTTTGTTCAATCCAATCAAGCGTGAAGAAAAAGTTACCAAACGCCGAGAAGTTGTGTTGAAGCAGATGGTGAAAAACAAATACCTAACAGATCAACAATATGATAGTTTACGTATTTTGCCGCTAGGGTTGGATTTTCAGAAGATTAGCCACACAGAGGGAATGGCTCCTTATTTCCGAGAGGTATTGCGGTTGAAGATTCAAGAAATTTTTGAAGAGAAAAATGCGGATGGGAATTTAAAGTATGTCAAAGCAGACGGCACGCCCTACAACATTTACAAAGATGGATTAAAAATATACACGACACTGGATGCCAAAATGCAGGAGTACGGGGAGTGGGCGGTTGAGGAACACTTGAGTAAAGAATTGCAGAAAGCATTTTCGCAGGATTTAAAATCGCGCAAAAAAGAAAATTTCCCATTTTACAACGGCATCTCTGAAAGCGATCGCAAAAACATCATCGACCAAGCTTATAAGCAAAGCGAGCGATATAAATTTTTGGCAGGCCACATGTGTCCAGAATGTAAACGACCCAAAAGTTATATTTCACGGGAAGGTAAAGAATACGTGTGCGATGCAGAAGCAGGTGGATGCGGAGAACATTGGGCTGCACACAATGAGAAGGAAATAGAAAAAATCTTCGGCACCAAGACCAAGATGAAAGTTTATACCCACAAGGGGCCAAAAGACACCCTCATGAGTCCGATGGATAGTATATTGTACCACAAGTCTATTCTACACGCCAGCATGATGTCCATGGATCCCAAAACAGGACACATTAAGGCATGGGTAGGTGGCATTGATTACAACTATTTCAAATACGACAACGTTTACCAATCGCGCCGTCAAGTGGGATCCACCTTCAAGCCCATCGTATACGCTACTGCGCTGCGCATGGGAAAAAAACCTTGTGACCCCATCGTCGTTGCTTCACCTTGTTTTAATTTACCCACTGGTGAGCGTTGGTGCCCCAGAGGGGGAAGTGCTGGAAGATATGTGATGAACAAAGCCCTGGCGGCATCCGTTAATACCGTAGCGGCGCAATTGATCAGTGACTATGGCGTAGACGCCGTGGTAGCATTGGCGCGCAACCTAGGAATCAAAAGTGATATCCCACGCACTTACTCCATCGCATTGGGCGTTGCTCAACTTTCGTTATACGAAATGGTAGGGGCCAACTCAGCCATGGTCAATCACGGCATGTACATCGAACCCACTTATTTGTTGCGCATTGAGGATCGGAACGGAAACATGATCTACGAAGCCGATCCGCAAATCAGTCAAGCGCTCGATCCAAGCGTTTCCTACGCATTGGTAGACATGATGAAGGGTGTTTGCAACTTTGGCACTGCTGCCCGAATCCGAAGTGGCCGGCCTTATGGAAATTTACGCTATCCCTTGGCTGGAAAAACCGGAACCACACAAAGCAATACCGATGGTTGGTTCATTGGTATGACACCAGACTTGGTTACAGGCGTATGGGTAGGTGCACAAGATCCCACCATTCGATTCAGCAGCACCAACTTGGGGCAAGGAGCCAATACCGGTCTACCCATTTTTGGCTATTTCATGAATAAAGTATACGCCGACCCCAATATCAAAATTTCCAAAGGCGACTTCCCTCGACCAGATAACTATGATACACTCCGATTTGATTGCAATGTCCACGAACCAGATGCTATTTTTGCCGAAGATGTATTCTCCGATGATGGGGATGAAGATTTGTACAACAATGGAGAATTGTACATGGGAGGGGCTGATTCAATTCTAAAAAAATAAAAATGGGATTCAATAAAGTTGTAAAAAATGCCAAAGAAGCCTGTCAAGGCATAGAAAGCGGAATGACCCTGATGCTCGGGGGATTTGGCCTATGCGGCATTCCGGAAAACTGCATCACTGAACTGGTGAATATGCAAGTAAATAACCTTACTTGCATATCCAACAATGCAGGAGTGGACGATTTTGGACTTGGTCTTTTATTACAAGGAAAGCAAGTCAAAAAAATGATCAGCTCTTACGTTGGTGAGAATGAAGAATTTGAAAGACAAATGCTCAGTGGGGAATTGGAAGTGGAGTTGATTCCTCAAGGAACTTTGGCAACGCGCTGCATGGCTGCTGGATACGGGATGCCCGCCATATTTACACCTGCTGGTGTTGGGACGGAAGTGGCCGAAGGCAAAGAAATGCGCGTATTCAATGGAAAAAAATACCTCATGGAATATGCATTTGATGCAGACTTTGCCATTGTCAAAGCGTGGAAAGGAGATACCATGGGCAACTTGATTTTTAGAAGCACTGCCAGAAATTTCAATCCGATGATGGCCATGGCAGGGAAAATCACCATTGCCGAAGTAGAGGAATTGGTGCCTGCAGGAGAGCTAGACCCCGATCACATTCACACCCCAGGTATTTACGTTCAACGCATCTTCCAAGGAGAACGTTACGAGAAAAGAATAGAACAAAGAACTACCCAAAAGCGCGCTTAATCATGTTGGATAAAAATGGAATTGCAAAAAGAATTGCATTAGAAGTCAAAGACGGCATGTACGTCAACTTGGGAATTGGTATACCTACGCTAGTGGCCAATTATGTTCCCAAGGACATTGAAGTCGTGCTTCAATCAGAAAACGGATTGTTGGGCATGGGACCTTTTCCTTTTGAAGGAGAAGAAGATGCAGACTTGATCAATGCCGGAAAACAAACGGTTACCACGTTGCCCGGTTCGTCCATCTTTGACAGTGCCATGAGCTTTGGAATGATTCGCGCTCAAAAAGTGGATTTAACCATTTTAGGAGCAATGGAAGTAAGTGAAAACGGCGACATCGCCAATTGGAAAGTGCCCGGAAAAATGGTCAAAGGAATGGGTGGTGCGATGGATTTGGTGGCCTCTGCCAAAAACATCATCGTGGCCATGCAACATTGTGACAAAGCAGGGAATTCAAAATTGTTGCCCCAATGCACCTTACCACTCACAGGGATTCATTGCATCAAGAAAGTAGTGACCGATTTGGGCGTTTTTGATATCCATGATGGCTCCTTTGTTTTATTGGAAAGAGCCGCCGATGTAACCGTTGAAGAAATTCAAGCAAAAACTGCTGGTAAACTCATCATTCCCGACATCGTAGGCGTCATACATTAAGCGGTCCACTCTTTACTTCGCATCGCCTTTTTGCTTATCATTGCAAGATGCGAAAAATGATATTGTTCGTTGTACTGTTCCAATCCATTTGGACGCAAGCACAGCCCACTTTCCCCGTCAATGGCGCGCGTGAAAAAGAGGTGGTCAACACCGCCATTGTCCATGCCACACTGCACATTGATGATCAACAAGTACTCAATGATGCGACCCTTCTTTTCTTCAAAGGACGCATTGTCCAGGTAGGTACTCAATTCACCTTGCCCGCGGGAACATTGATTTTGGATTATAGCGGTAAGCACATATACCCATCATTTGTTGACTTATATACCCACTACGGTCTTCCTGCTGTGGAGTATCCTACTTGGTCGCCTTTTCCTAACGCAGACAGAAACAGAAAAGGCGCATTTGGCTGGAATGACGCCATTCACGCTGACTTTCAGGCCAGTTATCATTTCAGCTATGACGAAGTTGCTGCCGATGCATTGATCAAAGCTGGTGTCGGCGCTGTTGTTACTCATCAGAAAGATGGAATCGTTCGCGGAAGTGGAGCTTTGGTTGCTTTGAATGACAACGAGAACATGGCGATGCTCAAATCCAATGTTACCACGCATCTTTCCTTCGACAAAGGAAGCAGCAAACAGGAATATCCTTCCAGTCTGATGGGTTCAATAGCATTATTGAGACAAACCTATTTCGATGCTGAATGGTACAAGTCACAGGGCATCAAAGATGAACGCAATTTGAGTTTGGAATCCTTCCTGCAATTGCAACAATTCCCCACCATCTTCGAAACCGATGACAAATGGAATGTTTTGCGCGCTGATAAAATCGGCGATGAAATGAAAGTGCAATACATTTTTAAAGGCTCAGGGAATGAATACCAAAGAGCCAAGGATATCGCTCAGACCAAAGGGGCGTTTATCCTCCCCGTGAATTTCCCTGGACCATATGACTTGATAGATCCCCTCTTGGCCCGTCAAGTACCCCTTGAAGAATTGAAGCACTGGGATTGGGCACCTTCTAATGCCGCGATTTTGAAACAATCCGCCGTCCCTTTTGCCTTTACCACGGATGGACTAGAAGATAAATCCAGTTTTTTAAGCAACATCAAAAAAGCCTCCAAGTACGGATTAACAGAATCGGATGTCATTCAAGCATTGTGCAAGAACCCCGCTCAATGGATTCAGGCCTATGACCAAATCGGTAGCCTAGAAAGCGGCAAGTGGGCCAATTTCATCGTGACCAATGAACCCTTACTTTCCAAGAAATCCAAGATTGAAGAAAACTGGGTCATGGGAAAAAAGCATGAAGTCAGCGTCACCAAAACCAACCGTTGGTTGGGGACCTACAACCTCACAGCAGAAAACAAACAGGAAATAAAAGTAGTCATTGAAGACAAACCACAAGGAATTGTCGCCACCTGGATTCAAGGGAATGATACCCTTTCACAAAACAGTGTAGTCAAAACAGACGATATCCGCATCTCCATTTCTTTGACTCCCAAAAACGATAGTTTGTCTGTCACGCAACAATACTTGAGCTTGCAAAAACTCAACAACAGTGTTGTCGGATGGTTGCTCTTGGGACAACAAGGGGGTAGCCGAAACATCAATGTTAGCGGGCAATTCGAGGCCTATGTTCCCGCCAAAGACAGCACAGAGGAGGAGATTGAAGAGTGGATCAATCCCATCACAGAAATGACCTACCCCTTTGGCGCCTACGGAAGAACCCAGTTGCCAGAGCAAGAAACAATTTGGATACAAAATGGGACCTTATGGACCAATGAAAAAGAAGGAATCATTAGAGGTGATCTTTTAATACAAAATGGAAAGATTGTTCAGGTAGGGAAAGTAAGTCCTCCCTCAGGTGCAAAAATCACCACCATTGATGCCCAGGGAAAACATGTTACTTGCGGCATTATCGATGAGCACAGCCACATCGCGTTGATGTCCGTTAATGAGCATGCCCAAACATCTAGCGCAGAAGTGGAAGAATCCCGTGTTGTTTGGCCCGAGGATATTGATATCTATCGCCAACTCGCCGGAGGAGTCACCGCATCTCAATTGTTGCATGGCAGTGCCAACGCCATTGGAGGACAAAGTGCGTTGATCAAATTGCGCTGGGGTGTTAACCATGATGAAATCCTCATTGAAAATGCGCCCGGCTTCATCAAGTTTGCGTTGGGGGAAAATGTGAAACACAGTAACGCCGGCGATTTCAATAACGTAAGATTCCCGCAAACCCGCATGGGAGTAGAACAAGTCTATTACGATCATTTCCATCAAGCCAAAGAATATGGCAACGAATGGAAAAATTATGAGTTGTCTTTAAAATCAAAGACAAAACTTCCCAAGCCAAGAAGAGATTTAGAAAAAGATGCCTTGTTGGAAATCTTACAAGGGAAACGATTCATCACTTGCCACAGTTATGTGCAGAGTGAAATCAATATGTTGATGCACATGGCCGATAGCATGGGCATTAAAATCAACACCTTCACCCACATTTTAGAAGGTTACAAAGTAGCGGACAAAATGAAAGCCCATGGTGCAGCCGCATCATCATTCAGCGATTGGTGGGCCTATAAAATGGAAGTTCGGGATGCCATTCCTTACAACGGGGCATTGATGCACCAGCAAGGTGTTTTGGTTGGATTTAATTCTGATGACGCTGAGATGGCCAGAAGGTTGAATCAAGAAGCAGCCAAGGCTGTAAAATATGGGAACGTTCCTGAAGAAGAAGCCTGGAAATTTGTCACCCTCAATCCCGCAAAAATGCTCCACCTGGACAATAGAATGGGCTCCTTAAAAGTGGGCAAAGACGCAGACGTTGTCATTTGGAATACCAGTCCATTGAGTGTCTATGCCATGGCAGAAATGACTTTTGTAGATGGACGTTGCTATTTTGACCGAGAGGAAGATGGCTTTCTGCACCAAGAAGAGTGGAACGACCGCAAAGCTTTGATGGATGCGATGCAAAAAGCGATCATCAATGGAGAAACACCCCAGAAACCAAAAGGAAGAAAGCGCCGTCACTTCCATTGCGACAGCACCGGAGATTTGTATCACTTTGAAGAACACGACCATGAAAACCACCATTAATTTATTATCGATTTGTTTGGCCTTGATCTGCTGCAGCAGCATGGCTCAGTACGCTCCTGCGCCTGCTCAAAGCAAATCCGTGCTCATCATGAATGTGGTGGCACACTTGGGCAATGGACAAGTGTTGGAAAACGCCGCCATTGGATTTAAACAAGGAAAAATTGAATTGGTGGCTGATGCCAGAACCATCCGATTGGCGCCCAACGCCTACGATGAAGTTATCCCCGCCAATGGTCAACATTTGTATCCAGGTTTCATTGCACCAGCCATCAACTTGGGTCTGATAGAAATGGAGGCCGTTCGCGCAACGAGCGATTTTTACGAAGTAGGTGATTACAACCCACACATTCGTTCTTTGATTGCCTTCAATACCGATTCAGAAATTCTACCCACCGTTCGCAGCAATGGTGTGCTCATTACCCAGGTGACACCAAAAGGATCAACCATCGCAGGAACTTCTTCGGTGGTGCATTTGGATGCTTGGAATTGGGAGGATGCCGTCATTCGCGCCAACGACGGTCTGCATGTCAACTGGCCTTATCCCTACCGCCGTTCTTCTGGTGGGTTAGAAACCAACGCTTCCTACCGCGAAGAGATTGATCAATTGGGTGCTTATTTCGAAGCATCGCGCGCCTATTGCAGCATGCCCCAACACAACGAAGTGGATCCCAGAATGGAAGCCATGTGTCCCGTGATTGAGGGCAAGGCCACTTGGTACGTCAACGCCAATGAAGAAAGACAAATCACGGAAGCGGTAGCCTTCAAACAAAAACACAAGATTCAAGAAATGGTATTGGTAGGAGGATATGACGCAGTTTGGGTTGCTCCACTATTGAAAGAAAACAATGTCTCTGTGATGATCCCTCGGGTGCACAGCCTTCCCCGTTATGCAGGCGACGAGATTGATGCACCCTTCACGCTGGCCAAAAAACTGTTTGATGCTGGTGTTACATTCTGCTTTCAAAATGCTGGAGATATGGAAGCCATGAATGCCAGAAATCTTCCCTTCCTGGCAGGAACAGCGGTTGGATTCGGCTTACCTTATGAAGCAGCTGTTCAAGCATTAACATGGGATGCTGCCAAAATCCTCAAGATTGATGCGCATTACGGAAGCATCGAATTGGGAAAAAGCGCCACCTTTTTCATTTCAGAAGGAGATGCATTGAATATGCAAACCAATCATGTCGTGCGGGCTTTCATTGATGGGCGAGACATCACGGTCCGCAACAAGCAAGTAGATTTGTACGAGAAATACCAAAAGAAGTATGGCCAAATTAAATAATCCATTTGGCCTACGTTAACGAATCGGTGTTGATTATTCTCTAAAGTGTCCGAACAAGCTAAGGCCTTGTGGATTTTCTTTGGTACAGCTAAATTTTACGCATGAACGTCATAGTACCCATGGCGGGCATGGGCAAACGCCTTCGCCCCCATACATTAACGACCCCCAAGCCCCTGATCCATGTGGCTGGAAAGCCCATTGTTCAGCGATTGGTGGAGGAGATTTGCAAGGTGAGCGATCAAAAAGTTGAGCACATCGCCTTCATTACGGGTCGCTTTGGAGAAGCAGCTGAGCAACACCTGCTGGAAGTTGCCCACACCCTGGGAGCCAAGGGAAGTATCCATTACCAAGACCAAGCACTGGGAACAGCACACGCCGTTTTGTGCGCCGCTGAACACTTGGAGGGGCCTGTAACCGTAGCCTTTGCCGATACCCTTTTCAAAGCCAACTTCGAATTGGACCAAAATGCCGATGGTGTATTGTGGGTTCAAAAAATTGACGATCCCAGACAGTTTGGAGTAGTTGTTACAGATGACAACGGGAAAATTTTGGAATTCGTTGAAAAACCCCAACAATTTGTCAGCGATCTGGCCATGATTGGCATCTATTTTTTCAAAGATGGAAAATGGTTAAGAAGAGAGTTGCAGCATTTGATTGACAACAACATCACCAACGGAGGAGAATACCAATTGCCCGATGCATTGCGCAACATGATGAAGCAAGGCGCAATATTCACTCCCGGAACAGTTAACGACTGGATGGACTGCGGCAACAAGTCGGCTGTGGTAGAAACCAATCAGAAAATTTTGGGTTACGAGCCACAATATGCACAGGCCCAAAATATCGGAGAAAACAGCCAAGTTATTCCACCCTGCTACATTGCTGATGACGTTGTGCTGAAGAATGCCGTTGTTGGCCCCTATGTGTCATTGGAAAAAGGCGTGAAAATCATCAATACCAAAATTGAAAACGCCATCGTCAATGCACAAACCGTCATTGCAGAATCCAACATTGAAAATGCGATGATTGGCGCGCATTGTCATGTGCGACATTACAACGGGGATATGAATTTGGGCGATTACTCAAGCGTAGGAAAAGTTGATTAAGTTCTTCTTACATATCGCCATAGCATTCTTTTTAATTTTTAGCAGTTGTGCTAAAAAACAAACGAGCATATTCCTTACCAAGGAAAAAGCCAAAGAAGCCAATGACCTATTTTTCAAAGGTGTTGAAATGAAGAACAATGCCAAATGGGATTTGGCTGTTAAAAGTTTCGATGACTACCTCCTTATCCTGCCCAATGAAGCTGCCGCCCATTATGAAATTGCACGGATTCAAAGGGAACAACTTTTGAACCCTGAAGGGGCTTTGGCTCATGCCAAAAGAGCCCACGAATTGGACAAAAACAACAAATGGTATGGACTAGAATATGCGCGATGTTTGGGCGCCAATAGCCAATGGTCAGCCAGTATCAAACAATATGACAACCTCATCCATCAAGACCCAACTTGGACCCTTCCCCTTTTGGAAGTTTCTGAAACTTGCGCGCGCAATGGCGAACTCAGACAAGCCATTGAGGCCTTGGATCAATTGGAAAAAATCAGTGGTGTAGACCCCTATTTCAGTCACCTCAAACAAGAATTGTACATTCAGTTGAATGACCAAAATGCCGCTGCACTGGAATTGGAAAAGTTGGCATTGGCGATTCCTGAGGAAACCAATTTTACCCTCCAAGCAGCCGAATTTTATCTGGGTATTGGAGCCTCAGAAAAAGCATTGGCTTTGCTGAACAAAAATCCACATACTCCAGAAAGTCAAAAAGCATTCTATCAATACAGAATCTTGAGCAAAGACCCCAAAGCGCATCCACAGGATATACTAATCGCTTTGGACAAGGCTTTGGACATGCCCGATATCGGTATCGATCAAAGAATCAATGCCCTAGCTCCGTTTGTATACAGCGATCAAATTCAAGAAAATTGGAAGACTGTTATCCAACGTTGCATTGAAAAAACGCTAAAAGCCTTTCCTGATGAAGCCAAAGCACACTCCATCGCCGGCGATTTCTATGCGCTCAACAACCAATTGCCGAAAGCCATAGAAGCTTATCAAAAGACTGTTCAATTGGATCCCTCGAAAAAAGTGGTTTGGACTGCTCTATTGGGCTTGTACGAAGAAGATCCCACCACCTCTCCCATGCAGTATTATGCCATTGCACAGGAGGCATATAACCTATTTCCTTTTGCCGCAGAATTCAGAAACCAAGCAGGACAAGCCCTTTTCAGAATGGGTGAGTTTCAATCTTGCATTGAAGAATGCAATGCGGGCTTGGCCATTGTTGTCGATGATGCTGAAATTGAGTCCGGATTGCACCTCATGAAACTGTTCTGTCTGGCCGCGATGGGTGATAAAACCAACGCCCGAAAGCAAGGAGAAATCATGATGAAAAAAATGAACACACTGAGCACCATGACGATGCTGCAAATGGGCTGGATTGACGCATTTTTCTCGCTAAACATTCCTGCACTTCAAGATCAAATGATTGTCCTCATCAACAATCAAATCCCTGGTTACGAAATCACCCTTCACGCCATGCGCATGAGCAAAGGTGAGAACATTGCAGAAGCCGAATTCGAAAAAAATAGTTTCTTTGACGCCCTAAACGCGGCACAATATTTTTCTCAGAAAAAAAACGATGATACCGCCTGCAAATTTTTATCGGAAGCCAAGAAAAAAATGCCTCACAATGCTTGGCTGAACCAAATCAATCCAGAATGTCCTTGAAACTCATTGTCCTCTCATTTTTTTCATTGACCATCTTATTGGGTTGTCAAACAACCAAAGGATTAAACATTGCTGAGGATAATATTCGTCCCAAACCTGCCATGGCCGTTCTGAAACAAAATGAAAAAAGTTGGACCGAATACAAGCAACTGGGAATGAAGATCGAAGGCTATACGCAAAACAATGAGGACAATATTGAATTCAAAGCCAACGTCAGAATAAATAAAGACAGTGCAATTTGGATGAGCATTTCTCCCGCGTTAGGAATTGAAATCGCTCGGGTCCTTGTGCTCAAAGACAGCCTAAAAGTACTTTCAAAAATTCCGGATAACAAGTTTGCCTACATCAGTGATATCGATTCATTGGAGGAATTCCTGCATTTTGAATTCGACCTCGAGGATTTGGAAAGCATCATGAGTGGCAGACCCGTTGGAATCGACCGTATTGGAGGAAAATTCAAATCCGATGTGGACGATCATCAATACCTCATATCCACCCGTTACAAAAGACGCATCAAAAAATCAATGGCCATTCTGAATCAAAATCCAGACACATTGGAAACCGAAGACGACAGATTGAGAAACAGAGAAAAAAGAAGGCAGCAGAGACTTGAAGAAGATGGACTAATACTCTCCAAATATTGGTTTGACAACCTGCATTTTCATCTCACTAGATGTGTATTTCAAGATCTCATGAACAACAGAGTCATTGAAATAAAATACAACTCATGGAGTTTTGATGAAAATGAGGAAAAGCAAAACGCCTATCCTGGTCAAGTTGAAATCATCGTAACAGACAAAGAGAAACAATTTGTATTCGGTTGGAACGTTAACAAATGGGTTACCAATCGCACCTTTGAATATCCCTTTGAGATTCCAGAAGGTTATGAAGTGAAAAAGAAATTATGAGAAAACTGTTGCACTTTTTTATCATTGTTTCGAGCATCATTACAGGTGTTCTGGTTAGTCAATGGATGTTAGCGCAAAACAAAAAGGAATTGCTCAAAACCCAACGGGACGAGATTAGCGCTAAAATCAAAGAGACCAAGGCCATGATTGCCGATTCTGAAAAGAAACAAAAACTAACAGCCAATCAAATTGCCATGCTCAATGAGCAAATTCGCTATCGCGAAAAAATGATTGAAAACATCGATGGCGAATTGGGACAATTGGACATGACCATCGTGCAAGAACAGAATCAAATTGCTCAACTGGAATTTCAGCTTCAATCGTTGAAATCCGAGTATGCGAAAATGGTTTACCAGGCATATAAAAACAGAAGCACTTACAACAGCATTGTTTTTATTTTAAGTGCCGATGATTTTTACCAAGCCTACAAGCGTTACAAGATCATGCAGGCACTATCAGAGGGCAGACAAAAACAAGTGGAAATCATCCAAGAAACAGAAACAACGCTACAAGCCAAGATCAATGATTTAAATTACAGCCGAAACGCGGCCATCGCCTTGAAGAAAGAACAAGAGGTGGTCAAATCAGAAATTGATCAAGATCGTCAAACCCAACAAAACAAGTTGGGAAAATTGAAAAAAGAAGAGGGGAAACTGCGTGCGCAACAAAAAAAATTGGATGGTGATCGCAAAAAATTGAACAGCAAAATTCAAGACATCATCAACAAAGAATTGGCCGCAGAAAGAAAACGCGAAGAAGAAAAACTCAAAAAACTTACAGCAGTCAATACTGGCAAAAAAGCCACCCCCACCAATACCCCTGAAGCGCCCAAGGCTCCGTTGGCTGTGAAAACTGAATCCAAATCCACTGCCATCACGCTGGCGCCTGAGGTGATCGCCCTCAACAGCAACTTTGAAACCAACAAAGGAAATTTACCTTGGCCCGTGGCGCAAGGAACCATTACTTCTCATTTTGGAAAGCACAGCCACCCGAGTTTAGAGGACATTGTATTAAACAACAATGGTGTGGATTTCACTACCAAACAAGGCGAGAATGTTCTCTGCGTGTTTGGTGGAAAGGTAACTTCTGTCTTCAGCATCCCAGGAGCAGGATACAACATCATCGTCACCCATGGAACCTACAAAACGGTCTATTCTGGTTTATCACAAGTGAATGTCAAAGTAGGGGATCAAGTGAATGCCAAACAATCCATTGGCAATGTCGGAATGACCGACGATGAGTCCGTCTTGCACTTTGAACTGTGGTCGGTCAATAGCACCAAAGGAACGGCCCAGAATCCTGAATCTTGGATCAAGCGTCGTTAGTCTCCAAACTGCGGTTTCCGCTCAGACCTCCCGTGTGCACCAATAAAATCTCACTACCCATTGGGTGGGTTAAATCGCCCTGCGACAAGGCGTAAGCCATTTTTGCGGAGTACACACGATCCCATTTAAATCCTTTTCCTTCTTCCCCTTCCATCCAATGCTGCAATGCGGGTTGCATCTTACCAAAACCTCCCCAGCGCTCATCTCCATACACTTCCAAACGCTGCATCATTTCTTCTACGACCTCTGCATCGTGCAATACCCAGCGCAATTTTTGACGAACCATTTCCTGCATTTCTGATGCGCTCAACTTCAATCCAAAAAAAGCATGCACCTTATGATGCGTTGTACTCAATAACAAACCTGCTGCAGAAGTTCCTGTTCCCGCGCAAATACAGAAATCAGAATAACGCTCCTTGTCGGATTTCGTCAATAATTCCATACAGCCCATAATGCCCAAGTAATTGGCGCCGCCTTCTGGAATGAAATAAGCGTGAGGATAGTGATCGTGGAGCCAAACCTTGAAATCTTCCGTACCGCGCTCATCATACAAGGCCGTATCGATGGGAACCACCTCCATACCTTCTTGATCGCAATCTTTCATCACCAAAGTAGGTTGTTCTTTGTGCCAAAATCCACGAACCAATCCAATAGAAGACAAGCCCATGCTCCGCGCGTATTGTGCCGTCGCCAGTAAGTGATTGCTCCATGCTCCGCCCATGGTAATCAGCGTGTCGAAACCTTTCTGACGAGCGTCTTGGACATTGTACTTCAACTTAAAAGACTTGTTGCCCGCCTGCCACTCGAGGAGATTCCAGGCGTGGCGCACCGTAAAATGCATGGTACTCGACGCTGTCTGCACTCCGTATTTTTTGTATTCCCAATGAACCGATTCCATATTAAGTTGTTGTTTAACGCGCAATTCGCTTATTTTGATCCCATGTCAGACAACCGCAATATACCCAGAGAAGAAGGTGATTATTACTACACCGAGGAAGGATATATTGTTTTTACAGAACAATACCATCTGAAACGCGGTCATTGTTGCCAAAGTGGATGCAAGCACTGCCCTTATGGTTTTGATAAAAAGACTGGGAAGGTTAAGAAGAAGTAATGGCTGATTTTAGTTAATCAAAGAACAGAATTCTTTAAAATTTTATTGATTAGCTTGTTTAAGTGCCAAATTCATGATTTCATCTGAAATCCTAAAACCGCTTTCTCTCAGCGCATCCAAAAACTGATTGACATCCGAGATATGATTTTCTTGTTTTGCTTTAATGATTACCCCCAATGTTCCAGTAAATCTAAGATTCAACTTTTTAGCCTCCTTTCTACCTTTCAAATCATCTAGAATCAATGTTGAATGAGGATTTTCAAGGGCAAGAGCTATGGCCGATGATTCTCCTGCATCAAGGTATCCACTCAAAACTCTTTGCAGATTTAAATCCTTAACTGCCTTTATTTCGATGAAATCCGGGATGGGTAATTCATATTCATCGAGAATCGTCTGAGTAATATACACTTTTCTGTAAACGCTTTCTAAAATCCATAGCGCTTTAATATTGGTTAAAGCTATCAAACAACTCGCATCCGCAATAATGATTACTTCACGCATTTTTTATGTCATTGAGAAGATCATCTTCTGATTGACTAAAAAGAGAAACATTATACTTTCCGAGTATTTCAATAAAAGATTTTTTACTGAGGCCCGCCATATCAGCAGCTTGACCTGAACTGAGCAATCCGTCTTCATACAGCTTAGAAGCAAAATAAACTACAAGATCAAACTCTCGAAGACCTACATTTTCGGGAATATTTACGGTAACTTTCATGTTTCATTGATTAGGCAAGACCAAAGTACAAAATTCTGCAATACCAATGAATCAAACAATGCTCTAGTATGCTCTCCTCAGTAATCCAACGTCCAATTTTCTTGCTTCGCTCAACAAATAAACAATCTCCTCAACCTCCCATTTGAATTGAGGCCAATCCGCTTTTTGATGGATGTAAAGATCTATTCGCTGCATAATATGCAACGTATATAGTGTTTATTCGTTGCATTGTCAAATGGATCGCATTCAATACACCACCATCAATACCCCGCCTGCGGTTCGATACATCTCTCCAACAGACAATCCACCCGCAATGGCCGCAGCATTATCGGAAAAGACAGGTAGTCCTGGATTCTTGATGGCTCCTGACGTTGCGCTGTGCATGGAGTAAGGTGTAACCAACAACTGTTGGGTGCCTATATCTACCCAACCACCTCCGGTATTCATTTGAACATGAAGGTATTTGTTACCAGCCGACCAATTGATACTGCTGAATGTGCCGCTTACAGAGGTTCCTGCACCAAAGGCCGTTGTGAACAAACCAAATTCATTGGTGGTCAGCGAATGGGTCTCAGTATACTCGGCTGCGCCCGTGAGCGAATCCGCCAACAGAGAAAACTGGACTTCCAAGTTGGCATTGGCCAACGCTGCACCTTGTGCATCACGCGCTACAGCTTGGTAGCTGATGGCGCTGGGCACAGTGATGATGGTGTTGTCCGCTTCATTGGTATTGGTTGAAGAGGCAGTATAAAGGGCGGTGATTTCTTGTTGGGTTAAGGCGCGGTTCCAAATGGCGATATCGTCTAACATACCATACAAATATCCCACGTATGCTTGTCCAGGTGTTCTTGAACCGAATATTAAATTGTTGCTGTTAGCGTTAAATCCAGTGATTTGCATGCCTCCTGTCCAACTGGATTGCAACACCCCATTAATATAGATTTCCCCCCCTGAGGTAGGACTAAATACAGCTAAAACATGTGCCCAAGATGCATCATAGTTATTAAAGGGTGTTATCGCGGCAGAACCCCCACCTCCAGTAAAAGCGATATATGGGCCTCCTGAGGTAGGCCTAAAATCGAGCATTACTTCGTAGCCACTTCCAATGTCATACCCGCCTTTAGATATTCCCTTTATTTGACCATCATTAATATTCTGATAATTCACCCAAAATGAAATGGTGATTTGATTGCCGACAATGTTCAGTGAATTGCTGTTTGGGACTGTAATATTGTTATTGGGGCCGTTGAAATTGTAACTTTGATTGGCAATGCCAAATCGATCTTGAGAAAGCACTGCCCCATTCACAGTACCATTATTCCCATTCCCACTTTCATCATTGGCATTCCCATTAAAAGGCCACCAACCCACCAGTCCGTTTGCGGGTAAATAACTTGGAAGATTTTGCGCCATTGTTGCAACTGTCCATCCGAGCGTTGCCATTGCGAGCATTAATATCGATTTCATTTTCATGTGAATTGGTATCTTCATTTTGTACGAATTTATTACTTTTTTTATCATTTCACTACATCTGCATCTAAGAACGCTATTGTAACCGCAACAAATTTGAACTTCATTTCTCAATGGCCACAAACCATCACCTCACCTCATCCAATATCTCCAACACGGTCCGGAATGCAGCACAATGCTGTCCAAACTTCTCGTTGTGGTCCGCCTGCAAGGCTGTGGCAAACTCTTCCCGATAGCGGGTCAAATGATCCGCACTTTCACAAACATATTGAACAGCATAGGTTATCCCCCCCTCCTCAAAATCCAATACCCGACAGATCCGATTCTCCAAAAACATGCCCGTTGCCATCACGTCCGGTATGTGAACGCGCTTCATCCACTCCAACCAGGTCTCATGCACCGCCTCATCCACCGAAACAGTGACGTTGTACAATACTTTATTCATTTGTCAAAAATGAGGCATCTTATTGAACCGTCAAAGATTATATTTGTCTCAAATTAAAAATGATGACTGGTATTCTTCACTTACATTCTTTTTTGCGCTACGCCGCAGTGATATTGCTCCTTTGGACCATCGTTCATGCCTTCATGAACATGAAAAACAAAGATGGCGCCCCCAGCAAATGGTCCATGCTCAGCATGATGGTGCTGCACACCCAACTTATCCTTGGTCTGGTGCTTTGGTTCCAAAAATATCGCGCTGTCTCCGGAACTCCTGAAATGAAATTGGCCGAAAATCGCTATTTCATCATGGAGCACAGCATGATGATGCTCATTGCCATTGTCCTTATTTCTGTCGGCCACATCAAAGGGAAAAAAGCTACAGACATGTCTGTGCGCTATAAAACCATCTTCCGTTTCTTTTTAATTGGGTTCATCATCATGATGGCGATGATTCCATGGCCCTTCTTGTCCTTTGCCCCTGACCGTGGTTGGTTTTAATATGAGATCACTGATTTTTATCGGGCTTTTCCTTGTTGTCTTTTCATGCAACAATGGAAGTGCTCCGCAACAAGAAAGCGCTCCCAACGGCAAAGACATTTATACCACACGATGTGCTGGTTGCCACGGGTTAGATGGACAATTGCAACTGGCGGGAGCAAAAGCTTTGCCCGCTTCACAATTGAAAAAAGAAGAAATTGTAGCTCAAATACAACAAGGAAAAGGAAGCATGCCTCCTTTCGAAGGTCGTCTGAGCCCCGCCGAGATCAAAGCAGTGGCCGATTATGTGTTTCAAATGCGCCCCCATTGATCCATGGCCAAAACAGTTGAAACAGCCAAGCCTCAGGAGACCTGTGTATTGGTAGGCATCATCACCCAAACGCAAACCAGAAGGCTACTCACCGAATACTTGGATGAATTGGCTTTCCTGGCCGAAACCGCCAATGCCTTGACCCTAGAACGCTTTACGCAATCTTTGCCCCATCCAGATTCCAGAACTTTTGTGGGAACAGGAAAGATCGAAGAAATCAAAAACTATGTGCATGAACACGATGTAGACATGGTCATTTTTGATGATGAATTGGCTCCATCACAATTGCGCAACTTAGAACAAGTTTTTAATATTGAGGACAAAAAGGTGAAAGTGTTGGATCGCAACAACCTCATCTTGGACATCTTTGCGCGAAGAGCGCGCACCGCCCATGCCAAGGTGCAAGTAGAGCTGGCGCAATACCAATATTTACTCCCCCGCCTGACCCGAATGTGGTCGCATTTGGAAAGGCAGAAAGGAGGTATCGGTATGCGTGGTCCTGGGGAACAAGAAATTGAGACCGACCGACGTATCGTGCGTGACCGCATCTCCTTCTTGAAAAAAGAATTGGCTGTCATCGATCGCCAAAAGAAAACACAACGCAGCAACAGAGGCGATATGCCTCGCTTGGCCCTTGTCGGCTATACCAACGTGGGCAAATCCACATTGATGAACGCCCTCAGCAAAAGCGATGTTTTTGCAGAGAACAAACTATTTGCGACGCTAGATACCACGGTTCGAAAAATTGTACTAGAAAACAAACCATTCTTGCTCACAGATACCGTTGGTTTTATACGAAAACTTCCACACGATTTGATAGAATCTTTCAAATCTACTTTGGACGAGGTAAGAGAAGCCGACATCCTCATTCATGTGGTAGATGTCTCCCATCCCCAATTTGAAGACCACATACGAGTGGTAAACGATACCCTAAAGGACATTGACTGCGGCGATAAAAAATCACTCTTGCTCTTCAATAAAATGGATGCTTTTCAACCAGAACATGACGAAGCCAGTTTGGAAGAACCGATGAGCAAAGAAGAAACATTGTTGTATTTAAAGAAAACATGGATGGCCAAAATGCAATCCGACGTTCTCTTTATTTCTGCTCAGAACAAAATCAATTTGGATGAATTAAGGGCTTGGATCGTTGATCACATTTGATCACACGGCCTCATCTCCCTTTTTCATTTTGATGTCGTTCACAAAGGTTTTGATCTTTTGTTCGTCTTCCAACTTGCACACCAAAAGTGTGTTGCCAGAATCCACGACAATATAGCCATTCAATCCGTGCAAGACCACCTGCTTGTTGTCTGGCATGTGCACGACATTGTTGCTGCAATGGTACAAACTCACATTCTTTCCTACAACACCATTGCGGTGCTCATCGTGCTTCAATTGACCGTGCAATGAGCCCCAAGTGCCCAAATCACTCCAACCGAAATCACTCAACACCACATTGACATTCTTGGCTTTCTCCATAATCCCATAATCGATACTGATGTTCTCACAGGCGGAGTACATGCCATTGATAAAGGCCTGCTCTTGCGGGGTTCCGTAGACGGATTGCCCCTCCGCAAAAGCCTTATTCATGTCGGGTAAAAACTGTTCAAATGCCGCAACGATGGCACCTACTTTCCAAATGAAAATCCCGCTGTTCCAAGAAAAATCACCACTGGCCAAAAAGTCCTTGGCCAATTCCAAATCAGGTTTTTCGGTAAAGGTTTTCACACGCTTTACACGATCATTGTTGGCCGAGGCATCGTCTGCCCATTGGATGTATCCGTAACCGGTATCAGGTCGCGTGGGTTTAATGCCCAAGGTCACCAACTGGCCTTTCTCCGATTGTTCAAAAGCAATCTGAATCGTTTCTTCGAATTGCGTTGTATTTAAAATCAAATGATCCGAGGGAGCCACCACCATGCGCGCATCGGGATTGGCTGCTTGAATGCGGTGTGCCGCATAAGCCACACATGGCGCAGTGTTGCGCATGTACGGTTCACACAAGATTTGCTCTGGCCTCAAATCAGGAAGTTGTTCTTGCACCAATTCGCGGTAACGCTCATTGGTCACAATAAAGATATTCTCTGTAGGACAAAGGGGTTGAAAACGATCAAAAGTCTGTTGAATGAGGGTTCTTCCGACACCCAATATATCGTGAAATTGCTTAGGAAAAGCCGTGCGGCTCATGGGCCAGAATCGTGAGCCGATTCCACCTGCCATGATCACACAATAATTGTTCTTGTTCATTGGTTACTTAAAGGTACAAAAGTAATACATCCCGACCTTTGAGAGGATCACAGAATCGTCAGGATTCGGGTGTCCCCTTGGCGCTCAATTTGCCAACGTATGGGATTTTCATAAAAAGGCTCTCCCAAGGATGGCCATTCGATAAAATGGTAATCCGCCGTGTCCAAAAGGTCTTGAAATCCGATTTCCATCAACTCCTCCACACTGTTGATCCGGTACAAATCATAATGGTGGATTCTTTTTCCCTGTGGGGTTGAATAAACATTGCAAATGCTGTAAGTAGGGCTGCTCACCTCATGGACTCCCCATTGTTTCAACAATTCAGAAATCAAGGTTGTCTTTCCCGTTCCCATTTCTGCTTCCAACAAAACAACGGCCTTTTGGGGAAGTCTTTCTGTCAGAGACTGAGCCACTTGGCTGATTTCATCTAAGGTATATTGCAAACTGCTCATTTGGCTTGTAAGACAACAAAGGGAATCAATACTTCTTCCAAACTGATGCCGCCATGCTGAAAAGTATTGCGATAATGGGTAACAAAGTGATTGAAGTTGTTGGGGTAAACAAAATATCCTTTTGACTTGGCAAAAACATAAGAGCTGCTCAGCTGTGGCCGAGGCAAATGGGCCATGGCCGGATCTTTCACTTCGAAAACATCCTTTGTGTTATAGTTCAAATTCTTTCCCACTTTGTACCGCAAATTGGTATTGGTTGCCTTGTCGCCAACAATTTTGATGGGGTCTTCTACCCGAACCGTTCCATGGTCGGTGGTGATGATGACGCGCGCCTTTTGCTCCGCCATCTTTTCCAACATCTCACGTAATGGGCTGTGCTCAAACCACGATTTGGTCAAAGACAAATAAGCCGGGGTATCTTCTGCCAATTCCTTGATGACCTCCATTTCACTTCGTGCATGGCTGAGCATGTCGACAAAGTTGTATACAATGACATTCAAATCATTTTGCTTCAAGTTGGAGATTTGATCCACCAATTTTTTTCCGAATTGATTCTGCACCACCTTGTGGTAACTGGTCTTGATGTTCAATCCCAAGCGCTTCAGCTGGGCTTGTAGGAAGTCGTGCTCATGCTCATTCTTTGAGCCCTCTTCGTCTTCCTCTTTCCACCAATGCGGATGCAGCTTCTGCATCTCCGTGGGCAACAATCCTGAAAACATCGCATTTCGCGCATACATGGTGGCTGTGGGCAGAATGGAAAAATAAATATCTTCCTCCTCTGTTCTAAACAAATCCTTCAAAAAAGGCGCAATGATCTTCCATTGATCATAACGCAAATTGTCAATGATCACCCAATACAGGGGTTGGCCCGGCTGCACCAAGGATTTTATTTTCTTATTGAACAGCGTATGCGACATGACAGGCGCCTCGGTCTTGGCATTGATCCAATCCAAATAACGGTGCTCGTAAAACTTGACAAATTGTTGATTGGCTTCAATCTTCTGCGTTTGAAGAATCTCTTTCATGGATTCCTCACTGGTCTGCGACAACTCTGTTGTCCAATAAACCAATTTTTTCATGAACTCCTTCCATTCGTCTGCATTCATGGACTGACCCAGCTGCATGGAAATTTCTCGAAACTCTTGTCGATAATCTTGGGTGGTTTTCTCCTGAATCAAGCGTTTATCATCCAGACTCTTCTTGATGCTCAATAAAATTTGGTTGGGATTGACGGGCTTGATAAGGTAATCAGCAATCTTAGAACCAATGGCATCTTCCATGATGTGCTCTTCCTCGCTCTTGGTGATCATCACCACAGGAAGGTCGGCATTCAAGGCTTTGATCTCTTGAAGGGCTTGCAGACCAGAGATACCCGGCATGTTTTCATCCAAAAAAACCAAATCGAAAGCGCGTTCTTTGACCAAGGATACCGCCTCTCTTCCATTGTTCACTGTTGTTACTTCATATCCTTTTTGTTCTAAAAACAGCACATGCGGTTTGAGCAATTCAATCTCATCATCCGCCCACAATATCATTGGTTTCATTGACTTCATCAACGCAAAGGTATGGGGATTATTGCGCAAAAAATACAAGATTGGCTCAATCAAATCAGGACTTATCCGAACCCAATAAAATATCAAAACTTGTAATTTTTGCAAGTTTTGATATTATTGAAATGTTTACTGCGCCACAAACCACTTCCTCACTTCGCGGGTCATGGGGGCCAAGCTCAAATGATCGCTGACTTCTGCGGCATTGCGTACACTGCCGTCTTTCATTTTGATGAGTATAATATCTCCGCTTTGACTGTAAGCGCGGTTGGCGGCTTCGCCGGTCATGATGAAATATCCTGCTTCATGATCAGTGATTCCTCTTTCTAAGGCAACACTATGAACCAACTTTTGAATCGCTTCGGTAGAAAGTGGCTCGGTAAGAATTTGTATTTTAAACAACTTTCGTTGCACCAATTTTTTTGACAATTCTCTCAAAACAACATCGTCATGGTTTTGCCAAACTTTGAGTGCGCTCAATACATCTTGATCATCCAATTCCAAAAATGTATCCAGCGCTTTGGGATGCTCAAAGAATGAAGTTTTTGTAAAGTTTTGCTGTAAGAAAAAAGCCAATGCGGGCGTACTCCACACCGATTGACCTTGCTCCACCAACTCCTTGGCCCGCTTGAGTACGTTGACCAACATGTATTCCGCACTCAATACCGTTTTGTGCAAATACACTTGCCAGTACATGAAACGACGGGCGACAATGAATTTCTCAATGCTATAAATGCCTTTTTCCTCAACAACCAATTGATTGTCCACCACATCCATCATCTTGATGATGCGTTCGCTGCCCACTTGACCTTCGACAACACCTGAGAAGAAACTGTCACGGGCCAGGTAGTCCAATCGATCCATGTCCAATTGAGAGCTGACCAGGCTATGCAGAAAAGACTTAGGGTATTTGTTGTTAAAGATGTCAATGGCCAATTGCAAACCGCCGTGGAGCTCACGGTTCATTTGGTCCATCAAACCTGCGCTGATGTCCTCATGGTGCACACCACCGACAATGCTGTGCTCCAGGGCATGACTGTATGGACCATGCCCAATATCGTGCAGTAGAATAGCCGCCAACAAACCTTCTTCTTCCGCTTTGGTGATTTCTACGCCGCGCACGCGCAGCTCATCAACGGCATTTTGCATGAGGTGCATGGCACCAAGGGCGTGTTGAAAACGATTGTGTATGGCACCGGGATAGACCAAGTGACTCAAGCCCAATTGGCTGATGCGGCGCAAACGTTGGAAGGCCGGGTGATTGATGAGTTGAAAAATAAACGGATGACGAACGGTGATAAAACCGTAGACCGGATCGTTGATTATTTTTCGGAAGAGTTGGGCCATGGTGATCATTGAATCAGCCACAAAGATAATGGGAAGTCCGCCACTCCGAAGCCAGCTGCTTAACAGAAAGAAAAACAGAAACAGAAAAGAAAAGAATAACAACTTGACTCCTCATCACTTCATTTCCTCATCCCTTCATCACTTCATCCCCTTCTCACCAAGAATACGTC
>JACCDH010319453.1_pt1 | contig 58978 bp, 66 predicted proteins | sample 7442481 | NCBI WGS metagenome assembly JACCDH01 (sample SAMN15323433, study PRJNA562643) | freshwater metagenome | isolation source: river surface water | place: USA:Blue River Watershed | collected 2017-08-15
CGCAGTTCTACTTCCGCACGACCGACGTGACGGGTGTAGTAACGCTGCCAGCGGGTGTTGAGATGGTGATGCCCGGCGACAACGTGAAGATGGAAGTTGAGCTGATCGCGCCAATCGCGATGGATCAAGGTCTGCGCTTCGCGATCCGCGAAGGCGGCCGCACCGTTGGTGCTGGCGTCGTTGCGAAAGTAATTGCGTAGTTAAGTAACAAGAGAAACAAGGTTAGAGGGCACTATGGCCACCATGATGAACCAAAAAATCCGCATTCGCTTGCAGGCGTATGATCATGCGGTGCTTGACCACTCCGCTAAGGAGATTGTCAACACGGCAAAACGTACCGGCGCGCAAGTGTTGGGGCCTGTGCCGCTGCCGCGTCACATTGAGCGTTTTACTGTAAACCGTTCGCCGCACATCGATAAGAAGTCGCGCGAGCAGTTCGAGATCCGCACGCACAAGCGTCTGATCGATATTGTTGAGCCAACCCCACAAACCGTGGATGCGCTCGGCAAGCTTGATCTGGCTTCGGGTGTGGAAGTTGAAATCACCGTTCTGAACGCAGCGTAGGGAGAAGAGCAATGACCTCGCGTACTGGAGTATTGGCAGAGAAGATCGGAATGACCCGAATTTATAACGAATTCGGTCAGAGCATTCCGGTAACTGTGCTGCAGATCAACAACCTGCAAGTCGTAGCGCAGCGTACCAAAGAGAAGGATGGCTACACGGCCGTTCAGCTGGGTATGGGCAAAGCGAAAGCGCACCGCGTGAACAAAGCGCAGCGTGCGGTATTTGCAAAAGCAAACATTGAAGCGAAAAAGAAGCTTGCTGAATTCCGCGTGGCGGAAGATGCATTGCTGCCTGTTGGTCAGGAAATTCGCGCCGACCACTTTGTGGCTGGCCAGTTCATCGACGTGATCGGTGAGACCAAGGGTAAAGGGTTCGCGGGCGTTATGAAACGCTGGAACTTCGCAGGTCTGGAAGCATCGCACGGTGTATCCGTATCGCACCGCTCGCACGGTTCGACCGGTCAGCGTCAGGATCCAGGTCGCGTATTCAAGAACAAGAAAATGGCGGGGCACCTCGGAACCGAGCGTATCACGACCGAGAACTTGGAAATCGTTCAAGTGGATGCAGCGCGTAACCTCCTCCTTGTGAAAGGTAACGTCCCAGGATTCGATAAGGCAATCCTTCGTGTGGTGGATGCACATAAGCGTGCGCGTCCGGCCAATGCACCATACCCTGCAGTTGTGAAAGCAGAAGCGAAAGCGGAAGCGCCAGCAGCGGCAGAAACCACCGAGCAAAAGGCGGAGTAAGTCATGAAAATTAATGTTGTAACCCTAGAAAACAAAGCGGCTGGCGAGCTTGAACTCGCAGATGCTATCTTTGGTTTGGAGCCGCGCAAGGATATCTTGCAACGCGTGGTGGAATGGCAACGTGCGAAGGCGCGCGCTGGCACCCACAAAACCAAAACCCGTGCGGAAGTGTCGGGTACCGGTAAGAAGCCGTTCAAACAAAAAGGTACCGGTGGCGCACGTCAAGGTACGACCCGCGGGCCACACCACGAAGGTGGTGGACGCGCGCATGGTCCAGTTGTTCGTAGCCACGAATATAGCCTGACCAAGAAAGTTCGCGCTCTCGGCTTGAAGCACGCCCTCTCGGCGAAGCAAGCAGAAGGCAAGCTGATTGTGGTAGACTCGCTGACCGTGAAGGCAGTGAAAACCAAATCGGTGGTTGCGCAATTCAAGAGCCTCGGCCTCAGCAAGCCTCTGTTCATTACGGGCGCTGAAGTGGATGCGGGTTTTGCCAACGCCATCAGCAACCTGATTGGCCACGATGTGCTGCCAACGCAAGGTGCGAATGTCTACGATATCCTGCGTCACAAAGAATTAGTGCTCAGCAAAGATGCAGTTGCAGCACTGGAAGCGAGGCTGAAATGAGTCTGTTGAAAAAGAAAGCGGCAACGCCTGCTAAAAAAGGAGCCACGAAAGGTTCCGTGTTGAGCAATGCGCGCCTGTACGATGTGATTGTTCGCCCTGTGGTGACGGAGAAATCCACCCGCGCGGTTGAGCAGAACAAAGTAACGTTCAAAATCGCCCCATCGGCGACGAAAAAAGACGTGAAAGCTGCGGTTGAAGCGATCTTCAACGTTACGGTGACCAAAGTGAACACCGTTAACATTGATGGCAAAACCAAGAAGTTCCGTGGCCGTGATGGTCAACGTGACGATGTGCGCAAAGCCATCGTAACGCTGGCAGCTGGTCAAAGCATCGATTTCACCGCCGGTGCGCGGTAGAGGGAATAGGGGAGAAGACCCATGGCACTAAAACATTTTAAACCAACGACCCCAGCGCAGCGTCAGCTCGTGTTGATTGACCGCTCCACCTTGTACAAAGGTAAGCCGGTGAAGAAACTGGTTGAGGCAAAGAACTCGACGGGTGGCCGCAACAACATGGGCCGCGTGACCGCGTTCCAAAAAGGTGGCGGACACAAGAAAGCGTACCGCGTGATCGACTTCAAACGTACGAAGTTTGACATGCCAGCACGCGTTGAACGTCTGGAATATGATCCGAACCGTTCGGCGTTCATCGCCCTCATTCAATATGAGGACGGCACGCAGAGCTACATTCTGGCGCCACAGCGCTTGAACCAAGGCGACATCGTGATTTCCGGTGAGCGCGCGGACATCAAACCAGGCAACGCGATGCCTTTGGCGAATATTCCTATCGGGACCATCATCCACAACGTGGAAATGAAACCCGGTAAGGGCGGTCAAATCGGTCGTTCGGCGGGTGCCTATGTGCAGCTCGTTGGTAAGGATTCCGGTTATGCGCAGCTGAAACTGCGTTCGGGTGAACTGCGTATGGTGCCTGCAGTATGTATGGCTACCATTGGTGCGGTTTCGAACCCAGACCACCAGAACGAAGTGATCGGTAAAGCGGGTCGTAACCGCTGGAAGGGCGTACGTCCGCATGTTCGCGGCGTGGCGATGAACCCAGTCGATCACCCACATGGTGGTGGTGAGGGTAAAACCTCCGGTGGTCGTAACCCAGTTACGCCATGGGGTCAGCCAACCAAGGGCTACAAAACGCGTAATCCGAAACGCAAAAACAAACTCATTATCCGCACCCGCCATCAGGCGAAGGGTCGCGGTAAGTAAGGGGAGACAGAGAAATGGCACGTTCAGTTTGGAAAGGTCCGTTTATCGATGGCTATCTGCTCAAGAAAGCAGAAGTCGCGCATAAATCGAACCGTAATACGGTGATTGCGATTTGGTCGCGTCGCTCGACGATTTTGCCGCAATTCGTTGGCCTCACCTTCGGGGTTTACAACGGCAAAAAACATATTCCGGTTGTTGTGACCGAGGAAATGATCGGCCACAAATTCGGTGAGTTCGCGCCTACCCGTGAGTTCAAAGCACATGGTGGCAACGAAAAGAAAACCGCCGAGAAGAAATAGGGAGTGACGGATGAGCAAGGCAAAAACAGAACGTAGCTTGGCGCCGAACGAGGCAAAAGCGGTGGTGCGTAACCTCCGTACCTCGCCGACCAAGCTGAACCTTGTTGCGGAAATGATCCGCGGCATGAAGGTTCAACAGGCATTGACGCAGCTGAACTTCAGCAACAAGCGTATTGCGGTGGATGTGCGTAAGGCGCTTCAATCGGCAATCGCGAACGCGGAAAACAACCACAACCTCAACGTTGATTCGTTGGTGGTGAAGGAAGCATGGGTTGGTAAGTCGATGGTGCTCAAGCGTTTCCATGCCCGCGCACGCGGCCGTGGCGCTGCCATCCTGAAACCTTATAGCCACTTAACGATCGTCGTTCGCGACACACAGGGAGCGTAAGAGTATGGGTCAGAAGATTAATCCAATCGGCCTTCGCCTTGGCATCAACAAAACGTGGGATTCGCGTTGGTTCTCCAGCGACAGCTACGCAGATAAGCTGCATGAGGATATCAAAATCCGCAAGCATGTGAAAAAAGCGCTGAACCAAGCAGGCGTAAGCAAAGTGATCATCGAGCGCACCGGCAAGAAATGCCATGTGTCGATTCACAGCGCACGCCCCGGTGTGATCATCGGTAAAAAAGGCGCCGATATCGATAACGTGAAAAAAGCAGTTCAGAAGCTGACCAAGGATGAAGTTCACCTGAACATCATCGAAGTGCGTAAGCCAGAACTGGATTCGACCTTGGTTGCAGAGAGCATTGCTCAGCAGCTGGAGCGCCGCGTAGCGTTCCGTCGTGCGATGAAACGTGCGGTTCAATCGGCGCTTCGTATGGGCGCAGAAGGTATCCGTATCAACGTGTCGGGCCGCCTTGGTGGTTCGGAGATTGCGCGTATGGAATGGTACCGTGAAGGCCGCGTGCCACTTCACACCTTGCGTGCGGATGTAGACTATGGTATAGCGAGCGCCCTCACGACCTACGGGATCATTGGGGTGAAGGTTTGGATCTTCAAGGGAGAAATCCTGAAAGATCAAGAGCTTCAGCGTATGCCGACCACTACCACGAACTTCTCGCAAGCGTCGTAGTTTTGGGATTCAAGCAAACGTACTAACGAATTGAAAAGACGAGTAAAAGTTTATGATGCAACCTAAAAAAACCAAGTACCGCAAGGCGCATAAAGGTCGCGTTTCCGGTGCGGCCAAGGGCGGCTATAGCCTGAACTTCGGCCAATTCGGTCTGAAAGCGATGACTCCTGAGCGTATTACGGCGCGTCAGATCGAGGCGGCTCGCCGCGCGATTTCGCGTCACGTGAAGCGCGTAGGTCGTATGTGGATCCGCATTTTCCCAGATGTGCCAATCAGCCGTAAGCCTGCTGAAGTACGGATGGGTTCCGGTAAAGGTTCGGTGGAGTATTGGGTAGCACGCGTTGAGGCGGGCCGCATCATGTTCGAGATCGACGGCGTGCCAGAGCAAATCGCACGTGAGGCATTTGACCGCGCAAGCGCGAAGCTTCCCGTCAAAACGAAATTCATCAAACGCGTTGAAGCGTAGGGGGAAGAAATGGCTAGTGAGAAACTAAAAGGGAAATCGGTTGAGGAGCTGCAAGGCGCCGTGGCTGATCTGAAAAAAGAACTGTTCAACCTGCGCTTTCAAAAAGCGTCGGGTGAGCTGACCAACATGTCGCGCTTCCGTCAGGCGCGCCGCGAGATTGCGCGTATTTTCACGCAACTGCGTCAACTCAAAAACGCTGCATAAGGGATAGAAGAGTCATGCCAAAACGCATTCTACAAGGAACCGTGGTTAGCGATAAGTGCGAAAAAACCGTCACCGTACGGGTTGAGCGCAAAATTCGTCACCCACTTTACAACAAGATTATTCGCCGTTCGAAGAAATATGCGGCGCATGACGAGCAAGGCTGCAAAATCGGTGATGTGGTTCGCATCATCGAAAGCAAGCCAATTTCGAAAACCAAGCGTTGGGCTGTCGTCGAGAAAATCGCCGATGCGCCAACCGCGTAACCAGTAAGCAGGAGAGCAGATATGATTCAGATGCAAACCCGCTTGGACGTTGCCGATAACTCCGGTGCACGTGAAGTGATGTGTATTAAGGTTCTCGGTGGCTCGCACCGCAAGACCGCGTCGATCGGCGATGTGATTGTTGTATCGATTAAAAGCGCGATTCCGCGTGGTAAAGTGAAAAAAGGGGACGTTCACCGTGCGGTGATCGTGCGCACCAAATTCGTGACCAAGCGTCAGGATGGTTCGGCGATTCGCTTCGATGGCAACGCGGCCGTTCTCGTGAGCAAACAAAATGAGCCAATCGGCACCCGTATCTTCGGACCTGTCGCCCGCGAACTGCGTGCGAAGAAGTTCATGAAGATCGTCTCGCTGGCTCCAGAAGTACTGTAGGGATAGAGGAAGTCATGGCTGCAAAAATTAAAAAAGGCGACAAAGTGGTGGTTCTCACCGGTCGCGATAAAGGCAAGAACGGCGAGGTGTTGAAAATCATCACCGAGACCAACCGTGCGATTGTATCGGGTATCAACCAGATCAAGAAACACGAGAAGCCAAGCGCTGCGGGCAATGGTGGTATCGTTACCAAAGAAAGCCCAATTCACTTGAGCAACATTGCACTGGCGGATCCAAAAACGGGTAAACCTACCCGCGTTGGTTTTGCTGTTGCAAAAGACGGTAAGAAAACCCGTGTTGCGAAGCGCTCCGGCGAATCGCTCAACGCATAAGATAACCAAGTAAGGACTTAAGATCATGGCAACCGAAAAGAAACCCGCTGCGAAGACCGCAAAAACGGCCGCGCCGAAAGCGGAAAAGAAACAGGCTGCGCCTGCTGCAAAAGAAAAAGCAGCTGCTGCTAAAGCTGAAAAAGCTGCTGCACCTGCAGCGGCGAAAAAAGAAGCGCCTGCGGCAAAAGTTGGTAAGACGCTGGATGGCGACGCGAAAACGCCGCGCCTGCAGCTCGTCTACGATCGTGAGATCGTGCCTGCCATGAAAGAGAAATATGGCTACAAGAACGTCATGGAAGTGCCGCGCTTGAGCAAAATCGTTATCAACATGGGCGTGGGTGAAGCCGTTGCTGACCAGAAGCAAATTCTGTCGGCTGTGGAAGAAATGACCCTGATCGCTGGCCAGAAGCCTGTGATCACCAAAGCGAAGAAAGCGGAAGCAAGCTTCAAGCTGCGCGCTGGCCTTCAAATTGGTTGCCGCGTGACCCTGCGCAAGCAGCGCATGTATGAGTTTCTGGACCGTTTCGTTACCATCGCGATGCCTCGCATCCGCGACTTCCGTGGCGTGAACCCAAAAAGCTTCGATGGCCGTGGTAACTACAACATGGGCTTGAAAGAGCAGCTGGTATTCCCAGAGATCAACTATGACCGCGTGAGCAATGTGCGCGGGATGGACATCACGATTGTTACCACCGCGAAAAACGACGAAGAAGCGCGTGCCCTGCTTGAGGGTTTCAGCGTTCCTTTCCGCAAAGCATAAACTGGAGTAGTTATGGCTAAACTATGTATGACAGAGCGCAATAATAAGCGCAAAGACCTGAACAAGAAGAATCGTGCGCGCCGTGCGAAACTGAAAGCGACGATCATGGACCGCGAAGCGACCATGGAAGACCGTTTCAACGCGCAGATTAAACTTTCGGAACTGCCACGCAACTCGTCGTTGGTTCGCCAACGTAACCGTTGTGAACTGACGGGCCGTCCACGCGGTTACTACCGTAAATTCAAAATGTGCCGTAACCAACTGCGTGAGCTCGGCTCGTTCGGTATGATTCCCGGCCTCATCAAAGCAAGCTGGTAGGGAGAAGAATTATGATGACCGATCGCGTAGCCGATTTACTTGCACGTCTGAGAAACGCTTACAAAGCGCAACTGCATGTGGTGAATGCTCCTTACTCGGGTATCCTCGTGGATATCTGTAAGGTGCTGGAAGAAGAGGGCTTCATCCGCACCCACCGTGTGGAAGAAGACGGCGCCAAGAAAAACTTGGTAGTGGAACTGAAATACATCGATGGTGAGCCAGCGATTCGCGAACTGAAGCGCGTGTCGAAGTCGGGTCTGCGTAAATATGCAGGCGTTGCTAACTTGCCAAAACATTATAACGGTCTTGGGATTTCGATCGTATCGACGAGCAAAGGTGTGATGACGGATTTCGCCGCACGCCAACAGCATGTCGGTGGTGAAGTTCTCTGCACCGTATTCTAGGGAATTGAAGGAGCAATACAATGTCGCGTTTAGGTAAACTGCCGGTCGCTATTCCGGATAAAGTCACGGTCAATGTTGGCAGTGATGCAATCACCGTTAAGGGCCCCAAGGGTGAGCTTTCGACCGTTGTAAGCGGCGATGTTGTGGTCAGCATCACCGATGGCAAAGTATGGGTGAAGCCAGCCAATGACTCGCAGCGCAGCCGTGCGATGTGGGGCACCGTGCGTGCGAACGTAAAGAATCTGGTGGAAGGCGTAACCAACGGTTACAAGAAACAACTGGACATCAATGGCGTAGGTTACCGTGCATCGGCTCAGGGGCAAATCCTGACGCTGGCTCTGGGCTACAGCCACGAGATTAAATACTTCATTCCGGCGGGTATCACCGTAACGGTTGACAAGCAAACCACCATTCACCTCGCAGGTGCAGACAAGCAGAAGCTTGGCCAAGTTGCGGCGGAGATTCGTGCGCTGCGTGGTCCTGAGCCATACAAAGGTAAGGGTATCAAGTACTCGACCGAGACGGTTCGTCGTAAAGAAGGTAAGAAGAAATAATCGCGGTTCTGCTCGTGGTTCACCTTGGTGGTGGATTGGCGAACGGATAGCACAAAGGAGAGTAGTATGGCTAAAGTTGATAAATTCGATCGCCGCAAGCAGCGCGTTCGCTACCAGCTTCGTAAGAAGGCTGCAGGTCGCGTGCGTCTGTCGGTATTCCGTTCGGGGCGCCACATTTATGCGCAACTGATTGACGACACCAAGGGCATCACCTTGGCAGCCGCATCGACGGCGGAAAAAGATGTGAAAGGCGCAGTGAAAAACGGCGCGAGCATCGAAGCAGCAAAAGCAGTGGGCACCCGTATCGCTGAGCGCGCTAAAGAAGCAAAGGTTGATCACATTGTGTTCGACCGTGGCGGGTATTTGTTCCATGGCCGCATTAAAGCGTTGGCAGATGCCGCGCGTGCAGCTGGTCTTGCATTCTAAGGGATAGGGAAAGAATTATGGCATACGAATCCACAGCAGAACGTCAGGACCGCGAAGGCGGTGAAATGATCGACCGTCTGGTCTCGATCAACCGCGTTTCTAAAACCGTAAAGGGCGGTCGCCGTTTTGCATTCGCGGCACTGGTTGTCGTTGGTGACGGTAAAGGTAAAATTGGCTACGGCACCGCGAAAGCGAAAGAAGTGCAGGACGCCGTGAAGAAAGCAACGGAAGGTGCGAAGAAATCGATGATTCGCGTGCCTCTGCGTGAAAGCCGCACGTTGCACCATGATGTAAAAGGCCGCTTCGGTGCTGGCCGCGTGATGCTGCGTTCGGCGCCTGCCGGTACGGGGATCATTGCGGGTGGCCCAATGCGTGCGATTTTCGAAGCACTGGGTGTCCACGACGTGGTGGCGAAATCGACTGGTACGTCGAACCCACACAACATGGTGAAGGCGACCTTCTCGGCGCTGAAACTGATGAACAGCCCAAAAAGCGTCGCGGCTCGCCGTTCGATGAAGGTTGGGGATGTGGTGGAGCGCCGCGAAGTTGGCGCGAAAGCACAAGGTCAACAACACGAAGCTGAATAAGAGAGAGTATCATGGCAGCCAAGAAAACCATTACGATTGAGCAGACCGGCAGCAAACTGGGCCGCGTGAAATCGCAGGAAGCGACCCTGATCGGTCTCGGCCTGAATAAGCGTCATCGCAAAAGCACGCTGGAGGATACGCCTTCGGTTCGCGGGATGATTACCAAAGTAAAACACCTCGTTCGCATCGTTGACGAAGCGAAATAATCGGGGATTAGGAGAGAACCATGCAACTCAATCAACTGCAAGATAACAAAGGCGCACGCAAATCGCGTATGCGCGTGGGTCGTGGCATCGGCTGCACCAAAGGTAAAACCTGTGGTCGTGGCGGTAAAGGTCAGACCGCACGTTCCGGCGTAGCGATTAAAGGCTTCGAAGGCGGCCAGATGCCGATCCACCGTCGTCTGCCTAAGCGCGGCTTCAACAACCACACCCGCGTTGAGTTCGACGTAATCACCCTGCGCGATCTGCAGGTGTTGGTGGACAACAAAACCTTCAAAGCCGGTGATGTTATCACCACCGCGGCGCTGAAAGAAAAAGGCATCGTGCCGAAGACCAGCGAAGGCGTGAAGCTGCTGTTCAAAGGTGAGCTGAAGTCGAAACTCAGCATCGATATCGAGCGCGCTTCGGCGAACGCGAAAGCGGCGATCGAGAAACTCGGTGGCACCGTAACGGTTAAAGTAAAACAACCGAAGCGTGAGAAAGTAGTAAAAGATCCGAAGACCGGTAAGGCCATCAAGAAAGCCTAACCTCTCTTGGGTTGAAACGAAAAAAGGCAGCACGCAATCGCTGCCTTTTTTGTTACGCGGATTATTCTTAGTCGAGAATGAATGTCAGGATACAGTTGCCGACATTATTCGCACCGACCGCTTTTAGAGAATAGGGATCGGCAGGGTTTGGATTGGGGTATACTCTAAAGTCTGCATCTAAGGTTAGGGCATGGCTTCCGTCGCTATTCGCGTCATAGCACTGTCCTTCTTCCCATCGTCCAAGTACGGCTCCTGTAAAGGAGAATCCATCGTCTGTTTTGCTATCAATCCTGAGGGCGTCTTCATTAGAGAGTGATGGAGAGTTACGTAATCCACCTGCCGGATTTGTACCACCTAATCGAAGATAGTGTTTATTGGGCGGAGCTTTATCAAGTCGAGCAGCGCCAGCATATGAATATATGCCGGCATCGGCAGCGAAATTACCTAGGTGCCAGAAGGAATCCTTTAGCGTGGGCTGGGGGCTATTATTCTGCGCAACAACCATATTGGTGGATTGACCATCGTAGTTGCCGGAAATGAGCTGGGCGAGGGAAAGATGCTGCCATACCTTAAACTCTTCACCATAGTTAGGGTTAGGTGGCGCTAAGTAATATGTGTTTATAATTCCGTCGCCATTGCCATTGCAGCCTGTATTTAAATTGTTGGTATTATCGCCACAGGCCACACTGAAATATTGAAAGCCATTACGAATATCGCCGGGGTAGGAACCGTATTTTTCGCGAAAGGTATTTACGGCGGCGCTGTAGCGCTGGCGCTCGTTAATAATGGATTGCAGTTCAGAAGAGTGAATTAGATCGCGGCCAACTAGAACGCCGCCGACAATTAGGCCAATGATAACGAGAACGACGGCCAGCTCGACCAGTGTGAACGCGTGTTCGAAATTTCTGTGGGTATCGTTTCTTGGCATGCGAGGGCTTCTTAAATATGTGTTGTTGATGCGGCGTATCACAAGGATACAGTGTTGTGAAACTACTTAATAGTACGCGCTGAATACTTGACACGCGCGCCTAGGGCTTTAATGACAAGCAGTACGAAAAAGAACAATGCCGTTGCATTGGAATTCTAGCCCTTGAATATAGGATAAAAAATGACCTCCGCCGCAGAACGTTTTGCACAGAACATGAATTTTGGCCTGTTGGGCCGCGCGACTGAACTTAAGAGCCGGCTGCTCTTCGTTCTGGGCGCGTTGATTGTTTATCGCCTCGGCACCTATATTCCCATCCCCGGTATCGACCCGCAGATTCTCAAAGAGATTTACGAGCAACATGCAGGCGGTGTGCTGGGTGTGTTCAACATGTTCTCCGGCGGCGCGCTTTCGCGGATGACGATTTTTGCGCTGGCGGTGACGCCGTATATTTCGGCTTCCATCATCATTCAATTGATGAGCGCGGCAGTGCCGCACCTTGCTGCGCTGAAAAAAGAGGGCGAGGCTGGGCGTCGTAAGATTAACCAGTATACCCGTATCGGGACGTTGTTCCTGTGTATCTTGCAGGCGTATGGGATTGCCAACGGCCTTGAGGGCATGCAGGCGAACGGCGCTTCGGCGGTGATGAACCCCGGCTTGTTCTTTAAGCTGACCACAGTGGTGACGCTGACGGGCGGCACGATGTTCCTGATGTGGCTGGGTGAACAAATTACGCAACGCGGCATTGGCCAAGGGATTTCGCTGATTATTTTCTCGGGCATTGTGGCGAACCTTCCAAGCACTTTTGCCAGCACGTTTGAGCTGGGGCGCAAGGGTGTCTTGTCCACGCCAGTGATTTTGATGGTGCTTGTGATTGCACTGAGCCTGATTGCGCTGATCGTGTACATGGAGCGCGCGCAACGTCGTGTGCTGATTCAATATCCCAAGCGCCAAGTGGGCAACAAAATCATGCAGGGCGAGTCTACGCACTTGCCGCTCAAGCTGAACGCTTCGGGCGTGATTCCGCCAATCTTTGCATCGTCGATCCTGCTGTTCCCACTGACGATTGCAGGATTTAATGCAGAAGGTGGCCCAGAGTGGCTGCGCACGATGTCGAGCTATCTGTCGCATGGGCAGCCGCTTTATATTGCGCTGTATGTGGCGATTATCATCTTCTTCTCGTTCTTCTACACCGCGGTGGTGTTCAACCCTGTGGAGACGGCGGATAATCTGCGTAAGAATGGTGGGTTTATTGCGGGCATTCGCCCTGGTAAGAACACGTCGGATTACCTTGATTATGTGCTGACACGTTTGACGGTTGTTGGTGCGGCCTATCTGTGCCTTGTCTGTACGCTGCCGGAGTTCTTGATCGCGGAGTTTGGTATTCCGTTCTATCTCGGCGGGACGAGCCTCTTGATTGTGGTCAATGTGATTATCGATTTTGTTGGCCAAGTTCAATCGCACCTGTTCGCGCATCAGTATGAGGCGTTGATCAAAAAAGCGCGCCTCAAGGGCCGCAAATAGTTCGGAGGAACGTATGAATATTATTCTTCTTGGGCCTCCGGGTGCGGGTAAGGGTACGCAAAGTGATTACCTGCGTGACCAATTCAAACTCACCAAGCTGGCGACGGGCGATATGCTGCGTGCGGCGGTGGCGTCGGGTTCGGAAATCGGCCTGAAGGCGAAAGCGATTATGGCGGCGGGTGGCTTGGTGTCGGACGACATCATGATCGGTATTATTCGCGATGCGATTTCGGATAAGAATTGCCCAAACGGGTTTATTCTTGATGGATTCCCGCGCACCACGGGGCAGGCAGAAGCGCTGGATGTGATGCTCGCAGAAGTGGGCAAGAAAATTGACCATGTGATTGAACTGGCTGTGGACGATGCAGAAATGGTGGCGCGCATTTCGGGGCGCTATAGCTGTAAGGCATGTGGGGCAGGGTATCATGACAGCTTCAAGCAGCCTGCGGCTGCGGGCGTGTGTGATTCTTGTGGCTCGACCGAGTTCAGTCGCCGCGAGGATGACCGCGCAGAAACCGTTGCGAAGCGGCTAGAGGCTTATCACGCCAGCACGGCACCGTTGTTGCCGTACTATGCAAAATCCGGTGCGCTGAAAGCGGTGAATGGCATGGCCGACATTGCAGAGGTGACGAAAGAAATTCAGGCACTGGTAGCTTAGGTTAGCTTACCTTGCGTTGCGCTGGGGATGACGTTCCCGTTATGCTGAATAGTGTGCAGGAAGCTGCTTGGCTGCTTGGCGTGCTTTTCTAAAATCTCCAGAAGCTCTGGGTCTTTCCATGTAAGCAGTTCGCGCTTTTGCTCGGGCAGAGGGGGCGTTGTTCCCCACATGGCTTCTTCGTGGCCCTCACCATAGGCACCTTCGGCAATCGCTTTGATATGTTCGTCAAGCAGCCGTTTTTGTTGGGGGCTGAGTTTGGGGATGATGCCCACGCTTTCAAGCGTTGGGCGTTGCTTCGCACCGGTGCGAATTGCCTGAATTGTCTGAATCACTTTCTGCATTTTTTGTGCATTGATGATTTCGTTTTTGATGGTGGATGCTTGGGTATCTGTTGGTTCTGCGGTGCGGTTGGGGTACTCCGCTTCGAACTGGGTTAGTTTATCTGAGGCTGCGTTTAGGGCGGTTTCCAGCTCAGGGGTGTTGACGCACGCGCCTGCGGCCAGAAGTATGTTCACGAAATCCAGCACTTCCTTGGAATTGAGGCGATTACCGCGCCATTCCTCGCCTGTGTCATTCCCAACGCGTGCATAATGGCCTGTGGCGAGAGGCTCGGTGAATGCAATGAGCAGACGAAGCGGGGTAATGGGCTGTGAAATGGTGGTCAGGCGGCTTTTACCCGTCAGGCGGTCATGGCTATCCACCTTGTAAACACGGGATGGGTTTGCATCGTGCGCGTTGGCGTCGGCGCCTTCACGCAAGGCGGTGATGGCATCCGCCACATTCCCACGCATGATGGCACGAAACAGCGCTTCGTTGCGTTCCTGCTGGGGTGGTGGGCGGTGGGGGCGCATGGGTGCTTTCCTAACGCTCGGGGCTGGGTTGCGAGCGGGTTAAAGTGTCTTTGTCGTTCTGTCCCGCTGCCTTTAGCGCGGCAACGGCGCTTCGGGTGGTTATGGCAATGTGATTGCGGCCTGCCTCTAACTCAGACGCTTCTGGCTGCATGGTGAGCGCGGACAGAGCAGCACTGACGCCAAAGATATCTTGCAAGAGACAAGATGTTTTGCGTTTGTCAGTGGTGATGAAGTGGAGCGGCGTGCTGGCGGCGCATTCTATCCGCAGGATTGGGCTACCTATGCGGTATTCCGTCTTGGGGGTGGGGATAACGGTTACCGTGGTATCGCCTGTTGTTTCTTGCAGTTTTAGCTGCAAGTACGCGCACAATTTCTCGGTATCGGTTTTTCCAAATTTCTCTTTCATTAGGCACCCATTTGGTTAATTTGATTTAACTAAATCTACCATGGCGCCGTCTGTATAAGTGTTAAGATTATGTGACATTATGCGCGTGGCGCTTGCGATTTTCCTAAATAATGCGTTGACACTGGGCGTTTGATGGCTATATTCCCCGCTCCCGCGAAGGCAGGACGTGTGTTTGGCATGGGCCAAATGTATGAAATTATCTTTTAAATCAGGAGTGTAGCATGGCTCGTATTGCCGGCGTGAATATTCCTTCAGCGAAACGCGTTGTGATTGCGCTGACCTATATTCACGGCATTGGAGACGCGAAAGCGCAAGAAATCATTGAGAAAGCCGATATCGGTGTCACCCGTCGCGTGGCTGACCTGACCGAGCTTGAAGTTAGCCGTCTGCGTGAGATTATCGACGCGGACTATACCGTAGAAGGCGATCTGCGCCGCGAAACCAGCATGAACATCAAACGCTTGATGGATCTGGGCTGCTACCGTGGTCTGCGCCATCGTAAGAAACTGCCTGTTCGTGGCCAGCGTACGCATACCAATGCACGCACCCGTAAAGGTAAGGCGATTGCGATTGCCGGTAAGAAAATGGTGACGAAGTAACCCCTCGGGTTCACGTCCACGTGAAAGATAATAGGTAGGATTTTATGGCTAAGGCTCAAACCAAAAAAGGCGCTGCTGAGGCAGTGAAAAAGAAGGATCGCAAGAACGTTCCTTCGGGCGTTGCGCATGTGAACGCAAGCTTCAACAACACGATTATCACTATCACCGATCCGTTCGGCAATGCGATTGCATGGTCGTCTTCGGGCGCAAATGGCTTCAAGGGCTCGCGTAAATCGACCCCTTACGCTAGCCAGATTGCCGCTGAAGTGGCTGGTAAGAAGGCAATGGAACACGGCATGCGCACGGTTGAAGTTCTGGTAAAAGGCCCAGGTGCTGGCCGCGAGTCGGCACTGCGCGCATTGGCTGCTGTTGGCTTGGCAGTGACGTCGATTAAGGACATCACGCCAGTTCCGCACAACGGTTGCCGTCCGCCGAAGCGCCGCCGCGTATAACGCGTTCGTGCTACGGGCAGACTTTTTTAGGAACATTGATTGTAAACGGGGAATTAAATGAGCGCATTACTCAACAAGAACTGGAAAGACCTGATTAAGCCAACCAAACTTGATATCAAGCCAGTGGTTGGCGACGCACGTCGCGCAACGGTGATTGCCGAGCCGCTAGAGCGTGGTTTCGGGATTACGCTAGGTGTGGCACTGCGCCGCATCTTGCTCAGCTCGCTGCAAGGCGCTGCTGTGACCAGCATTAAAATCGAAGGCGTGCAGCACGAGTTCTCGGCAATTGCCGGTGTTCGTGAAGATGTGGTGAACATCATCCTGAACGTGAAAGACTTGAAACTGAAGGCGCACTCTGCTGACCGCAAGCGTTTGACCCTCAAGTCGAACGAAGCAGGCGAAGTGACCGCAGGCATGATCCAAACCGATTCGGATGTAGAAGTGCTGAACAAGGATTTGGTGATTTGTACGCTGGATAAAGGCGCAAGCATCAACATGGAATTGGTGGTTGAAGTGGGTAAGGGCTATGTTCCTGCCTCGCAGAACCGTCCATCCGATGCACCGATTGGCCTGATTCCAGTGGATGCATTGTTCTCGCCAGTAGAAAAAGTATCGTACAAAGTTGAGAACGCACGCGTTGGCAACCGTACCGACTACGACAAACTGACGCTGGAACTGGAAACCGATGGCTCGATCGCGCCGGATGATGCCGTGGCTCTGGCTGCGCGTATCCTGCAAGACCAAGTACAAATGTTCATCAACTTCGAAGATGTGCATGAAGTCAGCACCAAGTCGGCCGAGGAAGAACTGAAATTCTCGCCATACCTGCTCAAGAAAGTAGACGAGCTGGAACTGTCGGTGCGTTCGGCGAACTGCCTGAAGAACGACAATGTCGTTTACATCGGCGACCTCGTACAGAAATCGGAAAGCGAAATGCTGAAAACGCCAAACTTTGGCCGCAAATCGCTCAACGAAATTAAAGAAGTGCTGAACAATATGGGTCTGCGCTTTGGTATGGAAGTGGCTTCGTGGCCGCCAGAAAATATCGAAGAGCTGGCACGTAAATTTGAAGATCCGTACTGAGTCCGGGTCGATAGGAGTAAGTTATGAGACACCAAGTAGCAGGGCGTAAGCTCAACCGCACCGCATCACACCGTAAGGCAATGTTTGCCAACATGGCGTGTGCATTGATTAAACACGAGCAGATCTTCACAACGCTGCCGAAGGCAAAAGACCTTCGTCCGATCGTGGAGAAGCTGATCACCGCTGGTAAGAAGGGCGACCTCGCGGCACGCCGCTTGCTCATCGCACGTTTGCGTGACGAGAAGATGGCCGATAAAGTGATCGCCACCCTCTCCAAGCGCTACGCTGAGCGTAAGGGGGGTTACATCCGCGTTCTGAAAGCGGGCTTCCGTTATGGCGACGCAACGCCAATGGCGATTGTTGAGTTCGTTGACCGCGACGAAAGCGCACGTGGTCAGGATTCGGGTCCGGTTGAAGTGACCGGCGAAGAAGTCGCTGCTTAGGCATTTGCCATAGCCGACCATCTGCGTCGTCGGAACCTGTTTTATAATGCTCACCCCGTCCTTCAACGGGGCAGGCCTTCGGCGCTGCTACGCTCCGCTTATAAAACAGAACCCTCCTAGCATCTGGCCAACTCTGGCAAATGCAGGAAGAAAGAAATAAAAAGGCCACCGAAAGGTGGCCTTTTTTATTGTGTTGATGCGGCGCGCGCTTAGAATGTTGCCATGGCCGCCAAGAAACACATCTCTCAGGACTCTCTATTCGCTTCCACGGCGGGCACTATCCCGCTGGCGGAGCAGCTGCGGCCGAAAACTTTGGGCGAGGTGATGGGACAAGATCACCTGACAGGTGAGGCAGGGATTTTGGCGAAGATGGTGAAAGCGGGTAAGCTGCAATCCATCATTCTTTGGGGGCCTCCTGGGTGCGGTAAGACGACCATAGCGCGGCTGCTCGCGACAGAGGCTGGCTACAGCATGGAGCAGGTGTCGGCGGTGGCATCGGGTGTGGCGGATTTAAAGAAGCATTTTGAAGAAGCGCGCAGCAAAAAAGCGATGGGGCAACGCCCCGCTTTGTTTGTGGATGAGATTCATCGGTTCAACCGCGCGCAGCAGGATGTGCTACTGCCGGTGGTGGAAGACGGCACGGTGGTGCTGATTGGTGCGACGACGGAGAACCCCTCATTTGAGCTGAATTCCGCGCTGTTATCGCGCGCGCGGGTGCTGGTGTTGAACAGGCTGGCACCGGAGGCCTTGGCGAAGTTGATACAGCGTGCGGAAGCATTGGTGGGGAAGGCTTTGCCGGTGACGGATGAAGCGCGCGAAACCTTGTTTGCGATGGCGGATGGCGATGGGCGCTATCTGCTGACGATGCTGGAATTTATATGGGATGCTGCGCCGCGTGAGGCGCTGGATGTTGCGGGGCTTGGCAATTTGTTGCAGCAGCGCCCGCCTGTCTATGACAAGGCGCAGGAGAGCCATTATAACCTAATTTCGGCGCTGCATAAATCGCTTCGCGGCTCGGATGTGGATGCGGCGCTGTACTGGTTTGCGCGGATGTTGGCAGGGGGCGAGGACCCGCGTTACATCAACCGCCGCCTGATTCGTTTTGCGGTGGAGGATATTGGGATGGCGGACCCGCAGGCGCATTTGCAAGCCTTGGCGGCGGCGGATACGTATGAGCGGCTGGGTAGCCCCGAGGGGGAGTTGGCGATTGCGCAATCGGTGATTTATTTGGCGACGGCGCCCAAATCAAACGCGCAGTATGTGGCATTCAAAGCGGCAAAAAAAGCGGCCATGGAACATGGCTCGCTGGCGCCACCGAAACATATTCTCAATGCCCCAACAACGATGATGAAAGAGCTGGGCTATGGTGCAGGCTATGCCTATGACCATGACGCGGAGGATGGGTTCTCCGGCCAGAATTATTTCCCCGAAGAAATGCCGCGTGCGCAGTATTATCAGCCCGTGGAGCGCGGGTTTGAGCGGGAGATTACTAAACGCCTAGACTATTGGGCGAAGCTGCGCGATAAACGGTTGCCATAGCGGGCCATCTGCGTCGTCGCATCCGCTTTTGTAAATCCTCACGTAGCGCCGCTACGCTGCGGTTTCCAAAAGCGGCAAGTGCTCCTAGCATCTGGCCCACTCTGGCAACCGTGGGAAGTAAGAAAGAAGAAAGTAGGGGGAGATTATGAATCCGCTTTCGGTGATTCAGCCATTGTCGATATTGCTGGTGGCGCTGGGTGGCGCGGTGGGGTGTATGCTGCGGTTTTTGGCGATTAACCAGATTTCGCGGCTGAACCCAACGGCATTCCCGCTGGGAACGATGCTGGTGAATATTGTGGGGTCGCTGTTGATTGGGGTGGTGTTGGCGAAATACGGTTCCGAGCACTCGATGCGCGCGTTCTTCGCGACGGGCTTGCTGGGTGGGTTTACGACGTTTTCGGCGTTCTCGTGGGATGCGATGCAGATGATTCAGCGCGGCCAGATGATGGATGCAGGTGTGTATATTTTAGGCTCTGTGGCGTTGTCGCTTGGGGCCGTATTTTTAGGATTTCAGGTGGGGCGATAATGGCATTGGAACGTAGAACCTATAAAGTGGCGGATATGGACGGCAATACGCGCCTTGACCGCTGGTGCCAGCGTATTCTGGGCAGTGCGCCGAACTCCATTTACCAGAAGGCGATTCGCAAAGGATTGGTGCGGCTGGATGGCAAGAAAGTGGAAGCCTCGGTGCGTGTGTTTGCGGGCATGGAAGTGGAAGTGCGCGGTGAGTTGCACAACCCCGACATCAAGACCGCACCGCGCGAAAAACAGCAAATGAAGCTGACGCTGGAGCTGGCGCAAGAAGCGCAAAGCTGGGTGCTGCATAAGGACAAGGATATTCTCGTGATCAACAAGCCTGCGGGCTTGGCGGTGCAAGGCGGCAGCAAGGTGGTGAAGCATCTGGATGGGTTGCTGCCAGCGCTGCAGTTTGACGGCAAACAGGTGCCGCGTTTGGTGCACCGGCTGGATAAGGACACGAGTGGGGTAATGCTGCTGGCGCGCCATGTGGCGGCGGCAAGCGAACTGCAAAAAGCGTTCCTCAACAAAACAATTCGCAAGACCTATCTGGCGCTGGTGGTGGGGGTTCCCAACCCCTATACGGGCGAGATTGAGTCCAACCTTGATAAGGTGGCCAAGGGCGAAGATAGCCGTGAAATGGTGCGCAGTGTGGAAGAGGATGGCAAGCGCGCCATTACGCATTACCGCACGATTGAGCATCTCGCGAAGAAGATGGCGCTGGTGGAGCTGGAGCCGATTACGGGGCGCACACACCAGCTGCGGGTGCATATGGCGGAGATGAAGTGCCCAATGGTGGGCGATGGAAAATACGGCGGCGGTGCGGCGCATGTGAAGGGCGGGGTGGAGCTTTCCGGCAAGCTGCATTTGCAGGCATGGAAGATTATTTTGCCGCCGATGTTTGGTAAGCCTTCGCGTGAATTTAAGGCGCCACTCGCGCCGCATATTGCTGCAAGCCTAGATGCGCTTGGGCTGACCGTCGAGGAGTAGCATGGTCTCGATGTCGTCGGCCAAACCAGAGCCACGGGCGCTACCGAAGCGGTTCTATAAGCACGTGGCGTTTGAGCCGGTGGATCAGGGGTATTGTATTACGCTGGATGGCAAGCGCGTGCGCACACCTGCGAAGAATTTGCTGCAGCTTATGCTGCAGTCGCATGCTGCAGCAATTGTTGCGGAATGGGATGCACAAACCAAGGTGATTAACACGGATGCGATGCCGCTGACGCGGCTGGCGCATATTGCACTCGACCTTGTGCCCAATGCACGGGCGCTGCTGCTGGAAGATATTGCGCGCTACGCCGAGACGGACCTGTTGTGCTACCGCGTGCCGGTGATTGCGGATGACAATCCGTTGACGGAGGATGGCAGCCAGTTGCGCCACAAACAGGACGCGATGTTCGACCCGATTCTGGCATGGGCGGCGCGTGAATATGGTGCCGCGTTTGTGGTGACGGAAGGGATTATTCCCGTTGCCCAGCCCGCACCGGCGCAAGCGGCAATTGCTGCGGCCTATGCGGCGGCGGATGATTATGCGCTGGCGGCGCTGGCGATGCTGGTGCCCTTGGTGGGGTCGGCGCTACTGGCGTTGGCGATATGGAAAGAACAAATAGCTGTGGAAGACGCGTTGATTGCGGCGCGGCTGGACGAAGATGTGCAAGCCGCGCGCTGGGGGCAGGACATGGAAGCGGCGGCCATGTGGCTTCCCAAGCAGCGCGACATTCGTGCATGCGCTTTTTTCTTGACAGCTAAGTGACTAAAAAGACGCAATAAACCCACTGATTTTTTGCTTGTGCACATTGCCTGAAATTCGCGCTTTGCCTCGTGGTTTTTCGTATGTTATACCGCCGTTTCCGATGAACAACAGATAGAGATTTCATGAGCGCGGTTACGATTATCAAGGAACTGGAACTGAAACGCGAAGCAGCCCGTGTAGGCGGCGGACAGGCACGGATCAATGTGCAGCACGAAAAGGGCAAGCTGACCGCGCGTGAGCGCCTTGAGGTGCTGCTGGATCCCGATTCGTTCGAAGAATACGACATGTTCATGGAGCATCGCTGTACCAACTTTGGTATGGAAAAGAATAAAATCCCTGGGGACGGGGTGGTAACGGGTCAGGGCACGATTAACGGCCGCTTGGTGTTTGTGTATAGCCAAGATTTCACTGTTCTGGGCGGCTCGCTTTCGGAAAATAACGCCAAGAAAATCTGCAAGGTGCAGGACATGGCGATGAAAATGGGCGCGCCGATTATTGGTATTAACGATTCCGGCGGGGCGCGTATTCAAGAAGGCGTGGATTCGCTTGCGGGGTTCGCGGAAATTTTTCAACGCAACGTGTTGGCTAGCGGCGTGATTCCGCAGATTTCTCTGATTATGGGGCCATGCGCAGGCGGCGCGGTATATTCCCCCGCGCTGACGGATTTCACCATCATGGTGCGCGGCAGCTCGTATATGTTCGTGACCGGTCCCGATGTGGTGAAGACGGTGACGCACGAAGAAATTACGCAGGAAGAGCTTGGCGGTGCGGACATGCACGGCAAGCACACGGGCGTGGCGGACATGGTGTATGACAACGATATTGAAGCGTTGCTGCAAGTGCGCCGCCTTATCAATTTCCTGCCGCTTTCGAACCGTGAAAAGGCGCCGATGCGCGTGACGGAAGACCCCGCAGACCGCGTGGAAATGAGCCTGAACACGGTTATCCCTGACAATGCGAACAAGCCTTATGACATGTATGAGGTGGTGCGCCGCGTGGTGGATGAAGAGGATTTCTTTGAAGTTTCCGCGGATTTTGCCAAAAACATTATCGTTGGGTTTGGCCGCATGGAAGGCCACACGGTAGGGTTTGTGGCGAACCAGCCGATGGAAATGGCGGGCTGTTTGGACATTGACGCCAGCCGCAAGGCCGCACGTTTTGTGCGCTTCTGCGATGCGTTCGGGATTCCGATTGTAACGCTGGTGGATGTTCCCGGATTCTTGCCCGGTTCCGCGCAGGAGCATAACGGCATTATCCGCCACGGCGCAAAGCTGCTTTATGCCTATGCAGAAGCGACGGTGCCGAAAATTACGGTGATTACGCGTAAGGCTTACGGCGGTGCGTATATCGTGATGGGCAGCAAACATTTGCGCAACGACATGAACTATGCGTGGCCATCGGCAGAGATTGCGGTGATGGGCCCTGAAGGTGCCGTTGAGATTATTTTCAAAGGCAAGCTGAAGGACAAAGAAGAGATTAACGCGGCGGTGGAAAGCTACCGCGATAACTTCGCATCGCCATTTGCAGCGGCAGGGCGTGGGTATTTGGACGATGTGATTCGTCCGCAAAACACCCGCTGGCGCATTTGCCGCGCACTTGCCACGCTGCGCAACAAAGAGCTGGATAATCCCAAAAAGCGGCATGACAACCTGCCGCTTTAGCAACAGCTGGAATTTATTTTGCATTGCAGCACGCGCTTTTGGCGTTCGTGCTTGAATCTGCCTTGCCGTGGCTCTTAGGTTCTTCGTAACAACGGAGGATTCTATGACATGGCTTAACGCGCAGCAGCTTGAGAAAGACTGGAACGAGAACCCACGCTGGAAGGGCATCACGCGGCCTTATTCGGGCGCGGATGTGGTGAAGCTGCGCGGCAGCCTGCCGATTGAGCATTCGATTGCGAAACACACGTCTGAGAAGCTCTGGCGCTATTTTTCTGAGATGCCGTATGTGAACGCGCTGGGGGCGCTGACGGGTAACCAAGCGATGCAGCAAGTGCGCGCGGGGCTGAAGGCGATTTATCTTTCCGGCTGGCAGGTGGCGGCGGATGCGAACTTGGCGGGGATGATGTATCCCGACCAGTCGCTTTACCCTGCGGATTCGGTGCCTGCGGTGGTGCGGCGCATTAACGCAACGCTGAAGCGCGCGGATGAAATTGAAATTTCCGAAGGCAAGGCCGGCATCGACTGGTTTCAGCCGATTGTGGCGGATGCCGAGGCAGGGTTTGGCGGTAACCTCAATGCGTTTGAGCTGATGAAGATGATGATTGAAGCGGGTGCGGCGGGTGTGCACTGGGAAGACCAGCTGTCGAGCGCCAAGAAATGCGGCCACATGGGCGGCAAGGTATTGGTGCCAATTCGCGAGCATATCGAGAAGCTGGTGGCGGCGCGCTTGGCGGCGGATACATGCGGCGTACCTGCGATTATTATTGCACGCACGGACGCCAATGGCAGCTACCTCGTGACCAGCGATGTGGACCCGCGCGATGCGAAATTCATCAAGCAAGGGCGCACGGTGGAAGGATTCTTCAACTATGACGGCGGGATTGATGCGGCCATTAACCGCGGCCTTGCGTTCGCGCCCTATGCGGATTTGGTGTGGTGCGAAACCAGTACGCCGGATTTGGCGGAAGCGAAGAAATTCGCCGAGGCGATGCATGCGCAATTCCCTGATAAATATTTGGCGTATAACTGCTCGCCTTCCTTCAACTGGAAGAAGCATTTGGATGATGCGACGATTGCGAAGTTCCAGAAGGAGCTTGGGGCGATGGGCTATAAGTTCCAGTTCATTACGCTGGCGGGGTTCCATGCGCTGAACCATGGCATGTTCGACCTTGCGCTGCGCTATAAGGAAGCGGGGATGGCAGGCTATGTGCCGCTTCAGGAGCGTGAGTTTGCGGATGCCGCAAAAGGCTTCACCGCGGTGAAACACCAGCGCGAAGTGGGCGTGGGCTATTTCGATGCGGTGGCGGAAGCGATTTCGCAAGGCCAAGCCAGCACCACGGCATTTAAAGGTTCCACCGAAGAAGAACAATTCCACTAGACGTTGCACGTCTGGCTTTGTTTTTCAATGGGTTGGGTGGAGGTTGTCACGCAACCGTCACTGTTCTTATGCCCAAAAATCGGGTATTCTAGTGAGAGTAAATAATACTCTTACGAGGTACGTATGTCGGACGATAGCCAGAGAACATCATCGTGTTTCGCTGATAAGGTAAAGCGAAAAGCGCTTGGGGCTGCAGCATTTGCACAGATGTTGGTTCCACCCAGTGCCCAAAGTTTGGCAACCTATGCGGCTGCAGGCGGCGGTGGGGCGTTCCTGACTACTAGTTGTTCTACGCCTGACGAGGAAACACCGTCGCAACAAAACACCCCCTATGCAGAGCGCGGAAATGCGGCAGTGTATTATGGTGAGGCGCTTGATATTTCGCTGCGCAATAAATTAGCAGCATTTTCGCAAGCAGTGGTTGATCCCATCCAGATTCCTGCCTCCGTGGCACCCACTAGCGCGATTGCCTATGTCTCGCTGACGGGGATTAACCAAGGTTCGTACTCGCCAGAATTTGCGGCATTCCGCAATGCAATGGGCGCAGCAGATGGGTATTTGAAGGATGCGAGTGGGGCGGTGGTGCATGACCCTAGTGGGGCGAATACATGGATGGTAGATTTGCGCGAGCCTGCCGCATTTGATTTGATGAAGAACCATATCGCGTCGGTGGCGCAGCAATTTCGTGGCCGTGTGTTTTTGGATGCGATTGATTCCGCAACGGTGCTGGAGAATCAGAACCCCACGCTTTATGCAGGGCTGACCGATGCCGCGATTAACCTGATGCAGCAGGTATGTGCCCAAGTGTCGGGTAATAGCAAAAAAGTAGTGGTGAATGGGGGACTATTTCAACGCACCACGGCGGGGACGGATGTGCTTGCGGCGATTGCTGCGAATGCGGATGGGATGGCGATGGAGAGCCAGTATAGAGCGCCCGATGCCACGGATTATTTGAGTACGAAGGATTGGACTACGCAGCGTCTAACCGTTGCAGCAACAGCAGCAAATGCAGCGGGTAAAGCAGGGTTAAACGTAATTGCGATTGACCCGTGTGACGGCAATTATGTGGATGCGAGCTGTGCGGCGGCGACGTATTACAATGGTATGTTTAAGGATATTACCACCGCAACAGGACTGCCGATGAAAGCCTCGGTCTATGTAGGAAATATGAGCTTTCAGCACCAGCCGGATATTGATGGAAACGCTGCCTTGCGCGGGCAGGGGCTTTGCCTCTAGCGGAAGGGGGAAGGGCGTTTGGCGTCCAGATATTCCCAGGCGCGTTGTTTCACTTTTCCGTTCGGCTGCACTTCCAGTGCGGTACCTGGACCACTGGGGTCGCTGAAATAGATATGGGTGACGCCGTCGAGCGTGGTTAAGAGGGATTTGGGCAGGGTGATGAAGGTGGTGTCGTTTCCATCGTGCTGCAGCCCCAATTTGAAGTCGCCGTTCTTCTCGGTTTTTAAGCTCCAGCCGCGCACTTCTTTTGCGGCACGCACAGTGCCAGAGGCGCTAAGCCATACGTTGTGGCTATAGTCGTTGGTGCCTGCGATTTTTACTCCCACAGCTGGGCATGCAGCGCCTTCAACGTACAATCCTTTTTCTGGTCGCCAATAATAGCCGACAAAGCGCTTATTATGTTCTTTTTGCGACACGATGTCAGTGTTCTGAAAGACATTTTTATTGAGGTGGGGGGGGTCAATTCGGCTGTCATCGAAGTCTTCGTACTCTACCTTTCCTGAGCCAAATTTTTGAGACCAGAGCTTGCCGCTATCGCGCACGGCGAAGTGGAAGTCCTGTGAGCCGCCACGGTCGTCGATAAAAGCGGCGACAAGGGTGTAGCCTTTGCGTACTTCGCTGGCCGCTTTTTGGTTTAGCTTTAGTTTTTCGGCAGGGTCGGTGACATTGGGTGGGACGACGCGTGTGTAGCCATCGGCAACGACGGCGCGGTCTAATTCTTCCGCGGTGATGAAACGCATGGGCGCACCTGCCGCGCCGCCTGGGATGGAACGTGTCATGAAGGGGGCGTCGTAGCCCTCCATAGCGTAGGGGTTGCTGACGCTGCCTGAGGCGTAGGCGTAGCAATTATAGTAGCGGCGATATTTCTCGAAGAACTCGGCCGTGTTCTCGGTTTTGGCGTATTCCGCCCTTAAGGTGGCGAGGAATTCGCTGATTTCTTCCTTCGTGGCTGTATCCCCCAGCGGGTGGGTGACATAATCGCGCGGTTTTTTCTGTTTGTCTGGCATGGTATTCCCCTATGCAAGCTATTGTCTCATATAAGGTTTAAATATTGGTTAACGTCCTCCACAGGAATGCAATCTAAAGGTTGCGCGGGGCAGTGTTTTTCACTACTCACTAGCCTAGATTCATCAAGGACTAGGATAGTATGTTTCATTCGATTCTGATTGCCAACCGCGGCGAGATTGCCTCGCGCATCATGCATACCGCTAAGAAGCTGGGAATGCGTACCATTGCGGTCTATTCCGAGGCGGACACCAACGCCCTGCACGTGAAGAATGCGGACGAGGCGGTGTATATCGGCGCATCGCCCAGCGTGAAGTCGTATCTTAACGTGGATAACCTGTTGTCGGCGATCGACCAATCGGGCGCGGAAGCGGTGCATCCGGGCTATGGGTTTCTGTCGGAGAAAGAGCATTTTGCACGTGCGGTGATTGAGCGCAGCAACGCGGCGTGGGTTGGCCCAACGCCCGAGGCGATTCACCTGATGGGTGACAAAATTGAATCCAAGAAAATTGCGCGCGCTGCAGGCGTGAACGGTGTTCCGGGGGTGCTGGAAGCGATTTCCGATCCGAAGGAAGCGCTTAGAATTGCCAAAGAAATCGGCTATCCAGTGATTATTAAAGCGGCAGCGGGCGGCGGCGGAAAAGGCATGCGCGTGGTGCGTTCCGACGAGGAGCTGGCGGATGGCATGAAGATGGCCACTAGTGAAGCACGCACCAGCTTTAATGACGCGCGTGTTTTCATTGAAAAATATTTTGATAATCCACGCCATATCGAGATTCAGATTATTGCGGACAAATATGGCAATGTGGTGAGCTTGGGCGAGCGTGAGTGCTCCATCCAGCGCCGCCACCAGAAGGTGATTGAAGAAGCGCCAAGCATGTTCGTGACGCCGGAAATGCGTGCGGAAATGAGCGCACAATCCATCGCGCTGGCGAAGCAGGTGGGCTATGTTTCGGCGGGGACGGTGGAGTTCATCGTCGACCAATCGGGCAAGTTTTACTTCCTTGAAATGAACACGCGTTTGCAGGTGGAACACCGCGTGACCGAGCTGGTGACGGGGATTGACCTTGTGGAGCAGATGATTCGTATTGCGGCGGGTGAGAAATTGCCGTTCACGCAGGACGACATTAAAACCAACGGCTGGGCGTTTGAGTCGCGGATTTACGCGGAAGACCCAACGCGCGGCTTCCTGCCATCCACGGGGCGGGTGATTAAATATCAGGAACCAGAGCCACGTGCGGGCACGATTATCGACACCAGCATTTATGAGGGTGGCGAGGTCAGCATGTTCTATGACCCGATGATTGCGAAATATTGCACCCACGCGCCGACGCGCGACGCCGCTGCCAGCTTGATGGTGGATGGGCTGGGCGACTTTGTGATTCAGGGCATTGCGCATAACACCAGCTTCCTGCAAGCGGTGCTGAGCCACGAAGAATTCCGCAAAGGCGAAATCAGTACCAACTTTATTGAGCAGCACTGGCCTGCGGGTTTTACGGGCGCGGATCTCTCGACCGAGGCGCAAAAAGTGTGCATGGCGGTGGCGGTATTCTGCGGGCTGCGCGATATTGAGCGTGCGGCACAAATTACCGGCCAGATCCCCGGCCGTCAGCCACCGATTGGTGCGCGCTGGGTGGTCACGCTGGCGGGCAACTCGGTTTCTGTTTATGCGCGTAAAAAAGATTACGGCTACGACATCAGCTATGATGATGGCATGATTGTCATCCGCTCGGCATGGAAGCTGGGGCGCAAGCTATTCCAAGGAACGGTGAATGGTAAGCCCGTGAGCGTGCGTGTTGCGCCGCTTGCGGAAGGGTATCAGCTGAACTATGCGGGGGCGGAAGTGAAAGCCACCCTGCGCACGCTGCGCGTGGCCGAGCTTGGCCAGTACATGCCTGTGCGTGAGAGCACGGTATCGCAGTTCGAAATTACCGCGCCGATCGCGGGGCTGATTTCGGCCGTGCATGTGAACAAGGGCGATGTGATTCGCGCAGGGCAGCAGCTCTTCGTGATTGAGGCGATGAAGATGGAAAACATCATCTATGCCGACCATGACGCCAAGATCAAAGACGTGCATGTGAAAGCACCTGCCAGCGTGACCTCTGGCCAGCTCATCATCGAGTTTGAAGAGCCAGAAGCAGAAAGCAAAGACGGCAAGAAAGCGGCGTAGTTAGCGGCTTTGCGTGGATGACGATTTTGACCAAGAAATATTACGATGGCTTGCATCGGCGATACGGTTTTCGCCCTCTTGTTCGAACGTATCTAGCAACTTGGTTTTGATTTCTTTTCCAAGGTCACGCAATGTAGTTAGATCGGCTAGAACGTCATTGGGCAGAGGTTTTTCTGCTGCAGCGGTGTTTTTAATTACCGCATCGAGCGTACTAAGCCCTGATGTGAAATGGTCTAGCGTTTCTTGGATGTCGCGGGGTGCATAATTCGCGGCATCTGTAGAAAGATGACGGATATAGGTTAGGTCCATGTCGAATACGGCGTTACTGACGGATTCCGATAATTTTGGCTCAGATGCACCAAGGATGTCCATGGCGCGGTAGATGCGCTTGCTTATTGGCTCTAACAGGTCGGTGTATTTTTGTGCTGAGTCAACGGCGGACTTTATGCCAATACTATCGAGCCCTGCGCGCATTTCAGCAAAGTCACGTTCTTGTTGGGGTGTGAAGGGGATGGTTGCGTTCTGATTGTATTCTAGGTTGTGAGAACGTGTTACAAAATGATCGTTCAATATACGACGCTGATCGGGGTCGGCGGTGATCGTGTGAATAGTCGTTTCGGAGAGTTTTCCTATGCGATATTCCTTGTCGGCCATATCAAAAAACATTTTGCCCTCACGTGTCAGGCGTGCAGCTAGTTCTGTTGGGCTAAGCGTTGAGAAAGAGGGCTCGGCCATGATATTTTTTATCATTACGGAAAGCATGACGCATGCGGGTTCGGGGAATTCAGTTGGGTCGGCAATACGCTTCATATATGCAGTGATATCTGCCTGAACATCGAAGTGAGGATTCTGGTTTTTTAGGTCAGCGATGGCGATCACCGCGTTGGCAATGCTGCTGAGTGCGCGTGTGACTGGATTTTCATTGTGGATTGGCATCCAATACCCCCATGTTTAGGGTAGGATAGCACTGCAATATTAAAAAAGTATTAAATTAGAGAAATTAGTCCCGAGGCACCATTTTCATGCGCATTTTGTCGGGGACGATGCTGAGGATGGCCTCTTCGTCCACCTCGTCGATTTGCGACTGGTCGAGGAACATCTCGGCGAATTTGCGGTAGGTTTTGCTGGTGACGAAGAAATCCACGATGTTGGGATCGAGGTGGTTGTTCTTTTTGAACTGACCGATGATTTGCATCGCTTCGGAGAGTTTTTTCGGTTTTTTGTAGGGGCGGTCCACGGCGGTTAATGCCTCGAAAATATCGGCGATGGCCATCATGCGGGCTGGGATGGACATGGTGCCCGCGAGCACGCCTTTGGGGTAGCCCGTGCCATCCATTTTCTCGTGGTGGCCCACCGCATATTCCGGCACGCGTTGCAGGTGGCGCGGCCATGGCATGGTTTCCAGCATGTTCACAGTGTGCACCATGTGGTCGTTCATAATTTGCCGTTCATCCGGCGTGATGGTGCCGCGGCGGGTGCTGAGGTTATAGACCTCGTTATCGGTCAGCAGCGGTTCGCGCTTGCCGTTGATGGTGACGGATTGGGTGGCGAGGGCTTCCAGCCGCGCAATTTTGGCGTCTTCCATGAATTCGGAGCCGATATTGATGGTCTCGAGGAAGGCGAGGTCGTCGTTCAATTGTGCAAGCGTTGCTTCGTATTTTTTCTGAAGTGCGTCTGCTTTCGCGCCTTTTTCGGATAGGGCTTCGAGATGCTCGATTCTAGCATTTGTGCGCAGCACTTCGAAGCGCGCGCGGATGATTTCAATGCGGTCGTAAATGGTTTCCAGTTTGGTGGCTTTGTCCATGATATGTACGGGGGTAACAATTTTCCCGCAGTCATGCAGCCACGCGGCGATATGCAGCTCGTATTTTTCCTCTTCCGTCATCTGGAATTTATTGAAGAAGCCTTCATTATCCTTGCATGCGGCATCGGCCAGCATTTCGGTGAGCACGGGAACGCGCACGCAATGCGCACCCGTATAGGGCGATTTGGCATCGATCGCGGAGGCCATCATTTTGATGAAGGATTCGAGCAATGTTTTTTGCTCGTTAATCAGCGTTTCTTTATCGACGATGACCGCAGCTTGGCTGGCGAGGGAGGAGATGATGTCTACCATCTCGTCGGAAAACTCGATGCTTGCACCGGTTTTGGGGTCTTTCGCGTTGATGAGCTGCACGCAGCCGATGGCCTCGCCGCGGTGGTTGATCATCGGGATGGTGATGACGGAGCGGGTGCGGAATCCGTATTCCAAGTCGAACTGGCGGGTGCCGGCGAAATCGAACTCGCGGGAGCGGTAGGCATCGGCGATGTTGATGGCTTCTTTTTTGACGACAGCGCGAATCACCTGCGTGCGCAGATAAGGCTCGCCGGTTTCGGGGTCATATAGATAAAGCACTTTGAAGGGGGGCTTTTTGCCCGTGGTGCCGCCGAAGGCTAAGCCTAGCGAGTCGGTGCGCACGATGACATATTCCAGCACGTCGCCCGCGGGGGAAAGGGTGTAGAGCGTGCCGCCATCTGCACAGGCGATTTCTTTGGCGGCGAGGACAATGTGTTCAAGCAGGGTGTCGCGGTCGCGCACGCTGGAGAGCGCATTGCCAATATCGGTAAGCTGCTTGATGAGCGAGGCGGCGTTTTCGTGCGTGTTGTGCGTCATAGCAGGGATGCTAGCAAACACATGCGCGTGCACCTAGCCTTACGCGCACAACTGCGGGGGAATGATAAATTATCCGCGCGGCTGTTGCTGAAAAGCGCAACGCGCTAGCGGGTGGTGCCCATGGAAATGACGCCGTGCTGGTGAAGTGCGGCGAGCAGCGGCACGAGGGGCAAGCCTTGAATCACGTCGTGATCGCCCTCTACGGCGGCGAACAGGTGGCGGCCTAACGCTTCGAATTTGTACGCACCGCAGGAAGACAGTGGAGCATCCGCTGCCACGTAAGCATGGATTTCTTTTTCGCTGAGTTCGCGCATGGTGAGGCTGGCATGCGCATGATGTTCCCACACCACTTCACCGCCGCGGGCAAGCACTACGGCAGAATGCTGGGCGTGGGTGTCGCCTGCCAGTTTTGCCAGCTGTTGCTGTGCGCGTTCGTAGGTAACGGGTTTGGAGAGAATGGCATCGCGGTGGACGCAGAGTTGGTCGGCACCGATGGTGTAGGCTTGTGGGTGCAGAGCGCTGACAGCCAAGGTTTTTGCGCGGGCAAGCGCCAAGGCAAGCTGCGGAATGGGTGCGCCCACATGCGCGGCTTTTACGTTATCTTCTTCCACACCGGAGGGCACCACGCTGAAAGTGAGACCCACCGCCTTGAGCATTTGCTGGCGAATGGTGGAGCCAGAGGCAAGGATCAGCGGTGCGTGCTGCGTAATCATTAGCCGATATCGCTGGAGGCCACCATGCGCATCAGTTCCGCGCGGGCGTTGGTGTCGTCCTTATACAGGCCACGCATTTGAATGGTCACAGTGGTGCTGCCCGTTTTGTGCACGCCGCGGGTGGACATGCATTCATGGTTCGCATCGATGATGACGGCGACGCCTTTAGGCTCCAGCACGCGCTCGATGGTGTCGGCGATTTGCTTGGTCATGATTTCCTGTGTTTGCAGGCGCTTGGCGTAAATGTCGAGCAGGCGCGCGATTTTGCTGATGCCCACGACTTTTTTGTCGGGCAGGTAGGCGATGTGCGCGCGGCCAATGATGGGCACCATGTGGTGTTCGCAGTGCGATTCGAACGCCATGTTCTTGAGCAGCACCACTTCGTCGTAGCCCGCCACATCGTCGAAGGTTTTGGCGAGGATGGCGTCGGGGTCTTCGTCGTAGCCGGCGTAGAATTCAAGGTAGGCTTCGGTTACGCGTTTTGGGGTTTCGAGCAGGCCTTCACGGCTTGGGTCATCCCCCGCCCAGCGGATGAGGGTGCGTACGGCTTCGCGCGCTTCTTCCGCGCTGGGGCGGGTGCGTTTGTGGTTTTCGTTCGCAGCACTTGCCTGCGGTTTAGTGGCGGGTAGTGGGGGAGTCATGATGCCTCGGCCTGAATGATTTCGCCCGAGATATACGGAGAATTGGCGAAAAAGCAAGAATATCTAGGTTAGGCTGCGCCCATTATTTGCGCTCATACGGGCATAATACGACATGTCGTAGGACTCGGCCTTGGCAGGGGCGGCTTTGGGTTTTGCTGCAACTTCCTTGGTTTCGGGCGTTTTTTCAGGGTTGGCGGCGTTTTGTTGGGCCGCGGCAAGTTGCTCTGGCGTGCGTTCTGGCGCTTTGGTCATGTCTTTGTTCATCGCTTCGTAATGGCTAAGTGAGCCATCCACCATGGCGGTGGATTTCATTTCCGGCGCAGGTGCTTTGTGTTGCTCGGGCTTGGTGACGGCGGGGGCGTTCATCCAGCTGGCAACGTCCTTGGCGACCTTGGAAGCTTGGGCGAGGGCTTGTTCTACTTTCACCTGTTTCACAAAATCTTCGCTGGCGCTGACTTTGGTTTGTGCATCCACCGTCGCCCCGAAGGCTTTGAGCTGTTCTGGTTTGGTGATGGCTTGGCCATTGATTTTCATGTTTTTCATGGTTGCGCCGCTGAAATCGACACCCGACAAGTTGCCGCCCAGCTGCACATTCTGCCATACCGAACCTTTCAGGTTGCTGGCCATGGAGATGGTGGCTTCGCGCAGGTCGGAATTGGCGATGGTGGCGCCTTTGCCCATATCAAGCGTGACGATACGGAAATCATTATTCACGCTCATGTTGCTGATGATTGCGTTCGGCTCCACGGTGACTGAGGCCGTTTTTCCTTCGATTTCTAGGTTGCTCACTTGCGTGTTTTTGCCGAATACCAGCTCGCCGCCGTTGATATTGGTGAGTTTGATGTCGTTATATTGACCGCCGCCGAACACGAAACGGTCGCCGTTTTCCATGCCGTCGAAGGTGATGCCTTCTAAGGTTTTTGCGCGGGCGATTTCTTCGTTGAACGAGGTGGCGGGCTGAACGTAACAGTCCTTCAGGTTGGCGCCGGTGAAGTCGATGTTGGTGTAGAAATCGTTGATGCAGCCGTCGCTGTCTTGGTTCCATAGATCGGCGGTGACGCTTTTGCTTGGGGCGGTTTTGCTTGGCTCCGAGATGGCAAAGCCGGAAAGGTCTTGGCCGCTAACATCGGCATAGATTTTGGCATTCCACTGAGCGGGGTTCAGGTTATTCTTTTCGCCGAGCGCGATACAGGCTTGGCGGTAATCTTCCAAGCTGGCGGCGCGGCCGCTTTCCTGCGCGGTGGCACGGGCTTGGGCGATGGCCATTTGCTTGTAAGCGAAGAGTTGTGCGCCTTCCGAGCCCAATTTGCTGGTGCTGTCGCTGGCGGATGCGCCTGGCGTGGTAAAGGCTTTGGTGATGTTACTTAGCAATCCCATAGACCCGTTCTACCATGGAAAGACTTAAATTTTCGTTAATGGAACGGGCGTTTGGCAAAAAAAGTGATGGGATGGCCATTTTATTCGCCTGTGGATGCCGCCAGAGAGGTTGCGTCTGCGGATGGAACTGGCCTATAGTGAGGGCATGAAACACCCCACGACAGAGATGCCACCTAGTGCCGACGCGTCCTTTGACGAGCCGCTCGAGAAAGAATTCGAAGACCGTGGCGAGGTTTCGGGCGAGCTTTATGCCGCGTTGGACCTTGGCACCAACAATTGTCGGTTGCTGATTGCGCGGCCCAGTTTCCAACACCACACGCAGCATAAAACCCTAAAAGTGGTGGATAGCTATTCGCGCATCGTTCGGTTGGGCGAGGGGGTGAGTGATACGGGGCGCTTGGGCGAAGAGGCAATGCGCCGCACGATTCGTGCACTGGCCACCTGCAAACAAAAACTGCTGCGCTATGGGATTTCCAAACACCGTTTTGTGGCCACCGAGGCCTGTCGCCGCGCGCAAAATGCTGAAAGCTTTCTTGATCGTGTGCATGACGAGTTGGGCTTGCGGATTGACATTATCAGCAACGAGGAAGAGGCGCGGCTGGCGTTTTTGGGCTGCAGCTCGCTGTTGATGAAAGATACGCGCTATGCGCTGGCGTTTGATATTGGCGGCGGCTCCACCGAGTTCATGTGGGTGAAGATTGATGGCGAACAGCCGCTCAACTCGCACAAGCGCCATCTGATTCAGGATTGGCTGAGCCTGCCGTATGGTGTGATGAACATGTCGGAACAATTTGGTGGGCCTGCATTCACCGAGATGTATTTTGAAGAAATCGTGACCAAAATTGCCAGCCTGCTTGCGCCGATGGAGCGTGAAAACCAGATCGCAACGCGCATGTGGAAAGAGGATGTGCAAATGCTCTCGACCTCCGGCACGGTGACAACGCTGGCGGCCATTCACCTTGATCTTCCGCATTACGACCGCGCGAAGATTGATGGGATTAAGCTCTCGATTTCTGACATTCGCGGGGCAACGCAAAAACTGCTGCGCATGTCGCCCAGTGCGCGCGCGGCGCACCCCTGCATTGGCGCGGCGCGGACGGATTTCATTCTTTCTGGTTGTGCGATTTTTGAAGCAATCGCACGTACCTTCCCGATTGATAAAATCACGATTGCGGACCGTGGTGTGCGCGAGGGGATTATTGTTTCCCTGATGCGCGAAGTGGGCGCGGTATAAGATGGCCGATAAAAAAAATAACTCAGGCTCGCGCGGGCTGCATGTCAGCGTTAAGACGGCGAAGAAGCGCAGCACCTCCAGCAATCGCTGGCTGCAGCGGCAGCTGAACGACCCCTATGTGGCGAAGGCGCGAAAGGCTGGGTATCGCTCCCGCGCGGCGTTCAAATTGCTGGAGCTGGACGATAAGTTTCATCTGCTTAAAGCAGGCGCTCGTGTGGTGGATTTGGGCTGCGCCCCAGGGGGTTGGAGCCAAGTGGCGGTGCAGCGCGTGGGGCCAAGCGGTGTGGTGGTGGGCTGCGACCTGCTGGACGTGCCCGAAGTGACAGGCGCAACGCTGATTGTGCAGGATTTTCTGGCTGAGGATGCGCCGGACATTATTAAGCAATTATTGGTGGGCGCGAAGGCCGCGCGCGCAGGGCAGCAGGCCTTGGCGGATGTGGTGCTTTCCGACATGGCGAGCAACACCACAGGCCATGCGCCAACCGACCATATTCGGATTATGAACCTATGCGAGCTGGCTTATCTGTTCGCGCGCGAGGTGTTGGCGCCTGGCGGTGCTTTTGTCTGTAAGGTGCTCAAAGGTGGCACCGAGAGCGACTTGCTAAAGCTGATGCAGCGCGATTTCGCCACCGTGAAACACGCCAAACCCAGCGCCTCCCGTCAGGATTCCGCCGAAAGCTATGTAGTGGCGATGGGGTTTCGGGGGTAGTATTAACGCTTAAAGCTGTACTGTGCTTTGGCCGAGCCTAACGCCCCTGAGCAGGAAACAGTTTGTTGCCAAGAGATTGGATTCTGAGCTTTTTTAAGGGTGAGTTTGGGAATTTCCGAAACGCTCGTAATGGCATATTCCTTACGTTGCCAGAAGATTAGGCTATTATAAGGCTCTTCAAGACAGTGTTCGGTTAATTTTTTGGCAAGACGCATTGGCAATATCTCGTTGTGATTGCGGGTGCGCAAGGCTTCGCGCACCGCGTCACAGCTATCAAGCAGTTTTCCCAGTGCCGCTGGCTTTTCGCCTGCGGAGTCACTTACCAAACGTAGAAATTCCGACGGTGTGAAATGCACAGGTTTTTTGCCATGCGAATCCAGCAGTTGGCTCTTTTTTTCTTCGTATGCGGCAATCAGGGGTGACATTGGCTCGATATATTTGGTGTTATGGCATTACTATATAGTAAATTGCCTAACTCATGTGTGACAGTTCCTTGACAATTGCGGGGCGGCGTGCGAAACAGCGCTGCAATCTTGAATCACGCCTATTTTGCTGAGGATTGCATGAAAAACACCCCCGATTTCCCCCTAGCCTTAACCTTCGACGATGTGTTGATGGTGCCCGCAGCGTCTGAAATCCTTCCAAAACAAGTGGATACGCGCACGCGGCTGACGCGGGAAATCGAACTGGGCATCCCGCTCATGTCGGCGGCGATGGATACGGTGACTGAATCTGCCTTGGCGATTGCGATGGCGCAGCACGGGGGTATTGGCACGATTCACAAAAATATGGACAGCGCGGCGCAGGCGGACGAAGTGCGACGGGTGAAGAAATTTGAATCGGGCATGGTGGTGAATCCTGTGACCATGCGCCCCAGCCAAACCTTGGCCGATGCTCATGCGCTCATGGATGCGCATAATATTTCCGGCATTCCTGTGACGGAAGCAGATGGCACGTTGGTAGGGATTCTTACCAACCGCGATGTTCGCTTCGCTACCGAAATGAAACAGCAAGTTTCCGAATTGATGACCCGCGAACTGATTACTACAGTGGAAGGAATCAGCAAGGAAGAGGCGAAGCGCCTGTTGCACCAGCACCGTATCGAGAAATTACTGGTGGTGGACAACGCCTTTCGCTGTGTGGGTCTGATGACGGTGAAGGATATTGAAAAAGCAGTGAAATTTCCGCTGGCGGCGAAGGACGAGCGCGGGCGCTTGCGCGTGGCTGCGGCAGTGGGCACGGGTAAAGAAGGCATCGCCCGCGCGGAAGCGCTGGTGGCGGCCGAGGTGGATGTGGTGATTGTGGATACGGCGCATGGCCATTCCCGTGGGGTGATTGAAACCGTGCGTGAAATCAAGAAGTTGTTCCCCCATGTGGCGGTGATCGCGGGCAATATCGCGACCGCTGAGGCGGCCGAGGCATTGATTGCAGCAGGCGCGGATGCGGTGAAGGTGGGCATTGGCCCTGGATCGATTTGCACTACGCGTGTGGTGGCTGGGGTTGGCGTGCCGCAACTGAGTGCGATTATGAATGTACGTACAGTAACGGATAAGCATAATATTCCGCTGATTGCGGATGGCGGCATTAAATTTTCTGGCGATTTTGCCAAGGCAATTGCGGCGGGTGCGGAGGTGGCGATGCTGGGCTCCCTGTTCGCGGGTACGGAAGAATCCCCAGGGGAAGTGGTGCTGTTTCAGGGGAGAAGTTATAAAACCTATCGCGGCATGGGCAGTGTGGGCGCGATGGCGCGCGGCTCCGCCGACCGTTACTTCCAGCAGGAAGTGGCCGACCAAATGAAGCTCGTTCCCGAAGGGGTGGAGGGGCGTGTGCCGTATAAAGGTTCGGTGGCGGGGGTGATTCACCAACTCGTCGGCGGACTCAAGGCAGCTATGGGTTATACCGGAAACGCAACGATTTCTGACTTGCGCCAAAACTGCCAGTTTGTACGCATGACAGGGGCAGGCCTAAAAGAGTCCCACGCCCACGACATCACCATCACCCGCGAATCCCCGAACTATCGGGTGGAAGGCTAAGCGGTTTTTCCGCCAGCTTGGTGGATTTCTGTCATTCCCGTGAATGCGGGAATCGCTGTTGATTTGTGAGCGTTGTTGATAGAGGGATTCCCGCCTTCGCGGGAATGACGATTGTGGTGTCGTTGGCAACTCTGGGGTTGCGCCTGCGCGCGCTAGCGGCTACATAGTTAACCCCCGATTAATCCATGAAAATGAGCCTTATGACCCCTGCTGCGAGAGTTCAAGCTGCGATTGATATTATGGAACACCTGCAATCGGTGTGGGCGGGGGATCGGCGTGTGCCGATTGATGGGATGCTGGCGGATTACTTCAAGAAGCGCCGCTATATTGGCTCCAAGGACCGCGGCGGCATTTCGGAGCTGGTGTATTTTTGTCTGCGCAACGGCGCGACGATTCAATGGCACATTGAAAGCTGCGACCGTGAGGTGACGCCGCGCCGCGTGGTGCTGACGGCATTGTTGTTCATGGAAAAACCGAGCTCGCTTGAGGATATTCGTGCGATGTGCGACGGCTCGAACTATGCGCCGAAGCCACTTCAGGAACCGGAAGTGCTGATGCTCTCGCGCTGTGCGGGCCGCGAATTTATCTCTGATAAAATGCCCGATGATGCGCGCTACAATTATCCGCAATGGATGGAGGGGCGCCTGCGCGATAGGTTTGGCGACGAGTTCGGGGAGGCGATGCTGGCACTGAACGAGCAAGCCCCGATTGATTTGCGTGCTAACCTGTTGAAATGCCGCGACCGCGGGGATTTAATTCTGGCGCTCGACCGCGATGGGTATTTTGGTGTGCCGACACCGGTTTCGCCCGTTGGGGTGCGGCTGAAAAAGCGGATTGCCGCGTTCAACACGCAGGCTTTCAAGGACGGGATGTTCGAGATGCAGGACGCGGGCAGCCAAGCGGTTGCCTTGCTGGTGCAGGCGCAGGCTGGCCAGAAGGTGATTGATTTTTGTGCGGGAGCGGGTGGCAAAACCCTCGCGATTGCGGCGACGATGCAGAACAAAGGGCGCTTGCTGGCGTGGGATGTGTCGGAATCGCGCTTGAGCCAGATTAGCAAGCGCTTGGCGCGGGCGGGGGTTAGTAATGTGCAGACCCATGTGCTGCGCGACGAGGCAGATCCGATTATCAAGCGCCATGTGGGCTCCGCCGATTGGGTGATGGTGGATGCGCCATGCTCGGGCTCGGGCACATGGCGGCGCAACCCCGATTTAAAATGGCGGCTAACGCTTGAAGACTTGTTGGAACTCAAAGAGTTACAAGGGCGTATCCTGAAACAGGCCTCGCGCTTGGTGAAACCCGGTGGGCGGCTGGTGTATGTCACCTGTTCCATTTTCGCAGACGAGAATGCAGGGGTGGTAAAACAGTTCCTTGGGGGCAACCCGACATTTCGGGTTGAAGCACCTGATAAACTATGGGATAAGCACCTCGTTGCACGCGATGGCATAGGCGCCAGCATGCAGCTCAGCCCGCACAAAGACGGGACAGACGGCTTCTTTGCGGTCGTACTTGTGAAAGACTCAGCAGCCTCTTGAGGCATGCTGGAAAGAGGATAAGGCACCATGGCTAAGGAAAACGTGACAAGCATGTCGCCAAAGAAGCCGAAATCTGCGTTCGCGCGCAGCGCGGTTGGCCGTTGGCTGTCTGCCGTTTTTGGCCGTATTTTCTGCAAGCGCAGCATTATCATTATTGCCGAGCATAAAACCCAGCATGTGCCGTTTTCATCGGCGACGCAAATTGTGGGTGTGCTTGCTCTCATCGCGATGGTGACATGGGCAAGCTATTCCAGCGGCTCCTATATGGCGGCACAGCGTATTTTGGAAGAGAAAGAAAAGAAGCTCGCTTCGACGGCACGCGAGAATATGCGGGTTTCGGCGGAATTTACCTTGCTCAAGAGCGATTTGATGCGGCTCGCGACGTCCAGCAAAGCGGGTAAAACGGCGGATGTGGCGCGGGCGTTGGCCGAGCAATATTCTTCGGTGAATCCAGTGTCGCCGGATACGGCCGAGGCGCTGGGAGACGACACGCATTCGCAGTATGAGGCAGTGATTAAGCGTGTGGAATATCTCGACAATAAAGTGCGTGATTTGCAGGCGACGCACGACGAAATTATGGCGGATATTCGTGCGACCACGGGCGGAAAAATTAAAGAGCTCGAGAAAGTGATTTCGCGCACGGGGATGGGCACAGAATCGCTGGAAAAAGCGGCAGAAGCCAAGCGTGCGCAAGAAGAGCAGCGCCGCGAGAAATATGGCCGTATTGAGGGGGCTTCCGTGGCCAAGCCCGCAGCGGAAGGGACTGCCGCTGGCCAAGGGGGGCCATTTGCCCCTGTGCGTGAATCGGCACTCAAGACACGTGAAACGGAACTGTATTTTAACCTGAAGCGCTTGATGACGCTGAACGACGTGGTAACGGCGATGCCGCTGGATGTGCCGCTTTCTTCCAAAAGCTACAAACAAACCAGTGGCTTTGGTTCGCGGATTGATCCGTTCGGCCGGGGTTCGGCCTTCCATAGTGGGGTGGATTTTGTGGGTCCTGACCATGCGAAGGTTGTGGCCACCAATGATGGCCGCGTGGAGTTTGCGGGATGGAAGACGGCCTACGGAAATGTGGTTGATATTAAGCACCAGTTCGGGTTATCTACTCGGTATGCCCATCTGGAGCGTGTGCTGGTCCAGCCGGAGCAGGTAGTTAAAAAAGGACAGGTGATTGGTATTCAAGGCTCGACAGGGCGCTCGACTGGCCACCATCTGCATTACGAAGTGCGCTATCAGGGACGCGCGATTAACCCTAGTAACTTTTTGAAAGCAGGCCAAGATGTTCGGTCGGTCAACTAACGCTACGAAGGCAGATAAAGCAGAAAAAAAAGCGGTAAACCGCCGCGGCTATAACCCGTCCGTGATTGCGGAAGGCATGCATGTGCTGGGCAACATCGTGAGCGATGGTACGCTGGATATCGACGGCAAGATTGACGGCAATGTACGCGGCCAGACCGTGACGGTGCGCCCGAACGGCTCGATCCGTGGCGATGTGACGGCGGATGTGGTGCATGTGCATGGTGCGGTCGATGGGCTGATTAAAGCGAAGACGGTGATGCTCTATGCCGATGCAAAAGTGACGGGCACGATTATGCATGAGTCGCTAAAAATTGAGGACGGCGCGTTTGTGGACGGCAAGTTCAAGCGCATGGACCGTCTGGTGTTCGAGGATGCAGAAGACATGATTGTGCGTCGTCTGCGTGCGCCTTCGATCGATACCACGTTCGACAACGACAATGACGACGAGCCGCAAAGCGAAGCGGAGATCAAGATTCTCGAGAATCTAAGACTCATCAGCTAGTTTACTTTGTCATGCCCGCCCCGTCATGCGACGGGGTAAATTCCAGCGGGGAACCAGCTCTCTTAGAGAATACTGCGCCGAAGACTCGGCGCGCTGGATGCCCGCATACGCGGGCATGACAAGAAGTTATTTCTTTCCCCATGTTTCCTTTAGGAATCCGTCGCGGCCAGAGCCTACTTTGTAGGCGTTATAGTGCAGGCTGTTTTTCTCGTAATAGCGCTGGTGGTAGTCTTCCGCGGCATAAAACGGGGTGGTGGGGATGATTTTTACTAAAATCGGTTTCGGTGCGAATTTTGTGGCAATCGCTTTTTTTGAGGCTTCGGCGGCGAGGCGCTGGGCGTCGTTCGCGTAATAAATTGCGGGGATATACTGGCTGCCTTTGTCGGCGAATTGGCCTTCGCCGTCTGTCGGGTCGATATTCTCCCAGTAGGTATCGAGCAGTTTCTCATACGAGACTTTTTTCGGGTCGTAAGTGATTTCGATCACTTCTACATGGCCTGTGCGACCGCTCGACACCTGTTCGTAGGTGGCGGTTTTGGCGTCGCCACCTGCATAGCCCACGCGGGTTGAGAGTACGCCTGCGGTGTTGTCGAAGCTGGGTTGCATGCACCAAAAACAACCGCCTGCGAACATGGCGGTTTGGGTGGTGGGGGCAGGGGGTGTGGCGTGTGTTGTCATGGCGGCCAATAGCATAAAGAGAGTGAAGATACGGTTCATAGCATACCTATTCGCAATGGCGTTGCGTTTCGTTACCTTACGCCAAGAGAATCAGCGTGGCGAGGCCTAAGAAGCTGAAGAAGCCGACGCAGTCGGTCACAGTGGTGAGGAAGATGGCGCTGGAGATGGCGGGGTCGCGGCCACTGCGGTGCAGGTAAATGGGGATGATGGAGCCCCATAGGCCTGCCATGGTCATTGTGGTGGTGGCGGCAAGGAGCATGACGACGGCGAGTTTTAGGTCGTTGAACATGAGGTAAACGCCTGCACCCATGATGAGGCCAAGGCCAGAGCCATTCAAAAACCCAATCCACATTTCTTTGCGGATATAGGCTTTGGAGTTCGCTTCCGTCAGTTGTTTGGTGGCAATGGCGCGCACGGCCACGGTAATGGTTTGGGTGCCAGTGTTGCCGCCCATGCTGGCCACCATGGGCATCATGACGGCGAGGGCGACGATTTTCTCGATGGTGACTTCGAACATGCTGATCACGGCGGCGGCGAGCACGGCGGTGAGCAGGTTGACAAACAGCCAGCCGAAGCGCGCACGCACGGTTTCCCACACGTCGGATTGGAAGTCGCTTTCGGTAATACCCCCTGCGCGCAGGAAGTCTTCTTCGTCCTCTTCCACCATTACGTCTACCACGTCATCCACCGTGATGGTGCCGACGAGGGTGCCTTGCTCGTCCACCACCGGTGCTTCGACGAGAGCATATTTGCGGAAGAGATAGGCGACTTCTTCCTGATCGGTGTGGGTGGAGACGGAGTAAATATCCGTGCTGCGAATCTCTTCGAGCGCGACGTCGCGCTTGCTGCCTAGCATGGCGCCCAGAAGCACGCGGCCTGTGGGGCGGAATTGGGTGTCTACGGTGTAGATGACGTAGAAGAATTCGGGCAGGCTGTCGGCCGCGCGCAGGAAGTCGATCGTGTCGCCCACTTGCCAGAAATCGGGCACGGCAACGAGCGCTTTGCGCATGAGGCGCCCTGCGGATTCAGGGGCGTAGGTGAGGCCTGCCTCCACCTCTTCGCGCACTTCTTTGGGCATCTCTTCGAGGAGTTCGCGTTGCTCGGCGGCGGGCAGATCTTCGATGATGTGAACGGCGTCGTCGGTCTCGAGTTCGGAGAGCACTTCGGCGGATTTGACGGGGCCTAGGGCTTCGATCACGTCTTCCGCGGCTTCGGGCGAGAGCTCGGCCAAGGTTTCGGAATCGAAGTTGGCGGCGAGCGCTTCTGTTAGCCAGCGGCGGTCGTCGTGCGTGAGCTGTTCGAATAGTTCTGCCTGATCGGGCGCGGGCAGTGGTGCCACAAGGTTACGCACAGAGACAATGTCACCGCGGGCGATGATTTCTATAATCTCTGCAACGAATTCTGGGCTGAGTTCGAAGCCAGTATCAGGGTCAATCGGGGTGTATTCGGAGGAGGTGTTAGTTGGTGTGCTCATACGTCCTCCGATTAATTTTTTATGAGCTACACCCTAGTAGTATTAAGAGCTAGCTGGTTGGTGCGACCGAGAAGACTCGAACTTCCATGGGTCGCCCCGTTACCACCTCAAGGTAGTGTGTCTACCAATTCCACCACGGTCGCACACCAACCAGCTAGGATGGGCGGGATAGCAAATGATTGGCGGATAGGCAAATCATTTGTTTCGGTTTGCGGCATTGCCGCAGGAGCAAGGTCGTTCTGGCTTGCTTTACGGCTCGCCATGGGAGGCTTAAGCGGGGCTAACAATTACTTTCGTAAAAGAAACGATGCATTATAAGGGGGGCATGGAATGGATAACGCAACAGGGGCTCACCCCATACCCAGAGGCGCTGGCCTTTATGGACGCGCGGGTGAAGGCGATTCAGGCGGGCACTGCGCCTGAGCGTGTGTGGCTGGTGGAGCATCCGCCGCTTTACACCCTTGGCACCAGCGCGAAGGAAGGCGATGTGTTGGCGCATCAGGGGGTTCCTGTCTATTCCACGGGCCGTGGTGGGCAGGTGACGTATCATGGTCCTCAGCAGCGTGTGGCGTATGTCATGATGGATCTAAAACAACATATGCCTGCCGGTGCAACCGGTCCGGATTTGCGCGCGTATGTGCAGCAGTTGGAGCGCTGGGTGATTCTGACCCTTCAGGAATTTGGGGTGGAGGGATTTCTGCGCGATGGGCGTGTGGGCGTGTGGGTGAATACGCCTACGGGCGAGGCGAAAATTGCGGCGCTGGGCGTGCGTATCCAAAAATGGGTGACGAGTCACGGCATTGCGCTGAACGTGAACCCCGACCTTAGCCATTATCAAGGCATTGTGCCCTGCGGCATTCGGGAGTTCGGCGTGACCTCGCTGGCGGCGCTTGGGGTAACGGCCAGCATGGCCGAGGTGGATGCGGTGCTGCGGCGCTGTTTTGAAACGGTGTTCGAGCTGTCGCTCGCCTAAGGGCGATGGAATGCTGCCACAGGAAAAATTTCGATGCAGAATTGCGCGAAAAATATCGCGACAGGGTTTGCTATGCGCGCGAAAACTGGCTAAAGCAAAAAGAAAGAAAAGGACCTTTTTATGACACTCGCTTCCCCCATCCCAACCCCAAGCACCGCTAGCCAAGAATTGATTGCGAAAGGCCGTCAGTACTATGTGCCGAACTACAAGCCGCGGGACATGATTCTCGACCACGGCAAAGGCTCGGTGGTGTGGGACATCGACGGCAATGATTACGTGGATTTGGGCTCGGGCATTGCGGTGTGTTCGCTCGGTCACCAAGACCCAGACTTGCTGGCAGCGCTGGATGCGCAGTCGCGCAAGCTGTGGCACACCAGCAATATTTTCTTCACCGAGCCGCCGATTCGCCTTGCGGAAAACTTGGTAGAAATGTCGGGCTTTGCGAAGAAAGTATTCTTTTGTAACTCGGGTGGGGAAGCCAACGAAGCGGCCATCAAGCTGGTGCGTAAATATGCGGCTGATAAGGGTAAGTCGCCTGCGCAACGCAATATCATCAGCTTTAAGGGCTCGTTCCATGGCCGCACGATGGCGACGGTGACCCTGACCGCACAGCCAAAATACCATGTCGGGTTTGAGCCGATGCCTGCTGGGTTTATCTATTGCGATAAATTCAACGACGAAGCCGCGATTGAAGCGATGGTGGACGAAAACACCTGCGCGATTTTTGTGGAGCCGGTGCAGGGCGAAGGTGGGGTGATGCCTGCCAAGCCGCAGTTCCTAAAGCATCTGCGTAAGCTGTGCGACAAGGTGGGCGCGCTGCTGGTGATCGACGAAATTCAAGCGGGTATGGGGCGCACGGGCACGTTGTTCGCCTATACGCAGGACGAGATTAAGCCCGATGTGGTGACGCTGGCGAAGGCGCTTGGCGGCGGGATGCCGATTGGTGCCATGCTGGTGGGCGAGAAGGCGGCGGATGTGCTGCAATTCGGCACGCACGGAACGACCTTCGGTGGCAACCCTGTGATGACGGCGGTGGCACTTGCTTCGGTGAAGAAGCTGGCACGCACAGAGGTGCTGGATAATGTGAAAGACAAAAGCGCAAAGCTTCGTGCGGCGCTGGAAGCCATCAATTCGGAGATGGGGCTGTTCAAGGAAATTCGTGGTCGCGGCCTGATGATGGGCGCGGAATTGACCGCCGAACATGCCGGAAAATCCGGCGATATTTCCGAGATGGCGCGTAAGCGCGGGGTGTTGGTGCTGGTTGCAGGGCCGGATGTGATGCGCTTCCTGCCGCCGCTGACGATTACGGACGATGAGCTAAATACAGGCATCGAACGCTTCAAGTTAGCACTCGCGGATTACAAAGCTGGCGCGAAATAATGGACGCAGAAACCAAAGCGCCGCTTGAGTGGATTGCAACGCAGCAACCCGCGATGGTGGCGCTTGTTGAGGCGTGGGCGAACATCAATTCGGGGAGTTATAACCTTGCGGGATTGCGCAATATGCGTGCAGCAATTGCTGCAGCATTTTCGCCGCTGGGTGGAACGCAAGAGGTGCTTCCGCTTTCGCCCATCACCCAAATCAACGCGCGCGGCGAAGCGATTGAGGTGCCGATGGCGGAGGCGCTGAGCATTCGCAAACGCCCAGAGGCACCGCTGCAGGTGTTGCTAGTGGCGCATATGGATACGGTCTATGGGGTGGACCATGCCTTCCAGCGCTGTGTGATGCGCGCGGGCGATGTGATGAACGGCCCCGGTGTCGCGGATTTAAAGGGCGGTATTGTGGTGATGCTGCACGCGCTGATGGCGCTGGAACAAAGCCCGTGGGCACAAAATATTGGCTGGCAGGTGCTGTTTAATCCGGATGAGGAGATTGGTTCCATTGCGTCCGACCCGCTGTTGAAACAGGCAGCGCAGGGTAAGCATGTGGGGCTAATCTATGAGCCCGCCTTGGCGGATGGCACCTTGGCAGGTGCGCGCAAAGGCAGTGGCAATTTTAGCGTTGTGGTGCGTGGCCGAGCGGCGCATGCGGGCAGAAACCCTGAGGATGGGCGCAATGCTGTGGTGGCGCTGGCGGAAATTACACAGCAGCTCTTTGCCCTAAACGGTGGCCGCGAGGGGCTGACGCTGAACCCTGCCAAGCTGGAAGGCGGTGGGGCATTAAATGTGGTGCCTGACCTTGCGATCCTGCGCTTCAACATCCGCACCCGCGAGGTGGCGGATGAAGCGTGGGTGCTGGGTGAGATTGAGAAAATTTTAGCCACGGTGAATGGGCGCGATGGGTTTGAAGCAACGCTGCACGGCCATTTCACGCGCCAGCCAAAGCCGATGGCCCCCGCAATCCAGAAGCTGTTTGATTTGGTGTTAGCATGCGGACGCGAGCTGGGCCTAACGATTGGCGTGAAGCCTTCTGGCGGCTGCTGCGATGGGAACAATCTGTGGAAATATGGCTTGCCGAACGTGGACACGCTGGGCGTGCGCGGGGCGAATATTCACTCGGCCGAGGAAATTATTCATCTGGATTCCCTGACCGAGCGCGCCCAGCTTTCGGCCATGGTGCTGATGAAATTGGCTAAAGAGGGGCAGGCGGCGCTTTCTTCTCGGGGTTAAATCGGTTGTTTTTTAAACCATTTCCGCCTATGTTGCCGCTATCTTTTTTCCATTGATTGGGTTGTGTTTATGTTCCTGCGTCCTGCCAAACTCTCCGACCATACGGCTATCCTTGCGCTTGCGAAGCAGGCGGGGTTTGGCATGACCTCGCTGCCGCCCGATGAAGCGGTGCTGCGCGAGAAAATTGAAGCGTCGGTGGCGAGTTTTGCAGGGGCGTATGAGAAACCAGGGCAGGAAAGCTACCTGTTCGTGCTTGAGGACAATGAAAATAATGGCCATATCGCCGGCACCTGCGGCATTAAGGCACGGATTGGCCTGACTCAGCCGTTTTATTCCTATAAATTGGCGACGATTACGCAAGTTTCCACCCAGCTGGATATTTTTTCGCAGCAAACCATGCTGCAAGTGTCGAATGACCTAACGGGCTCTACCGAAGTGGGCTCGTTGTTTCTGGAGCCGAGCTATCGCCGTGACCGTATTGGCAAAATGCTCTCGCTCTCGCGCTTTTTGTTTATTGGGGCGTTTCCAGAGCGATTTGCCGAGCAGGTGATTGCGGAAATGCGCGGGGTGCATGATTTGGATGGGAATGCGCCATTCTACAACGCGCTGCCGAAGAAGTTTTTCAAAATGCCGTTTACCAAGGCGGATTATGTGAACGCCACGCAAGGCAACCAGTTCATTAACGACCTAATGCCGAAATATCCTATTTATCTCAACCTGTTGCCGAAGGCGGCACGCGAAGTAGTGGGGCAGGCGAACGCGGCATCCGAGCCAGCAAAGTTGATGCTGGAACGGCAAGGGTTTAAATATACGGGCTATATCGATATTTTTGATGGCGGGCCAACCCTGTGTGCCGAGCGTGGGGCGATTGACGTGGTGAAGAACCATAAGAAATGCACCGTCGCCAGCATTGGCGATTTACCAGAAGGCACCGCCAAATACATGGTCACCAATAACGGGTTTGAGGATTATCGCTGCGCCGCCGGACGGGTGCTGATGGGGGAGGGCGGAAACGTTTCGATAACGCCACGACTTGCCGCTCGTGCCAATGTAAAGGTTGGCGATGTCGTGCGTTGCTACCCGCTGTAGGGGGCGATGCAATCATTGGCGTATTATGTGACTTTTGCTTAAAAAGAGGCTTCTATGCAGTATATCAATGGGTTGTGGGTGGAGCAGGGAACCCATTTGTTCACCTCGCTGAACCCCGCGACGGGAAAAGAAATTTGGAAGAGCCATGCGGCAGGAGAGGCAGAAGTTCATTCCGCTATTGAAACGGCTCGTGCTGCATTCCCCGAATGGTCGCAGAAAACCTACGAAGAGCGCTACCAGTATGTGGATACTTTCAAGCAACGTGTTGATGCGGCGAAGGAAGAATTGGCGCTGTTGATTGCGCAGGAGACAGGCAAGGCACTGTGGGATGCGCGCTCGGAAGCTGCGGCGGTGGTGTCGAAACTCGGATTTTCGGATGAGGCATACAAAGAGCGCACCGGCAGGAAATCCCGCATGGCCGCGGGGGCAAATGCGGTGGTCACCCATCGCCCGCATGGGGTGATGGCCGTGTATGGGCCGTATAACTTCCCCGCGCACCTGCCCAATGGACATATTACGCCCGCGCTGCTGGCGGGAAACACGGTGGTGTTGAAGCCCAGCGAGCAAACGCCCATGGTGGCGGAATGGATGGTGAAGCAGTGGATTGCCGCTGGCCTGCCTGCAGGCGTACTGAATCTGGTTCAGGGCGAACGTGACACGGGCATCGCCCTTGCCAAGGCGCAGATCGACGGGCTGTTGTTCACGGGTTCTTGCGCTACGGGTAAGGCGCTGCATGCACAATTTGCTGGGCGCCCCGAAGTGATGCTGGCCTTGGAAATGGGGGGGAATAACCCGCTGGTGGTTGGAGACATTACGAATATTCAGGCGGCGGTGCTGGAAACCTTGCTTTCGGCATTCACGGGAACAGGCCAGCGCTGCACCTGCGCGCGGCGGTTGGTGGTGATTGAGGGTAAGAATTCGCAAGCCTATCTCGATCTGCTGGTGGCATCTGCTCGCAAATTGGTGATTGGGGCGTATGATGAAGAGCCGTCGCCGTTTATGGGGCCTCTTATCTCTGTGCGTGAAGCACAGCGGATGCTAGACGCGCAAGCCGCGCTAGAAACGATGGGCGGCAAGCCGCTGCTGCGCATGGTTTCGCTGCGCGAAGGGCTGCCCTTTGTATCGCCCGCGATTATTGACATGACGGGCGTCGATGATGTTCCGGACACGGAATATTTTGGCCCTATGCTCCAGCTATATCGGGTTAAAAATGCGGCGGAAGCGGTGGCAAAAGCGAATGCGACACGCTTCGGTCTCAGCGCCTCGGTGTTATGCGATAATCCAGCAGAGTATCAACAGCTTGCAAGCCAGATTCGGGCGGGCTTGATTAACTGGAATAAGCAGACAACCGGTGCTTCAGGGGCGGGGCCATTTGGCGGAATTGGGGTGAGTGGTAACCACCGCCCTGCGGGTTATTATTCTGCCGATTACTGCGCTTACCCCGTGGCCTCGGTGGAGAGCGAGAAACTTGCCCTTCCAGAACAACTACCCGTAGGGTTAACAATAGGTTAGAGATATGCATCAGGCGCGTGAATGGCAATTTGACGGATTGGTGGGGCCGACCCATAACTATGCGGGGTTGGCGCCCGGAAATTTGGCCGCACAAACCAATGCAGGGGCAGTTTCCAACCCCCGCGCGGCAGCACTTCAGGGACTGGAAAAGATGCGCTTTGTGCGCGATCTTGGCATTCCTCAAGCCTTTCTTCCGCCACACTACAGGCCGCTTGTTTCGGAATTGAAACGACTTGGGTTTGAGGGAAGTAATGATCGGGTTTTAGGAGCAGTTTCTGCGTATGCGCCCTCTCTGCTGGCATCGGTTTTCTCGTCCTCCTATATGTGGACGGCGAACGCGGCGACCATTGCCCCTAGCTGTGACACGGAAGATGGGCGGGTACATATTACCCCTGCGAATATGGCGAGCCATTTTCACCGCGCGATTGAGTCGGAATTCACCAAAAATTCGCTTCGTCGAATTTTCCATAATCAAAAGCATTTTTCGGTCCATAATTACCTGTTCCACCACCCCTATATGGGGGACGAGGGAGCCGCTAACCATATGTTAGTGAGCCAAGATAATGGTTCGGAGGGGTTGCATGTTTTTGTCTATGGTGAAAGTCACGTAAGCGCGCACAAGCCAGCAAAATTTCCGGCACGCCAGCACCTGACGGCCAGCGAAGGGGTGGCTAGGTTACATAAACTAAAGCCAAAAAATACGCTTTACCTTCAGCAAGCACCGCGAGCCATTGACCTTGGCGTGTTCCATAACGATGTGATTGCGATGAACACGACGCGGCGGATGGTTGTGCATGCGGACGCCTTTGTGCCGGAAGATCAGGCACAGCTTCGCACGATGATGGCCGCGCGCGCCAATTTCCGTTACCGCGAGATTACGGCGGATGAGCTGAGCGTTGAAGACGCGGTTTCCACCTATCTCTTTAACTCGCAATTGCTGGATTTGGGCGCTGACCGTTTTGCGCTCATCGCGCCGAGCGAGTCGCACGATAACTCCCGCTCGCGCGCTGTTGTTGCGCGGCTGATTGAGGAGGGGGTGCTGAGCGAGGTGCATTATAAGGACCTTCGCGAAAGCATGCGCAATGGCGGGGGGCCTGCCTGCCTGCGCCTGCGCGTGGTGCTCACCCCTGAAGAGGCTGCTAGCATTCATGAGGGGGTTATTCTGACCGATGCAAAATATGCGGCGCTGAAACAATGGATTGAAACCCATTACCGCGACAGGCTTCAGGCAAGCGACTTACAAGACCCCGCCTTTGTGAAGGAGCTGAACGCAGCATACCTTGCGCTTGAGGAAATCATTGGAATGAAAGGAATTTACAGCGACCTTATCGCAGCGTAGCGTTGTGAATAAGCGTGGTGTGGAGGCCACAATGATGGGCTTTCATCCACCAAGGCTAGAATAACGCTGGAAAGCCTGAATAAAATTGTTAGATTGATCATTCACCTAGTGATGAGATAACCCCCCTATGCTGGGAATTATAGCAATCGTACTGACGTTCGCGATGGTCTTTGGCAGCTTTGTCTTGGGCGGCGGGAAATTTGACATTATTGCGCATGCCGCGCCACACGAGTTGATGGCTATCATGGGCGCAGCGGTTGGTGCGTTCATGCTTGCCAACAAAAGCAACGTGATTAAGGCGACCCTGAAAGACTTAAAAAAAGCATTTGCGGGGCCAAAATGGAAGCCGCAGGATTACAAAGACCTGCTATCGCTGATGTTTACGATTCTCAAACTGGTGCGTACGAAGGGGATGATCGCGCTGGAGCAGCATATTGAAAATCCTGAGCAATCAGCAATATTTCAGCAATATCCCAAAATCACGCACGACCATTTCGCGGTAGAGTTCATCTGCGACACGCTGCGGATGATTACGATGAGCTTTGAAGATCCGCATCAGGTGGAAGATATGATGGAGAAGCTATTAGAGAAGCACCATCATGAAACCGCCGCACCGCAGCATGCAATCCAATCCATGGCGGACGGTATTCCGGCGCTGGGCATTGTGGCAGCAGTGCTTGGGGTGATCAAGACCATGGCCAGCATCAGCGAGCCGGTGGAAGTGTTGGGCGGCATGATTGGTGGCGCGCTGGTGGGAACGTTCCTAGGGGTATTCTTGGCCTACGGGTTTATTGGCCCGATTGCGACAAAATTGGGGCAGGTTTACGATCAGGATCACCAGTTCTACCTGATTATCCGCGCGGTGCTGGTGGCACATCTGCAGGGGAATGCACCACAAATTTCGATTGAAATTGGCCGTAGCACGGTGCCGACGATTTACCAGCCAAGCTTCCAAGAGCTTGAGCAGCATCTGCAAAACCTCCCATCTGTAGCGTAGTGGGGGCCTGATGGCAGCGGGCAAAAAAGACGACGGGAAACGCCCCATCATCATTAAGAAGGTCAAAAAAGGCGGCCATGGGCACCATGGCGGTGCGTGGAAAGTGGCCTATGCTGATTTCGTGACGGCGATGATGGCATTTTTCTTGTTGTTGTGGCTTCTATCGACCTCGTCCAAATCCAAACTGGAAGGGCTTGCCGAATTCTTTACGCCCACGACAGGGGTGAAGGATAGCATGGGGATTGGCTTTAAAGGTGGCATTGGCGACAGTGAGATTGGCGTTTCCAAGGATAAAACAGCATCCCCCGGTATTGTGAGTGGGCGGGCACCGGCGGGGGCGACACCAGAAAATCCGCAGCAAGCCAAAACCGAATCCGACGAAGATGCTAACTTATTCAAAAAGGGTGCAAGCGCGCTTGAACAGACCTTCTCGCAGGATGCTACCCTCAAGCAGTATCAGGAAAATATCAATATTCAGATGACCCAAGAAGGGCTGAAAATTGACGTTATGGATTCGGATAAATTTGGGATGTTTGAACCCGGCACGGCACGCCTGACCGTACACGGCCAAACGATTCTGGCCCGCATTTCGGGACTGCTAAAGAAACTGCCCAATTACATGTCACTGACGGGGCATACGGATGCGTCGCCCGCGGAGACGGGGCGGGCGGATTACACGAACTGGGAGCTTTCTTCCGATCGGGCGCAAAGTGCGCGGCGGTTCCTCACGAAATCTGGCCTTGAGGCGGAACGGGCGAAGAAAGTGGTGGGGATGGCCGACCGCGAGCTGTTTACGCCACAAGAGCCACGCGGGGCCAAGAATCGCCGTGTTTCCATTATTATGCTTCGCGGCTCGCATATCTTGATACCGGATGCGGCCGTGCCGAAAGAGGTGCCTGCGGAGAGTGCCGCGCCAGCTGCGTTAGCCCCACAACAAGCGCCAGCTGCGGCGCATTGATTATTGCGTAATGCTGCCTTGCATGCAGCGCACGGGCACCACGAATTTCAGTGTATTCGCTTCCAGCGCACCGTCGGCATAGGACACTAGGCCGCTGGCGGATTCGTAGTAAGGAACGGCGTTTTTGTGCAGGAAATCCTGCAGGGTGGGCAGGGTGATGGCAATGTCGGACTGGCCAATCGAGTTCGACTCTGGACGTCCGTCCTGCGCAATACGATAGGTTTGTGCCACACCCGAAATGACCGCAATCACATTCCCTGTGCCGTCGATAACGGGGCCGCCGGAATTGCCCTTTTGGGCGACACTGTCGAGCTGGATCCAAACCGGTTCACCCGTTGGGCCCTCCAAGCTGCTGACATTAGTTTTTTTGTAGGAATAGTGGCCGTTGGCGCCTTCTTGCCCCGGAAAGCCAATGAGGTTCACGGAATCACCGATTTTAAGGTCGCGGATATTCCAGCGTAGCGGCGCCACGGAGGAGCCGCCCATATCCTGCGCTTTGAGCAAGGCAAGGTCATGGTCTGTGTCGCTTGAGACCAGTGTGGCTGGGCGTTCCCCTGCTTGGGTGAGGATGGTGATTGACTCGCACCCACGCACCACATGCGCATTGGTGACGATATGTCCCTGTTTGTTCACAAAGAACCCCGTGCCCGCCGAGATTTTTAGATAGGTCGTTTGTGCTAGCGCCGCGCCACTAGACCAGAGGCACGCACAAACGAGGGCAGAGAGGATATGTGGTCGCATTCCGTGTGCTTTCGGTGTGGAACAGAGCAAGCTATCAACTGCGGTTTTCGTCGGTCTGTCAACTATAACAGACCGAGAATCCCTTATTCCACCAGCTCGGCTGCCTTGGCGCGGGCTTTTTTGGCTTTGCTGGCGCCGAAGGTGAAGCTGAGGCTGTCGTTTTCCACCCCGATAGTCACCGAGCCGCCTTTGGCGAGTTTGCCGAACAGCACTTCCTCGGCCAATGGCTTCTTGATTTTGTCGGCGATCAGGCGAGCAAGGGGGCGTGCGCCCATGGCCTTGTCGTAGCCATGCTCGGCCAGCCAATCCTGTGCCTCCTCAGTGAGCGAAATGGTAACGTTGCGCTCCGAAAGCTGCGATTCCAAGCGGTAGATGAACTTGTGAACCACGTTCTTCACCACGTCTTTGTTCAGGTGGTCGAACCCGATGATGGCATCCAGACGGTTACGGAATTCAGGCGTGAAGAGGCGGTTCATCGCTGCGCTTGATTCATCCGCGCCGCGCTCCTCTCGGCCAAAGCCGATCGAGCGTTTTGCGGCGTCCGAAGCGCCCACGTTGCTGGTCATGATGACGATGGCGTTACGGAAATTCACCTGTTTGCCGTTTTGATCGGTCAGGCGGCCATAATCCATGACTTGCAGCAGGATGTTGAAGACATCGGGGTGCGCCTTCTCAATCTCATCCAGCAGAATCACAGCGTAGGGGGTTTTGTCCACGGCGTCCGTCAGCTGGCCGCCTTGGTCGAACCCAATATAGCCTGGAGGAGCACCGATTAAGCCGGATACGGAATGTTTCTCCATATATTCGGACATATCGAAACGCACCAGCTCCATGCCCAGTGTTTTGGCCAGTTGCATAGCCACTTCGGTTTTACCCACACCGGTTGGCCCCGTGAAGAGGTAGGAGCCCATGGGTTTGGTTTCCTCGCGCAGGCCAGCACGAGACATTTTAACGGCAGAGGCAAGCTCTTCAACCGCTTTGTCCTGCCCGAAGACGGTGAGTTTTAGGTTTTTCTCGAGGTTGCGCAGTGCTTCGGCATCGTCCATCGAGATGGTTTTTGCGGGCATACGCGCCATTTTAGCGACGACATCCTCGATTTCCTTCACGGTAATCGTCTTTTTGCGTTTCGCCTCTGGCAGCAGCATTTGCGCGGCACCTGCCTCGTCGATCACGTCAATCGCCTTATCAGGCAGTTTGCGGTCGTGGATATAGCGCACCGAAAGCTCTACCGCCGCCTCAATGGCTGCAGGCAGGAAGCGCACTTTGTGGTGTTCTTCATAGTAAGGCTTCAGGCCGCGCAGAATTTTAATCGCATCCGCCGCAGTGGGTTCATACACATCCACCTTCTGGAAACGACGGGCGAGGGCGCGGTCTTTCTCGATGGTGTTGTTGTATTCCTTGAAGGTGGTGGAACCAAGGCAGCGCAGGCTTCCGCGTGCGAGCGAGGGTTTCAGGAGGTTACATGCATCCAGCGCCCCGCCCGAGGTGGAGCCTGCGCCCATGATGGTGTGGATTTCATCGATGAAGAGCACGGCACCTGGGAGTTTTTCGACCGATTTAATCACGGCTTTCAGGCGTTCTTCAAAGTCGCCGCGGTAGCGGGTGCCCGCCAGCAATGCGCCTAAATCCAGCGAGAAAATAACAGCATTACGCAGCACTTGCGGCACTTCGCCACGGGTGATGCGCAGTGCAAGGCCTTCGGCAATGGCGGTTTTACCTACGCCAGCTTCACCCACGAGGAGTGGGTTGTTTTTGGTACGGCGGCAAAGGATTTGTACCGTGCGCTCTATTTCATCGGCGCGGCCGATGAGAATGTCGGTTTTGCCGCTTTGCGCTTTCTTGTTGAGGTTCACGCAATAGAGGTGCAGCGGGTCTTTGCTTTCTTTCTCTTCAGCCTGTTCGCGGCTGGCGGTGTAGCGAATAGAGCCGTCTTCCATTTCCTGCTCGCTATGGTCGCGGGGCAGGGAAATGCGGGTGATATCGCCGAATTTCACGATACCGTGGCTGATGAAGTTCACCACATCGAGGCGGCTGACATCTTGTTCGGCAAGGAAGAAAATGGCGTGGGATTCGCGCTCGGAGAACATGGCTACCAGCACGTTTGCACCAGAAACTTCCTGCTTGCCTGCGGATTGTACATGAATGGCTGCGCGGTGAATCACGCGCTGAAAGCCTGCGGTTGGGCGGGCTTCTTCTACATGCTCCACCACGAGGCTGGAGAATTCCTGCTCCATGAATTCCAGCAGCGAGCGTTTGAGCTCGCTGATCTCTACGCCAACGCCGCGCAGCACGGGTGCGGCATCCGCATCCTCGGTGAGCGCGAGCAACAGATGCTCCAGCGTTGCGTATTCATGACGGTGTTTTTTGGCCAGTTCGAGTGCGGCGCGTAGCGTGGCTTCGAGGTTGTGCGAAATCATGTTTTTCTCTTTTTTTGATTACTCTTGCTCCAGAGTGCAAGAGAGCGGGTACTCGTTAATCCGTGCATATTCGGTGACGAGGTCCACCTTGGTTTCCGCGACGTCGCGGGTGTAAACCCCCGCAAGTCCCGCGCCCTTTTGATGCACTTGGAGCATCACTTGAAGAGCTGCTTCGTGGGGAAGGTGGAAGATCTGTTCCAGAACCATCACCACGAAATCCATCGGCGTGTAGTCATCGTTTAGCAGGATTACCTTGTACTTTGGTGGCCGTTTCGTCTTTGTTTCTGGCTCGGCGACCATCAGGTCGGTGTTGCCTTCGTTTCGTCCGTCACGGTCACCATGCTCCGGTGCACCCATAAAGACCTGTCCATTTTCAGCAGTGATGCTGGTGATTTCCATGTCCCTACAACGCCAGAATGCCATAAAATCCCTAAGTTTTCGTTAAGAGGAGTGCGATTTTTTCAAAATAAATGTGGATAAAGAGGAAGTGATTCGCTTCGTCTTTACCGTCTTCGAAGCCTAGTCTGAGCTTACAATATCAATTACGAAGCCTATCACGGCACCCACCACAATCCCCACCACGGCGCCTTTTCCGGTGTTTCCTATTGGGTCGCCGCAGCACATGGCACCGGCCATGGCGCCAGTGGCGCCGCCAATGAGAGCGCCGCCCGCGGTGCGCTCATAGCTTCCACTGCAGGCGCTAAGGGTGAGTACGCTTGATACGAGGAGGGCGGGGAGTGTGCGCATGATACTACCTGTTATTTCCAGAGTGGTTTGCCAAGGTTGAGCTTTTTAGTGTCCGTCAACGCTCCCGTGGTTGCGCCTACGCCAGCACCAACGGCGGCACCGGTGACGGGCGCGCCCATGGTGGAGCCTATAATAGCGCCTGCGCCAGCGCCAATCAAGCCGCCTGAAGCGGCGCGGTCTTCCTTCGTTGTACCGCAGGCTGAGAGCACACATAGCAATGGAAGGACCAAAAGATGGATCGGTTTCACTAAAAACTCCTTTTGTGACGAAAAAAAATTGTAAAAATCTTTTACCAGAATTCGATTTGGAATCATATAACGAAATATTTTTGGTTCAAAAATGCTAGGAATTGCCTAGCAAAAGACGTGTCTATCCCCACCCAAAAATTTCCTGTGAACTTTTTTCATTTTATTCGTTGACAGGCGTCGTCTTGTGCTATTATAACGCCCATCCCAACGAGACGGCACTGAGGTGCTTCTCGAAGGTTGCGAAAGCCCTGAACGCCCTTGTGGCACACAGACAAGCGTCGCTGATTAGTGAATAGTGAATAGGTATCTACAACGCGCTTTATGACGTTGTTCTTAGCCATCGCATCCTTAATTCGTTTAACCAAAGGATGCGATAAGAACAGCAGCCATTCAGTTGGTAAGCATAAAGACGTTGATGCTGATTGTTAAAAATTAGTTCGTACCAGCATGACAGTTCAAACGTGTATCAACGCTCGCTTGGTCTGATATGAAGTAAAAAGCAGGAGTCGGGTCACCCCGCAGCTTTTAGCTCTATATATCTTGAGGGGCAGGCAAGTTATGATGTCTGTTTTGTTCTGTGCGTGAGGTGCATCATACAATCAATCAAGCGCTAAAAATACTAAATTTTCCCGCATTTACTCAAATGCGGGTGATAATTAGAGATCTTTTAGATCTAGATAATTAGAGAAGGGCATATGGTGAATGCCTTGGTGGTAAGAGGCGATGAAGGACGTGCTACACTGCGATAAGCCATGGGGAGATGTGAAGAATCTTTGATCCGTGGATTTCCGAATGGGGAAACCCAACTCTGAATTCAGTACACAGCATTGGCTTGCCAATGTTGGATTCTGAATTCAACAAGAGTTATAGTATCCTGAATACATAGGGATATTAAGCAAACCCAGTGAATTGAAATATCTCAGTAGCTGGAGGAAAGGACATCAATTGAGACTCCGTTAGTAGTGACGAGCGAACGCGGACTAGGCCAGTAGTAGAAGTGATATAATCAGAACGATCTGGAAAGTTCGGCCATAGCGGGTGATAGCCCCGTATGAGTAAAACAGCTTCTATTCTCGAGTAGGGCGGGACACGTGAAATCCTGTCTGAACATGGGTCGACCACGATCCAAGCCTAAGTACTCGTAATCGACCGATAGTGAACTAGTACCGTGAGGGAAAGGCGAAAAGAACCCCGACGAGGGGAGTGAAATAGTTCCTGAAACCGTATGCCTACAAGCAGTTGAAGGGGGCTTGTCCCCTGACAGCGTACCTCTTGTATAATGGGTCAGCGACTTAGTGTGTGCAGCAAGCTTAAGCCGATAGGTGTAGGCGTAGCGAAAGCAAGTCTGAATAGGGCGACAAGTTGCACGTATTAGACCCGAAACGAGGTGATCTAGCCATGGCCAGGCTGAAGGTTGGGTAACACCAGCTGGAGGGCCGAACACACTCCTGTTGAAAAAGTAGGTGATGAGCTGTGGTTAGGGGTGAAAGGCCAATCAAACTTCGTAATAGCTGGTTCTCCGCGAAAACTATTTAGGTAGTGCCTTGGATGAATACCGTGGGGGGTAGAGCACTGGATGGACTAGGGGGGCCCAAAGCCTTACCAAATCTAACCAAACTCCGAATACCCATGAGTACTATCCAGGAGACAGACTGCGACAGCTAACTGCCGTAGTCGAGAGGGAAACAACCCAGATCTACAGCTAAGGTCCCCAAATCAAGATTAAGTTGGGAAGCATGTGAGACGGCCATAACAACCAGGAGGTTGGCTTAGAAGCAGCCATCCTTTAAAGAAAGCGTAATAGCTCACTGGTCTAAATAAGCTATCTTGCGGCGAAAATGTACCGGGGATTAAATCTTGTACCGAAGCTTAGGGATTGCAGTTTACTGCAATCGGTAGCGGAGCGTTCCGTAGGCCTGCGAAGCGGTTTTGTCAAAAACCGTGGAGGTATCGGAAGTGCGAATGCTGACATGAGTAGCGACAAACAGAGTGAGAAACTCTGTCGCCGAAATCCCAAGGGTTCCTGCGTTATGTTAATCAGAGCAGGGTTAGTCGGCACCTAAGGCGAGGCCGAAAGGCGTAGTCGATGGAAATCAGGTTAATATTCCTGAACCGAGTGGTAGTGACGCATCGCGTAACTTGTTTCTCCTTATTGGATTGGAGGGGGCGAGGAAGTGGTGCCAGGAAATAGCTCCACAATAAGGCCGTACCCGAAACCGACACAGGTGGGAAGGTAGAGTATACCAAGGCGCTTGAGAGAATGATGCTGAAGGAACTAGGCAAATTGCACGCGTAACTTCGGGATAAGCGTGGCCCCACTATA